>Ga0137409_10003706_pt1 | contig 16131 bp, 16 predicted proteins | sample CZODoug1_16funga_FD_122059 | JGI IMG/M metagenome (GOLD analysis project Ga0137409, IMG submission 122059) | Vadose zone soil fungal communities from Angelo Coast Range Reserve, California, USA - CZODoug1_16fungal (Hybrid Assembly) | ecosystem: Environmental > Terrestrial > Soil > Vadose zone... | reverse complement strand
GTCCGTCACTATCCGCGACTCGCTCGGAATCTGGGCCAATAAGGGCTGACCAGGGCAAACTCCTCTCACACGCACCTCGGACACGCGAGACTCAACCCGATCGAGATCCTCTCAATTATGCTCAAATGCCTTGGTGAGAGACTTCCGAGAGACGGGGGCCATCTCCATCGAAGGCGGTGCCTGTATGACCGATGAGCCAGAGGCGTGACACGTGCGGATCGAGCGTCGGGGCGGTTAGCGCACGGTGCCTGCAGGAGGGCTTCCAGCACAGTACGGGTGTGCCACCGATGCGCTACCTGCGCGAGTTGCGCCTAGAACGCGTCCACGCCGACCTGCTGGGCGCCGCCTGGGAGTCCGCGACCGTCTCCCAGATCGCCCGCCGATGGGGCTTCCTCTACCTCGGACGGTTCGCCGCGAGTTACCGGGAGAAATTCGGCAGAACCCCTTCAGAAACACTGCACCGTCAGACGTGAACTGACCCGCCCGGTGAATCCGCACCCACGGAGATCGTGTAAACGCTATGACCACTACACGTTGAACCTGAACTCGACGACGTCGCCGTCTTGCATGACGTAGTCCTTGCCCTCGATGCGGGCCTTGCCCGCGGCGCGGGCGGCGGGCAGCGAGCCGGCCGCGATCAGGTCGTCGTAGGAAACCACCTCGGCCTTGATGAACCCGCGCTGGAAGTCGGTGTGGATCACGCCGGCCGCCTCGGGCGCGGTCGCCCCCGCCTTGATCTCCCAGGCGCGGGTCTCCTTCGGGCCCGCGGTCAGGAACGTCTGCAGGCCCAGCGCGCGGAACCCGGCCCGGGCCAGCTGCGCCAGGCCGGGCTCGCCCAGGCCGGCCTCGGCGAGCAGCTCGGCGGCCTCGTCCTCGGGCAGCTCGGCCAGGTCGGCTTCGGTCTTGGCGTCCAGGAAGATCGCCTCGGCGGGTGCCACCATTTCGGACAGGCGCTTGCGCAGGTCCTCGTCGGCGAGCTCGGAGGTGTCCATGTTGAACACGTACAGGAACGGCTTGGCCGTCAGCAGCTGCAGCTCGCGCAGGTCCCTGACGTCGAGGTTCTTGCTCGTCGCGCCGGAGGACTCGATGGCGGCGAGGACCGAGACTTCGCTCCGGAGTGCCGCGATTTGGCGGGCGCTCTGAGCGAGCGCGTCGAGAGCTTGCTCGAGGTAGGGGATGAGGCGATTCGCTTCTTCCACCGAGAAGATCTTGTTTCGAATTCGTTCCATTCCGCCCTCAGGGAATCGCCTCGGCCCCATGCGCAACCGCGCCCTAGACGTTATCAGAGGCTCCCGAGCCCTTGCAACCGGCGTGGGAATCTGCAAGGCTTCCCCCGATGCCCCCCGATCGATCGATGTCCCGCCGGGACTTCCTCCGTCGCGGCGCCCTCATCACCGGCGCACTGGCCGCGGGCCTTCCCGAAGCCGTATCCCTCCTTCATCCCAAGGTGGCCGAAGGGGCGATCATGGGCATCGGCCAGGAGCTGCGGGATGTACTGAACGAGGAGACGGTGAACCGGATCCTCCAGGAGGCGCTTGCGCGCGGGGGGGACGCCGCCGACCTCTTCGCCGAGCAGCGGTTCCGCACCTCGATCGTGCTCGACGCCGGCAAGATCGACTCGGTGACGTACGGATATCCGCGCGGGGCGGGGGTGCGCGTCGTGCGACGCAACCAGACAGGCTACGCCTTTTCCGACGAGATCTCCTACTCCTCGCTCCTGGACGCCGCGCGGATCGCGTCCAGCGTCGTGGAGACCCAGAGCCGCACCAATCCGATCGACGTCCGCCTCCGAAACGTCGAGCCCCCGTTCACTCTGGTAAACCCCGAGCCGCTCATGCTCGAGGCGACGAAGCTGGGCATCCTGCAGCGCATGGACGCCGCCGCGCGCTCCACCGACCCGCGCATCGTGTCGGTCCGGATCGACTACATGGACGAAACACGCGACGTCCTGATCGGGACCTCCGAGGGCGTCTACGTGCTCGACCGCCAGTACCTTACGAGCGTTGCCTGTTCCGTGGCCGCGCAGGCCGCGGGGAAGCGCGCGAGCGGGCTCGCGACGCTGGGAGGCCGGATCGATTCGGGATATTTCGAGCATGTGAGCCCGGAGGCCGCCGCGAGGGACGCGGCCCGGCAGGCGCTGCGTCTCCTCGATGCCGGGCCCGCGCCCGCGGGGCCCATGCCCGTGGTGGTGGCCCCGGGATGGGGGGGCGTGCTCATTCACGAATCGCTCGGGCACGCGCTCGAGGCGGACGGGATCCGGCGCGGCACATCGCTCCTCGCCGGGCTCGCCGGCACACGCGTCGCCTCTCCGCTCGTTCGCGTCGTGGACGACGCGCGCTGGCCGAACGGGCGCGGGTCTTACGCCTTCGACGACGAGGGGACGCCGGGGCAGAGAACGGTCGCGGTGGAGGGAGGGGTCATACAGTCCTACCTCATCGACAAGCAGAGCGGCCGGCTCATGACCCTGCGGTCCACCGGGAACGCTCGGAGGATGTCGTACCGGAACTGGCCCATTCCCCGCATGACCAATACCTACCTCGACGTCGGCACCAGTGATCCGAGCTCGCTCCTGAGCGGGATCACGAAGGGTTTCTACGCGGCGGAGCTTGCCGGCGGCTCGGTCGAGACCACGAGCGGAAATTTCAATTTCACCGTGCACGAGGGGTACTGGATCGAGAACGGGAAACTGACGCGTCCCGTTCGCGGGGCGGTGCTCGTCGGCAACTCTCTCGAGACGATGCAGCGGATCGAGGGAATCGGTACCGATCTCAGGGTCGAACAGACGCGCGGAACATGCGGAAAGGACGGGCAGATGGTGCCGGTCGGCGTGGGGCAGCCCACCGTGCGGTTCTCCTCGATGACGGTCGGGGGGCCCTCGATCTAGCATGGCCCGCCAGTCCGCGGTCGATCTCGCCGAGAAAATGCGCGTCCAGGCAGAGCGCTCCGGCGCCCAGGAAGCGGAGACCTACCTCGAATCGAGCACCACGACCGAGGTGCGCCTCCGTCAGGGACAGGTCGAGCTCCTGCAGCAGTCGATCGTGCAGGGGATCGGCCTCCGTGTATTCCGCGACCGGCGCATGGGGTTTCTCTACACCACCGACCTGCGCGACACCGTGCTTACGGAGCTGGTCAACCGGACGCTCGCGCTCACCAACCAGGCCACGCCCCGGGATGAGAACCGGATCGCGGAGAACCTCTCGGTCTCTCAGTCCGATCTGGAGATCCGGGATCCGGCCGTCGCCGCGCTCCGCCCCGAGGACCTCATCAAGCTCGCGCGGGCCGCCGAGGAGAGCGCTTTCGCGCAGGATGAGCGCATCCAGACCACGCGCGACGTGCGCTGCGGCACTTCGGTCGGGGAGATCTTCTTCTCGAACACCTTCATTCCACGGCAGACCTACGCGGCCACGTCGATCTGGCTCTCTGCGACCCCGATCGCCACGCAGGGGAACCAGAGGCGCGAGGGCACCTACGAGGAACGCAAGCGGTTCCTGAGCGATCTCGCGAGGCCGGAGCAGGTAGGGCAGCTCGCGGTGGCGCGGGCGCTCGCGAGGCTCGGGGCCGCGCCGGTTCCCTCCGCCCGGGTTCCGGTCGTCTTCGCGGCGGAGGCCGCCGGCATGTTCCTGCGCGGGCTCTTCCAGGCGTTCAGCGCGCTCAACGTGATCGAGCAGCGCTCCTTCCTCGCCGGAAAGGTGGGTCAGCAGATCGCGAGCTCCGCCGTGACGATCATCGACGACGGAACGATGCGGCGGGGGCTCGGCTCCGTCTACTTCGACGGAGAAGGAGTGCAGACCCACCGGACCGTGGTCGTGGACCGCGGGGTGCTGCGCCAGCTCCTCCATTCGGGACCCACCGCGCGGCGGATGAACACCACGCCTACCGGGAACGGGATCCGCTCCTACGACTCCCTCCCCACGATCGGTCCCACGAACTTCTACATCGATAACGGCTCCTCGACGCACAAGCTCGTGGAAGAGGTGGACCGCGGCCTCCACGTCACGGGACTCGCGGGGTTCGGCCTCGATGTCGTGTCTGGGGAGTACTCGCAGCAGGTGGACGGACAGTGGATCGAGAAGGGCGTGCTCACCAAGCCGGTCGAAGGCGTGACCGTGGCTGGGAGGCTGGACGAGATGCTGCTCGGGATCACCGGGGTGGGAAGGGATCTCGAGTTCCGCTCCAACGTGGCGTCTCCGGCGATCCGATTCAAGGAGCTGACGGTGGGGGGCGTAGCTTAGGGGCTCGCGGGGCCGCGCGGGGCTAGGCCGGTGAATCGGTCGGCTTGGGCTGGGTGTCCCCTTCTTCCTTCGGCGCCGCGTAGAGCTCTCCTACCGTGAATTTCTTCGGCTGCTTCACGTAGATGTACGCGGTGTTCGCGGCCGCCGCCCCTTCGCTGCACGCGGTGATCAGGAGCTTGTATTTCCCCGGGTACGTCGCGATGTCCCCGCAGCTGAACACGCCCTTGATGTTCGTGTTCATGATATTGTCCACCTTGATCTGGTTCCCCTCGAGCGTGAGCCCCCACGAGCGGATGACCTTGGTGTCCATCAGGAACCCGATGTTGATCGAGACCAGGTCGATCGGAAGCTCCAGGGTCTCCTCGGTCTTCTTGTTCTTCACGAGTACGCTCTCGACCTTCCCGTCGCCGCGGATCTCCACGGTCTCCGTCTCGAGAATGGCGCGGATCTTGGATTCATTGATCTCCTCCACGTAGGTGTCCATGCCCTGCCACTTGTCCAGCATGTGGATCAGGGTCACGTCCGCCACGTCCTTCACCGAAAGGGCGGACTCGAGCGCCGAGTCGCCGCCGCCAATGATGAGGAGCCTCTTTCCCTTGCTCTCCTCCACGTCGGGCATGCCGTAGAAGAGCCCCTTGCCCTTGAGCTCTGCCTCGCCGGGCTTGTTGATCTTCCGGGGCTCGAAGGCGCCGCCCCCCGTGGCCACGATCACGCTCCGGGCTTCGTGCTCGCCCTTGGTGGAGGTCACGCGGATCAGGTTCTGCTCGTCGTCCCGGGCGATCATGGTGACGTGCTCCCGCTCGCGTATCTCGGCGCCCATGTGGTTCGCCTGATCGACGAAGTTCTTGCCCAGGTCCTCTCCCATCACGTAGGCGTACGAGGGATAATCGTGTACCGGTTTCTTAGGGTAGAGGGAAGCGAGCTGGCCGCCGGCGACGGCCGTATCGAGGAGGAGCGTGGACATCCGGCGCATTCGCGTGAAGAGCGCCGCCGAGAGTCCCGCCGGACCCGCTCCGATGATGAGGATGTCCCAGATCACGATCGGTTCATTCTCTCCGATTCCATGCGAGCTTCGAGGGGCACGCGAGCATACCACAGGGGGCGCTGGAACCCGGGTGGGACGCGTGCTACGCTCCACTCTCCATGAGCCGCCATGTCGCGCCAGCCTCGCGGAAATCAGCCCGTTAACCGGGCGGTCCTCCGGCTTCAAGATTCCGACCTCGAGGGCCCCGTAGCCTTCCTCGGCGGCCCCTACAGCAACCATCTGGCGCTCCGCGCGGCGGCTTCCGACGCGCGCCGTCGCGGCGCCCGATTCATCTTCTGCCTCGGGGATCTGGGCGGGTTCGGCCCGAATCCGGGAAAGATTTTTCCGATCCTCGACGAGTACCGGATCATCACCATCGCGGGCAACTACGATGAGGCGCTGGCCTCGAGGCAGCCGGACTGCGGCTGCGGCTACACGCATCCCTCCGACAATTTCTTCGCGCAGCTCTCCTACGAGTACACGAGCCGGCGCACGACCGACGCGGAGCGGGTCCTGCTCGGCCGGCTTCCGCGGGCGATCCGCTTCGCGCGCAGAAAGCGGCGAATCTTGTTGTGCCACGGCTCTCCACGGAAGACAAACGAGTTTCTCTGGGACTCCGCGTGCTCCGACGCCTTTCTCATGCGGCTTCTCCGCGAAGCCGAAGCGGAGACCGTGCTCTGCGCGCACACGGGGATTTACTGGCAGCGGGCCCTTCCTGACGGCGGCCTGCTCGTGAACGCGGGCGCCGTGGGGCGGCCCGCCAATGACGGGCGGCCCGAGGTATGGTACGCGCTCCTCGACGCCGGCCGGGACGAGGCTGAGCTCATCCCGGTCCGATACGATTCGGAGTCCCTCGCACGGGAGATGGAGGAGGAGGCGCTTCCCCCCGAATTCGTCGAGACGATCCGGACCGGGTGGTGGACGACCTGCCTCGAGATCCTGCCGGCGAAGGAGCGGGCCACGGGCAGGTTCTAGGGGGTGTCCTGCAGGTACGCGTCATCGGAGAGTTCGTGCGGGCGGTTCTGGGCTCGGGCCGGAACGCGCGCCTCTGGCCGTCCTCCTCTACGTCATCGCCGCCATCCTCTACGGTGTTTTCTTCCTTCCAGTTCCGGAGCCACGCTTGCCCCGTTCCGAGGTCGAAATCCCCGACGCCTGAGCCCCCGGTCCGGGAGGCGGACTCAAGATTACCCCCCGGATTGCCGATAACTTCATGCATCAAGGACAGGGGAAGACTGCGCGGCATCTCGTCGTTGCGTGGTCGCGGGATGGGCGGAATGAGTCGTTTCGTTCATGCAAGGGGGAACTGCAATGAATCGGACTCGGTTTGCCATGGTGCTCTTCACGTTCGCGTTGGTCACGGCATTCGCCGCGGCAGCTTCGGCCGCGCCGGGCGTCGGCACTCTGGAGATGAGCTGCGGTTATGCGAAGTCAAATCTGAATGTCGCGCCCGCTCCGAACGAGAACATGGGAGGTAGTCTCACCTTTGGCGCCGGGTACTTCCGCAGCATGGCGCCGAAGATGCAGTGGGGCATGGAAGCCTCCTTTGACAACCTCGGCTCCACGGATTGGAACACGGGTACCGCGACCGCCAAGACCTCGGTCAGCATCATGCGTTTCACGCCTGAATTCCGTATGAACCTGGGCGCCGGCATCGGACCGAGCATCTTCGCTCAGGCGGGCGCTGGACTCTATTCGGTGAAGGCCAAGGTTGAGACGACGGACACGGCCTTCGCGGGCGACCAGACCTCGTCCAAGTTCGGCTACAACTTCGGCGCCGGTGTCGGCTTCCCGGTCGGCCCGAAGACGAAGATGAACCTCATGGGCAACTACCATTCGGTCTCGACCTCGGGCACCAGCACGAACTACTACGGTATTCGGGCCGCCCTCGGGATCAGCATCTAGCTTTCGGATTCACTCCGGAAATGCGACGGGGGGCGCCGCAGGGCGCCCCCCGATTCGTTTTCCCCCGTACGGCGGCCGCGGGCCGCGCGCCGCTCGGCGCTTCAGGCCCCGCCCGGGTGCGTCATCCCTTCCGGCGAGAACACCTTCGCGATCTGCTCCTCGGTGAGAAGCTTCTTCTCCCGCACCAGCTCGACCACCGTCTTTCCCGTCTTCACCGCCTCCTTGGCGATCTCCGCCGCGGGGAGGTAGCCGATGTAGGGGTTGAGCGCGGTCGCGAGCGCGGTGGAGCGCTCGAAGTACCGGCGGCAGACCTCCTCGTTCGCGGTGATCCCGTCGATGCACTTCTCGCGGAGCACGCGTAGGGTGGGGGCCAGGATCGCGAGGGCGCGCGTCAGGTTGTGCGCGATGACCGGCATCATCACGTTGAGCTCGAGCTGTCCCGCCTGCGACGCGTAGGCCACCGTCGTGTCGTAGCCGATGATCTGGAGGCAGACCATGTTCGTCATCTCGAGCATGACAGGATTCACCTTGCCGGGCATGATCGAGGAGCCCGGCTGCACCGCCGGGAGAAGGATCTCGTAGAGCCCGGTCGTGGGGCCGCTGGCGAGAAGCCGCAGGTCGTTCGCGATTCTGGTCAGATCGAGGGCGAACCCGCGCAGGTCGGATGAGACGCGGACGAAGGGGGCCATACTCTGCATGGCCTCGAAGAGGTTCTTCGCGGAGCGAACCGGCGCCCCCGTCAGGGCCACAAGGTGCTTCACCGCGCGGGCGCGGTACTCGGGGTGCGCGTTGATCCCCGTGCCCGCGGCGTTCCCGCCGAGGCCCACCGCGAGGAGCCCTTCGCGACTCGTGGTCAGGATCTCGACCCAGCCCTCGACGCAGACCTGGTATCCGGAGAACTCCTGCCCCAGCGTGACGGGAACAGCATCCTGCAAATGGGTGCGCCCCGACTTGAGCACGCGCGCGAAGGCCTGCGCGCGGCCGCCCAGCGAGTGGGCGAGTGCGGACATCTCCTCGAGCACGGGGCCGCTCAGCGCGTGGACCGCGAGACGCATGGCGGTCGGGATCACGTCGTTCGTGGATTGCGCCATGTTGACGTGATCGTTCGGGCTCACCAGCGTGGCATCGCCGCGCTTGCCGCCGAGGATCTCGCAGGCGCGGTTGGCGATCACCTCGTTCACGTTCATGTGGAAGGATGTGCCCGCGCCGGCCTGGTAGGCGTCCACCACGAAATCCCGGTCGAGCTTGCCGGCCAGGACCTCCTCGGCAGCCTGCACGATCGCCTCCCCCTTCTTCCGGTCGAGCGCTCCGACCTCCATGTTGGCTCGCGCCGCGGCGATCTTGATGCGCGCCGCCGCGCGCACCATCTCCACATGGAGGCGCTCGCCGCTGATCGGGAAGTTGGCGACAGCGCGCGCGGTCTGGACCCCGTAGTAGGCGTCGGTGGGCACTTCCAGTGTGCCGAGCGAGTCGCGCTCCATTCGGGTCGTAGGCTTCGAGGTCACATCAGGCACGGAGCGTCTCCTGAGCGGGGGACTCTTCGAGCGCCTCGCGCTTCGGCCGCTCCACCACGGGCCGGCCCCAGATCCGGGCGAAGGAATCGCGCAGCCGTCCGATGATTTCGGGCCGCGGCGGCGCCTCGCGCAGCAAGAGTCGCATCGAGGTGACCCCCAGGTCGCGGATGCCGCACGGGTGGATCCAGTCGAAGTGCCCCAGGTCGGGGTCCACGTTCAGCGCGAACCCGTGAAAGGTGATCCAGCGCCGGACCGCGACACCGATCGCAGCCACCTTGCGGTCTCCCACCCACACGCCCGTGTGCGGGGGCCGTCTCCCGGCCTCGATACCGTAGGAGCCGAGTAGCGCGATCAGGACCTCCTCGAGGTCGCGGAGATAGCGATGGAGGTCGCGGCCCGAAGGAAGGTCCGAGAGGGAGAGGATCGGGTACGCAATGATCTGGCCGGGGCCGTGGTAGGTGATATCCCCTCCGCGCTCGACCGGCACGACCTCGACGCCGCGGGCGCGAAGCAAAGATTCGGAGGCTCTGAGGCTCTCGGAGCGGCCGGAGCGGCCCACGGTAAGCACCGGCTCGTGCTCGGCGAAGTAGATCGCGTCGCCGGTCGTGCCCAGAGCCCGGGCCGAAACGGCGCGCCTCTGGAGCTCCAACGCCTCCCTGTACGGGATCCGGCCCAGGTCGTACGCCGCGATCGGCGGGGTCATGGGGTCCTCAGATTGAATCGAGCACCGAGCTTACGGGATCTTCGAGCAGCTCCTTCACACGATGGAGGAACTGGACCGCGGGGGTCCCGTCCACCAGCCGGTGATCGAAGCTCAGGACGAGCGTCATCATGTGGCGGATCACGATCCGATGATCGCGCACCACGGGCCGCTCCTGGATCAGGTGCACGCCCAGGACGCCCACTTCGGGGTAGTTGATGATCGGAGTCGACGCGGTCGCGCCGAACATCCCGGCGTTCGTGATCGTGAACGTCCCTCCCTGGATGTCGCTCAGCTGGAGCTTCTCGGCCCGCGCGCGGCTCCCCAGATCCTCGATGTCGTGGGCGAGCTGGAGCAAGGTCTTCCGATCCACGTCGTGGAGGACGGGGACGATGAGACCGGCGTCGCGGTGAACGGCGATGCCGATGTTGTAGTACTTCTTGAAATGTATCTCGCCGCTCTCGGTCATGGACGCGTTCAGGACCGGGAACTCGCGGAGCGCCCGCACGACGGCCTTCGCGATGAAGGGCATGTACGTGAGGTTGACCCCGTAGGTCGCCTTCACCCGCTCCTTGATCCGCGCCCGAAGCGTGACCAGCTCCGTCATGTCCACCTCGTCCCACGTGGCGCAGTGCGCCGCCATGTGGCGCGAGCGGAGCATGTTCTCGGCGATCTTCTTCCTGACGTTGGTCGCCTGCTGGACCTCCTCCTCGCGGGACCCGGGAGCCGTGAACGCCGGAGCGGGGATGGGCTTCGTGGGCTGGGTCTGCACCGGACCGGCCGCGGGCGCGCGCCCTGCCTGCGGCGCTTGGGCCGAAGGCTGCGCGTAGCCGCCCGCCGATGCCGCCACCTTGCTCCCTTCGATGTGGCTCAGCACGTCCTCGCGCGTGACCCGGCCTCCCGTGCCGCTGCCCCGGATGCGCGAGAGATCGAGATTGTGTTCCTTGAGGAGCCTCCGGACCGCGGGCGAGACGCGCTGATCCTCCCCCTGGGGAGCCTCCGCCACGGCGGCGCCCGAGCGGGAGGGTGCGGGCTCGCGAGCTGGTGCGCCGCCCTGGGACGCATTCCCTCCGCCGCCCGGCGGGGGAGGCGAGGAAGGCCGCGGGACCTGCTGCTGCGCTTGCGCGGGCGCGCCTGCGGCGGTCCCCGGAGTGGCCGCGCCCCCGGAGGGCATCGACTCCCCCTGGCCGAGAATCACGCCGAGCTGCTGGCCGACCTGCGCTACGGTGCCTTCGGGGATCGTGATCTTCCCGAGCGTCCCCGCGGCGGGCGCGGGAAGCTCGATATTGATCTTGTCGGTGATGATCTCGACGATCGGCTCGTCCTTGGCGATCGGGTCGCCCTCCTTCTTGAGCCACTTGCCGACCGTACCCTCGACGACGCTCTCGCCCAGCTGCGGCACTACGATCGTGACGGGCATCCCTTCCTCCGACTCAGGTCCCCGGGTGACCGGGCTAGTAGGCGACGGTTTCGCGGATCGCCTGAGCGATCCGGTTCGCGTCGGGGAGATAGGCTTCGGCGAGCGTGGGCGCGAACGGCTCCTGGGGCGCGTCGGGCGGCGAGACGCGCCGAACCGGGGCGTCGAGGAAGGAGAAGCCGTCCTCGGCAATCATCGCGCCGATCTCGGCGCCGACGCCCATCGTCTTCGAGCTCTCGTAGACCACCACGGCGCGCGCCGTCTTCTCCACCGACTTCAAGATCGTCTCCTTGTCGTAGGGCAGGAGCGTGCGCAGATCGACCACCTCGACATCGATGCCTTCTGCCGCGAGCTTCTCCGCGGCTTCCAGCGAGCGGTGGAGCATGAGCGCGTAGGAGATCACGGTGACGTGCTTCCCCTCGCGCACCACGGCCGCCTTTCCGAGCGGCACGGTGTAGTCGTGCGTGGGGACGGGCCCCTTGATGGTGCGGTAGAGACGCTTGTGCTCGTAGTAGAGAACCGGGTTCTGCCCGCGGAAGGCGGCTTTCAGGAGGCCCTTCGCGTCGTACGGCGTCGCGGGGGTCAGGACCACCAGGCCGGGGCAGTGCATGAACCAGGATTGATTCGCCTGCGAATGGAAGAGCCCTCCGCCGACCGCGCCGCCGTAGCAGCACCGGATCACCATCGGACAGGTGAACATTCCGCCTGAGCGGTACCGCATCTTGGCGGCGTGCTCCACGATGCCGTCCATCGCGAGCGTGATGAAGTCGTCGAACTGGATTTCCGGAGAGGGGATCAGGCCCGCGATGGAAGCCCCCACCGCGCCCTGAACCAGGAAGTTCTCGGAGATCGGGCTGTCGATGACGCGCATTGGTCCGAATTTCTCGTACAGCCCCCTTGTTGCCTTGAACACACCCCCGTAGGCCGCGATATCCTCGCCGATCAAGAAAATGCGTTCGTCGCGCTCCATCTCTTCTCGAAGGCCCTCGGTGATGGCCTCGATGTACGTCATCGTCTTCACATCGGAGGCAATGGCCCCCGGGGTCGCCTGCGCCACGTCCATCTTCATCGCCGCTGGATCTCCCTTGTTGTCGCGCCGGGGGGCCGGAGCTTGAGCCGAGCCGCCCGCCGTGCTTCCCCCGCCTTTGCCTCGCGCCTGTCATCCTCCGTCTCGAGGAGGAGCGGAGGCACCTCGGCGGGACGGCCGGTCTTGTCGACCGCAACGAACGTCAAATACGCCGTGCTCGTCTGCCGGCGTTCTCCCGACATCAAATCCTCGCTCTGGACATCGACCCGGATCTCCATCGAGGTCCGGCCGACGTAGGTCATCCGGGCCGCGATGCACGCCAGCTGTCCGACGCGGATCGGGACCAGGAACGAGACCTCATCCATCGACACCGTCACCGCCTCGGCGCGGCAGTGGCGGTGCGCCACGATGGCCGCGGCCAGATCCATCCAGTGAAGCACCCGTCCGCCGAGGACGTTTCCCATCGTGTTCGCGTCGTTCGGCAGAACGAGCTCGACCATGTCGACCCGCGTCTCCCGCGGGCTCTTGCCCCGTCGATCGTCAGAGCGGGGCGTACACGTCCTCCAGGATCTCGTGCGGCTCGGGGTGCGGGCTCTTCTCCGCGAACTCGATCGCTTCCTCGATCTCGCGGTCGATCCGCTGCAGGGTCGCCTGCTTGTAAGAGTCGTCGATGACCCCGCGCTCCATGAGAATCTTCTCGTACCGGGGGACCGGATCGCGCTTCTTCCAGTATTCCAGCTCCTGCTGCGTCCGGTAATTCGCCGGATCGATCTCGGAGTGGCCGTACCAGCGGTAGGTCTTCATCTCGATGAGCGTCGAGCCTTCGCCGCGCCGCGCCCGCCGGATCGCTTCCTGCGAGGTCTCGTAGGTCGCGAAGAGGTCGTTCCCGTCGATGGTGACACCCGGGAACCCGTACGCCTTCGCGCGCTCGGAAACGTCTTCGACCGGTACCCCGAGCACCGCGGGGACGGACTCGGCCCAGAGGTTGTTCTGGACCACGAAGACGCAGTTCAGCTTGTGGATCCCCGCGAAATTGAGTGCCTCGTGCCACACGCCGTTCGATGTCGCGCCCTCGCCGACGAAGCTTACCGCCACGTTGTCCTTCTTCTGGATCTTGTACGCGAGCGCGCAGCCCGTCGCGATCACGGTCTGCGCCGCGATCGTCGAGGCGGGGGTGATGATGCCCAGCGGCTTCCAGCCGTAGTGGCACGGGTGGGACTTGCCGCGATCGGGGCTGTCCTTCCGCGCGAAGAGCTCGGCGAGGATGTACTTGAGCGGCATCCCCTTGGTGATGGCCGCGCCCATCTCCCTGTGCTGGATCCCGATCGTGTCTTCGGGCCTCAAGCCGTAGCAGGGGCCGACGACGGTCGCCTCCTGTCCCACCGCGCTGAAATAGGTTCCGTGGAAGCGGCCCTGCTTGAAGAGCCGGCGGCACCGCTCGTCGGTTGTGCGGACGAGGTTTAGGTAGTAGTAGAGCCCCTTCAGTTCATCGTTGCTTACCGGCATTCACCCTCCTCGAGCAAGCACGGGCGGCGCCTGTCCGTGTTGCGAAAGCGCCGCTAGCCAAGCCAGTTACGGTAGCACACAGCGGTTCCCCTTCCAATGGGCATCCAACCTCACGGCCGGCGCATCGTAAGAGGAGGTAAGGGACCTATTTTCATTTCGATTCGGCCACCGCGCTGGTATGATTCTGCGCCCCATGACCCCCGGGTATTTTCCGGGCCCCGGTCCCACTGGAGCCTTAGATGGCGGATACTGCGATAACGGAGTCGAAAGTGTTGGACGCCTTGCGGTCGGTGATGGATCCCGATCTCGGGCGCGATATCGTCTCGCTCAACTTCATCCGCAACATGAAGATCGAGGGGCCGGTGGTCTCCTTCGACGTGAATCTCACCACCCCCGCCTGCCCGGTCAAGGAGCGCCTGAGGGAGCAATCCCGCCAGGCCGTGCTCTCGGGAGTCCCCGGCGTGAGCGACGTTCGCGTGAACATGACCGCCGAGGTGAGGCGCCCCCCCGCGCCCGAAGCGAGCCGGATCAAGGGCGTGAAGAACATCGTCGCGGTCGGGAGTGGAAAGGGAGGCGTCGGCAAATCCACCGTCGCGGCGAACATCGCGGTCTCCCTGTCGCGGAGCGGCGCCAAGGTCGGGCTTCTGGACGCAGACATCTACGGCCCGAGCATCCCGATCATGATGCGCTCCTCAGGCGAGCCCGAGATGAAGGACGGGACCATCCAACCGGTTGAGGCCCACGGCGTGAAGCTCATGTCCATGGGCTACATGAGCGGCGAGATGCCGCTCATCTGGCGCGGGCCGATGGCGCACAAGGCGCTGCAGCAGAGCCTTCTCGGCGTAAACTGGGGAGAGTTGGACTACCTGGTGGTGGACCTCCCTCCCGGGACCGGCGACGTGCACCTCACCCTGGTGCAGACCGTGCCCGTCACGGGGGCGGTCATCGTGTCGACCCCCCAGGACGTCGGACTGCAGATCTCCATGAAGACGCTCCGCATGTTCCAGCAGACCAAGGTTCCCCTGTTGGGCATCGTCGAGAACATGAGCTTCTACATCTGCCCGCACTGTGGCGGTCGGGACGAGATCTTCGGGCACGGGGGCGCCGCCCACGCGGCGCAGGCACTCGACGTGCCGTTCCTGGGCGAGATTCCGCTCGACCCCGCGATCCGGAAACGGAGCGACGCGGGGATGCCGGTCGTGCTCGCGGAGGCCGATTCGGCCTCGGCGCGCGCCTTCACGGAGATCACGGGGAAGCTGGCGCAACAGATCAGCATCCAGGCGTTCCGGAACATCCCGCTGACCATCATCGAGGAGTAGCGTGCCGACGCTTCCGGAGCAGGCGACCACACCGGCCGAGATCAGGAAGAAGAGCGGCGAGGGCATCGCCATCCGCTGGCTCGACGGCCACACGAGCACGTTCGGGGCGCGATTCCTCCGCGGACGATGCCCCTGCGCGCAGTGCGTGAGCGAGTCCACGGGGCAGAGGCTCGTGTCGGAAGAGCACGTGGCGCCCGACGTCTCGATCGAGTCGGCGCGCACCGTCGGAAACTACGCGCTTCATTTCACGTTCAGCGACGGCCACACCACCGGTATCTACAGCTTCGAGTATCTACGACGGGTCTGCCCTTGCGAGGACTGTGCATGAAAATCGAAACGACGTTGTCGGGAAGTTTTCCCAAGCTGCCCCTCGAGCCCGGCGCTCCGAACGTGAGGGTGATCCGGAACCGAATGGACCAGGGTAAGGCGAGCGAGAAGGATCTCGCGGAGGCGACGCGGGAGACCACGCGCCGCATCATCGCGTTGCAGGAATCGGCCGGCGTGGACATCCCCATGGGAGGCCAGGTGGCCTGGGACGATGCGCAGACCTACTTCGCGCGCGGGGTCTCCGGATTCACGATCGCGGGCTTGATCCGTTACCTCGATACGAACACCTACTACCGCCAACCCGAGATCACGGGCCCCATCTCCTGGACCCAACCCGTCACGGTGGAGACCTTCCGCGTGGCGCAGGGGATGGCGCACCGGCCCCTCAAGGCGTTTCTCCCCGGGCCCTATTCGCTGTACCGGTTCTCGAGGGATCTCCACTACAAGGATCCGAAGGAGGCGCTCGCGAAGGTGGGAGAAGCGCTGGCGGGGGAAGCGAAGGCGCTCGAAGACGCCGGAGCAGCGTGGCTGCACTTCGAGGAGCCGTGGCTCGGCCGGGCTCAAGCATCGGAGGTACCACTCGTGAACGCGGCGCTCGCGCCGCTACTCCGCGGCAGGAAGGCGAAGACCGTGCTCCACGTTCCCTTCCGCTCGCCCGCCGCCGTGTTCGACGCGATCCGCGATCTTCCCTGGACCGTTATCGGTCTGGATCTTGTCGAGGCGCCCGACGCATGGGACCTCCTCGCGAAGGTGCCGGCGGGGCGCGCGGTGGGGCTCGGGCTCGTCGACGCGCGGAACACGCGCCTCGAGGACCCCGCGAGCGTCGCCGGGGAAGTGCGTCGGGCGCGCTCCAAGAGGCCCGATCTGAGCTGGCAGCTCTGCACGACCGCGAGCCTCGAATACTTGCCGGTCGACCGTGCGGCGATGAAGGTCGCGCGTCTCACCGAGGCGGCGCGCCTCGCATCCGGGAACGGAGGATGATCATGCCGCGTGGGCTCTGGACAACGACCGTCGGAAGCTTTCCCAAGCCGCCCCATCTGGAGAAGGCGCGGAATCAATTCGCCCGCGGCGAGATCTCCGCGGACGATCTCAGGAAGCTGGAGCGCGACGCCACCATCGAGGTGATCCGCTCGCAGGAGGAGATCGGGCTCGACATCCTGGTG
>Ga0137409_10003705_pt1 | contig 16131 bp, 15 predicted proteins | sample CZODoug1_16funga_FD_122059 | JGI IMG/M metagenome (GOLD analysis project Ga0137409, IMG submission 122059) | Vadose zone soil fungal communities from Angelo Coast Range Reserve, California, USA - CZODoug1_16fungal (Hybrid Assembly) | ecosystem: Environmental > Terrestrial > Soil > Vadose zone... | reverse complement strand
ACTTCCTCGTCTACCACTCAGGCTTCGTCGCGGAGGTGCGCGAGCAGGCCTACGATCGATCCGCGAGGCGGGACGGGATCGACACGCTGATTTCCTCGCTCCTCAAAAATGACATTCCGCCCGGGAAAAACGTCTACGCGGAGCTCGGCAGCACCTGGCGCTTCCTGATGCGCGATCCCGAGCAGGCCGCGCATGCGCTGGGGAAGCTCATCAAGCACTGCGGGCCCGACAACGTGCTGTGGGGCACGGACTCGATCTGGTACGGGACGCCGCAGTGGCAGATCGAGGCGTTTCGCCGGTTCGAGATGCCGGCGTCGCTCGTCGAGAAGCACGGTTATGCGCCGCTGACGCGCGGCGAGAAGGAGCAGATCTTCGGGCTCAACGCCGCCCGCGTGTTCGGCATCGACGTGACCGCCAGGCGCAACGAGATCCCGAAGGACTACCTGAGCCGCATGAAGATGGCGTACCTCGACGACGGGGTCGCGCCGAGCCACCGCTGGTACGGCTGGGTAACCGGTTGACCGGCGCGCCGACAACCCAGGAGAGATAGCTCATGGCCGGACTGCCCGATCCGCTCAGCTCACGAGCCTAGATGAAGAACGTCAGGTTCTTGGCGAGCAGGACGCTCTGGTCGAGGATGACCATGCGACGGGCGATCTTCCAGCGTCCGTCCACCCGGCGCAGCACGTCCTCGCGCTTGCCGACGAGCACGTCGGTCTCCGTCTCCACGCGATTGCGATAGACGAGGAACCGGCACCGGGCGAGCACCTCCGTGGGGGCCGGCCCGGCCGGCGCCGCGCGCACGATCTGGACGTTCGAGACCATGTGGCAGGTGCGCGAGGGCGGCTCCTCGGCCCAGTGGACACCGGTCTGGAGCTGCGCCACGCGACGGGCGAGCGTGTCCTTGCCCTCGTCGAACCAGTTCACGTCGAGACCCTCGCGCGTCAGCTCCCGCGCGCGGTCGTCGTGCGGGACGTTGCGGCGCATCGGCATCCAGTAGCGCGCGTCCTCGGTGAAGAGGTCCAGCCACTCGTCGAAGCGACGCGTGTCCAGGAGCTCCGCCTCGCCGTAGAAGAAGTCCTCGATCTCGCGGTGCAGGAGGAGGCGGGCGAGCGCGTCGGCGTCGGCGCTCACGGGGCCATCAGGCCCGCCCAGCTGTCGGCCTCCATGAACCGGCTCCAGCGGGTGTAGAAGCCGCGCTGATTGTGCTCGCTGGCGTTGGCCTCGGTCACGTCGGTGATCGTGCCGGGCAGCTTCAGGCCGTGGTCCTCGAAGGCGCCCGTGGCCCGGCCGAGCCCCATCTCGTAGTTGTAGGGGTACTGCCGCGCGATGGTGCCGCGGCTCGCCTTGTGCGCGTAGTTCCAGTTCTCCATGTCGTCCTGCTCGGTGAGCCCGGACGGGCCGGAGTAGCGGATGTAGTAGTGGCGCAGGAAGTCCTTCACCTCCGCGGGCGCGTCGGCGTCGACGAAGTACCAGCGCCAGACCTCGGTCTGATGCGGCCCGCGCGGGTGCCACACGGCGAGCGTGCGCGGCTGCCGCGCCAGCGGCGAGACGTTCGGGAACATCGTGCCGGGGCCGCCGAAGAGGCGCCAGTACTCGCCCCGCCGGCGCCGGCGGTCCTCCTCGCAGCGCCGGAAGTAGTCCGCCACGACCGGCGCGTCCTGGTACGCCGGCGCGAGCGGCGAGTCGTGATTGCGCAGAAACGCGATCATCGAGTGACCGAGCTCCGGGAACGAGACGTCGAGCCACCGCGCCTCGTTCCGCTCCTGCATGTCGCGGCGGCCCTTGCCGCTGGGGCCGATCCCGACCATGTCCACCGAGCGGTGGCTCACGCCGTGATACCGATCGCCCGAGAAGTTCTCGGCCGGGAACTTCCAGTTGCAGGGGATGAGCCACTTGTGGATTCCGCCGATCGCCTCGGTCCCGCCCTCGCGGCCGTCCCAGGCGTCGAGGAGGAGGTCCAGATAGAGCTTGTAGCCGCCGAGGTATTCCGCGAACGGCGGCGCCGACGCGTCCCAGGTGGCCCAGATGGTGCCCTTGTAGTTCTCCATCCGCGCGACCTCGACGAGCCCCCACCGGCTCCGGTCGAGCTGCGCGCCGTAGGCGTCCTTGGCGAACGGCACGCCGACGAGCGCGCCGTCGGTCGCGTAGCTCCAGCCGTGATACGAGCACTGGAACTCGACGGTGTTGCCCTCGTCGTAGCGGCAGACCTTCATGCCCCGATGCCGGCAGGAATTCAGGAACACGCGGATCCGCCCGGCCCGGTCGCGGCAGAGGATGACCGACTCTTCGCCCATGCACGACGTCAGGAAGTCGCCGGGCCTGGGGATCTGGCTCTCGTGGCCGACGAAGAGCCAGGAGCGGGCGAAGACCCGCTCGAGCTCCTGCCGGTAGATCTCCTCGCTCACGAAGATCTCGCGGCTGATGATCCCGCGCTCGACGTCGACCAGACTCTTCAGGGCTCCCGGCTCCGCGCTGGCCATGCTCGTCTCCCTCCGTCGTTCCGGCGCGTACCCCGCCGCCACGCCATGGTAGGGCAAGATCCGCCCGCGTGGTAGCCGCGCCGGATTTGATAGACTTCGGCTCCATGACAGAGCCCCGCCTGCCGCTGGAGGGAATCCGCGTCCTCGAGCTCGCCCAGGTCGTTGCCGGTCCGTTCTGCGGCGCGCTGATGGCCGAGTTCGGCGCCGAGGTGATCAAGACCGAGATGCCGGGCCGCGGCGACGATCTCCGGCGGCTCGGCCCGACCGAGGACGGCTGTACATACTGGTTCGCCGTCGACAACCGGAACAAGAAGCTGATGACGCTCGACCTCCACGCGCCGCAGGGCCAGGAGATCGTCCGCCGGCTCGTGCCCCGGTGCGACGTCGTCCTCGAGAACTTCCGGCCCGGCGTCCTCGAGCGCTGGGGCCTCGGGTGGGACGCGCTCCACGCGATCAATCCGCGGCTGGTCATGGCGCGGATCACCGCGTTCGGCCAGACCGGGCCCCTGAATCAGGGGCCGGGATACGCCGCGATCGGCTCGGCGTTCGGGGGCACCTGGTACCTGAACGGCTCCGCCGATCGGCCCCCGGCGCGTCCGACGCCCGTGTACCCAGACTACATGACCGGATTGTTCACGGCGTTCGGCGTCCTGACCGCGCTCCGCCATCGCGACGCGACCGGCGAGGGGCAGTGGATCGACGCCGCGCTCTACGAGTCGGCCTTCCGCGTCCTGGAGTACACGACGTCGCTCTACGGGCGGCAGGGGGTCGTGCGCGAGCGCGGCGGCCTCCAGCACGCCGGCTGGCCCGGCGGCGCCTTCGAGACGCAGGACGGCAAGTGGATCGTCTTCACGGCGCCGGCGCAGCATCTCTTCGAAAGGCTCTGCGCCATGATCGGGCGGCCCGATCTGCCGCGCGACCCGCGGTTCGCCGCCGCGTCCGAGCGGCCGCAGCACATCCCCGTCATCCTCGACCTCATGACCGAGTGGTTCGCGGCGCGCCCCTTCGAGAAGGCGCTGGCCGAGCTGAAGGGCCACGACATCCCGCATTCGCCGATCATGAGCATGGCCGACATCTTCGCGGACCCGCACTACCGCGCTCGGCAGATGATCATCGACGTGCCGGCCGAGGGGCTCGGCGTGCTGCCGCAGCCCGGCGTCGTCCCCAAGCTCTCGCTGACGCCCGGACGTGTCACGCACGCCGGTGCCGCGCTCGGCCGCCACACCGACGAGATCCTCTCCACGCTCCTCGGCATGACCGCCGCCGAGATCGCTCAGCTCCGCGCCGACCGCGTCGTCTAGCTCGGCTTCCGCCGCGCGCCGGCCGTCATCGCGATTTCTTCGGATCGTCACAATTTCATCAGACTGTCGTCACATTCCCATCATCCTGGTCTGCGATAAGAGCCCCGGCGATGCACTGATCTTCCCCCCACCATTCTCGAGGAGGCTTGCATGAAGCGTGGATCGACACGGCGGCTTGGCCGACGTTCCTTTCTCAAAGGCGCCCTGGCGACAGCGCCGCTCCTGATCGCCGGTCCGTCGCTCCTGAACCCCGGGCGGGCGCAGGCGCACGGCTTCTCCCCCGTCACGACGACGGACGAGTATCTGCTTGCCAGCATTCCCGGCGTGCGGACCGTGGCGATCCTGACCGTCGGCGACACGATCGGCAGCTACCGGATGGTGGGGATCCCCGACGGTCTGGGCGCCTTCAACAGCGACCACCGCCACTTCACGCTGCTGATGAACCACGAGCTCACGGCCCCCGTCGGTATTCCCCGCGGCCACGGCTCGAAGGGCGCGTTCGTGTCCCGCTGGACGATCGATCGGCGGACCCTCGAGGTCGTGAAGGGCGAGGACTTCACCCAGTCGCCCCAGGACGTGTTCCTGTGGGACCCGGCGGCGCAGAAGTACATGGCGGGAACCACCGTCTGGGAGCGGCACTGCTCGGCCGACCTCGCGCGCCCGGGCGCGTTCTTCCATCAGGGCAAGGGCACGACGGAGCGCCTCTACCTGAACGGCGAGGAAGTCTCCCAGGGACGCGCCTGGGCCCGGATCGCGACCGGTCCGCACGCGGGCGAGGCCTGGCAGCTGCCCCGCTTAGGGAAGATGTCCTACGAGAACGCGGTCGCCAGCCCGCATCCCCAGTCGAAGACCGTGGTGATGCTCACGGACGACGGCGCGTTGAGCACCGCGGGCACGGCCAGCGCCTTTCCGAGCGAGGTCTTCGTCTACGTCGGCACCAAGACGAACCGGGGCCACGCGGTCGAGCGGGCCGGCCTGACCAACGCAGCCTTTACGGCTTGAAGGTCTCGGTGGGGGGCCAGCCGGTGGCCGAGGAGAGCAACGACTTCGGGCTCGGCACCGCGACGAGCGGCTTCGTCGGCGCGGGCCGGTTCGGCCTGCACAACTTCGGCGATGTCTCCGGCCTCGACGCGCTGGCGCTCGAGACGGCCGCGATCGCGGCCGGCGTCACCCGCTTCCAGCGGCCCGAAGACGGCGCGTGGGACCCGCGCAAGCGGAACCGCGACGACTTCTACTTCGTGACCACGGCGAGCCTGACCCTCAACTGCCGCCTCTGGCGGCTGCGCTTCGACGACGTCGAGCATCCCGAGCAGGGCGGGACCATCGAGATCCTCCTCAAGGGCAACGAGGGGCACGGCATGCTCGACAACGTGACGATCGACCGGCTCGGACGGATCGTCATGGACGAGGACCCCGGCAACGCCGCGCGCGTGTCGAAGATCTGGGTCTATCAGATCGCCACGGGCGAGTTCTTCGAGGTCGCGCACCACAACCCGGCGTTCTTCGACTCGAGCATTCCGAACAATCCGGCGTTCATCACGCAAGACGAGGAGTCATCGGGGATCATCGACGCCGCGCACATCCTCGGGCCGGGCTGGTTCCTGCTCGACGTCCAGGCCCACAAGGCGAGCACCGATACCGAGCTGGTCGAGGGCGGTCAGCTCCTCGCCCTGTTCATCGATCCGGACATCGCGTCACCGTTCGGCGACAAAGACCAGGGCAACCACGGGCACGAGGAGGACGAAGACTAGCCGACGGCGCGACGCTGCTGCGCCGGCCAGCGCAGCAGCGTCGCGGCCAGCGGCCCGAGCACGAGCGCCGCACCGATCGCGTTGAGGACGGCGAAGCCCCACACCCCCAGGATCATGCCGCCGGCGGCGGATCCCAGGGCGCCCATGAGACCCATCGCCAGGTCGGCGAGCCCTTGCGTCGACGCGCGCTCGGCGGGCGTCAAGGCGTCGGTCAGGAGCGCGCTGCCGGCGACGAAGGCGAAGTTCCAGCCGATGCCGTTGATCGCCAGCGCCAGGATGACCAGGACGTGATCGCTGCCCGGCGCGAGCCCCGCCAGCATCACCGCGCCGACCAGCACCATCGCGCCGACGCCGATCATCGGCAGGCGCCCGACGCGATCGCAGAGCCAGCCGGACAGCGGTGAAGCCACGTACATGCCGCCGAGGTGCAGGGACACCGCGAGGCCGATGGTCTGCACGCCGTAGCCCTGATCGTGCAGATAGACCGGCGACGTCGACGTGGTGCTGATCATCACGAACTGACTGATCGTGAGCGTGGCCAGTGCCAGCTGCACCCTGACGTCGCCGAGGATGGCCCCGAGCGAACGGGCCGGCTCGTGCGGACGGCTGGCCGCCGCGATCGCGTGAGTCTCGCGGGCAATCGCGAGCGGATCGGGCCGGAGCAGGATCTCGATCACGATCGCGGCCAGCGCGTAGCCGCCGAGGCTGATGAGGAAGGCGCTGGCCGCCGGCGCGACGCCGAGAAGATTGCCGGCGCGGAGCGCCGGCTCCATCAGATTCGGCCCCAGCATCGATCCGGCGCTCGAGCCCCACACGATGAGCCCCATGGCCCGGCCCCGCTGTGCGCCGGGGCTCACGTCGGCCGCGGCGTAGCGGCTCAGCAAGTTTGCGGTCTGCGAGACCCCGAAGAGCGCCATCCCGACGAGCAGCAGGAGGAAGCTGCCGATCGTCACGCCGGCCATGCCGAGGAGCGTGCCGAGAACCGCGAGCCCGTACCCGAGCACCAGGCCGGGCCGGCGTCCCGCGCGATCCATGAAGCGCGCCAGCGGCCAGCTGGCCAGCGCCGTGCCGAGCGCGCCGGTGGCGATCGGCACGCCCGACCACGTGTTGGTGCCCATGACGCCGGCGGCCATGATGCTGCCGACCGCCATGCCGATCGAATGCCCCGTGCTGCCGCAGACCTGCGCCGCGAAGAGCGCGGCCATGAGCCGGCCACGGCTCGCTGCGCTGCGAGGTGCCGCCGGGTGCAGGCTCATGCGCGACCAGTCTAGGTTTCGTGCGCGCCCGGGTAAACGGCCAATGGGACGAAAGTGGCGCGCCGATTGGCCCGCCGCGACGCGCGGCGCTTGACCCGGAATGCGAGGGCAGGCTACATGTGATCTCGATGGGCATGGTCGCCGCCGCCCCGTGAGCCGCGTGACGCTGGTCAGCTTCGACATCGACGGAACGCTCGAGGTCGGCGAGCCGCCCGGTATCGTGCCCGTCGCGCTGGTGCGTGAAGCCAAGCGCCGGGGCTACGTCGTCGGGAGCTGCTCGGACCGGCCGATCGGCTTTCAGCGCGATCTGTGGGAGCGGCTGCGGATCGCCGTCGACTTCACGGTGCTCAAGCACCACCTGGGGGACGTCAGGACGCAATTCGCGGCGACCGCCTACTACCACATCGGCGACACCGAGGTCGACGCGTTCTACGCGAACGCGGCCGGCTTCAGCTTTCTCCGCGCCGACTCGGAGACGCGCCGGCTCTGGCCCTCCGATCTGTTCGCCCCGCCGCCCGACGGCCACCGCTCCTGATGGCGCCGATCTGGTCGGGCGGGGCCGGCGCGGTCGCCGTCGCGGGCCTGCTCGCCCTCGCGGTGGGCATGGGCATCGGGCGCTTCGCCTTCACGCCGATCCTGCCGATGATGCAGGAGGACGCCGGCCTCTCGATCGCGATGGGGGGGTGGCTCGCGTCCGCGAACTACGTCGGCTACCTGCTGGGCGCTCTGTCCGTGATGGGGCTGCGCATGCGCGCGTCCAGCGCGATCCGCGCGGGGCTCGTCGCCATCGGCCTCGCCACGCTCGCCATGGGTCTCGATGGGGGCCTCGTCTGGTGGCTCGTGCTGCGCGCGGTCGCCGGGGTGGCGAGCGCCTTGGTTCTGATCAACGTGTCGGCGTGGTGCCTCGAGCGGCTCGCCGCGCTGGGACGGCTCGGCCTGACCAACACGGTGTTCGCGGGCGTCGGCGCGGGCATCGTGCTCGCCGGCGGGCTCTGTCTCGCCCTCATGCACGCGGGCGCCGGCTCCTCCCGCGCGTGGACGGTGCTCGGGGCGATCTCGCTCGCGCTGGCCCTCGGAATCTGGCCGGCGTTTCGACGAGACGCCTCCGAGCCGGCGAGCCCCGAGCGTTCCGAGCCGCGCGTGGTCGCCTGGGATCGAGAGTCGCTCCGGCTCGTGCTGTGCTACGGGGCGTTCGGCTTCGGCTACATCATCCCGGCGACGTTCCTGCCGGTCATGGCCCGGCAGGTGATTCGCGATCCGGCGGTGTTCGGCTGGTCGTGGCCGGTCTTCGGCGCGGCGGCGATGGGCTCCACGCTGGCCGTCGCGGCCCTGCGAAGCTTCATGAGCAATCGCCGCCTGTGGATCCTGAGCCATCTCGTGATGGCGCTGGGCGTCGCCCTTCCGGTCGTCTGGTCGAGCATCGTGGCCGTCATGCTCGCCGGACTTCTCGTCGGCGGCACGTTCATGGTCATCACGATGGTCGGCATGCAGGAGGCGCGCAGCGTGGCCGGCGCGCGGGCGACGGGTCTGATGGCGGCGCTGACCTCGGCCTTCGCGGTCGGGCAGATCGCCGGCCCGATCGTCGTGAGCTACGTCGTCGTCGCGGGCGGCGGCTTCCCCGCGGCGCTGATCGTCGCGGGCGCGGTGCTTCTGCTCAGCGCGTACGCGCTGTCGTAGCGCTCCGCTTCACCATCCTGGTCAGCTCACACGTGAGCTGACCGCGTCTCCGGCGTCATCTTGGCTTTCGAGACGCCAGCGTGTTGAGCGCCTGAGCCAGCTTCCGGTCCACGTTAGGCCAGGGAGAACCCTCGAGCCACGCCTTCACTTCCGCGCCGTCCAGCACGATTCGCTCTTGCTCGCCGCTGGACTGCACCAGGGTCAGCGACACCGGCCCGTTCAGTGTAGGCAGCAACATCGCGCCATCCATCCAGATGACATCAATGAGCCGCACTCCTTTTTCGGTTGCCAGAGTCTTCAAGGTCTCCGACAAACGACCTTGTAGTGCCAGGAACCCCTGCGGCGTGTGATAGCTCGTTCGAATATTCATGTCGACTTCGTCGCCTTCCTCGAGCGTCCTGGGCTTCGTGAGCACGGCCGCGCGCACGGTGGAAGCGATCGCGTCTGCGCTGATTACGTTCCGACGATGTCCAGGAGCGCGTTCAGCCCGCGGTGGAACGTGGGCGCGCCGCCGGGCACCACGCAGCTCTCGAGCACCTCGAACAGCTCCTCGCGCGTCGCCCCCAGGCGGATCGCCCGCCGCATGTGCGCGATCAGCGCGGGCTTCTCGGAGCCGCGGAAGGCGAGGAGCGCGATGGCGACGAACTCCCGCACCTTGGCCGAGACGTGCCGGCCCTCGCCGAGCCCGAGCTCGTAGATCCGGTTGTAGGCCTCCACGAACTCCGGGTCCTGTCGCGCCGCGAACTCCCATTCCGGGTAGATGTAGCCGCGCGCCTGCTTCATCCGCGCGATGAGCGCCTCCGCTCGCTGCTCCCGATCCTTGTCCGCCGTCTTCTCTGGCATCGCGTTCCTCCCGAGAGTGCCTAGCGTATCTTGCCGCGCGCCGCGACCGGCCACACGACCTCGACCGCACCGTTCCGTACCCCGTAGACCTCGTCCACCATGTTCGTGACGACGCAGCAGTGATTCGGCACGACGTGGACGACGTCGCCGACCTTCGGGCGCTCGGCGCAGGCGGAGAGGTCGACCGTGCCGTGCTCCTCGGAGAGGGCGGTGATGGCCGCCTCCGGATACTCCATCACGTGCCCGTAGCCCTTCATGAAGTAGAGATCGGAGGTGAGCACCTTGGAGCCCGCGTCCAGGATCGCGCGCGCGGCGGTCGGCCGGCTCACTACCGTCGCGCGCACGCGCATGGCGCAATTCTCCCAGCCGGCGGTGCCCGTGGAGACCACCATGGCGTCGTTGTAGACGCAGGTGCCGGCCCGGTGCTCCGTCAGCATCGGGAAATTCTGCGCCGTGAAGAGGGCGGGCGTGCCGCCGCCGGACACCACCGGCACGGGAATGCCGGCCTGCTTGAACAGCGAAAGCGCCGCGTCGAAGAAGTCGCGCGTGTTCGGATCGCGGTTGGGAAACGTCATCAGACCGTCGAAGCGCATCCGGGGCAGCCGCATCGCCCGCCGCGCCAGCGCGAACGCCTCGTCGGGGGTCTGGACGCCGGTGCGGCCGAACCCCGTGTCGCACTCGACGAGGAAGTGCAGATCGACGCCATGGCGGGCGGCCGCGTCGGAGAGCGCCTGCGCGACCACGTCGTTGTCGAGGACGACCGCCAGGCGCCGGACGCGCTTGACCAGGGTCATGAGGCGATCCGTCTTTGGCTCGCCCAGGATGTTGAACGTGAGCAGGATGTCGTCGGTGACACCGGCGTCCACGAAGACCTCCACCTCGCCGAGCTTCTGGCACGTGATGCCGGTCGCGCCCGCCGCGATCTGCATCTTCCCGATCTCGGGAATCTTGTGCGTCTTGATGTGGGGCCGGTTGCCGATTCCGTGCCGCGCGAGGTGGGCCTGCACGCGGCGAATGTTCTCTCGCATGATGTCGAGGTCGACGGTGACGACGGGTGTGTCGAGGTCAGCCAGGGCAGTCATCGGATCCTTTCCTCGGGAGTCATCGAGCGCGGGGAGTCATCGAGCGCAGCGGGCCGGCGTCTTTAGAGCGAGGGCCATCGGCCGGCCCAGGGGCGCGCCTGCTCGAGCTGCGCGGCGAGCCGGAACAGCGTCGCCTCGTCGCCGAACCGCGCCGCGAACTGGACGCCGATCGGCACGTTGTCGCCGTTCCAGAAAAGCGGCACCGACATGGCGGGCTGGCCGGTCGCGTTGAAGATCGGGGTGAACGGGACGAAGAGCGCCGAGCGGAAGATCCCGTGCATCGGGTTGTCGGGCTCCCCGTCGAAGCTTCCGAGCGCCGGGGGCGGCTCGGCGAGCGTCGGTGAGAGCCAGACGTCGTACTCAACGAAGAACTGCGCGATCTGACGCGCGATGCGCTGTAGGTCCTGGATCGCCAGCAGGTAGTCCGAGGCACTCCGGCGGGTGCCCATCTCGTAGAGGCCCCAGGTGAGCGGCTCGAAGCGCTCAGCACTCGGCGTCTGTCCGGTGCGCCGCGCCCAGTCGTCGATCGACCACGCGGTGCCCGCCGACCACACGGAGATGAACGCCTGGCTGATCGCGTCGCCCTCCAGCGCGGGCGTCGCCTCGCTCACCTCGTGACCCAGGTCGTCGCAGAGCTTCGCGGCTTCCTGGACCGCGCGCACGCAGTCGGGGTGCACCGGCGCGCCGGTCGCGCTGCGGGTGATGAACGCCACGCGCAGGAATCCGGGCGGCCGGCTCACCTCTTCCAGAAATGGGCGCGCGGGCGGCGGCGCGACGTACGGATCGCCGAGATCCGGGCCGGTGGTGGCGTCGAGCAGGGCGGCGCTGTCCCGGACCGAGCGGGTCACCGCGTGCTCGACGACCAGCCCGCTGAGCAGGTCGCCGTGGTGCGGGCCGAGCGGATTGCGGCCCCGCGTGGGCTTGAGGCCGAAGAGGCCGCAACACGACGCGGGAATACGGATCGAGCCTCCGCCGTCATTAGCGTGTGCCATGGCGACGAGACCGGCGGCGACGGCAGCAGCCGACCCTCCGCTCGAGCCGCCGGGCGTCAGGCCGAGGCTCCACGGGTTGCGGGTCGCTCCGAAGAGCTTGGGCTCGGTCGTCGGAAGAATGCCGAACTCGGGGGTGTTGGTCTTGCCGATGACGATCAGTCCGGCCTGTTTCAGGCGCCGCGTCAGCTCGCTGTCCGACTCGGGGGTGTACCGGCCATCGACGAATGCAGAGCCCTCGGTGAATCTCACCCCGGCGTACTCGGCGAGGAGATCCTTCATCAGGAAGGGCACGCCGGCGAAGGGGCCGTCGGAGCCCACCACCGCGGCCTCCGCGCGCGCCCGGTCGTACATCGGGGTCACGACCGCGTTGAGCTTCGGATTCAGGCGCTCGATGCGCGCGATCGCCGCCTCGACCAGCTCGATGGGCCTCAGGGACTTCTCGCGCACCAGCTCGGCCTGGGCGGTCGCGTCGAGCCGCCAGAGGTCAGTCACGGCTCATCCTCGTGGCGACGATAGTGCGCTTGCCAGCGTCGCAAGACAAGGAACGGGGCGCATTCTGGACAGCCTTGACACGAGATCAACACCTGTTTAGTATTTAAGGTCCGTATGGAGGTGGCTCCGATGAACCCGGTAGAGCGTGTCTTGATTCAGGATCTGACGGGGCTTCTCGATCGCCTCGCGGCGTCTCTGCCCGAGGGCGGCTTCGACGGTATCCGCGCGGCCCATCCCGGGCTGAAGGGGAAGCTGGACGACGCCGACGCCAGGCTGGCGGCCGCGCGCGAGTCCGTGCTCGATGGCTACGGCCGGTGGCGCCGGGCGCTGGAAGATCTGGAGAATCTGTGGGCGCTGGGGGCCTGGCGCTCAGTCGCGGCCGAAGAGCCGGCCGAGCAGTCCGCCGCGCTCGCGGCCTGAGGTAACGCGCGCGGCGGTATAGGTCGTGCGGGCCGTCTCGAATCGCTGCCAGTAGTCCGGCAGCTCCCGGGCTAGCACGACGTGCACCCCGAGCAGCCGGTGCATCTCGTCGCCGGGCGCCTGCTCGGCCGCGGCCACCTTGCGCCGCTGTCCTTCGTCGAGGCCGGGCGCAATCGCCGCCTGCAGCTCGGCGAGGAACGCGTGCACGCCCTGCGTGAACTCGGCCCGGTCACTCGCGCTGTCGGCGCGCGGCGTCGGCAAGCCGAGGGCGCGGCGTCGCTCGACGAGGGCGCCGAGGCAGACGAAATCGACCGCCTCTTCGAGGCGCTCGCGGAGCTGGGCGTCGATGCGATCACTCAGCGCGGCTGGCTGATTCGCGTCGCGGCGCAGCGAGGTGCCGAAAAATGAGTCTGGCGTCATGAATCTCGCGCTCGCAATGCTAAGATTCTAACGTGCTCGCTGCGCGCGTCGTCGGGATCACACTGCTCGCTCTGCTCGCGCTTCCCGCGTCGGCCCTGGCTCCTCCGAGCGGCGTTTCCGGAGCGCTCGATTTTTCCGGAATCGACGAGGCCGCGAACGAGGCGGTCGCCAGCGGCGAGATCCCCGGTGTGGTGGTCCTCGTCGGCCGCGGCGACGACATTCTGCTCCAGCGCGCCTATGGGTCGCGCCGCCTGGTCCCGAACCAGGTCCCGATGACCCTCGACACCATCTTCGACATCGCCTCCCTCACGAAGCCCGTGGGCACGACCATCGCCGTCATGTCGCTCGTCGAGCACGGCGCGATCTCGCTCGACGCTCCGCTCGGGCGGTATCTGAGAGAGTTCCGGGCCAAGCAGTTCGACGAGATCACGATCCGGAGGCTCCTCACCCATACCGCCGGGCTCGTGGCGTACCCGCCGAACTCTACGGTGGCCTCGGGCTTCCCGACGGCGGTGCGCGAGATCGCCAGGCTGCCGCTCGAGTATCCCCCGGGCTCCGGTTTCCAGTACAGCGATACCGGGTTCATCCTCCTCGGTGAGGTCGTCCGCCGGGTCGATGGCGCGCCGCTCGATCGCTACCTGAACCGCGTGCTGTTCCGCCCGCTCGGCCTCACGGACACGACCTTTCAGCCGCGGGCCAGCACGATGGCCCGCGTCGCGCCCACCGAGTTCGCGAACGGTCATCTGCTGCGCGGGGAGGCGCACGACCCGCGGGCGCGCCTGCTCGGCGGCGTCGCCGGTCATGCCGGGATCTTCTCGACCGCCGCCGACCTCGCGCGGATCTGCCGGATGCTCTTGAACGGTGGCACGCTCGAGGGGCAGCGCATTCTCGAGGCCGCAACGGTTCGCGCCATGTGGGAGCTGGCGCCCGACAGCCGCGGGACGCGCACGCTCGGCTGGGACGCCGCCTCGTCGTACTCGCGCCCGATCGCGCCGTTCTTTCCCGAGGGCTCGGTCGGCCATACCGGCTTCACCGGAACCTCGGTGTGGATCGACCCGCCGACGAAAAGCTACCAGATCATTCTGTCCAACCGCGTGCATCCCAACGGCGGCGGCGCCGCGAAGATCCGCGATCTCAGAGCGCGCCTCGCGGCCGCCGCCGGCGCCCAGCTCTTCCAGCCGCCGGTCATTGCCGATCCCGGCCCCACCAGTGGTCCGGCCGCGGACGGACCGGTCACCGACAGCCGCCTGCCCGAGACGATCGTGTTGCCCGACCGTGTCCTCACGGGGCTCGACGTGCTCGTCGACCAGCGATTCTCGATGCTCGCGGGACATTCGGTCGGTCTCATCACCAACCAGACCGGAATCGACTCGCGCGGTCGGCGCGCGATCGATCTCATCGCCAATGCGCCGGGGGTCAAGCTGCAGGCCATCTTCTCCCCCGAGCACGGCATCACGGGCCAGGCCAACACCGACGTTCCCAACGGGTTCGACGCCGCGACCGGCCGACCGATCTGGAGCCTCTACGGCGCCACCCGGCGCCCGTCGCCGGCGATGCTCAAGGACGTCACGCTGGTGGTCTTCGACGTCCAGGACGTCGGCGCCCGCTACTACACGTACCTCACCACGCTGATCTACGTGATGGAGGAAGCGGCCAGGCAGCGGATCCCCGTGCTCGTGCTCGACCGGCCCAATCCGATCACGGGGCGCGTGGTCGAGGGGCCGCTGATGGATCCCGATCTGTATTCGTTCACCAGCCCGCACACCATCCCCGTGCGAACCGGGCTCACGATCGGCGAGTTCGGCCGGCTGGCCGCCGCCGAGCGCAAGATTCCCGTCTCGCTCACGGTCGTCCCGCTGGTCGGCTGGCAGCGCGAGCGCTGGTACGACGAGACCGGCCTGCCCTGGGTCAATCCGTCGCCGAACATCCGCTCGGTCACCCAGGCGCTTCTCTACTCGGGCGTCGGGCTTCTCGAGGCGACGAACCTCTCGGTGGGCCGCGGCACGGACATGCCCTTCGAGGTGGTAGGGGCGCCGTGGATCGAGCCTCGAGGGCTGGCCGAGGTGCTCAACCGGCAAGGACTCCGCGGCGTGACCTTCGAGCCCATCTGGTTCACGCCGACGAGCGACGTGTACGCCAGCGTGCTCTGCGCGGGCGTTCGCCTGGTGGTGACCGACCGGGAGGCGATCCGCCCGGTGACGGCGGCGTTTGCGCTGGCGAGAGCCCTACGCGAGCGTCATCGCGACCAGTTCAGACCCGAGAACATCCAGAACCTCCTGGTGAACCGGTCCACGATGTGGGCTTTTCTCAGGGGAGAAGTTCTGGACCGCGTCGTCGCCTGGGCGGAAATGGATCGCGCCAGCTTCTTGAAGCGCCGCGCGTCGTATCTCATGTATCGCTAGGCTTCACTTCGCCTCGCGCGGCGACGGGCGGTGGCGGGTGGGGCGCGGCCGGGTCGGTGAGGGGTCGACGGACCACGCGGCGCGCGTTCGCTGCTCCTTCTCGGCTGGGCTCCATCCGGGCGCGAGACTCCCGCCGCCGCTTTTCGGGAACGGGTCCTTTCGACCCCTCACCGACCCGGCCGCGCCCCACCCGCCACCGCCCGCTCCTCGCGTGCTGTGAGTCTTTTGCTTCGGAGGCAGGCGCGAGGGCTTCCCTGCGCGCGCGGGCGGAGCCCGTCTCGGGTGGCGACGCGCGGCGGGCGAGGGGGTGGTGCTAGCGTTCGACGACTCGGAGGGGGCGGAGCTCGGCGCGGAGGCGGTCGCGGCTGGAGGCCGGGACCGTCACGGAGTTGGCGTCGCCGTCGCTCACGAAGCGCTCGTTGGGGTTCTTGTCGAAGTAGTTGAGCCAGTACGCGAGGTCGCGCTCGACCGCCTGGATGCGCGGCAGGCGCACCGGATCGAACGTGCGCGAGAACGGCGACGGCGCGGGGCCGCCGGCGACCATCAGCACGGCGTCATGGTTGTAGGTCGTGCCCTTCGCCGAGCCGTGCAGCACCCAGCTCACGTCCGTCGGATAGACCCCGTGCGGCAGCGCGATGCTGCGCGTCTTGTAGTCGGGGACATGGCGCTGGATCCACACCTGGGCCTCGGCCACCTGAGCGCGCACCGTGGCCTCCGGGTACTTGGCGAGGTTCGCGTGCCAGAGCGTGTGATTGCCGATCTCGAAGCCGTGGCTCACCAGGTACTGGAGCTTTCGCCCCTCGTACTCGGGCTGATTGAAGAGCCGGTTCGGCTTGGAGGCGCCCGGCAGGACGTAGAACGTCCCGCCCCGGCCGAAGTCGGGCTTCTCGGCGATGAACGCCTCGAGGACACCGATGGCGGACTTCGGATCGATCTGGACGCTGCCGTTCGCCTCGACGTAGCGGAACTGACCCGGTGAGGAGTCGTCGAACGTGAGGACGACCGGCGTCGT
>Ga0137409_10003702_pt1 | contig 16139 bp, 9 predicted proteins | sample CZODoug1_16funga_FD_122059 | JGI IMG/M metagenome (GOLD analysis project Ga0137409, IMG submission 122059) | Vadose zone soil fungal communities from Angelo Coast Range Reserve, California, USA - CZODoug1_16fungal (Hybrid Assembly) | ecosystem: Environmental > Terrestrial > Soil > Vadose zone... | reverse complement strand
GCGGTCGCCTGGCTCATCTTGCGTTCCATCCAGCGGTCCAGGATCGTTTTACGCAGTTTCCAACGGTTGCCGAGTTTAAACGCGGGAATTTCGCCTTCGGTGATGTAACGGTACAGGGTATCCGGGGAGATGCCCAGATATTGCGACGCCTGCCGTACATTCATCACTTCGCGCGATTCGCTCACGAGGAACGCCACCCCGGCATCCGAACACTACTCGTATCACGACCGTTCGCTGTTCCCCGCCTGCGCTGCGGACTCCCGGGGAAGCAACCCGTGAGAGCTTTATGACATTCTACTACTCAGAGCGTCAAGGGAATCTATAGGGCTGTTGTCCTATCAATACGGGTAGTTCTAGGCAATTCGGGGGTATTGTCCGGTAGTACCCTATCATATTGTGGTTGATTTGTTTGCGTGCCACAATTACTTGCGGTCTTGCGCCTGCGACCCCTGTCCGCAGGGACGGTTATTCTTTGCATTCAGCCTCTAGTCACGGAGAGGTACTACTTGTCATCTCCGCTTGCAGATACGCTTTCTTCTGTTCCTTCGTGCCGACCGGAGGCTTCGTACCGCATATCCAATCGGCGCGGCGCAGTTCCACCTCAAATTCTTTCTCACGCCTTATCCAGCGACAGCGATTTCCACAGCGCATCGACCTTCTTCTTCGTGGCTTCGTCCATCAAAATCTCATCTGGCCACGGCCGTGTAAATCCTTCTGATGGCCACTTGCGCGTTGCGTCGATCCCCATCTTCGACCCGAAGTCCTGCATCCGCGCCGCATGATCCAGTGTATCCACCGGGCCCAACGAAAACTGCACGTCTCGCTCAGGATCAAGTGCACAGAGCGTCTTCCAAACCACCTCACTGTAATTATGGATATTCACGTCGTGGTCCACCACCACGATCACCTTCGTGAACATCGCCTGCCCCAGCGACCAAATCGCGTTCATGATTTTCCGCGCATGCCCTGGATAGGACTTTCGAATGGCCACGATCATCAGGTTGTGAAAAATGCCTTCGGCAGGCATCGCCACATCCGCAATTTCCGGGTACTGCATCTTCATCACCGGCAAGAACACCCGCTCTACTGCGTATCCCATGTAGAAGTCTTCCTGCGGCGGCGGGCCCACAACCGTCGTCAAGTAGATCGGTTCTTTGCGGCGCGTGACGCACTCCACGTGAAAAACCGGGTACTCCCCTTCCAACGAGTAAAAACCCGTGTGGTCGCCGAAGGGGCCCTCTGTGCGCAACTCATTCAAATTGACGTGGCCCTCCAGCACGATCTCGGCGTTTGCAGGCACTTCCAGATCGTTAGTCTCGCAGGGCACCATCTCCACGGGCTCGCGCCGCAAAAACCCGGCAAACATCATCTCGTCGAGGTCCGGTGGAATCGGCAGCATCCCCGCTAGCGCCGTCGCCGGGTCTGCACCAATCACCACGCTCACAGGAATCCTGCCTTCGGGATTCTTCGCTCTCGCTCGCCGGAAATGTTCCGCCCCGTGCTTCTGCGTCTGCCAGTGCATCCCCGTCGTCCGCTCGTCGTAAACCTGCATGCGGTACATCCCGACATTTCGCTTTCCGGTCTCCGGATTCCTCGTAAACACCAAAGGAAATGTGATGAACCGTCCCCCATCCTGGGGCCAGCACTTCAGAATGGGAAAGTCGAATAGGTTGACGTCAGTTCCCTTCTCGATGACTTCCTTGCAAGCGCCGGACTTCACGCTCTTCGGAAAAAACGACCCGAGCTCCGCCAGCTTCGGCAGCATCTTGATTTTGTCGAAGAGCCCTTGCGGAGTCTCCATTGCCAGGAATCCGCGGATTCGCGCCGCAACTTCATCCAGATCCTCCACTTCAAACGCCAGCGCCATCCGCCGCACGCTTCCAAACGCATTGATCAGCAGCGGATGCCGCGACCCCTTCGGCTTCTCGAACAGTAGCGCCGGTCCAACGCTGTTCGCCTGACGCCCTGCCGCCCGCGCAACGCGCTGCGTAACTTCCGCGATCTCCAGGATGGGATCAACCTCAGCGCGAATCCGCTTCAGCTCCCCTTCCTTCTCCAGCTTCCGCACAAACTCCCGCAAATCAGCGTGCGCCACCGTTTTCTCCTGTAGCCCCGCACTCTAACACGAACCCATATCGCTTCTCCCCTAGGAGAACCATCTGGCAGTGGCTTAGTTTCGGAAAGAAGAGCCGCAGTGGATCTTGAAAACCGCACCATATTACACGAGTCTCGCTTGTTCGAGATACTGTGAAGCGATTTTCATACAGAGCACTTCCAACCGGTTGCTAACTCCTGGAGACCGGCCTTCTCCCATCTGGTTAGTCGTGCGGGCTCAATGGGTCGGCCATGCACTATGCGCAACAGCGACGCCAACATTTAGAATTGAGCGTGTGGATACTGAAGTATCCTTCCCGGTGGGCTGTTGCCGCTGTTAAGTTCGCTCCATTTCATGGTCGTTCCCGGATCTATTTTGATGCCCAGAGCTTCGATGCTTGATCCTAGATGGCGCCGGCTGGCGCGCGTGCGGTTATATTGCAATGCGTCCTGTCTTGCGGCCATCGTTGTGGGCTGCCTCGTCCTTGGCGGCTGGATTTTTCACATCGAACGTCTACGGTGGGCGCTTCTGGGCACGATGAGCATTGAGGTAAACACGGCTTTAGGCCTGATCCTTTTGGGGACGTCGCTATGGTTGCTCTTGCCGGATCCGCCTCGCCGGGCGTACCGCTACTGGGGTCTGTTTTTTGCTGCCCTCGCAGCTTTCATTGGCGCAATGACGGTGATCGAGTACATCTTTGGGCTGGACCTTCGTATTGATCGACTTTTTTTTATTCAGGACATTCGCGCCGTCGCGACTTATTCCCCTGAGCGCATGTCGCCGATCACGGCCACGACCTTTTTGGCGCTTGGCTTGGCCTTGCTCCTGCTCGATCACGAGAAACGGTCGGGATGGCGGCCGTCGCAGCTCCTGAGTCTCTGGGGTGCGTTCGCAGCCATCATGTCGTTGAGTGGCTACATTAATGGAGCTACGGCGACTTACCGAATCTTCTCCTATAGCCAGGTCGCTGTGCACACGGCCCTTGTCTTGTTTACAGTGAGCGCCGCCGTTTTCTTCGCGCGCCCCCGGGTGGGAATCGCAGGTGATTTGACGGGAAGATTCTCGGGAAGTACGACCGCGCGACGATTCCTCCCCACCGTGATCGTCGTTCCGTTTCTTGCGGCCTGGATTCGCATACGAGGGCAACGAGCTGGCCTGTTTGGTACAGAATTAGGCCTCGCGTTGAATGTCACTACAAACGTGGTGACGTTGTCCTTCCTAGTGTGGTTAAACGCCCGACGATTGAATAAGACAGAAGAGTCTCTGGAAGAAGTTCGGGAAGCGAAAAATATCCTCTACGACGCCTCAGTTAAGGATGAACTTACCGGCTTGTATAACCGTCGAGGTTTCCTTGCTCTTGCCGAAGAACAAATCAAGATTGCCTGCTCAGGCCGCAGAGAACTGTTGGTGGTTTTTGCCGACGTGGACGGCCTAAAAGCAATCAATGACCGATACGGTCATTCTGAGGGAGATCGCGCTCTGAAAAAAGCTGCCGAGGTGCTTCTCACCGTGTTTCGCGAAACGGACCTGGTTGCGCGCCTGGGAGGCGATGAGTTTGCTGTCCTGGCGCTGGATTGCTCTCCAGCGGGCTTGGTAAGAATAAATGCTCACTTCGACAAACTGCTTCGTGCGATCAACGATCTTGAAAACCCCTGGAAGCTATCTATTAGCGTTGGAGCCGTCCATGTAGACTCGAGGCACCAACTCTCCATCGAGGAACTGCTAGGCAATGCGGATGGAATGATGTACGACCGGAAGCGCGCAAAGCTTGCCGTGGCGGCGAAATGAGCCCGATAGACCCGGGCTTGCACATGGCAAATTCCACATTCCGATAAGCGCGTCAATCAGGCAGTGGGTGAACCTATGTTTCTACTGAGGCGCAAGGCGGCCCGCGTAAGGACTCACTATGTCGCAGCCTGATCCCGTAGCGAGGAACACACAACCTTCAGCGCGGGTTGCAAGAGTGGGCGCATTGGTCATAGTGATCATCCTGGGCTTGTTTCTAGTTTCGTGGTGTTCATGGGTACGGGCTGAATACTGGCTGCTGAAGGACGCGCAGGAAGGAATCGCGATTGTGACCAAAGATCTTTGGACGGGCCACAATAGTGTGGGCTATCGTTATACCGTCAATCACAAGGAGTACACGGGAAAGGGAATGCGCAACTACCAAGACCTTCGCTATCGGAACGTGCATCCTGGAAACAAATCCGTGGTGTACTACTCGGCTTCGCATCCTTGGATGTCGAGTTTAAGGCGGCCCGACAGGATCGGCGAGGGGCTTCCGGTTGTGCTGTTTGTGTTGCTCTTTGAAACCATGGCCGTCATAACTTTAATCAACCCGCGACATAAGTGGGCCTTCCACATTCACGGCGGCAACCAAAGCTCTGGAACGTCACCTATCAGCGATCATTGCGGAGGCAAAGCGCATGATGGCAAATGTGGTTGAAGGAGGCAGACCTGGTTGGCTTGCAACCAGAGAAGATTACCGACATGAAAAGCAGCGCAGAAGGCTTGCGCAGAATGTTCCGCGAATAGACGGGTAGACGCCTCGCAGTTCCAGCGACATTCAACTATCAGAAGGGCTCGATTCCGATTCGATCATTCATGGCTTCGCGGAGTCGTTGCTTGCCCAGTATATCTCGCTTTGTTCCTTCCCATAGGTTAGCCCTACTTGCCAACTTTGTGCGAAGATGTTTCCTGGGTAGTAAGACCGACACGGGGCCCAATGCCATTCTCGCGATCCCGCCAACTCAGGTGCGTTTCCCGCGTCACCGCAGTGCAAGCCATTTGTGCGTTCCTTCTTCTGAATTCCGCGCGGTCGCGTCAAGACCCGGCGGAAAAGGAACCCGTCCGTAACCAGCAGAGCGGTATGAGCACGGGCAGTACGCACGCTCCAGTAAAGGATGCACTCTCGCGACCTATTACGGCCGGGGGCTTTGTTGAGGGCGCACCAGTCATTTTTATTGATGTGACCCATACGGCCGGCATCGACAGATTCCACCATCGGTCAGGAGGACCGGAAAAAAAGACGATCCTGGAGACGCCCGGTTCCGGTGTGGCGCTGCTTGATTATGACAATGATGGCTGGCTTGATATTTATCTGCTGAATGGCTCAACGTTTCCAGCGCTGAAAGGCAAGGAAGCTCCGCCGCGCGCGATGCTGCTACACAACAACCATGACGGGACGTTCACCGACGTCACAGAAAAAGCTGGCGTGGCGAATGAAAGATGGGGCTTCGGCGTGGCGATCGGGGACTTCGATAACGATGGCTGGCCGGACATTTACATATCGAACTTCGGCAAGAATCGTCTCTATCATAACAATCACGACGGCACGTTTACCGACGTTGCAGAAACGGCTGGTGTCGCCCTAGGCGGCTGGTCAACCGGCGCAACCTGGGGCGACTACGACCACGATGGCTATCTTGATCTATTTGTTCCGGGCTACGTGAAGTTCAATCCCGATAACCCTCCGATCGCGGGCAAAGGCGGGATTCCGGCGGGATATTGTCAGTTTCGCGGGGTCGAAGTCATGTGCGGTCCGCGGGGCCTGCCGGGGGAGAACGATCACCTGTTTCACAACCATGGCGACGGCACGTTTACAGACGTGAGCGTGAAAGCGGGCGTCGCCGACGCGAAGGGACATTACGGATTTTCATCCGTGTTTGTGGACGTGGACGACGACGGGTGGGTCGATCTGGCGGTCGCGAACGATTCCGTGCCGAAGTATCTCTACCGAAACAAGCACGATGGCACGTTTGAGGATATCAGCTATCTTTCGGGATTCGCATTAAACGATGACGGACGTGAGCAAGCCGCCATGGGAATAGCAGTGGGCGATTACAACCGCGATGGTAAAGTTGATCTCTACATCACGAATTTTTCCGACGATTACAACACGCTTTATCGGAATGAAGGCGACGCGGCGTTCGCCGACGTCAGTTTTCGCGCTGGAATCGCGACACTGACGATCCCGTTTCTGGGTTGGGGAACGGGCTTTCTCGACTACGATAACGACGGGTTGCTCGACATTTTCGTGGCCAACGGGCATGTGTATCCGGGAGTTGATTTACAGGACTGGGGCACGACCTGGGCGCAGCGCCCGCTACTACTGCGCAATCTGGATGGATCGAAATTCCAGGAGGCGCCTGCGGCAACGGGAAGCGGCCTCGCAGTCGTTGTAACGGCACGAGGAGCGGCGTTCGGTGACCTGTTCAACGACGGTCATATCGACGTGGTCCTGAACAACATCGATTCGACGCCCACATTGTTACGCAACGTGGTTAAGAATTCGAATCACTGGATCACGCTCAAGCTGTTGGGAGGTCCCAAGAGTCCCCGTGATGCGATTGGCGCCACGGCATTTGTCACGGCAGGAGGCGCGCGGCAGCGCGGAGACGTCTTCAGCGGGGGGAGCTATGCATCGAGTTCCGACCAACGCCTGCATTTCGGCCTTGGAGCGGCAACGAAAGTGGACCGGGTGGAGATTCACTGGCCTAGCGGTGCAAAAGAAGAGATCACGATTCCCGCCGTCGACCGCATCTATACGGTGAAAGAAGGCAAAGGAATCGTCGCGCCGTGAAACGCTGGCCGAAAACCGATACTCGACATTGCCGCCATAGGAACGTTGATGCCAAATTTGTAATTCTGCTTCTCTGCTTACTGCTTCCCGTTCCGCTGATGCGCGTGGCCGGCCAGGAGCGCGCTTCCACTCCGCCGGCATCTCCATCAGGTATTCCTGGAGAGTTTGTGGATATCACAGCGCGCTCAGGAATAAATTTCCGGTACCAAGCGTCGCACACCTCCAAAAAGTATCTGCCCGAAACGATGGGGGCGGGAGTGGCGCTGTTTGACTACGATAACGACGGACTCCTTGATATTTTCCTGGTGAACGGTGCGCCACTCGCCGATCCAACCCCGAAGGGAACAATTCCACAGAAAACGGGGCCGCAGTATTGGAATCGGCTGTATCACCAGAAGACAGACGGCACGTTCGAAGACGTTACGGAGAAAGCGGGTCTGCAAGGAACGGGTTACGGCATGGGAGTGGCGGTAGGAGATTACGACAATGACGGCTATGAGGATCTGTATGTTACCGCGTACGGCGGGAACAAGCTTTATCACAACAATGGAAATGGCACTTTCACCGATGTGACGCAAAAAGCCGGCGTCGGAGGCAGTGGCTGGTCGACGAGCGCTGCATGGGTTGATCTGGATGGCGATGGATTCCTTGACCTGGTCGTGCTGCGGTATCTCGAATGGGATTTTGCCGACATCTGGTGCGGAGAACACAAAGAAGGATACCGAGCGTATTGCCACCCAGATTTCTTCAAACCGGTTTCTCCGCTGGTATATCACAACAACGGAAATGGAACTTTTACAGAAGTCGCGTCAAAACTAGGACTCGCGCGGCCAGGAAAGGGTTTGGGACTGGCAATCGCGGACTATGATCGCGATGGACATATCGATTTGTTTGTGGCCAACGATTCGATGGTGGAGTTTTTATATCACAGCAAGGGAAATGGAACGTTTGAAGAGCTGGGGCTGCCATCCGAAGTTGCCGTGGATATTGACGGCCGAACCTATGCAGGCATGGGAGTGGATTTCGCAGACTATGACAATGATGGCTGGCCGGACATTGTGGTTACTGACCTGGCAAATCAGCGATACGCGCTGTATCGAAACAACGGTGATGGCGCATTCACGTATGCGAGCACGACTGCGGGAATCAGTAAAATAACGCTGGCCCATTCGGGATGGGGTGTTCGTTTTCTCGACTACGACAATGACGGGTGGAAAGACCTGTTGATTGCGCAGGGGCACGATTTGGACACTGTGGAGCTGACGCTCCCGAATCTGCGATACCGTGAACCTATGTTGCTGGCGCGAAATACGGGCAGGGGTTTTGCCGACGTTTCCGCCGAGTCTGGGGCGGTATTTCGGAAGCTGTGGGTAGCGCGCGGAATGGCGACCGGAGATTTGGACAACGACGGGCGCGTGGATGCAGTCGTGAATACGAATGAAGGGCCGGCATACGTGCTTCATAATGAAACACCCGCGGAGAATCATTGGATTTTGCTGAAACTCGTGGGGCACCAGAGCAATCGAGATGGAATTGGCGCTGAAGTGAAGGCTGTGACCGCAAGCGGAGCACAATTTGCGACAGTTACGACAACGAGTAGCTACCTCTCGGCGAGCGACAAGCGTGTGCACTTTGGGCTCGGAAAGAACAGAGTGGTGCAGGAGATTCAGGTGCGTTGGCCGAGCGGTGTTGTGCAAATATTGAAGGATGTTCATGCGAATCAGATTCTGCAAATCGATGAACCAAGCGAATCCCCGCGCTGGTAGGAGAAAGCGGGAAAGCGCTGCCGAGCTCAGGATACGCGTGTTGATCTCATTTCTTGTCGCTTGCGTTTGCGCCATTGCCAGCTCTGCGCAAACATCCGGCGATTTGGCGCTTGGGTTGGGCGAATTCAGCAAGGGAAATTTCAGTTCGGCGGCGGCCCTTTTCGCTCGGGCCGAAGAAGCCGCCCCGGGCGCGACCGATGCCTTGCTGTACGAAAGCAAGGCTTACATTCATCTAGAGCAATTCACGGCGGCAGAGGGTGCCTTGCGGCGGTACCTTCAGACGCATGCCGCTGCCAGTGAAGCGCTGTATTTGCTTGGCTATGTATTGCACCGGGAGGGCAAAGCCGCAGAGTCGCTGGAGACGTACACAAAAGCGGCACAACATCGGACACCGACCGGGGATGATTTGAAGATCGTTGGACTGGACTATGTCTTGTTGAATGACTATCCGGACGCCATCAAATGGCTGGAGAAAGCCGTGGAGGCAGAACCGAAGAATAAGGAAGCCTGGTATTTTCTGGGGCGCGCCTATTACACGAAATCCAGCATCCCCGAAGCACGCAAAGCATTCTTAACGGTGCTGCAGCTGGATCCGCGTGACGCCAAAGCGGAAAACAATTTGGGATTGATCCTGGAATCGGAAGCCCTACCTGATGCGGCGATGGATGCGTACCGCAAGGCAATTCAATGGCAAGAGCTAAGCGTGCATCCGAGCGAGCAACCGTACCTAAACTTGGGAAGTTTGCTGATGGAGCAATCGCGTACGGGCGAAGCGATTCCGCTGCTCCAAAAAGCGGTCGAACTCGCGCCGAAAGATGCGATTTGCCGCTTGAAGCTGGGCACGGCATATTTGCGGCTGGGAAAATTAATAGACGCGCGACGGGATTTGGAAAAGGCGGTGCAACTCGCGCCGGATGATCCGGCCGCGCACTATCAATTGGGAAAGTTGTACAAAGAGATGAAAGCCGTGGACCGAGCCAAGGCGGAATTCGATCGAACGGCGGAACTCCAGAGCCGTGCCGCATCCTCCAAACCGCAATAGGCTCCTAGAAGACATCTTGAATCGGCAACAGTCTGGTGACCTTGTGGACGAAGCAGAGGAGCCCCTCCCCCGGTTTTTTGTAAATGTTGCATCTAAAGAACTTAGGCTTGATGTAAGTGGTTTAGAATCAACATTTACGGACTGCCTCGCAAGTGTTGATTCTAAGGAAGTTACGGATGAACACGGCATTCCACTCCACCGGAGTGTAGAAATGAAAAACGCCGGCAAGATGCCAGCGGTACGCGCAATCACGCAGTATTACCTAAACAGTACTATACGCGAGTAGATACAGGTCTGTCAAGAAGAAAATGAAATTGGGTAACTATGCATAAATATAAGTGTCGTAGCTTCTATGAGGTGCAAAGTGGCGGCTCGCGACCCTCAAGCCAGTTCGGAGTCCTGGGTCATGAGATGTCCGGACCTCCGCTTCTAGGGATTCTGCGGCGGGGGAGCAGGTTGCGGAGGATTTGAATTCTGCTGGGCTTCATAGCGCTTCAGCGCTTTTTGAGAATTCTCCGCGTCTTCGTTCTTGAGCTTTTGGAACATGGCCATGGCCTTTTGCGCGTCTTCCATGCGATGAAGGTGACGGTAGACGATCCCGAGCTGATACCAGGCCTGCTGAATGACTTCGGGATCAGAGCCAGCCGCAGAAGTGGCCCGCCCCAGGAGCTGAGCGGCAGCGGCATCATTGCCAAGGAGCATTTCGGCACGGCCCAGATTGTAATCGGAATGAAGAAGGCCAGGCTTTTCCTTCAGGGCGGATTCGATTAGCACTTTGCCCTTTGCGCCATCGCCTTGTTCGACGGCTAGAACTCCCAATTCGTATTTGGCGAGGACGTTATGGGGGGCAATTTCAAGTTCGCGGAGGAAGGATTCTTCGGCTTCCCGAACCTTTCCGAGGCTACGATACTCGGAGCCTAGTTCTTCGTGCAAGCCGGGTTGTGTGGGAGCGAGCTTAATGGCGGCCTGGTATTCCGCGACGGCATCCGTGTGGCGGTCGGCTTCGGCATTCGCCTGGGCAAGAACCTGATGGACGCGCCAGGATTTTGGGTCGGTCTTGAACATTTTTGCGTAACTATTCTTGGAAACAAGCAGGTGAGCGCGGCCCCGGTGGTAAAGGACGTCCATGTCGTCTGGCGCGAGTTTGGCGGCTTTGTCTAGTGCGTTAGCGGCTTCTTCGGGCCGATCCTGAGCTAGGCGGACGACGCCAAACCACATCCATGCGGGCGCGTCTTTCGGAAATGAGGCGGTTTCCTTTTGAATCGCGGCAAGGGATTTATCCAGCTGGTTAAGACGAAAATAAGCAATGCCGAGAAAGAGGTTTGCCCCGTGCAGTCGCGGTTTTAGCGCCAGTGCCTTCTGGAAGCTCGCAATGGCCTCGTCGAAACGGCCCTGCTCTTCGCGGACGAGACCAAGGTTGAAATGCGCTTCAGCGAAAGCCGGGGCGGCTTTTGCGGCGGCCGCGAACCCGTCACCGGCGACATTCAAGTTGCCGCGTTGCATCGCCTCCGATGCCTGCCGGAAAATCTCGGAAGCATCTTCCGCCATTTGGGCACAAAGAGGTTCACCCAGACACAACAGGATCGCCAAAAATGCAAACGCGAACTTGGCATCTGGGTTGCCCGAGCGCTTTGTTAAGGGAACGTTCACCATTAGAGTTTATACCTGCGAGCTGGGACGGCGAAGTTTCAACTGAACGAAAAAACCTCCTGTGCTGGTCCAGCACAGGAGGTTCCTGCTCATTTCCGGGTCATGTCCCGCCTTAGAATTGGTAGCGGAACGTTAGCTGAATTATTTTTTGTGCATTGACGCTTCCTGGAGAACCTCCGAATTGAGAGCCGGGTCGGCCAAGCGTGTTGCAAGTAATGCAGCCATCGCCGCGGGCGAGAGTGTGCCGGTTAAAGAGGTTCACAAAATCGGCTTTAAAGGAAAGGACGTGCGCTTCGTACAGGGTGAAGCGCTTGATCAGTGAGAAATCCTCATTCAGATAATGAGGGCTGCGGATGTTACCGAAGACTTTAGAAAGGTTGCCGAAGGTGTAGCCTCGCTGGGCCACAAGGCTTGGGGCGTTTGGATCAAGGAATGCCGCGCAATTTAAAAAGTTGTTGGTGCTCGGGCCATGATCAACTTTTGTACCATCAGGTAGGGTCTCTATGAAATGTTGGTTAGAGAATGTGCCATCCGAGTTTTCCTGGCATCCGCTGGGGAACTTGTCGGGATCCAAAAAGGGATTGTAGGAAGATGCATTTGGAGCGAGCAAGGGCACGCCGGGAATACGACTCAACCGGGTATTTGCAGTGCCGAAGTTGGAATTGTGTGCGTCACTGGCGAAGGGAATGAAAGGTGCACCACTCTGGTAGCGAAGCACACCGCCTACTTGCCAGCCGCCCAGCACTTTATCCACAACCCCGCCCCTGTCTAGGAACTTCTTTCCCTTGCCGACGGGCAACTCGTAAAGATAACTGAGCACGAGGGCGTGCGGAACATCCTGGTAGCTCAATGCCTTTTCCGCGTTTAGGTTACGCGGATTCTGAGCGGTAAAGGTATCCGAGCTGCCGAAAGCCGTGAGTCCTGCATAGGCGCTGTCCGCGTCCGTAAGTGTTTTTGAATAAGTGTAAGACGCGAGGAGGTTCAACCCATTCCGGAAGCGCCGCTCCAGCTTTGCTTGCAGCGCGTTGTACGTGGATTGGCCCAAGTTCTCCAGGCAGCAATTGGTTCTGATGCCGCTGTTATTGAAGCGGCCACTGACATATTGGGGAAAGGGGAGCAACAATTGGCCAACTAAGTCGCCTCCAGTTGGACCATACAACGACTCGAACCAGGCCGGCACCGTGACGCCCAGGGTTGCGAGTGTAGCTTGGCCCGCCGCGCTCATGACTGGATCATTCAGCTTGGTCCCCAGAGAGAGAAATTTGGGATCAATAGCATTGAGTTGCTGAAGATTCGAGTTCAGGCGCGTGGCGTGATTGCCAACGTAGCCGAGGCTGAAGATGAGATCGGGAGCGAGTTGATGCTGAATTTCAAGGCTCCAGTTCTGTACCATACCAGAGCGGCCGTTGCTCGGCCCTGCATAGCTGGGATTGCCTTGAAAATTTCCATTGAGCAGAGCAGGATCCTGGGCATTGGACGGAGGCGCGAAAGCCGGAAAACCAGCATCCAGCGATCCTTTCCCCTGCACGAGCACAGGCGAAAAGCTATTTGCGGAGGTAAATGTCGGATTGATTGTGGCCCCGCTGCTAAGCGAATCGCCAAAGTCGGTGTAGAAGAGGGCGGCATGATAGATACTGTACCCACCGCGGATCACCATCTGGCTGAACCGGCCGAACAATTTCTCCGGAGCATAGGCAAATCCGATGCGCGGGCCGAAGTTCTTATAGTAGGTCTTCGCACCTGTCGCGTTCGGGCCGTAGATCAGAGCGCCTAGTGTTCCACCCGCGCCGGGGTTTGGAGTGTTGAGGTCCAAAACCGACTGGGCGCCGTAGGCTTCGTGCCGAGGAGTATCCACGTCGTAGCGGAAGCCCAGATTGAATGTCAGGTTCTTGCGGAACTTAAAATCATCCTGGACGTAAGGGGCGTAATAGTTCTGGTTCCACCGGGGAACGTGGGAGGAAAAATGGGCGCTCTCATCCTGAGGGAGACCCAGCAGGAAACTGGCGAAAGGGTCACCTGTGAGGGTGTCGTTTGGGACGAAGGCCGTCTGGAAATTGTTAAAGTCGTAGGCTGGTGAAGTGTTGGTGTTATTGAACCTCGAAAACTGGGAGGCACGCCACTCAAACCCAAAGCGGAATGCATGGCGGGCCTTAATCCAAGAAACGCTGTCAGCGACTATAAGCCCGTTGGGAATGGCCACATCAAAGTTCCCCGCGCTAAACCCCTGGTAGCCGATATTAAGACTGCTCGCGTGAAAGGTAAATTGGGGAAAAAGAACCCCGCCGGCACCGGGAATTCCGAGTGTTTTTGGCCAATCCTGCCCCGTAAAACTATCGGCCTTGCTCGGGTTGTACAGCCGGTTGAAGCCGATATTGAAATGATTGAGCAAGGAAGAACTGAAGGTTTTGTCCCATCCAAAACGGAGGTAGTGAGAGAACCGCGACTTGAAAAAGTTCGTGTCGAGGGGCGGAGGGAGGGCTTGGGTTCCGTTAAACTGTTCCTGGTCGCGGCTGCTATAGGAGAAGAAGAATTTATTGCTGTTTCCCCAGTTCTGGTCAATCCGGAAAGTCATAGTGGTGTCTAGAATCGGGTTATTGGAATTAAAGATGAAGTTATTCTTCAGCCCCTTCGCCGGGTCTGGATGAACGGTAAGGTAAGAAAGGACTTTTTGCGCGACAGGGCTGATGCTGGTGATCTTGTTTCCTGGGAAGGCGATGCGGCCCCCGACAAAACCGGTCGGGCACGAAGCGGTTGAAGGATCAAATATTTGGCCCTGAAAAACCTTGGTTCCATCACATGGATTGAGGATTGGCTGTGGGTTGGCACCCCCCGTAGTCAAAGCTGGCCCCAGCAGCGCAGAAAAGTCACCGGTGCGCTCCGCATCCGTAGGCAAGGTGGTGGGCTGCGTGCCTCCCTGATTATTGCGATACTGCTCCCAGGAGAAGAAAAAGAAGGTCTTGTCATGGCCGTTGTAGAGTTTGGGAACCCGCACCGGACCTCCGAAGCTCCCGCCGTAATCGTTTTGATGGTCGCGCGGCTTAACATTCGACCCGTTGGAAATATTGTTCCAGGGGACGGCGTTCAACTTGTCGTTATGAAGGAGGTCAAAGGCGGCACCATGGTAAGAATTAGTGCCGGACTTGGTGGTAAAAGATTCGACGCCCCCGGATGTTCGGCCGAATTCAGCGGAAATAGTAGAGGTCGTAATCTTGAACTCGCTAATGGCTTCAACCGAGGGAGCGTTTTCATCAAAAGTTGGACCAAGCTCGGCGTGAGCAATGCTGGCGCCATCGAGTATGACTTCCGTACCCAAATTCTGGCCGCCGGAAATCTTGGACTCAAAAATACCCGAAGAGGCAGAGTCGCTGAACGTTCCTGGGCCTACAGTGCCGGGAGTTAAGAAAACAAACGACTCCACTGATCGCAAATGACTCTGACCTGTGCCGTTGAGCGCCAGCGGCAACTCTTCGATTTGCCTTGTGCCCACTACCGTGCCAATCTCCGAAGTTTCAGTCTGGATGGCTGGCGCATCAGCCACCACGGTCAATGTTTCCGTCACATTGCCGGCTTGCAATGAGAATTCGAGAGAAGCTGTCGAGTTGACCTGAATAACTACACCAGTTTTTTTCTCGATCCTAAAGCCGGGAGCGGAGACGCTCACATCATAAGTGCCTACGCGCACGTCCTGAACACGGAAGCCACCAGTGGGGCCACTGGTGGCGCTGTAACTCGCACCAGTTTCCGTGCTGGTGACGGTGACCGCAGCATTCGCTACGACGCCGCCAGAGCTATCGAGAACTGTGCCCGCAATGGTGCCGCGGTCCGACTGAGCTCGGGCTGTTATTGCGGAAAATGTAAGGAAGAGACTAAAGGAAAGAAACCTCAGCAAGGACAGATTGAATCGCATTCCCCCCCCAAAAAAGGCACCGATCACCGAACAAACACTCTACTTCGCCGGCGACCGAAACTCAAACAGCGGTTCGCCTTCCAAGCGAACCATACGGAAATTCCTGCCGTCCGTCACATCAGCGGCAAAAGCGCCGATGAGGCCGTTTATGCAATCGGTTTCAGAAACCGGTTACCCGCCATCCCTTTTATAAGCGCTGGCTGAGGCTTGTCAAGTTTTTTTTCTCTCTTGTATCTTCTTTTTCGATGCTCGTAGTCTACGCCCCCAAATCATGATAGCTTGTCGCGCAGTGAATAGCGCTGAAGGAAAGCGCTTTCCCGGCGCTGTCCATTGCCTTGGAAGGATCGCTACCGCGGCGTCAGGTCGGCAGCATAGTCCTTTTTCACGGAGGAAAACGCATGGGCCACACAATGAGGGAAGTGGCCAAACGCGCCGGAGTCTCGCCCGCTACGGTTTCCCGAGTCCTCAACAAGACCCACCACTACATCTCTGTGGAGACCGAGAGGCGCGTTTTAGAAGTCGTCGGGCAAATGAAATACTTCAAGAATGTCCACGCCCGGCGGTTGGCCACGGGCCGGAGCGATTTGTTCGGGCTGGTGATTTCGGAGATTGCCAACCCGTATTTCCCCGAAATCATTCACGGATTCCAGGCCGCCGCTTGGGATCGCGGGTTCGACGTGCTTCTTTGCAACACCCAATACGACCAAGCCCGAACGAAATCCATCCTGCGGAAGCTGATCGAAAGTGACGTCCGCGCAGTCGCGGTGATGACGTCTTCGATCGACAAGAGCATGGCTTCGGAACTCATCGACGCGGGAATTGGCGTGGTGTTCTGCAACGTGAGCCCGGCCGAGAAGCTGGTGAGCACCATTTCGATAGACTATCAGCGGGGTATCGCGCAGGCCATCGAGCATATCGTAGGACTCGGTCACCGCCGCGCCGCGGTCATTGCTGGACCGGACGACAACCGGACGGCCATTACAATCAAGGAGGCGCTGGTTGCCGGATTGCAAAAGAGAGACGTCAACCCATTACCGGTGATCAGCAGTAACTACCGCATCGATGCTGGAGCCTCAGCGGTACGTGCCATTCTTTCA
>Ga0137409_10003701_pt1 | contig 16140 bp, 13 predicted proteins | sample CZODoug1_16funga_FD_122059 | JGI IMG/M metagenome (GOLD analysis project Ga0137409, IMG submission 122059) | Vadose zone soil fungal communities from Angelo Coast Range Reserve, California, USA - CZODoug1_16fungal (Hybrid Assembly) | ecosystem: Environmental > Terrestrial > Soil > Vadose zone... | reverse complement strand
GCCGCGCGGCGACACGCGGCTGTGCGAGAACCAGGAGAGCACGCCGATCATCAGGAGCGAAACGAGTACTGCGGAGCTCGCCGAGGCCGCGTAGCCGAAGGCCTGCGCGATCCAGCCGCCGGGCGAGATCATCTTGTAGATGGTGCCGCACACGCCGACCAGCACGAGCGCGAGCAGCGCGCAGCCCACAGTGGCGTACATCGCCGAGTAGGCTTCCTGCCTGAAGCGCGGATACGGCCGGTTGAGCGGTTGGTGATTCATGGTGCGCTGTACCTGCAAAGCGCATGCCAACGCGGGAATCAATAGTCCGAACAGTATCTTGAGCACGAAGCGTGATGGATTGCGCTGCCCTCTAGAGGCAGCAAAGCGTCGGGCCGCGGCGACTGCGCCGTTCGGAGTTGCCAAAAGCAGTTGAAACCGCACCGCTTTCGACTGTCGCCGCAAGGCGACGGCATTAGCATCCCTCAGTTTCCACGCCATGCGTCTCTCGATCCTCGACCAATCACCGGTGATCAGCGGCCTCGGCGCGCGCCGCGCGATCGAGGAGACGCTCGCGCTCGCGCGCCGCGTCGACGAGCTCGGCTATCACCGCTACTGGCTCGCCGAGCACCATGCGATCGCCGCGCTCGCCGATCCCTGCCCTGAAGTGCTGCTCGCGCGCCTGGGCGCAGAGACGAAGCGCCTGCGCGTGGGCACGGGCGGCGTACTCCTCCCCTACTACAGCGCCTTTCGCGTCGCCGAGACCTTCCGCATGCTGGAAGCGCTCTATCCCGGCCGCATCGATCTCGGTGTCGGCCGCGCGCCGGGCGGCAACCAGCGCACCGCGCACGCGGTCGGCGGCGGGATGCTGCCCGACGCGCGCGATTTTCCGCAGCAGGTCTGGCAGCTGCGCGAGCATTTCCACGGCAGCCTGCCCGACGACCATCCCTTCAAGCGCGTGCGGCTGCAGCCCGAGGTCGATACCGCGCCGCAGATCTGGCTGCTCGGCTCGTCCGACTACAGCGGCGCGCTCGCCGCCGAGCTCGGGCTGCCGTTCGCCTTCGCGCACTTCATCAACCCGCAGGGCGGCGAAGCCGTGACTCAGGCTTACCGAAAAACCTTTCGTGGCAAAGATGGACCGAACGTGATCGTCTGCGCCTTCGCCATCTGCGCCGAGAGCGAGGCCGAAGCCGAGCGCCTCGCCGCGCCGATCGACCTGCGGCGGCTGCACATGGCGCTCGACATCGATTCGCCGGTGCCGACCTACCAAGAGGCCGCCGGGCACAAGTATTCGCAGGAAGAAAAGCGCTACGTGACCGGCCAGCGCGCCCGCGCGGTGATTGGCGACGCGGCGCGCTGCAAACGAGAGCTCACCGAGATGGCGACGCGCTACGAGGCGGACGAAATGATGGTGCTGACCATTACGGGCGACTATGCCTCGCGGACGCGCTCCTACGAGCTGCTCAGCGAAGCGATGCGCTGAGCAGTTCCGCGAGGTGCAGCGTCGGCCGGCCCGACAGGCCCTCGATCTGCTCGCGGCAGGAAAATCCGTCGGCGAGCACCCGCGCCTTGGGTACTCGCTCGAGCGCCGGCAGAAGCTCGAGGCCGGCGATGCGCAGCGAGGCGTCGTAGAACTCGGGGCGATAGCCGAACGAGCCCGACATGCCGCAGCAGCCGCTGTCCGGGGTTTTCAAATCGAGGCCGGCCAGGAGAGCGCGCTCGGCCTTGGTCCCCCAAAGCGCCTTCTGATGGCAATGGCCGTGCAGCATCACCTCGCCTTCCACCTTCGGCGTGAAGTCTCGTTCCTGCAGGAATTCCGCGAGGCTTCTCGTCCGGTTGGCGAGGCGCGCGGCGCGTGGGTCGCGCGGGAAAAGCTGGGCGAGCTCCTTGCGGAACACCGAGAGGCATCCGGGCTCGAGGACCACGATCGGCGCGTCGCCCTCGAGGACCTCCAGGACGCGCTCGAGAGCGCCGCGCGCCTGGCCGAGCATGCCGAAGTCATAGTAGGGGCGGCCGCAGCAGACGTGCGCGGCCGGCAGCTCGACCGCGCAGCCCGCCGCTTCGAGCACGCGCTGCGCGGCGGCCGCGGTCTGCGGGCGGAAATGGTTGTTGAAGGTGTCATCGAACAGCACGACCCGCTCGCCCATCTTTCCGGAAGAGAAACTCGAGCGGAAAGTCCGTGCCGCGAATTTCGGCAGCGACCGCTGCGGCGCGATGCCCGCGAAGCGCTTCCCCCAGTTGGCGGCGACATTCGCCAATCCCGGGACAAGCGAGGCATAGGGCGCCCATTGCCCGATCCTGCCCATCAGATGGGCCTGGCGCGGCCGGAGATGGGTTTCGTAGTAGTGCGAGAGGAACTCCGCCTTGTAGGCGGCCATGTCGGTGTGGGTCGGGCAGTCGCTCGCGCAACCCTTGCAGGCGAGGCACCACTCCAGCGCGTCCTTGACCGGCTCGCTCGACCAGCCATCGGTGATCACCTCGCCGCGCAGCATCTCGGAGAGTAGCCGCGCGCGGCCGCGCGTCGAGTAGCGCTCCTCGCGCGTCGCGCGGTAGCTCGGGCACATCGTGCCGCCCTTTTCGGCGCGGCATTTGCCCATGCCGATGCAACGCTCGAGCTCGCGGCCGAAGCCGTCGCCGATCTCCGAGCGGAAAGCGAGCGTGCTGGCGATCGTGATGGTCTTGCTGTCCTCTCCCCAGCGCAGGTCCTGGTCGGCGCGCCGCGCGTCGATCAGCTTGCCGGGATTCATCCGTCCCGCGGGATCCCAGGCGGCCTTGAACTCGCGGAAGGCCTGCATCAGCTCCGGGCCGAACATCACCGGCAGGAATTCGGCCTTCGCCTGGCCGTCGCCGTGCTCGCCGGAAAGCGAGCCGCCGTACTTCACCACCAGCGCCGCCGCTTCGCCGAGGAAGCCGCGCCAGTGCGCGATCCCGGCGCGGCTCTTCAGATCGAAATCGAGACGGGCATGCACGCAGCCGTCGCCGAAATGGCCGTAGATCGAGGTGCGGTAGCCGAAGCGGCCGACCAGCGCACTGAACTCGCGCAGGTAGTCGCCGATGCGCAGCGGGTCCACCGCCGCATCCTCCCAGCCGACGATCGGATCAGGCGCGCGCGCACCGAGCGCGAGCGCCGTCGCTGAAGCGCCGGTCTCGCGGATCGACCAGAGCCGCGCCATGCGCGCGCGGTCGTCGATCAGCACGCCGGAGAAGCCGGCGAGCGCGGCGTGCGCCCCCGCTCTCGCTTCCTCGCGGGTCGCGCCGCCGAACTCGAGCATCAGCCAGGCGTTGCCTGGCGGCAGGAGCGCGATGTCGTCCAGCGCGAGGCGCCGCTCGCGCAGGCCGCCGATGATGCTGTGATCCAGGCCCTCGCAGGCAATCGGCCCGCTGGCGAGGAGCCGCGGCACGGCGTCGCCGGCGGCGAAGATATCGACGAAGCCCAGCACGACCAGCACGCGCTCGCGCGGGCTTGCGACCAGGCTCAGCTCGGCTTCGAGCGTCAGCGCGCAGGTGCCTTCCGAGCCGACGAGCGCGCGCGCGACGTTGAAGCCGTTCTCGGGCAGGAGCTGGTCGAGGTTGTAGCCCGAGACGCGCCGCTTGATTTTCGGGAAACGACTGCGGATGAGATCGCCGTACTGGTCGGCGATGCTTCTCAGCCGCGTATAGATTTCCAGCTGCCTGCCGCCGAGGCCGTCGAAGCTTTTCGTCGGACCGCACCAGAAACGCGCTCCATCGTAGGTCAGGACCTCGAGGCGCTCGGTGTTCTCCACCGTCTTGCCCGCCATCAGCGAGTGCGGCCCGCAGGAGTTGTTGCCGATCATGCCGCCAAGCGTGCAGCGTGAATGCGTCGCCGGATCGGGCGCGAACGTCAGGCCTTCGCGCTCGGCCGCGTCGCGCAGCGCATCGCACACCGCGCCGGGCTCGACGCGCGCGATGCGCGCTTGCGCATCCACGGAAAGCACGCGATGCAGGTACTTGGAGCAATCGATGACCACGCCGACGTTCACGCCCTGCCCGCTCTGCGCCGTGCCGCCGCCTCGCGCCAGCACCGGCGCACCGTGCTCGCGGCAGACGGCGAGCGCCGCGACGATGTCGTCGATTTTGCGCGGCAGGACCACGCCGAGCGGCACCTGGCGATAGTTCGACGCGTCCGCGGAATACACCGCGCGCGCGCCGTCGTCGAAGCGCACCTCGCCATTCGTTTGCTGACCTAGGGCTTGCGCGAGTCGCTGAACGTCGACCATCTGTAGCTGATTCTGGCATTTAGGAATTTTTCTTGCTGCCCCCGGTCGAATGCCTTGCATTCATCGTCCTCTTCCCTTCACCCCCTCCCAGGAGCACACATGAAATCCGTCTGGGCAAGACTCTTTTGCCGCCTGCTGGTCGCACTGATGATCTGGACCCCGTACCAATTCGCCACTGCCGGAATGATCGGCACCGAGCAGGTCGTGACCGAGTCGACGCAAGCCGACCGCGCCGCCGTGCTCGGCTTCGTCGGCCGCGGCGACGTCGCCCGCCAGCTGCAATCGCTCGGCATCGATCCGAAGACCGCGCAGGACCGCATCGGCGCATTGAGCGACCAGGAAGTGCAATCGCTTGCCGGCAAGATCCACTCGCTGCCCGCCGGCGCGGACGGCACCGATGTTGCCGTCGGCATCTTGATCGTCGCGGTGATCGCCGTGGTAGTGTGGTATCTCTGGAAGCGCATGTGATCCGGGGCCGCAAAGCCCTGCTACGGAACGCCCGCGGTTGCGCGGGCGTTTTAGCTTTTGCCTGCGCAGCCCTGCTTCAGGGCTGCGCCAATTTCACGCCGCAGACCAAGCAGCTCGCCGAGTCGCGCCCCGCGGGCGTGCCGGGAGCGCACGAGCTCACCGAAGTCCCGTTCTTCGCGCAGAGCGACTATCAGTGCGGGCCCGCGTCGCTCGCCATGGTGATGGTCGCGGCCGGCGTCAAGACCACGCCTGAGGAGCTGGTGCACGAGGTCTATCTTCCCGAGCGCAAGGGCAGCCTGCAGGTGGAAATGCTCGCCGCGGCGCGCCGCCACGGCCTGGTCTCCTACCAGCTCGCGCCGAGCTACGGCGACCTGATCCGCGAGATCGCCGCCGGCACGCCCGTGATCCTGCTGCAGAACCTCGGCATCAAGGAGGGCTGGCACTACGCGGTCGCGGTCGGCTACGACTGGGACAACGGCATGCTGCAGCTTCGCTCCGGGGGCAACGAGCGCCAGGAGCTGCCGTTCGCCATGAACGAGATGGTCTGGCGCCGCAGCGGCTACTGGGCGATGGTCGCGGTTCCTCCCGACCGCATTCCGGCAAGCGCCGACGAGCAGCGCTGGCTCGCCGCGATCGCCGCGCTCGAGCACGCCGGGCAACCCGCGCCGGCGCGCACCGCCTACCAGACGTTCCTCACGCGCTGGCCGGCGAACGTCAACGCCGCGATCGGCCTTGCCAACGCGCATCACGCGCTCGGCGAGCTGCGTGAGGCGGAAGCGGTGCTGCGCGAGGCGGCGAAGCGCGATCCCGATTCCGTGGTTGTACTGAACAACCTGGCGCAGACGCTTGCGGATCAGGGTCGCTATGCCGAAGCGCTGCCGGTCATCGACCGAGCGGCGGCGGCCGGAGGCTCGCACGCCGACGCGGTCAGCCAGACACGCGGTTCTATTCTTGAAAAACTAGGCCGCTAGCGCGGCCGGATCGATCTCGTCCAGCAGCGGTGGCAGCGGGCAGTCGAGCATCGCGCCGACCAGGCGCAGCAGCTCGGCCTCGCCGATGCGAATCGTGCCGTCCGCGGTCACGGCGGCGAACAGCCCCTTCACCAGCCGCGCCTTCTCGAGCGGCGCGAGGCGCCGCAGCGCCTCGAGCGCCGCCGCGGCCGCGCCGAGCGAGAGCTGTGCGCTCGCCTGCTGCTCGGGAATCCCCATGGTCGCCGAGCCGGCGATCATCGCCAGGCGCAGCGCTTCGCCGCGCGCTCCCTCGGCGTCGGCGCGTGTACCCGCATGCGCGACGATGGAGAGGATCACGGCAGCTTCGGCCTGCATCTCGGCGAGCTTGGCGCGCGCCACGGGCGGCTTCGCCGAGGCGGCAAGCTGGTGGCGTACCAGGGACAGGACAACGAACTCGTGCAGCGAGACGCGGCGATCGGCATTGATCACGGCCTCGAGACCGGCGAGCAGCTCCTTCTTCGCCGCCTCGGGCGCCGCCTTCACCGCGGGCAGCGCGAGGTCGATCACCGGCAGATGAAACCCGAGGCCGAGGCCGCGGGTGAGCGGCGCCGCGGCGCCGGTGGCGAGCGCGTCGAGGCCGGCTTGCTTCATCGCCGCGAGCTGCCCGCGCATGATCTCCTCCTGCGGCGCGAAGAGCAGAGAGATGATCGCGGCGCAGGCCCCGTCGACCTCCCGCACGCACTCGCGCAGGCCCGCGGGCAGCGCGGCGAGCAGGCGAGCGGCGGCGTCGATCTTCCCCGGCTGCAGCGTGCCCACGAGCTGGGCGCTCTCCCCCGCGGAACGTCCCCAGGCAATGCCGGTGTCCACCCGCCGCCGACCCGCGGGCCGCGCGGCGGTCGCTTCTTCGCCAGCGAACCCGGCGGCCTCCGCCGCTGCTTCCGTCGATGCCGGCTCGGCGGCGCGACGCCCGCGGTAGGCCGACGGCTGGAAGCCGGGATGCACGCGCCGGATGCGCTCCTCGAGCGGCGGGTGCGTCTGGAACAGGCCGGCGAGCTTCATCTTCACGCTCTGGCCGAAGAACATGTGCGACATCTCCTCGGCGTAGCGCCCCTGGATCAGGGTGCCTGCGCCCGAGGCGCGGATCTGGTCGAGCGCGCCGGCGATGCCGTCGGGGTTGCGCGTGAACTGCACGCTCGAGGCGTCGGCGAGGAACTCGCGCTGGCGCGAGACCGAGGCCTTGATCAGACGGGCGAAGAAAAGGCCGGTGTAGCCGACGATGAAGATCGCCAGGCCGACGACGAAGATCGGGATCGCGGCGCGCACGTCGTCGGCTTCGAAGGCATTGCGCATGACGAAGCCGCCGATCGAGCCGATGGCGACGATGCCGGCAAGGACACCGATCATGCGGATGTTGAGGCCCATGTCGCCGTTCAGGATGTGGCTGAACTCGTGGCCGATCACGCCCTGCAATTCGTCGCGCGACAGGCGCTCGAGCGTGCCGCGCGTGACGCACACGACGGCGCCGGAGACGCTCCAGCCGGCGGCGAAGGCGTTGATCGCCTTCTCGCCGTCCATGATGTAGACCTGCGGCAGGCGCACGCCCGAGGCGAGCGACATCTCCTCGACGATGTTCAGCAGCCGCCGCTCGAGCGGATCCTGGCTGTTCGCCGCCACGGCGCGCGCGCCCATCATCTTCGCCACCTTCGCCCCGCCGCCGGCGAGGCCGACGATATTCACCAGGCTGACGACGAAAATGATGCCGAGCGTGACGACCGTGCTGATCGCCCAGACCGAGCGCGGCACGCTGGCGAGGGTCGGTACGGCCGACTCGGGCGCGTCGGCGATGGCGTAGATCACGGCGACCACCATGTTGACCGCGATCACGATCGCGATCACGGACAGGCCGAAGAGCAGCACCATCACCCGGCTGTTGCGCCGGGCAAGCTGCTGGTGCTCGAAGAAGTTCAAGCTACGAGAACGAGACCTTCGGCGCCTTGCGCTCTTCCGGCGATTCGGTCGCGGCGAGCAGCTCGGCCGGCCCGAAGTTGAACATGCCGGCGAAGATGCTGTCGGGGAGGGACTCGCGCTTGGTGTTGTAGTCCATCACCGCGTCGTTGAACGCCTGGCGCGAGAAGGCGACCTTGTTCTCCGTGCTGGCGAGTTCCTCCTGCAGCGAGAGCATATTCTGGTTGGCCTTCAGGTCCGGGTAGGCCTCGGCGAGGGCGAACATCTTACCGAGCATGCCGGTAAGCGCGCCCTCGGCCTGCCCGAGGCTCTGCATCGCCGCCGGGTTGCCGGGGTTGGCGCCGGCGGCCTGCGCTGCGGCGAGCGCCTGGTTGCGGGCCTTGATCACCGCTTCGAGCGTCTCGCGCTCGTGCTTGATGTAGCCCTTGGCGGTCTCGACCAGGTTCGGAATCAGGTCGTAGCGGCGCTTGAGCTGCACGTCGATCTGCGCGAAGCCGTTCTTGAAGCGGTTGCGCAGCGCGACCAGCCCGTTGTAGATCGCGATCGCCCAGATGACGAGCACGACGATGACTCCGAGAACGATCCAGCCCATGAGATCTCCCCCTTGCGACGTACTATAACTTAGGCGCCGCAGCGCGGCGTTCCTGCGCGCGACCCAGCGCCAGCGCGAGGTAGAGGCACGCGCCGGCAATCGCGATCGCCACCACCGGGATGGCGCGCAGCTCGGCGGCGAGCGAGCGCAGCGCGGTGAACAGCCAGCCGCCCGCCGCGTCGGCGCCGCGCACCGCGACGATGTCGATCACGTTCTTGGCCTTGTACTTCTCGTCGCGCGCGACGACCGTGAACAGCACCTCGCGCGCCGGGTTGGAGATGGCGAAGTTCGCGGTGCGCTGCAGCGCCTGGAAGGCGATGACCACCGCGAGCAGCGGCGCGGCGGCGAGCACCACGAAGCCGGCGGCGAACACGAGCGGCAGCAGCGCGAGCGCCGGGCCGGTGCCGAAGCGCGCGATCAGCTTGCCGGTAGCGGCAAACTGCAGAAGGAGAGTGAGGATCCCAACAGCAAGATCCACGGTAGCGAAGATGCGCGTGCGCACCGCCGGATCGTCCGAGGCCGCGGCGACGATCGCCGCCTGCTCGAAGTAGAGGAAGGTCGCGGCCACCGACATCAGCGCCACCCAGAGCGTGATGCCGCCGACATAGGGCGAGCGCAGCACCATCAGGATGCCGTCGATGGCGCCGCCGCCGACAGCAGCCTGTCTTTCGGAAGAAACCTCTTTTTCGACTTCGAGCTTCCGGGCGCAGAACACCGCCGCTTCGAGCAGCAGCGCGGCGACGATCAGCAGATTCACCGCGCCGATCGCTCCGGCGAGGCCGATGGTGATCGCCGGCCCGGCGAGCGCGCCGACGCTGCCGCCGGCGGCGATGAAGCCGTAGAGGCGCTTGCCCTGCTCCGAGTTGTAGACGTCGGCCATGAACGACCAGAAGACCGACACCGCGAACAGCACGAAGACGCTGATCCAGACGAAGAACACCCGTGCCACCGTCTGCCGCTCGACGTCGAAGGCGAGCAGCAGCCAGAAGATCGCCAGGTTAAGGACGAAGAAGTGGTAGACGAGCGGGATGAAGCGGCGGCGCGGGATGCGCGCCACCAGGGCCCCATAGATGGGCACGGCGGCCAGCATCACGAGGAAGGTGGCGGTAAACAGCCACTGCAGGTTTTTCACGCCGCCCGCGATGCCCATCTCGTCTCGCAGCGGCCGCAGGATGTAGTAGCCCGCGAGCAGGCAGAAGAAATACGCGAACGACCACAGCATCGCGCGCACTTCGTCGGGTCGCACCGCGACGACCCGGTTGAGCCACTTCACTTGAGCGAGAGTGCCTTGCGCAGCTCTTCGGCGGTCATGATGCGGCCGGAGACCGACGAGCCGAGGTCGAACGCCTTCGACGCGGCGAGCGAGCCGGCATTCACCGGGTCGAAGCCTGCGTCGGAAACGAGCTGCATGCCGAGCTGCAGCGCTTCGGCGTCGTCGGCAGCGACCGGCAGCGCCATGCGCGGTGCCGGGCGGTTCGCCTCGCGCGCCATGGTCGCGTAACCCCAGGAATTGAAGCTGCGCACGATGCGCGCACCGGGCAGCAGCGCCGCGCTCGACACCCCCGCGCCCTTCTCCTTCGCCGCGACCGCCATCTCGCCGTCGCGCGCGGGCACCGGATTGTTCGGATCGATCACCACCTTGCCCCTGAGGCGAATGCCGACCTCGTCGCGGATGGCGGGCAGCGCCATGTAGGGCACGGCGATCAGGATCGCGTCGCCGAACGCTACCGCTTCCTGCGCGGTGCCGGCGCGGGCGCGTGAGCCGAGGCCGTCGATCGCGCGCTTCACCTGTTCCTGATCGCGGTCGGAGAACATCACTTCGTGTCCCGCTTTCACCCACAAGCCGCCGATCGTCGAGCCGATGCGGCCCGAGCCGATGACGCCGATCTTCATCGGCTTGCTCTGCGCAAAGGCCGGAACAGCCGCGGCCGCCAGTATTACGGAGAGGAACGCGCGTCGTTTCATGCGGCGCAGGCTATCACAGCTAGAATTTCCTCATGGACTCGCGCAGAAGAGCGCTCCTCGCCGCGGGCCTCGGACTGTATGCAGGGAATATTCTTCCGCAGGGCGGTGTGACGCTTCCGAAAATCGGCCTCGGCACCTGGCAAACCTTCGACGTCGGCGCGGACGCCGCCGCTCGAGCACCGCTGCGTGAAGTGCTGAAGCTGCTCGAAGGCAACGTGGTCGATTCCTCGCCGATGTACGGCACCTCCGAAACCGTCGCCGGCGACCTGATCGCCGAGCTCGGCCTTCGCCGGAAGCTCTTCGTCGCCACCAAGGTCTGGACCCAGGGCCGGGACGAGGGCATCCGGCAGATGGAGACTTCCTTCAAGCGGCTGCGGGTGCAGCAGATGGACCTCCTGCAGGTTCACAACCTGATCGATGTCGCCACCCATACAGCTACCCTGAGAAAGTGGCAAGAGGAAAAGCGCGTACGCTACATCGGCATCACCCACTACACCTCTTCGGCCTACGGCGCGGTCGAACGCGAGCTGAAGACGAATCCCTGGGACTTCCTGCAGATCAACTACTCGCTCGGCGAACGGGATTCTGAAAAAAGAATTCTTCCGTTGGCGAAAGAACGCGGCGCGGCGGTGATCGTCAACCGGCCCTTCGCCGAAGGCGCACTCTTCTCGCGCGTCAAAGGGAAGCCTCTCCCGCCCTGGGCGAAGGAGTACGACATCAACAGCTGGGCGCAGTACTTCCTCAAGTGGATCGTCTCGCACCCCGCGGTGACCTGTGCGATTCCCGGCACCGGCCGACCCGATCACATGCGCGACAACCTTGTCGCCGGACACGGCATCGTGCCCGACGAGAAGGGCCGCAAGCGCCTCGCGGACTACTTCGATGGCCTCGCCTGATGCATAAGGTGGAAATCGGCAAGGCAATCGTCGCGCGCGTCGTGGCTCGCCGCGGCAAGCTGCACCTCTTCGACTCGCTAGACCCGAAGAAGACCGCGCTGCTCGTGATCGACATGCAGAACGCCTTCGTCGCCCCCGGCGCGCCGGTCGAAGTGCCGGCGGCACGCGAGATCGTGCCGAGCATCAACCGCCTCACCGCGGCGCTGCGCAAGCGCGGCGTGCCGGTCGTCTGGGTTATGCACGAGAGTGCCAAGGGTGGCAGCGACTGGGACGGATTCTTCGGCCGCTTCATCGCACCCGAATCGCGCGAAAAGGCCGCCGCGGCGCTTACCGCGGGCTCGCCGCTGCAGACCCTCTGGCCCGGGCTCGAGGTCGCGCGCGGCGACCTGCGCGTCGCCAAGAATCGCTATAGCGCGTTCATTGCCGGTTCTTCGAATTTGGCATCCTTGCTCGCAGGCAAAGACACTCTTCTCATTGCCGGCACCAAGACCAACGTCTGCTGCGAATGCACCGCGCGCGACGCGATGATGCTCGACTACAAGGTGGTGATGCTCTCCGACTGCACCGCAGCGCTCTCCGACGACGAGCACCGCGCGACCCTCGAGAACATGATCCAGCAGTTCGGCGACGTGCTCACCGCCGACGAGGCGCTCGGGCTGCTGCGCTGAGTAAGCAGGGATAGGACCAAAGGCCAATATCGCCGGGCTCGGCGGGCCATTATCGTCACCGCATGAACAATCGCCGTGCGCTCGCTCTGACCGGCGTTTCCCTGGCGCTTTGCGCCGCTGCCGGCGTGGTCGCGTTCCAGGGGCCGCTCCGGCAGCTCGCCCGGCCAGCGCCGCAGATCATCGAAGGCGACGGCCTGCGCGGGCCGAAGGACATGGTCTGGGTGCCGGGCGGCGAGTTCCAGATGGGCAGCGACCACAAGCTTTCGCAGCGGAACGAGCGGCCGGCGCACAAGGTGCGCGTCACTGCCTTCTGGATGGACCGCACGCACGTCACCAACGCGCAGTTCGCCGCGTTCGTGAAGGCGACCGGCCATGTCACCACCGCGGAGCGCAAGCCGGACTGGGAAACCATCAAGGCGCAGCTCTTCCCCGGTACGCCGAAGCCGCCCGACAGCGCGCTGGTGCCGGGCGCGATGGTGTTCGTCGGCACCGACCGGCCGGTGCCGTTGAACGACTACTCGCGCTGGTGGGCCTGGATGCCGGGCGCCGACTGGCGCCATCCGCAGGGGCCGAAGAGCAGCATCGAAGGCAAGGACGACCATCCGGTGGTGCAGGTTTCCTATGAGGACGCGCTCGCCTACGCGAAATGGGCGGGCAAGCGCCTGCCGACGGAAGCTGAATGGGAATTCGCCGCGCGCGGCGGGCTCGAGCAGGCGACCTACGCCTGGGGCGACGATCTCGTGCCGGAGGGCAGGCCGATGGCGAACATCTGGGAAGGCAAGCAGGAGCGCTTCCCGGTGGTGAGCCCGAAGGCTGGCGGCGCCGAAGGCACTTCGCCCGCCGGGACCTTCCCGCCGAATGGCTACGGTCTTTTCGACATGACCGGGAACGCCTGGCAGTGGGTGGCCGACTGGTACGAGGCGGATTTCTTCGCCGCGCAGGCGAAGGTCGCCAAGGTGCTCGACCCGAAAGGCCCGAGCGAGAGCCACGACCCCGACGACGGCAGCGCGCCGGCGAATGCGCCGAAGCGCGTGATCCGCGGCGGCTCGTTCCTCTGCAACGTCGACTACTGCCTGAGCTACCGCCCGAGCGCGCGGCGCGGCAGCGATCCCTACAACCCGATGTCGCACCTCGGCTTCCGTCTGGTAACGGGCGAGGCGGAGTGGAAGGAATTTACGAAGAAGACCGGGAAGTGACCTGGAAAATCGCGCCGGCGTTGCTCGGCGCCGCAGCGCTCTGCGCTTCGAGCGCTGCATCGGCCAGCGGCATCCAGGTCGACATCATCCCGAACTTCGCCGGCGCCGGCCTGGGTGTCACCACCGAATGGATGGGCGCGAAGGACAAGATCTGGGGCCTGGTGCCGGGCGGCCGGATGCAGCTCGAGCACAACCGCTTCGTCGAGGTCTACGGACCGACCGCGGACATGAACCTGCTCGAGCACCCGAACTGGGAGCTCGGGCCGGTGCTTTCGTACCGCTTCGGCCGCAAGGACGTGACCGACCCGGTGGTCAATCTCCTGCCGCCGATCGACGGCGGCTTCGAGGCAGGCGCGATGGTCGGCTGGCACTACACCCGGCTCGAGGGCATTCCGTACCGGCTGCGCCTGGGAGTGATAGCGACCACCGGTGTCTCCGGCGGCGCGACCGGCGGCCACGTCACGCCGTACGCGAGCCTCTGGGTGCCCCTTAGCACGCGGGTCTTTGTCGGCGTCGGCGGCGGGCTCACCTGGTCGAGCGGCAGCTTCATGCAGCAGCGCTTCGGGGTCACCTCGCAGGACTCGGCGGCGAGTGGGCTGCCAACCTTCTCCGCCGCCGCAGGCGTGCGTCAGTACTACGTGTGGCCGGCGGTGATCTGGAGGTTCGCGCCGCAGTGGTATGCCGGCACGGGCGTGTTCTACCAGCGCATCACCGGCGACGGCGCCGACAGCCCGATCGTCACGCAGCGCGGCGACGCCAATCAATTGACGGCCGGCATCGGCATTGGCTACTCGTGGCAATGAGACCGCAGGAGGACAGGGTTGGCCCAAGGTCCAATATCCGCCGGATCGCCGGCCGGGTACCGTGTTTTTCATGAAACGCCTCCTGCTCGGCTTCCTGCTGGCGTGCCTTGCCGTTAGCGCGCGTGGCCAGAACGCCGAGCCACTTGCATCGTGGAACGAAGGGGCAGCGAAAGCCGCCATCGTCAGCTTCGTCAAGGCGGTTTCGGACAAGAAGAGCAAGAACTACGTACCGGCTGCCGAGCGCATCGCCGTCTTCGACAACGACGGCACGCTGTGGAGCGAGCAGCCGCTGTATTTCCAGTTCGTGTTCATGCTCGACCAGGTCAAGGCGGCCGCGCCGAAGCATCCCGAGTGGAAGGACAACCCCGCGTTTCAGGCGCTGGCGAAGCAGGACCACGAGGCGCTCGCCAAGCTCGGCCACAAGCCGGTCCTCGAGCTGATGGGCCAGGCGAACAGCGGCATGACCGTCGGCGAGTACGACAAGACGATCCGCGACTGGCTCGCCAGCGCGCGCCATCCGAAGTTCAAGCGCCCGTACACCAACCTGGTCTTCAAGCCGATGCAGGAGCTGCTCGCCTACCTGCGCGCGAACGGGTTCAAGACCTTCATCGTCTCCGGCGGCAGCGTCGAGTTCATGCGCCCCTGGGTGGAGAAGGCCTACGGCATCCCGCCCGAGCAGGTCGTGGGCAGCCAGCAGGAAGTGAAGTTCGAGATGCGCGACGGCAAGCCAGTTCTGCTGCGGGGCCCCAATTTCGTCTTCATGGACGACGGCCCCGGCAAGCCGGTCGGCATCTACCGCCAGATCGGCCGGCGGCCGATCGCCGCCTTCGGCAACTCCGATGGCGACCTGCAGATGCTGCAAGTCACCGCTGCCGGCGAGGGCCGGCGCCTGATGCTGATCGTTCATCACGACGACGCGGAGCGCGAGTATGCCTACGACCGACAGTCGCACGTCGGCAAGCTGGACAAGGCCTGGGATGAAGCCAAGGCGAAGAACTGGATTGTGGTTAGCATGAAGTCGGACTGGAAAAAGATCTTCTCTTTCGAAAGGACCGGAAAATGAACAAGCTCATCCTCCTCATGGCGGCGCTCCTGTTCGCTGCCTTCGCCCAAGCGCAGCAGAAGCCGGCGCCGGGCAAGAAGCAGAACATCGTCATCATCTGGGGCGACGACATCGGCCAATCCAACGTCAGCGCCTACTCGCACGGCGTGATGGGCTACAAGACGCCCAACATCGACCGCATCGCCAAGGAAGGCATGATGTTCACCGACTACTACGCCGAGCAGAGCTGCACCGCCGGCCGGGCGTCGTTCATCACCGGCCAGTCGGGCCTGCGCACCGGCATGACCAAGGTCGGCGTGCCAGCCGCCACGCTCGGGCTGCGCAAGGAAGACCCGACGATCGCCGAGATGCTGAAGCCGCTCGGCTATGCCACCGGCCAGTTCGGCAAGAACCACCTGGGCGACCGCAACGAATTCCTGCCCACCGTGCACGGCTTCGACGAGTTCTACGGCAACCTTTACCACCTGAATGCCGAGGAAGAGCCGCAACTGCCGGACTATCCGAAAGCCCCCGCGTTCCACGCCAAGTACGGTCCGCGCGGCGTGCTGGACTGCAAGGCGTCGGACAAGGACGACACGACCACCGATCCGCGCTTCGGCAAGGTCGGCAAGCAGGTGTGCAAGGACACCGGCCCGCTGACCAAGGAGCGGATGGTGACGATCGACGATGACGTCGCCAACCGCGCGGTGGACTTCATCCAGCGGCAGCACCAGGCCGGCAAGCCGATGTTCGTCTGGGTGAACTTCACCCACATGCACCTGCGCACCCACACCAAGCCGGAGAGCATCGGCCAGTCCGGGCGCTGGCAGAGCCCGTACCACGACACCATGATCGACCACGACAAGAACGTCGGCCAGGTCCTCAAGGCGCTGGACGACCTCGGCATCGCGGGCGACACGTTCGTCATGTACGGCACCGACAATGGCCCGCACATGAACTCGTGGCCCGACGGCGGCATGACGCCGTTCCGCAACGAGAAGAACTCGAACTGGGAAGGCGCCTACCGGACGCCGGCGATCGTGCGCTGGCCGGGCAAGATCAAACCGGGCCAGATCTCCAACGAAATGGTCGGGCACCACGACTGGCTGCCGACCCTGGCGGCGATCGCGGGCGACACCGAGGTGAAGAGCAAATTGCTCAAGGGCTACAAGGTCGGCGGCATGACCTACAAGGTCCACCTCGACGGCGACAACCTGGTGCCCTACCTGACCGGGCAAGTCGAGAAGAGCCCGCGACAATCGTTCATCTACATCAACGACGACCAGCAAGCGGTCGCCCTGCGGTACGACAACTGGAAGCTCGTATTCATGGAGCAACGAGCCCCCGGAACGCTACTCATCTGGGCGAACCCGTTCAC
>Ga0137409_10003700_pt1 | contig 16141 bp, 15 predicted proteins | sample CZODoug1_16funga_FD_122059 | JGI IMG/M metagenome (GOLD analysis project Ga0137409, IMG submission 122059) | Vadose zone soil fungal communities from Angelo Coast Range Reserve, California, USA - CZODoug1_16fungal (Hybrid Assembly) | ecosystem: Environmental > Terrestrial > Soil > Vadose zone... | reverse complement strand
CAACCGGCCGTCGACCACACGGTTGGCTGGGTTTCACCGAGCATGGGACGCCTTCGAGTTCCCGAGAGTGTGGATGCCGGGGAACTGGCGATCTTCGAGCCCTCGCATGACCCGATCGATTTCCTTGCGGAGACCGATGCGGAGTTCGTTCTGGGATCGGCAGCGCCGCACGCGCACGACCTCGTGCTCGGACAGTATTCCGTGCATACGAGCCCGGCGACGCTTCGAGCTGGTGAACGGCGGCTCAACGAGATCCAGCGTCGGTTGCAGAGCGAAGGCCGGCTCTGATGTCGCGACTCGTCGGTGCCGTCGCCACTGCAGGCATTTTCGCGATCGCGGCCGGATGCGGGGCTGGCAAAGCGGCCGCACCTGCGGTGCCGGCGCCTCTCGAAGTCGAAGTCGCAACCGTTTCTGAACAGAGTGTGACGATCTCGAGTGAGTGGATCGCGACGCTCGATGGATACGTGAACGCCCAAGTCCGTCCACAGGTCAGCGGCTATCTCGTCACACGCAACTACCGGGAAGGCGCACCGGTACGCAAGGGCGACGTGCTGTTCGAGATCGACCCGCGCCCCTTCAACGCCGCACTCGCCCAGGCGCGGGCGCAGGTCGCACAGGCGGAGGCGCAGCTGGCCAAGAGCGCTCGCGATGTCGAACGCGACACCCCCCTCGCCGAACAGCAGGCGATCGCACGAAGCCAGCTCGATACCGAGATACAGGCACACCGTGCTGCGCAGGCTAACGTGCAATCCCTGAGGGCGGCGGCGGAGGCTGCGGAGCTGAACGTGGGATTCACCAAAGTGACGTCGCTCATCGACGGCGTCGCAGCGATTGCAACCGCGCAAATCGGCGATCTCGTCGGTCCCGCCACGCTGCTCACGACCGTGTCGCAGGTGTCGCCGATCAAGGCGTACTTCGCCGTGAGCGAATCGGAGTATCTCCGGATGGCGGAGTCCATCAACGGACCGTATCGTGAGAATGCCCAGCCGTGGAATGCGCGCGCGGGACTCTCGCTCACGCTCAGCGACGGCCGTGCGTATCCGCATAAAGGCCGATTCGTCGCCGCCGACCGCGAAGTGGACCGCGGTACCGGCACCATCCGGCTGGTGGCGGCCTTCGCGAATCCGGGCAACGTGCTACGGCCCGGACAGTACGGGCGCGTGAGCGCGGTAACGAGCACCGACAGTCACGCACTCGTCGTCCCACAGCGAGCCGTTGCGGACATTCAGGGCGGTTATCAGATGAAGGTCCTCGACGCCAGCAATCACGTCATCGTCCGCGCGATCACCGTCGGCGACCGCGTCGGAAACCTGCAAATCATTAAGACCGGTGTCAAGTGCGGCGAGCGTGTGATCGTCGGCGCGCCGGCGGCAGTGAGAGAGGGCAGCGTGGTGTCGCCGAAGCCGTTCAAGCAGGCCGAGAGCTGATCGCATGGTCAAGTTCTTCATCGATCGGCCGATCGTCGCGATGGTGATCGCCATCATCACCGTTGTCGTCGGCGTTGTCTCGATGCGCGGGCTCCCGCGGTCACAGTTCCCTGAGATCGTGCCGCCGCAAATCATCGTCACCACGACCTATCCGGGCGCCGACGCGATCACGATGGAACAGGCGGTGGCCAGCCCGATCGAACAGCAGATGAACGGTGTCGACAACATGTTGTACATGCAGTCGACGAATGCCAACGACAACACCACGCAGCTGACGATCACCTTCGACGCCGATACCGACGTCAACACCGACCAGGTGAACGTGCAGAACCGGTTGGCGGAGGCGCAGGCCAACCTCCCGCCCGAGGTCACGCAGTTCGGATCCACGATCAGGCAATCGACCGGGCTGCCGTTGCTCGCCGTCGCGCTGTTCTCGCCCATGTCCTCACACGACTCGCTCTTCCTCGGCAACTACGCCCGCATCGGCATCGTCGATTCGCTGCTGCGGGTGCCCGGTGTCGGCCAGGTGCTGATCTTTGGAGCGGCAGACTACGCGATGCGGATCTGGGTGCGGCCGGATCTTCTCGCGAAGCTGGGTTTGACGGTTCCTGATCTCGCGAACGCGATCAGGCAGCAGAGTACGGTCAATCCGGCCGGTCAACTCGGCGCGGCGCCGGCGACGCGTTCTCAGGAAACCACGCTGACGGTCCGGACGCGAGGACGACTGGAAACGGCGGAGGAGTTCGGACGGATTGTGGTCCGCTCGAATGCGGATGGCTCGGTGGTCCGTCTCCAAGATGTAGCGCGCCTCGAGCTGGGCGGGTTGAACTACCGCCAGATCGGGCGATACAACGGCCAGCCGAGCTGCATCCTCGGCATCTTTCAAACTCCTGGCTCGAACGCCGTGGCGGTGGCCGATGCCATCAAGCAGGTGATGGCGAGCCAGAAGGCCGTCTTTCCAGACGACGTTGATTACGCGTCCGCGCTGGATTCGAGCATCCCGGTCTCAGAAGGCATTCGCGAAATCGTGAAGACGCTTGCCGAAGCGATCGTGCTGGTGATGCTCGTCGTCTTCCTGTTCTTGCAAAGCTGGCGCGCGACGCTGATTCCGATGCTCGCGGTCCCGGTCTCGCTCATCGGCACGTTCGCGGCGTTTCCGCTGCTCGGGTTTTCGATCAACACGCTGTCGCTGTTCGGCCTCGTCCTCGCGGTTGGATTGGTCGTCGACGATGCGATCGTGGTCGTGGAGGCGGTGCAGCATCACATCGAGCTGGGTTTGTCCCCGCGTGACGCGACGCTTCAGGCGATGAGCGAGGTGTCCGGTCCGGTCGTGAGCATCGCGCTGATCCTCGCCGCCGTATTCGTGCCCGTGGGTCTGGTGGGCGGAATCCAGGGACGCCTCAACAAGCAGTTTGCGGTGACGATCGCGATCGCGATGCTGGTGTCGGCGTTCAACGCGTTGACGCTCACGCCGGCCCTGTCCGCGATGCTGCTCCAGCCGAGTACCGGCGCGTCAGGGCTCCTGCACCGCCTCTACGGATCGTTCAACCGCGGATTGACGGCCGCAACCCGCGGCTATGTGCGAGTCAGTCATGCGCTGGTCCGAAAGGCCGCGATCGGAATCGCGACGCTCGCGCTCTTCGCCGTCGGCGATTATCTGCTGCTGAAGAGACTTCCGACCGGATTCGTTCCCGAGGAAGACTACGGCTATTTCTTCGTCAACGTGCAACTGCCGCCCGCCGCGTCGCTGGCGCGAACCGACGAGATCTGCCGCCGCATCGAACAGATACTCAGCGCGAACCGCAGCGTCGCCGGGACGACGACCATTGCCGGCTTCAGTCTCATCTCACGCGTGTCGGCCGACAACACCGCGTTCTACTTCATCGCGCTGAAGCCGTGGGATGAAAGGCGTGACGCCGCCCAGCACGCCAGATCGCTTGTCGACGACCTGAATCGCCGTTTGTTGACGCAAATCCCGGATGCGTTCGCATTCGCGTTCATGCCGCCCGCCATTCCAGGACTAGGCAACTCCGGCGGCTTCTCTTTCTGGCTGCAGGATCGGGGCGGACAGTCGGTCGAGTATCTCGACAAGAACGTCAAGACGTTCATGGAGGCTGCCCGGAAGCGACCGGAGCTCGCGGGCGTGGCGACGATCTTTTCGGCTTCCGATCCGCAGGTGTACGCAAACGTCGATCGCGACAAGTCCCTGAAACAAGGCGTGAGCGTGGGGGACGTCTACCAGACCCTGCAGGCGTTTCTCGGCGGGTTGTACGTGAACCAGTTCAACCGGTTCGGGCGGCAGTGGCGCGTGTTCATGCAGGCAGAAGGCGATGCGCGAATGAGCCCGGACGATATCGGTCGCTTCTATGTGCGTAACAACGACCGGGCCATGGTGCCGTTGTCCACCCTGGTGACCCTGAGCAAGACGTACGGCCCGACCTACACCAACCGATTCAATTTGTATCGTGCGGTCCAGCTGCTCGGCGGTGCGGCGCCTGGTTACAGCTCGGGCGATGCGTTGAATGCGCTCGAGGAAGTGGCCAAGACCACGCTGCCGCCCGACATGGGCTACGACTTCGCCGACTTGTCGTTCCAGGAGCGAAAAGCGTCAGGCGCGATGGGTGCCACGTTTGGTCTGTCTCTCGTCTTCGTGTTCTTGATTCTGTCCGGCCTGTACGAGAGCTGGTTCCTGCCGTTCGCGGTGCTGCTGTCGATTCCGATCGCGTTGTGCGGCGCATTCGCTGGCCTCTCTCTGCGGCAGTTCCCCCTCGACGTCTTCGGGCAAATCGGACTGGTCATGCTGATCGGGCTCGCTGCAAAAAATGCCATCCTCATCGTCGAATTCTCGAAAGATCGAGTAGAAGCCGGGACGGCGCTCGTCGACGCGGCGCTCGAAGGCGCCCGCGTGCGTCTGAGGCCGATTCTGATGACGTCGTTCGCGTTCATCCTGGGAACGGTTCCGCTGTGGGTGGCGACCGGCTCAGGCGGCGCATCGCGCCGGGTGCTGGGGACTGTGGTGATCACCGGGATGCTGGCCGCGACCGCAATCGCCGTCTTCGTGATCCCGATGCTGTTCGTGCTGATGGAGCGAATCGCCACCCGCTTCCGACGGCAGCCGCGCGTCGCGACGGGGCCCGCGCCGAGCGAGGGAAGCGTATGACATGAAAGCCCTCATCGGTCTCGTGATTGCGACGATGGCCACCGCGTGTACGGTCGGTCCGAATTTCAAACGGCCGGTCGTCGTACCTCCCGACACGTTTCGCGGCGAGGCCGCGCCGACCGAGAACGCGGCCACGGCGCTCGGCGATCGGGCCTGGTGGGACGTGTTCGAAGACGAACGCCTGCGCGAGCTGATTGGCGCCGCGCTGCAGCAGAACTTCGATCTTCGCATTGCGGCCGCGCGCATCGCCGAGGCGCAGGCGCAGTTCGGCATCACGCGCGCCGATCAGTTCCCTACGGTCGACGCCGATGCGGGAGCCTCACGCAATAGGGCGGCGCGGAGCGTCGCCCCTTTCGCACTCGAACCGTACCAGCGAAGCGATCTTCAGCTGACGGCCACGGCCGCATGGGAAGTCGATTTCTGGGGCAAGTATCGCCGGGCGACCGAAGCCGCGCGCGCCAGCCTGGTCGCCACGGAATGGGGCCGCCGAGCCGTTGCGACGAGTCTCGTCGCTCAGGTCGCCGGGGCTTACTTCGAGCTGCGCTCGTTCGATGTCGAGCTCGACATCGCGACACGAGCCCTCGCGTCGCGGCGCGAGGCGCTGCGGCTGACGGAGATCGCCGCGCGCGGCGGCGCGATTTCGCTCCTCGATGTTCGCGAGGCCGAGCAACTGGTGTCCACGGCGGCCGGAACGATTGTCGATCTCGAACGGCAGATCGCGCAGCAGGAGAACTTCATCAGCGTCCTGCTTGGGGTGAACCCGGCGGCGGTCCGGCGCGGTGCCTCGCCCCAACGGCGCGTCCGTCTGCCCGATGTTCCCGCCGGCTTGCCGTCGGCGCTTCTGGACCGACGCCCCGACATCAACGAGGCTGAGCAACAATTGATCGCCGCATACGCGAATGTCGGGATCGAGAAGGCGGCCTATTTTCCTCGACTCACCCTCACGGCGAGCGGCGGCGTCGAGAGCTCCGCGTTGTCGGATCTTCTTTCGCAGCCGGCCGGTCTCTGGTCGATCGGCGCGGCGCTGGCGCAGCCGATCTTCAACGCCGGCCGTACGCGGGCACGGGTCGCGGTGGCGAATGCACGACGTGAACAGGCCGCCCTGATCTACCAGCGGACGATTCAACAGTCCCTGCGCGAAGTCTCGGACGCGCTCGTAGCCTACCGCCAGGGACATCGGTTCCGCGAACAGCAGGAGCAGCTCGATCGCTCCGCGACCGATGCGCGGCGGCTGGCGGAGATCCGTTATCGCGGCGGCGCCACGAGCTTCCTCGAATTCCTCGACAGCGAAACCAGGGCCTTTTCAGCTCAGCTTGGACTGGCGCAGGCGGAGCTCGGCGAGCTGCTCGCGCTGGTGCAGATGTATCGGGCACTTGGCGGCGGCTGGTAGCAAGTCTTCCGCGCCGTTCGCAAACTGCGCGCGACCACGCAACACCGTCCGCCAGAATCCACACGACACAGTCGCCCATCTGGCCACCGATCGGCAGCCGCATGGCGATAAGTCGGCCGCCGCTTGGTAGATGTCGACGCCATCAGGCGACACGACTCACATGGCGTCGGCCTTGCCTGACAAAGACCAGGAGCCTGCAATGGGCAGCAGCCTTCCGGATATCGGCCATGTCACCACCTCGCATATCGGCGGCCCTCGAGATTCGTCTCGCGCGGGGCGGCCGATCCGACGGCACCCCCATCCTCCTGACCAGTCCGTGGCCGGAGAGCATCTATGCCTTTCGCGGAATCTTGCCCGCGATCAAGGAGCTTGGCCCACTGATCCTGGTGGACCTTCCGGGCTTCGGCCGCTCCGGAAGCCGCCCGGACGTGATGTCGCCCGAGGCGATGGGAGACTTCGTCATCGAACTCGCAGTACATCTCGGCGTCGGCCGTCTGCACGCGGTCGGGCCCGATGTTGGGACCTCGGCGCTCTTGTTTGCGGCCGCTAGGAACCCGGCCCTGTTCGAGAGCGTCGTCGCAGGAGGCGGAGGCACGAGCCCAGAACTGGCGGGCGCCGGCCTCAAGGAGCTCATCGAATCGCCGGCAGGCGCTTTCGCGAACGCGGAGGGCGGTGACATCGGCGCAGGCATTGTGACTCAGTCCGCTGCGATGAAGACGCCGGCGGCGGTTCTGGAGGATTACAGGCTGTCTTTCGCCGGCCGGAGGTTCGAGGAGGCGGCGCAGTTTGTTCGGGCGTACCCGCGCGACCTCCCGCGCCTGAAAGCGCTTCTTCCAAGCATCGAGACCCTCTGCTTGTTCTTGCTGGCAGGAACGACCCGATCGTTCCGCCACCGAACGGACAGCTGCTTGTAGATCTGTTACCCCACTGCCGTCAGACGTTCCTCGATGGGGGGCATCTCATCTGGGAGGATGCTGCCGAGGCGTACTCCGCTCACCTCGCCCAGTGGGTCCAAAAAGGGTACCGGTTTAACCGAAGAAGAATCGCTCGAGTACGTCAATCACGTTCCGGGTCGAACCGAAATGTTCTTCGTCATTCCGATCTGCGGCTGGAATGAACCGCCCTGGCTGAATCCCAGTAACGCCGCTTCGTCGAGGTGCGCGACGTCCGCCTCGGAGCGCGCAACTCTGTCCGCCAACACGCAACTCGAAGCATTGCTGTATTAGCGCAGCGATGCAGCGCCATGGCGATAAGTCTGTCGCAGCGTTGGAGATATCGGCGGCATAACGCGGACGCGGCCGCACGGCGCCTACCTTGCCTGACGGGGAGCAGGAACAAGGAGAAAACCCGTGAGCGACCTGGCGACATTGGCGATCGACGCGCACGGAGGTCTCGACCGATGGCGCAGGTTGAAGAGCGTTTCCGCGCGGCTTTTCCAGGATGGCGTCCTGTGGAAGCTGAAGGGCCATGACGGGGTCTTGAGCGACGTTCACATTGCTGTCGATTTACGCAAGGAGTGGGCGTCGCACCGGCCATTCATGAAGGCGGATCGACACACGTCCTTTCAGCCCGGTCGAATCGCCATCGAAACGAGCAGCGGCGACGTCGTCGAGGAACGATTCAACCCCCGCGACTCTTTCAAGGGCCACGTCCTCGAGACCCCGTGGGACAACCTGCAACTGGCGTACTTCGCCGGATACGCGATGTGGACCTATTTGAACACGCCGTTTCTCTTCGCCCTGCCCGGTGTAAAGACGGAAGAAATCCAGCCGTGGCAGGAAAACGGCGCGGCGTGGCGGCGCCTGAAGGTTACTTTCCCCACAAGCATCGCGACTCACTCTGCTGAGCAGACGTTCTATTTCGACGAACGAGGTCTTCTGAAGCGGCACGACTACGACGTCGACGTTTCTGGCGGAACATCTGCCGCGCACTACGTGTCGGAACTCGAGGAGTTCTCTGGAGTGATCGTGCCGACCAAACACACGGTGTTTGGACGTCAGGCGGATGGGAAAGCAGTGCCGACGCCGTTGGTGGTGTCGATCGACATCAGCGAGATCGAGTTCAACGAATGATGATCACATGGTCAGGCGGCATTGCGTGGTTGACCGATGCTAACGATTCGTGAGAACGAAAACGTGCATTGGTCGGGAACACATCGGCCTGCGCTGACGGGACAAAGCGTCTATCCGAGACCCCTGCAGAATCCGTTGTCGATATGGCTTGGGGTTGGAGGGACACCGCAATCGTTCGCTCGTGCCGGCGCGCTGGGACTTCCCTTGATGGTCGCCATCATCGGGGGCGAGCCGGGGCGATTCCGACCGCTCATCGACGTCTATCGGGAAACGGGCAGGCGGCACACGTACTCAGAGGACCGCCTAAAGGTCGGCGTCCATGCACCCGGCTATGTCGCACGGAGCACTCAGGAAGCTGCCGACATCTTTTCCCCAGGCTTTGCGCGCGCGGTCACCGATGTTGGAAAGGAGCGCGGCTGGCCGGCGATGACGCGCGCGGCCTTCGATGCGCAGCGAGGTCCACATGGCGCACTGCTGATTGGCAGCTCCGACGAAGTGGTCGAAAAGATCTCGCGACATAGCGAGGCGCTGGGCGGCATCTCTCGGATCTCCTTTCAAATCAACGCGGCTTCACTACCTCACGCAACGCTCATGAAGGCCATCGAAATGATCGGCACGCGCGTCGCACCCTCGTTCCACGGCGCCTGAGTAGAAGGTCCAGCGTGCGTCAACGCTGGCCAGGGAGGCAGCATGGGTCAGACAGTCGACGACGCGGCGTTGGACACACTTTTCCGCAACGCGCACTCGTACACGAAGTGGCAGCCGCGGCCCGTTGCGGATGAGACGCTTCGAGATCTCTACGAGCTGTTGAAGTGGGCGCCGACGAGCGCGAATGCCGGACCCGCGCGGTTCGCGTTTCTTCGATCACAGGAATCGAAGGAACGCCTTCGCCCGGCGCTGGCCCCGCTCAACGTTGACAAGACGATGACCGCTCCTGTGACGGTGATCGTGGCCTATGACTTGAAGTTCTACGAGCAGCTGCCGAAGCTGTTTCCTCAGAACCCTGGGATTGCGAAGCTCTTTGAGAGCAATCCGGAGATGGTGGAAAGCACTGCAAAGCGGAATTCCAGCCTGCAGGGCGCGTACCTGATCATGGCCGCGCGTGCGCTCGGTCTCGATTGCGGGCCCATGTCCGGCTTCGATCATGCCAAGGTGGACGAGGAGTTCTTTGCCGCCGGCAAGCCCTGTTTCGGCTGTGAGCAGGAATTCTTTCCTGAGGGGCACGTCAAGACGAATTTCCTCTGCAACCTTGGGTACGGCGATCCACGCTCGCTGCACCCGCGACTCCCTCGTTTGCCGTTCAACGAGGCGTGCTCGCTCCTGTAGGAGCTCGCTGCGCGAAGGGCTCGCACACATGGCATCCGGTGATCGTGTCGGCGGAGTCTGCGGAGGCGATCCGCCGCCGCTTGAATCCCTTGTCGCTCGCGTTCGGGGTGAATACTTCGAGATGCCGGGGCTGCGAGTGACGTTCGCGCAGGCGTGTCGGCTGTGGCAAGTAGATGCGTCCACGTGCGAGATGTTGCTCGACCAACTTGTCCGGGAGGGCTTCCTCTGCAAGACGGACAATGGCCAATTCCTCCTTCGTTAGACCGCAGTTGGCGGTGACCAGCAACCGCAAGTAAAGAGCCGAACGCATTCCCCGAGTCTTATGTTCTAGCCAGTGAGTGATCGTGTGCGCAGGCACACACAACTGTCTGGCAACACACACTCATTTAGACACCGGCGTCGTGTACATCGGGCGCTGAACGTGGTCCTGCCTTTGCTCATCACGCCAGAGTGGAGCGACGCCTGTGATGAAGATTCGTGATGTGTCTCTGATTCTCTCAATCGCCGCGATCGTCGCGGCGCCCGATCCGGCGGCGCTCGCGCAGGAGACCAAACCATCGAGCCTGCCACCGGGTTGAGTCATGCCGACCGGCCTGATCGGCGAACCAGATCTCCTGAGGAGATGGATCAATTCCACCGACGGCCTCGTGCATGCAGACGGGGATCGCAACGACGGACCGTACGCGCAGTTCGGCGACATGATCACCGGAGCGGGGTGGATCTCCGCCGGCCCGGGATACCGCCGCTCCGTGCTGAATCGGCAGGCGTTCGTCGACGGGTCGGCTGCAGTCTCGTGGAATTTCTACAAGGTCGCGCAGGCGCGCTTGGAATTCCCGCGCCTCGCACACGAGCGACTGTCCCTCGGCGCGCTGGCCATGTATCAGGACTTGCTGCGCGTCAACTACTTCGGCCTGGGAAACGACTCGTTCAAATCGGATCGCAGCGGCTACCGGTTGAACAATACGGACGTTCTCGGCTACGCGACCGTGCGGGCGGCGACATGGCTGTCGGTGAGCGGACGCTTCGGATGGATCCATCAGCCGAATCTCTCGACGATGACCGGCCGGAACGTGAGCTATCCGAACACGATCGATCGTTTCACCGACAGCGGAGCGCCTGGAATCGGTACGCAGCCGCCGTCGTTTCTGCACGGCGACATCTCGGTGGCGGCCGATTGGCGCGACCACGCGGGTCATCCCACCAGTGGCGGTCTGTATCGGGCCGCCGCCGCGAGCTATTCGGATCGCGACGCCGGTACCTACAGCTTTCGTCGCTACGAGATCGAGGCGTCGCAGTTCGTGCCGCTCTTCGCGAAGAAATGGATTCTGGCGCTCCACGGCTGGGAGGTGTTTTCCGACACGACGAACGGTCACCTCGTGCCGGTCTATCTGATGCCGAGCCTCGGCGGGCACAACACGCTCCGCGGGTACTACGACTACCGGTTTCATGACACCAACATGCAGTCGTTCAACGCCGAATCGCGCTGGGCGCTGTTCACCCACGTCGACGCCGCCGTCTTCGTCGACACGGGCAAGGTGGCGCCGCGTGCCGGCGATCTCGACTTCAAGGATCTGAAAAGGTCGTACGGCGCAGGGCTTCGCGTGCACAACGCGACGTCGACGCTTGCACGCGTCGACATTGGCCACAGCGCGGAAGGGTGGCGGGTGTTCTTCAGGATCTCCGACCCGTTCAAGCGATCCACGCCGGCCTCCGGTCAGTCGGCCGTCATCCCATTCGTTCCGTGAAAGGACATGACCGTGAAGCGCGCGTCCGCATACGTGTTTCCGTTGGTGATCGCGATGTATTCCCCGGGCTGCGCGCCGAAGGTGCAGCCGACGATGCCGCCGTGGGACGCGCCGCTGGCGGAATTCTGGCAGCGGCCCAACGACCTCGCGAGCCGCGATCTGTTCTACGGCCAGTGGGGCAAAGAACGCGCACCCGATCCGGACGCCATTTACACGTTCGTGGAACGCAAACAGCACGGCACCAATCCCGGCGTGACGGTCGTGGATCCGCTCGGCCGCGAATGGCACGTCAAGCAGCCACCCCACAACGACCAGGGGGCCGAAGGGCCGATCGAAGTGACGCTCTCGCGCGTGCTGTCTGCGGTCGGCTATCACCAGCCCCCGGTCTATTTCGTGCCCTCTCTGTCGATGGCCGACGCCAACGGCCGCACACATGCTGAGCCAGGCGGTCGATTTCGTCTGACCGAGAAGTCGCTCAAGCACGCCGGCACCTGGTCGTGGCAGCAGAACCCGTTCGTCGGCACGCGGCCGTACCAGGGACTCCTGGTCATGCTGATGATGTTCGACAACTCGGACCTCAAGAATGAGAACAACGCACTCTACGACGTGAAGAACGGCGACGGCGTGCAGCGGTGGTACGTGGTGCGCGATCTCGGGACGGCGCTGGGGGGGACCGGACGCATCCCGCCGCAGCGCGGTGACCTCGACATCTTCGAGCGCGAGCCCTTCATTACCGGCGTGAAAGACGGCTTCGTCGAGTTCAACTACCACGGCTGGCATCAGGAGCTGGTCAAGCGCATCTCGCCCATGGACGTGGCCTGGGCGAGTGAATGGCTCGGGCAGCTGAGCGACCAGCAATGGAGCGATGCGTTTCGCGCCGGCGGCTACGCGCCCGCCGTGGCTGACCGCTTCATCGGACGTCTGCGCCAGAAGATCGCCGAAGGCCGGCGCCTCGGCGAAACCCATGCGTTCCCGGGCGCCGCAACGCTGCCTGTGCCGCGACTCTCGATCGGAGCGCGCCGATGATGGAAGGGCTGCCGCGCCAACTGGCCTCGCTCGAGCACGCGCTGCTGATCCTGCCGATCGCAGCGCTGCTCGGCGCGGCACTCGGCGCGATCAGGCCGATCCGCCGCGTGCTGGTGCGGCGGTCGTCGCACGTCATCCAGACGCAGGTCTTGATGGCCATTGTAGGCGCGGCGGTCATGATCATCGTCGCCGACAGCCTTGCGCGGGCGTTTGCGATCGCCGGCGCCGCCGGGCTGGTCCGGTACCGCGCGCAGATCGACGATCCCAAAGAGGCCGGCGTGCTGCTCGTGTCGCTCGCGGTCGGTCTGGCGGCGGGGTCCGGCCTGTTCGCCGTCGCAGTGGCGTTGTGCATCTTCGTGATTCTCGTGCTGTGGATTCTCGAGTCGCTGGAGCCGCCCGATCGGGCGCAATTCGATCTGGTGATTGCGTCCAAGGAATCGCTGAAGATTCGCCCGCAGATCGAGCATGCGTTCCGCGGCAAGGGTGTGCAGTACCAGCTGTGGGCGTCGTCACCGAGTGAACTGCGGTACGAGGTGTCGGTGCCGTTCGATCAGGACATCAAGAAGCTCGCGAAGATCATCAAGCGGCTCGATGGTCGCGATGCATCCGTGGAGTGGGAAATCAAGAAATACAAGACGGTCCGCACGTGAAACGGGCGTACGCAGTTCTGCTGCTGCTCGTGGCCGGCGCATGGGCGGCTGGCGCGCAGGGTCTGACGCTGCCGAACCGACCGGCCTCGCTGAAGTTTGCCGCGATCGGCGACAACGGCACGGGCGAGCTTCCTGAATATGATGTCGGCCGGCAGATGGTGGCCTTTCACGAACGGTTTGCGTTCGAGATGGTCATCATGCTGGGCGATAACCTGTACGGACGTCAGGAGCCCCAGGACTTCGTCACGAAGTTCGAGGAGCCGTATCGGCCTCTGCTGGAGGCGGGCGTCCGCTTTTATGCTGCGCTCGGGAACCACGACAACGCGAGTCAGCAGCGATACCCGCGGTTCAACATGGGCGGCGTCCGCTACTACACATATGCCAAGCGCAACGTCCGGTTCTTCGTGCTCGACAGCGATCTTCTGGACGCGCCGCAGCGCGCGTGGATCGATCGAGTGCTGCAGCAGTCGAGCGACGACTGGAAGATCTGCTACTTCCATCATCCCCTCTATTCAGACGGCAAGATGCACGGATCCCAGGTGGACTTGCGCGTCGTACTCGAGCCGCTGTTCGTCAAGTACGGTGTCAACGTCGTCTTCTCCGGTCACGATCATGTGTATGAACGGCTCAAGCCGCAGAAAGGCATTACGTACTTCGTGTCGGGTGCCGGCGGCCAGCTGCGCAGAGGCGACGTCAAGCGATCAGAGATGACTGCGGCACAGTTCGATCAGGACTGCAGCTTCGTGCTGGCCGAAGTGTTCGGCGACGACCTGTTCTTTCAGGCGGTATCGCGAACGGGTGCGACCGTCGATTCTGGTACGGTGCACCGGCAGCCCCGATCATGAATGGCATCAATGTCGTGAATCGCGCCGTCCGGTTCGCCGTGGAACACTTTCTCGTCGTGCCGTGCGGTGCGGCGGTCGCGCTCGTGTGGGCGAATTGGGGCGCTGAGAGTTACTTCTGGTTCGCGAACCGGCTGGCTTTTGCCGTCAATAACGTGGGGATGGCGTTCTTCTTCGCCATGATCGTGCAAGAAGTGCTTGAGGCCACGATGCCGGGCGGGGCGCTGCACACCTGGCGGCGCGCCACGCTCCCGATCGTCAGTGCCGTCGGCGGCACGATCGGCGCGATCGCCGCGTACGAGGCCTTCGTGCTGGCCGGCGACGAACGCCTGTTGTTGGCCGGCTGGCCGATCGTATGCGCGATCGATGGCGGCTTGGCCTTTCTCTTCGTGCAGTTCCTCCTCGGCAAGGGCGCCGCGCGGCCGTTTGTGGCGCTGATGGCGATCGTGAGCAACGCGATGGGGCTGATCGTGATCGGGCTGCATCAGCAGTCCGCCCATCTGTGGCTGGCCGGCCCGCTGCTGATCGCGTGTGGACTGGTTGTGAACGTCGCGCTGATGCGGCTCAGGGTCCGGACGATCTGGTTGCACATCGCGATCGGCGGCACGATGCTGTGGTGGGGCTTCTGGTGGACCGGCCTCCATCCGGCGCTGGCGCTCGTCCCCATCGCGCCGTTTCTTCCTCGATCGCCGCGCGGCCTGAACCTGTTCGCCGATTCGCCGCACGGACCTCATGATTCACCACGTCATCTCGAGCACGTGCTGCGGATGCCGGTTCAGATCATCATGCTGCTGTTCGCGCTCGTCAACGCCGGCACCGTTGCGCACGGCATCGAGCGGGGCGCTTGGGCGGTGCCCGTTGGCGCGCTCGTCGGAAGGCCGCTCGGCATGCTCATCGCCGTCAGCGTGTCGGTGGCGCTCGGCCTGCGGCTGCCGCATCGACTGGGATGGCGCGAGCTCGTCGTCATCGCCTGTGCCGCCTCGTGCAGCTTCACGTTCGGATTGTTTTTCGCCACCGCCGTCTTCCCGATTGGGGCGGTACTGACGGAAGCGAAGGTGGGCGCGCTGTCGACGATCACCGGCGCTCTCGTCGCAACATCAGCAGCGTGGCTACTTGGTGTTGGCCGGTTCGAGCGTCGCGGGCACGTACGGACTCAAAAGCGGGCCTACCGTCTAAACCAGCAGTGAACAATCAGTGAACAATTTGCTCCCGAACACCAGGTGAATACCGTCTACGGGCCGCATCTGGCGCCACTCCGATCGTCGGTCGGGCGATTGAGGCGGGGTCCGCCCGGCTGGTCCAGTTTTCCATCGATTTCGAATTCTAGACGAGGATCCGAATGCGAGCTCTCAACAAAGGATGCGTCCTGGCCGTGATGTTCGTCGTGTGTGGAATGGCTGCGCCGTTGCGAGCCCAGACCGACGTCGAACGCCCCGTCGGTGATGCGAGTCCGGCTCCATCATCCAGCTTGTCAGCGGCCGGCGATCCGTTCTTCGCGCCGACCTTTGACTTTGGCCAGGTGATTCAACAGCCGGCCGGCCCACCGCCGACACCGCGGCACACCGGGATTAAAGCAATGGTGAAAGGCCTGATCATCGACTTCAAGTATCTTTCTTCTCGCGAGAACCTGCTTTGGGCAGGCGTCGGTGGAGGGTTGGCGCTTGCCGTCCATCCGGTGGACGACAATGTGAACCACGGGCTGGTGGGCAGCAGCGTCGCCGACAAGGTCTTCAAGCCGGGCGAAATCATCGGAGAACTCAGTGTCCTGCTGGGCAGCTCGTCCGTTGTGTATGCCGTGGGTCGTTTGAAAGACGCACCCAAGGTGTCACATGTGGGTATGGATCTGATCCAGTCGCTCGCGATGTGCGAAATCTTGACCCAAACGTTGAAATACACAACGAGACGAGAGCGTCCGGATCACAGCGGCCGGAACTCGTTCCCCTCAGGCCACGCCGCCGACACCTTTGCGTTCGCCACAGCACTCGAGCGTCATCTCGGGTGGCGTTACGCGGCGCCGGCGTACGTGTTTGCTTCGTACGTAGCGGTCTCTCGGTTGCCGGCCAATCGCCATTGGTTCAGCGACGCTGTGTTTGGCTCGGCCGTCGGGATCATTGCCGGTCGAACGGTGACGAGCCACGAGGCGCACCCGTTTCCTGTGGCCGTCGCCTACGTTCCCGGCGGCGCCGCGGTGATGTACGTTCGTCGAAGCAAGTAGGCGGCTAGAATCAAGGATTCGGGCGAGAAGCCTGGGGGCACGAGGAGATATGACCTAGAGTGCGATTGACGCGGACGCGATTCTGAAGCGAGCGAAACCGCGCGTTAACCGGAGGGTTGTTGGTTCGAGAACAATCTGCCTGATGATCCAAATGAGCCGCGCGCCGTGGCGACATGATCGCACAGGCCGTCTGGCGCGTCGGCTCCATTTGGTGAGACGCCGACGATCAGACCCCAGTGAGGAGCTTCCGCATGAACACGCACGGCATTGACCGTCCCGACATCAAAA
>Ga0137409_10003699_pt1 | contig 16148 bp, 18 predicted proteins | sample CZODoug1_16funga_FD_122059 | JGI IMG/M metagenome (GOLD analysis project Ga0137409, IMG submission 122059) | Vadose zone soil fungal communities from Angelo Coast Range Reserve, California, USA - CZODoug1_16fungal (Hybrid Assembly) | ecosystem: Environmental > Terrestrial > Soil > Vadose zone... | reverse complement strand
CTCCCGCCAGCCAGCCTCGAGTTCGAAATCACCGAAAGCGTCATGGGCGCCAGGGACCCGGACACCCAGGCGGCGGTCGAGGCGCTGAGCGCCCTGGGGATCGGATTCGCCATCGACGACTTCGGCACGGGATACGCGAGCTTCGAGTACCTGAAACGTATTCCGGTGCGCACGCTCAAGCTGGCCGGGTCGTTCGTCAGCGGCGTATGCGGCAACGCGAGCGACGTCGCGATCATCGCCGCGAGCGTCGCCCTCGCCCGGAGCCTCGGCCTGAGGACCGTCGCCGAGGGTGTCGAGACCGCCGCGCAGCGCGAGCGGCTGCGTAAGCTCGGCTGCGACGACTGCCAGGGATATCACGTCGGCCATCCGCTGCCCGCGGCGGCGTTCGACACGCTGCTGGGCTCGAACCCTCAGGTCCGGCAGAAGCCGCGACTCTCGATCGTAAGATAGCCAAACGCTTTCAATCTCCGGAAATCCTCCGGCACACCAACCAAGGAACCACCATGCCCGTCAAGAAAATCCTGATCGCAGACGATTCGCCCTCGGACCGCCAGTTCCTGCTGGAGAAGCTCTCCAAGCACGGATTCGAGTGCATCATGGCCGAGGGCGGCGCCGAAGCGATCTCCAAGTCGAAGACCGAGCGCCCGGATCTCATCCTGATGGATGTCGTCATGCCCGGAACCAACGGGTACGAAGCCACGCGCACGATCACGCGCGACGAGGCGACGCGGACCATCCCGGTCATCCTCTGCACCGGCAAGGACCAGGAGACCGACCGCCTCTGGGGACTGCGCCAGGGCGCGCGCGACTACGTGACCAAGCCGATCGACATCAACGGCCTGCTCGAGAAGATCGCCGCGCTCGGCTAGCGGACGCCCTGCTAAACTCCGGCGCATGAAGGTCGTCATCACGGGAGGCGGCGGGTTCATCGGCTCGAAGCTCGCCAAAGCGCTGCTCGCGCGCGGCACGTTGTCCGGCCAAACGATCACCCGCGTCGTATTGGCGGACCAGGCTTTCCCCGATTTCCCCCGAGACGCGCGGCTCGAGACGCTCGCCGGCGACATCGCCGACCCGGGCTTCGCGGCGCGCGCTATCGCACCCGATACCGATTCGATCTTCCATCTGGCCGCGGTGGTCTCGGGCGCGGCGGAAGCCGACTTCGACCTGGGCATGCGCGTGAATCTCGGCGGCATGCGCGCGGTGCTGGAGGAGGCGCGTAAGTGCGCGCATCCTCCGCGGTTGGTATTTGCGAGTTCGGTCGCGGCCTTCGGAGGCGACCTCCCGAAGGTACTCGACGACTCGACCACGCCCGTGCCGCAGACCTCCTACGGCTCGCAGAAGGTGGTGAGCGAATACCTGATCGGCGATTTCTCGCGCAAGGGCTACATCGACGGCAGGTCGTTGCGCCTGCCCACCATCGTAGTGCGCCCGGGCAAGGCCAACGCCGCGGCATCGTCGTTCGCAAGCGCAGTGGTCCGCGAGCCGCTGAACGGCGTCGCCTACGAATGCCCGCTGCCGCCCCAGACCGGCGTGTGGCTGCTGTCGCCGCGCCGCGTGGTCGAGGCTTTCATCCACGCGCACGACCTTCCGGCCTCGGCGTGGGGCTCGAACCGCGCCCTGAACCTTCCCGGCATCAGCGTGACCGTCGCCGAAATGATCGAGGCGATGGGAAAAATCGCCGGGGCCCAGACGGCAAAGCGCGTTTCGTGGAAGCCCGACGCGCGCATCGAGGCGATCGTGAAGGGCTGGCCGGTGCGCTTCACGACCCCGCGCGCGCTTTCCATGGGATTCAAGGCCGACCCGGGCATCGGGGCCGTGATCCGCGACTACATCGCGGACGAGAACGTCAGAACCGGCTAGAGGGAACGCGAGCGCCTAGTCGAAGAACGCCAGCGTTCTCGCCTCGATGCTCTGCCGCGCCGGTGCGCCCGCTGGCGTGGTCGGATCGACGAAGGAGCTGTGCGCGGTAAAGCGCGCGCGCCCGTCTCTGGCCGAATCGAACACCTTGAACACCAGCGCCTCGTCGCGGCGCATCAGCGGAAAGTAGAACCAGCGGTGTTCCGGGTTATAGCCGACGCGATAGGTCTCGCCGACGCGGTTGGGATAGCGGCGCTCGGCGCGGATCAGGTCCTTGGGCGCGAGGCTCCTCGCGTCGACGATCGCGAGCGGATTGGACTGGATCGGCTGGTTGATGGCGCGCCACACCTGGATGATCGCGAAGCGGCGTTTGAGCAGGTCCTCGGCTTCATCCGGCAGCAGGTCGCGAACGCGCTGCGGCCCGGACCACTCGGTGTAGTCGTTGTGCACGTTGAGCACCGGCTCGCGCACCAGCCTCGCCTCGCGCTCGGCCTCGTCGCCCGAGCGCAGCGTGTGGTCGAAGACGACGACGCGCGACGCGCCCGACACCTTCCTGATCAGCGCCTCGACCTCGGGGTAGTAGACGCCTTTCAGCTCCTCGGGGTCGAAGAAGTCCCGCACCTGCGTCGTGTGCTCGACGAACTCGAAGCCGGTGACCTCGAGGTCGAACTCCTCCGCGAGCGGCCGGCCGTCGCGGATCGTCATTTGGCGCACCTCATGTTCGCCCGAGACGCGGCGGCGGATGTTGTTGGGGCCGAAGGTCTCGTTCACCGGCTTGACGCCGGTATCGACGGTGTAGTGGAGTCCCGCGGTCACCGCGCCGGTTTCGTTCTCGAGTGCCGCCGTTCCGCCCACCTTCACCTCACTCCGCCGTGACGCCGGTGCGCTTCACGATGTCGGCGTAGGCTGCGAGATCGCGCTTCACCAGATCGGCGAGCTCTGCCGGTGTGGCCGATACCGGATCGACACCGATCCCCTTGAAACGCTCCTTCACGGCGGCGTCGGCGAGCGCTTGAGCGATGTCGCCGCTGATGCGCCGCGCGAGCTCGGCCGGCGTGCCCTGCGGCGCGACCAGGGATACCCAGGTATCGACCTCGTACCCGGCCGGACCGCCCGCCTGCGCCATGGTGGGGATGTCCGGATGGTCCGGGTCGCGGGCCTTCGCCGCGATCGCGAGGAGCTTCAGCTTCCCCGCCTTGGTGAGCGGCAGCGTCGAGCCGATCGAGCCCAGCGCCCAGTCGACGTCGCCGTTCGCCACCGAGATGTAGATCTGCGCCGCGTCCTTGAATGGCACGTGGATCATCTCCGTTCCCGTCAGGTAGGCGAACAGGGCGCCGCCGAGGTGCGGCGGGCTGCCGACGTAGGGCGAGCTGTAGGAGAGCTTCTTTTGGCTGGCCTTCGCCCCCGCGATCAGACTCGGAATGGTCTGGTACGGGCCCGACGCGGCCACCGCGACGAAGAACGGCGTGCGGTAAATGAGCGACAGCGGCGCGAAGTCCTTCTCCGGATCGTAGGGAACCATCTTGAACAGCCTCGGGTTGATCGCGAGGTGCGCCTGCCCGGCGACCAGCAGCTCGTGGCCGTCGGGCGCGGCCTTCTTCACTGCGCCGATCGCGATAAATCCGTTCGCGCCGGGGCGCGCCTCCACGATCACCGGCTGATTCCACGTCCTCGAGAGCCGCTCTGCGACCGCGCGCGCGGCGATGTCCGGGGTGAGACCGCTCGGATAGGGCGAGACGATCTTCACCGGCTTGCTCGGGAAACCCTGCGCCCAGGCGCTCGAAGCGGCGGCGAGCAACAGCGCAGCGGCTAGCCTATTCATGGGACTCTGCCGAATCGGTTGCGTGCACGCTCATGTCGATGACGTCTCCGTGGCCGAAGAAATCATCGATGGCGCGCGGTTCGTGCTGGATCTCCCACCAGTTGTTGTCGAGGTCCTGGAAGTAGAAGCCGTAGGCGCCGTGGCGCTCGAGCACCTTGTTGATTCTCTGGATCCCGTAGCTGTCCTTGAGCCGGTGCGCCTCCGCGTGCGCGCGGTCGACCTCCTCGCGCGTAGCGACGTTCACGCCCCAGTGCGTGAGCACGTGCTGGTTCGGCACCTTCTCGCCGATGCACACCGCGACGACGTACATGCCGGTCTTCAGGCGCAGCATCATCGCCGGCCGTGCGTGGCGCACCACCTCGAGACCCAGGAACTCCTCGTAGAAGCGCCGCGAGTTCGCGAGGTTCTTGCACATCAGCGTGCCGTGCGAGAGGAGCATGGGCTGGACGATCGAGGACTTGTTTTGCTGCGGAGCGGTAGCGACTTGGCTCATGGTTCCCTCGGGTTGGTGCGTCGGCCGGCCATTATAGTACCGGCTCTGATAGGCTTCGGTGCGAGGAGGAAACATGAGAAGAATTGCAGCCGCTCTCCTGTCGCTGGCGCTTGCAGCCGCCGCTCCGGCCCAGGAATTTCCGTCGAAGCCCGTCAGGCTCGTCGTCCCCTTCCCGCCGGGCGGCCCCCTCGACATCTCCGGGCGTCTCATCGGCAAGGAATTGCAGGAGCGCTGGGGCCAGCCGGTGGTGGTCGAGAACAAGCCGGGCAGCACCATCGGGCCGGAATTCACGGTGAAGAGCCCCCCGGACGGCTACACGCTGATGATCATCAGCTCGACGCCGCTGGTCACGCTGCCGCACCTCCAGCAGGTCCCCTACGACGTGCTAAAGGACCTGGTCGGAGTGACGCAGACCACTCTTCTCACCTACGCGCTGGTGGCTAATCCGGCCTCGGGGATCGCCTCGATCCAGGAGCTGATCGCGCGGGCGAAAAAGGAACCCGGCAAGCTCAACTACGCGAGCGCCGGAAACGGATCGGGCCAGCATCTCTACGTGGAATTGCTGAAAAGCGCAGCCGACATCAACCTCACCCACGTGCCCTACAAGGGCGCGGCGCCGGCGCTCCAGGCGGTGCTCTCCGGGGAGCCTCCCATCATGCTAGACGTCACGGTCGCGGTGATCCCGCACGTCAGGGCGGAAAAGCTGCGCGCGCTCATGGTCACCGGCGCGAAGCCGCTCGAGCAGCTGCCGGGCGCGGTGCCCTTCGATTCGCTTTTCCCGGGCCTGGGCATCCCCGGCTGGCACGGCATCTTTGCAACTGGCGGCACGCCCAAGCCGGTGCTCGACAGGCTCGCCGCCGACATCCGTCAGGTGCTGCAGATCCCGGCAGTGGCCAGCCGCTTCCGCGAGCTGGGTGTCGAACCCTCCGGAGTTTCCGGCGACGAGTTCAACGCGATCGTCAGGCGCGACTACGCGCGCTGGGGCGAGATCATCCAGGCAAACAAGCTGCGAGCGGACTGATCAGCCCTTCTGTTTGTTGCCCCACTCGCGCAGCGACTTCATCACCGGGCCGAGCTCGCGGCCCTTGTCCGTCAGCACGTACTCCGCCCGGGGCGGATGCTGCTCGTAGAAACGTCGCTCGACTATCCCCTTCTGCTCCAGCTTCTTCAGCCGGGCCGAGAGCGTGTTCGGGCTCGCCCCGGCGAGCGATTCCTGGAAGTCCTGGAACTTCCGAGGGCCGTCGAGGAACAGGTCGCGCAGGACGAGGAGGGTCCAGCTGTCGCCGATGACGTCGAGCGCGCGGACGACCGGGCAGTGCTTCGGGTTGCGTATGGGCATCGGTCTGGATTGTAGCAATATCGGTATTGACTATTATAATAGGAATTAGTATCGTATGGAAAGTCTATACCCGGGGAATCCACCCATGAACCCTCTTCTCGACATTTTCGCGCTCGTAGGCAGCGGCTGGGTGCGTACGGTCATCCTCGCCCTGCTGCTCTGGGGCCTGTGGGTCGGCCTGCGCCGGGCCGGCCTCCAGCGCCTGGAGCGGCTCGTCGCCTGGTTCGGCGTTGCCGCTCCCCTGCTTGTCTGGCTGTTCGTCGTATTGGAGCTCGCGCAGGCGGGCGTTTTCCGGCCCGGCGCGGTCGCTCCGGTACCCGCGCTGCCGCTCGCCGCGGTCCTTCCGGTGCTGCTCGCGCTGCCCGCGCTATTGCGCTCGAAAAACATCGCCGCGGCGCTCGACGCCGTGCCACCGTCGTGGCTCATCGGCCTGCAGGTCTACCGGGTTCTGGGCGCGGTGTTCCTCGTCCGCTGGGCGGCAGGGCAGATCCCGGGCGAGTTCGCGCTCCCCGCCGGTACGGGCGATGTCCTGGTCGGCTTGCTCGCGCTGCCCGTCGCGTTCTACCTCCATTCCGGCGCGCGCGGGAGCCGCGCCGCGGGGTACGCCTGGAACATGCTCGGCATTCTCGATCTCGCGCTCGCCTTGACGATGGGTGCCCTCACCTCGCCCAGCCCCATTCAGATGCTCGCGTTCGATCACCCGAACACCGGCGTCGGTAACTATCCGCTGGTGATGATCCCGGTGTTCGCGGTGCCGCTGTCCCTGATCCTGCACGGACTGTCGCTGTGGCAGCTGCGCCGTGTCGGGCGGAGCGCCGGAGGCTACAGCCCGGCGTAGGAGACCTCCCATGCAAATCGATCGAAGTGCACTCCTGCACGGCCCGATCGCCGCGACCCTCCTCGGCCTCGCGTGGCCGATCCTGGTGGTCCTCGCGCTGCAGACCTTCGTCGGCGTGGCCGAGACCTGGTTCGTGAGTTTTCTCGGGACCGGCCCGGTCGCCGGCGTCACGCTGGTATTCCCGGTCTTCATGCTGATGACCATGATGTCCAACGGCGGGATCGGCGGCGGCGTGTCCTCCGCCGTCGCGCGCGCGATCGGCGCAGGCCGCATGGAGGACGCCCAGGCCCTGGCGGCGCACGCGGTGCTCATCGGCGCGGCGTTCGGCGCGGCCTTCAGCATCGGCGTCTGGACCGGAGGTCGCGCGCTGTTCGAGATGATGGGCGGCCGAGGCGAAGCCCTAGCCAACGCGATGCTGTACGCCGACGTCGTCTTCGCCGCTGCGATCCCGGGGTGGATCGCCAACCTGCTCGCCGCCGCGCTCCGCGGCGCGGGCAACGTGCGCGTCCCGGCCCTGGTCACGGCGGCCGGGGCCGCCGCGACGCTCGCGCTCTCCCCGCTCTTCATCTTCGGCTGGGGCTTCGTGCCAGCGTTCGGCGTCGCCGGCGCGGGCGTCGCGCTGATCGTGTTCAACCTGGGCTCCGCCATCGCGCTGGCGCTGTACATGCGCTCCCCGCGTTCACCCCTGCGCCTGCGCGGCGCGCCGTTGCAATGGCGCCTCTTCAAGGACATCCTCAGCGTCGGGTTGCTGTCGGCCATCGGCACCGTCGTGGCCAATCTCACCGTCGTACTGACCACCGGACTGGTGGGCGGGTTCGGCAGCAACGCGATCGCCGGATACGGGCTCGCCTCGCGTCTGGACTACATCCTCATTCCACTGCTGTTTGCGCTCGGAACGGCGTGCGTGACCATGGTCGGCACCAACGTGGGCGCGGGACAGCAGGCGCGCGCGCTGAGAATCGCCTGGACCGCCGCGGCGATCTCTGCGGCCGCGGTCGAAGCGATCGGCGTCGCCGCCGCGCTGTTTCCGCAGGGCTGGATGCACCTATTCAGCCGGGAGGCAGAGGTGGCCGGCGCCGGGATCGCGTACCTTGCGCGCGTCGCTCCGGCCTACGCGTTCTTCGGCGCCGGCATGGCGCTGTACTTCGCGAGCCAGGGCGCCGGCAGGATGGCCTGGCCCTTCGCCGCAGGCTTGGCCCGGCTCGGCGTCGTCTGGCTGGCGGGAGGGTACTGGGTCGGCGTCGTGCACGGATCCCTCGCCGGATTGTTCTGGATTGTGACCGTCAGCTACGTGGTGTTCGGCGGCATCAACATCCTGGCCATGGCGGGCGGCCTTTCATGGGGCCGCACCGAGCCGCGCGCAGGCGGCGCCGACAAACCTGTGCTGGAACCGAGGTAGCGTCCCTCGCGCTTGCTTCGGCGTTGTGAATATCGCACAAGCCGCTGGCGGCGGACTTAACAGCGTCCCTCAGTCCCCGAAACTAGGCTGGACAGGTGCCAGTCAAGGAAGGGAGCACCATGTTGAGCGAACGCCGGCTCGCTGGCCGCGAACACTCGAAGCCGGAACCCCGCGCGGACCAGCGCATCCGCACCCTGTGCTTGAGCGAAAGCAACAAGCGGGAAATCGAGGCGTACGTCGGCGTCGGCGAGCACATCGCCGACCTCTGCTGCCGGGCGGGCGCAAAACTGCGGTCGGCCGCAGCGTATCTGAGAAAATCCTGGGCGCGGCGCGGAACCGATCCGCTCGCTTGACCTATCGTCATCGGGAACTCATGATTCGCCCGTAAGACCTCGCTGACATGATTCGACGCCGGCAACTGCTGATCGCGATGGGCGCGGGCATGCTCGCCGCACCGTTTGCGGACTTCGCCCAGCAGCAGCGAATCTACCGGGTCGGTTACCTCGCCAACGATCCCGATCGGGCAAGCCCCACGTTCCAGGCCTTCCTCGCCGCGATGCGGCAACTCGGCTGGATCGAAGGCAAGAATATCGACATCCGATATCTGACGAGCAACGGCCAGGACGAGCGGTTCCCAGAGCTCGCAGCCACGGTCGTGCGCGACAAGGTCGACGTCATCGTCACCAGCGGGTCCGGTTCGACGCGGGCGGCGAAGGCGGCGACCAGCAGCATTCCGATCGTGTTCGGCTCGGCTGCGAATCCGGTCGAGCAAGGATTCGTCGCGAGCCTGGGGCGCCCTGGCGGCAATGTGACCGGGCTCGCGCTGCTGGTGCAGGAGCTCGGGCCCAAGCGCCTCCAGCTGCTCAAGGAAGTTCTGCCGAACGCCAAACGCATAGGGCTTCTGCAGCAGGAAGGCGCGCAGAGGGGAACCGGGGTCGACGACGCAATTGCGCGCTCGCTCGGGGTCACGCTCCTGCATATCCCGGCCGCGAACGCCGACGATATCGACACGGCGTTCGCGAAGGCGGCGCGCAGCGGCGTCGACGCGGTTACCGTAAAGGCCGATGCGATATTCGTGGTCAACCGCAACCGAATTGCCGAGCTCGCGCTCAAGCACCGGCTGCCGATGATGTGCGCGGACGGACGGTTCGTCGAAGCCGGCGCGCTGGCCTCGTACGGCGAGAACTTCGCCTCGCGCTATCAGCGCGCGGCCTACTACGTGGACAAGATTCTGCGCGGCGCGAAACCCGCGGATCTCCCGGTCGAGCAGCCCATGGTTTTCGAGCTGGTGATCAATCTGAAAACCGCGACCGCGCTGGGCATGGCGATCCCCCAGCCGATCCTGCTGCAGGCGGACCGCCTCATCAAATGAGGCGCCGCCTGCCGCGGACCGGCCTTATTTCTTCTTCCTCTTTTTCCTGCTTTTCTTCGCCTTCGGCGACCAGATTATCCTGGTGGTGAGGCCCCCGCGGCGGGCCCACTGGCGAATCTCGGCGACGAGATTTTCCACGTCGCTCCTGGTGGCGGTGCCGCCGAGCACGACCACGATTCCGAACTTTCCGCCCTTTCCGTACCCTATTACACGGTCTGACATTGCCTGGCCCTCCTGTGCACTATGTTGACTGCGTTAATGACGGAACTGCCACCCAACTCCTCTCGAGGACGTCTCGAGCCGTAACTAAGTGCGCCGTACTCCTTCAAAGAACGCGTCGGCGTGCATCACCGCCGGCAAGGTGTCGAGCGAACGCACCAGATAGTAGTCCTCGGCGAAATCGCAGGCTTCGCGAAGCTTTACGGGCTCGTCGAGCGCCAATCGCACGAACATGGCGGCCATGTTGTACTTCCCTGCGAGATCGTGGATGTTCGTGATCGTCGCAAACCGGCCGGCATTGACTTCGGTGATGCAGGGCGCGCCATCGGCGGCTTCCTTGATATCGAGAAAGTAGATCCCCGACGCGCTGGCATCGAGCGCGCGGATGGCCTGGGCGCACACCTCGACCACATGCGGTTCCAGCACGGTCCTGGCGAGCGCGGGCGTGGAGGACACGCCGCTCGGACTCCCGGTGTCGACGTATACGAGGCGCTCGGCCATCTTGGTGAGCACGAGGACACCCGACTTCCACAGACACTGCACGCAGAAATCGCGCCCCGGCAGATACTCGGAGAGCGTGAACGAGCGCGCCGGAACCCCGCGCATCTTTTGCCAGTACCTTATCCAGCTCCGGACCTGCTCCGGATTCTTGACCGGGATCGCACCGAAGGAGCCGGAGCCCTTGCGGACCCGGCACCACAGGCGGGAGCCGGAGGGAAAACGGCGAAACAGCTTTTCGACGCCGTCCACGTCGGATATCGGATACGTGAGCGGAGCCGGAATCCGCCGGCGCCGCAGGAACATCGTAAGCCGGTACTTGTCCTGACACCGTTCGATCACGCTTTTCCGGGGTAGAAAGGTCCGACAGGGGATGCGACCGCGGAGACCGGAAATCGTTCCGACGCTCACATCGTCGGTCGGGATCACGAGGTCGATGCGCTCGGCCTCGACGATCTCGCACAAGGCGCGCCGGAACCCTCGCTGCGACGGAGGCGGCACCAGGTAGTTGCGATCGGCGGGAGATTTCTTGAGGACGAACCGGTCTTCATGACAGCCGACGATGGCGAGCGCAGGGTCTCCCGCCTTCAGGCTGCGGATAAGGTTGTTGCCCGCTCCCGAGCCGGCCCGGAGTATCAACACGCGCCTTCTTTTCACGGCTCGCGCACTCGGAGAATGTTGTAGGCCTCGACCGGTTGCGCGAACCCTTTCAGGGTCAGGGGACCGATCGGCTCGGCCTTGACCAGGGGCTCGACGAGCGTCAAGGTCTTTCGATTGGTGAGGATCTGGCCGCCCTTCGCCTCGCTGCACAGTCGCGAGGCGAGGTTCGTCACCGTGCCGATGGCCGCGTAATCGCGCCGGCCCTCGAAGCCGATCGTTCCCAGGGTGGCGTATCCGTGCGCGATTCCGGAGCTGAGGTCGAGCTCGTAGCCGCGCTTCTTCCAGGCCGCGCGCAGCGCCGCGAACCGTTCGCCCAGCGTGACTGCCATGCGCACGGCCTGCTCGGGGGCATCGGGGACCGGTATGGGATCGTTGAAGAAGACGACCATGCCGTCCCCGACGAAGCGCTCGATCGTTCCCCCGTGCCGGGTGACGAGGTCGCCTACCAGATTGTGGTACTCGCCGAGGATGCGCATGACTTCCTCGGGCTCCGCGGATTCCGTGAAGGCGGTGAACCCCCGGAGATCGAGATACACGACGGTGATCTCTCTCCGGTGCGGCTTCAGCAGCTCTTCGGCCCCGCCCGATACGATCATCTCCGCCAATTGCGGAGAGAAAAAACCCTTGAGCCGCCCCAGGCGGTCGAGCTGCGCCACCTGCTCCCTGACGCGATCCTCGAGCTTCTCGTTCCATTCCTTGAGCCGCGCGGACTGCGATTGAATCGTGTCGTGATACTCCTTGATCCGGAGCAGGGACCGGACGCGCGCGAGCAGCTCCGCCTGGTTGATCGGCTTGGATAGGAAATCGTCTGCGCCGGCCTCGATCCCGTTTACGCGCTCGGTCGCCGGATCGAGCGCGGTGATCATGACGACCGGCAGCGTTGCCGTCTCGGGGTTCGAGCGGATGGCGCGGCAGACCTCGTAGCCGTTCAGGTCGGGCATCATCACGTCGAGGAGCACGAGGTCCGGCCTTTCGGAAGCGAGCCTGCCGATGCCCTCCCTGCCGCCCGACGCGGTGACGACCGCGTAGCCCTTGAACGCAAGAATGTCCGCGAGCATCTTCACGTTGGCCGGCGTGTCGTCGACGACCAGAATCTTCGCCCTTGCAGTCATGCCGTCCTGCCACTGCGGGCGATTGCGTCGCCGACCGCCTGCACGAAATCCTTGAGGTGGATCGGCTTGGTCTGCAGCCCGTCGAAACCGGCTGCGACGATTTTCTGCCTGTCCTCGGTCATCGCGGAGGCCGTGACGGCAAGCACGGGAATGCGCTGCGTTTCGGGATCGCTGCGCAGCCGGCCGAGCGCTTCGATGCCGTCGATTCCCGGGAGGTGCAGGTCCATCAGTATGAGAGCCGGGCCGCGCTCGCGCGCCAGCCGGATCCCTTCCTCGGCATTGTCGGTGTCGAGCGTGCGGTAGCCCTTGGCGCGGAGCACGTCCCGCGCGAGCTTGCGGCTCTTGTCGTTGTCTTCGACGATCAATACGAGCTCGTTGGCCACTGGTGCTCCTTATGGCACGCCGGGTCCGCCGGGCGGCTGCGTTTCCGGCAGCGTGAAACTGAAAGTCGATCCCTTCCCGGGTTCACTCTGCAGGCGTATCGAGCCCCCGTGCAGCTCGACGAACTTGCGCGTGAGCGCGAGCCCGAGGCCTGTGCCCTCGGATTTCGTGGTGTAGTCCTTCCCGATCTGCCTGAACTCCTCGAACACCGCTGTGTGGTCTTCCGGCGCGATGCCGACTCCGTTGTCCGCGACCGCGATCTCGATCCTCCCGTCGACCCGGCTCGCCCGGACCTCGATCTTGCCGCCTTCCGGGGTGAACTTCACCGCGTTCGACAGAAGGTTGAGGAGGATCTGCTTGAACTTGCGCTCGTCGCCGGTGATCTCGCCGACTCTTTCGTCCACCGCCGAGCGCAGCGTGACGAAGTGGCGGCTCGCCCGCTCCCGCATGAGCGTGAGCGCGTTGCCTATCGCCGAGGGCACGTGGAATCTCGACAGATCGAGCTCCATGCGCCCGGCCTCGATCTTGGAGAGGTCGAGGATATCGTTGATCAGGGAGAGCAGGTGCATGCCCGATTCATTGATGTCGTTGACGTACTCGAGCTGCTTTTCGTTCATGTCGCCGAACATCCTCTCCTGAAGCACTTCGGAAAAGCCGATGATCGCGTTGAGCGGCGTTCTCAGCTCGTGCGACATGCTGGCCAGGAACTCCGACTTGTGCCGGTTGGCGACCTCCAGCTGGTTCGTTCGCTCGGCCACCTTGCGCTCGAGCTCCGCGTAGACCTCCTCGAGCTGCTTGGCCATGTCGTTGAACTCGCTCGCAAGCGCTTCCAGCTCGTCGCCGGTCCTCACCTCGATTCGCTGATCGAGCCTGCCCCGGGCGATCTGCGCCGCGCCCGCGCGGATCGCACGGATCGGCGTCACCATGCGGCGCGCCACGTACAAGCTCGCGACGACGGCCAGCCCAAGACCGGCGAGAAGCAGCAGCCCGGTGCGGGCGAGCGAGGCGTACAGCGGGGCGAACGCCTCGGTCAGCGGCTGCTCGACGAACACGAGCCAGCCGAGCGGCGCGATGCCCGCGTAGGCGGTCAGCACTTCCCGCCCTTGGAGGCTGCGCGAAATGCTGACCCGTCCGGTGTCGCCGCCGGATCCGGCCTCGCGCGCCGCCTTCACCTGCGGCAGCGCCGAGAGATCCAGCTTTTGCAGGACCAGGCTGATGTCGGGATGGGCGATCAGCTGGCCTCGCAAATCGACGACGTAGGCGAGTCCCTTTTCCCCGATCTTGATGCGCGTGATCACGTCCCAGATGAACTTGAGATTGACCTCGGCCACGGTGACGCCGGCCCGGTCGCCCGCCCCCCCGACAGCGATGGTCATGTAGGGCTCGGTTTCCTTGCGGAAGTAGACCGGGCTGAAGTAGGTTTCGCCCGATCTCGCCGCCGTGAATTTCGGATCGCGGGAGAAATTCTCCTTGCTGCCGGTGACATCCATGCTGAGGCGCGACACTTTCAGCTGCTCCAATCCCGTTCCGTCGAGGTAGCTCAAGTCGGTGATCGCGGGCACCTGGCGCAGCAGCTTGAGAGAGTCGATGCGCCGCTGCTCCAGGCCCGCTCCGCCGATCTGGGGCAGGCGCATCCACCCGAGCTGGTGCTCGATCTCCTGGACATAGGACTCGATCCGGGACGCCGCCGCAGCGGCCTTCTCGCGCTCCAGGACGAGGAGCGCCGCCTTGCTCTCCTCGTAGGTGAAGTAGAGGCCCACCGCGGCGCTTGCGACGAGGGCGGTGCTCACCACCACGACGAAGTAGAAGACGTATTTCCCGAACAGCGATTTGCGCGCCGTCATTCGGTCACCCGGGTCTGTACCTATGAAGGTCTGCTTGCTAATTGTGTGCACCCCTCCCGCGCCGGCCTGTAAAGGAGTGCGGCCGGAACATGTGACGAATTCACGCGGCCGGCGGCCGGGCTACCACGCCGCAGGCAGGGCGCGGGCGATGACGATGCGGTCGCGCTCGACCTCGATATAGCCGCCGCTGGAGAGGTCGCCGAGGATGCGGCTGATCATCTCGCGCGACGCGCCGATCCGGCTTGCCATTTCCTGCTGCGTCGGCTTCTCCTCGATGACGAGGGTGCCGTCACGCTCGACGGCGAGGTCGATGAGCATCCGCGCGACGCGGCCGTATACGTCCATCAGCGCCAGGCTCTTCACGTCGTTGGTCAAGGCGCGCACGCGCCGGATGAGCTTCCTGATGAGGTGCAGCGAAAACTCCGGGCTCTTCGCGACGAACTCGCTGAAATCTTCCTTCGGGACGACCAGGAAACGCGTGGGCTCCAGCGTCATCACCGAGGCCGAGCGGGGGCCCTCGTCGAGCGTCATCTCGCCGAAGTACTCGCCCGGCCCCGCGTGGTTCAGGACGATCTCCTTGCCCTTCTCGTCGCTCACGTAGACCTTTGCCCTGCCGGACACGACGATGTAGAGCGAGTCGGTGCGATCGCCCTCGCTGACGATAACGGTGTTCTTCGGAAACGTGCGCGTGACCGCGCGCTTGGCAATCTCCCCGAGGTCGGATTCGCTCAGGACATCCCCGGGAGACGGATCCCTTGTTTTCGGCTTCTGCATCGGATTCCCCAATGATCTCCCCGCGGCCGCTAACTCTATTACCAAGGCCGATCAGGGTGCAAGGGCTGTAATTAGTTGGCAAGGAATGCGTGCAGCGCTCCGCAGAGCGGCGCGATAGCGGCGGGCAAACTGGCTGCGGATCTCGAGGAGGTCGAGGAGGTCGAGGAGGTCGTCGACTTCTACAACGAGCGCTTCAGCGCGGGGATCGCGGGGCGGGACCGCGAGGATCTGATCGCGTTCCTTCGCGCGCTGTAGGCGCCGGGCGCTGGGCGGAACAACCGCGTGGGCCGTCAGCCCGGACGGCCCCCTACCATGTGCGCGGCAGGGCGCGGGCGATAGTGATCTTGTCGCGCCCGACCTCGATATAGCCTCCGGTCGCGAGGTCGCCGAGGATCCGGCTGACCATCTCGCGCGATGCTCCGACACGGCTCGCGATCTCCTGGTGCGTCGGCTTGTTCTGTATGACGAGCACGCCGTCGCGCTCCACGGCGGTGTCCAGAAGCATGCGCGCCACGCGGCCGTATACGTCCAGGAGCGCGAGACTCTTCACGTCGTTGGTGAGCGCGCGCACCCGCCTGATGAGCTTCAGGATGAGGTGCAGCGCGAATTCCGGGCTCTTCGCCACGAATTCCTTGAAGTCTTCCTTTGGCACCACCAGAAACCGCGTCTGCTCAAGCGTCATCACCGAGGCTGAGCGAGGCCCCTCGTCGAGCACCATTTCCCCGAAATACTCGCCGGGCCCGGATTCGTTGAGCACGGCCTCCTTGCCCTTCTCGTCGCTGACGTAGATCTTCACCCGGCCGGAAACGATGATGTAGAGCGAGTCGGTCCGGTCGCCCTCGGTGACGACGACGGTGTTCTTCGGAAACGTCCGGCTTACCGCATGCTGGGCGAAATCCCTGAGATCGATCACATCAAGGAGCTCCTCCGGTGAAGGCCCCTTGGGTTTCCGCTTTTCCATCGGCCCTCCCATTGGAGTGCTCCCCCGGCCGCGCTGACTGCCGCGTATTCTGTTATCAAGTCCCGGCGCTTCGCAAGCTCGAAATGTGGTTTTCTAGAAGGGTATCCTGATAGTCACGAGCTGGGCGCTCCCGCCCTTGCGGATCGCCGAGAAGCCGGCCAGAACGTTGATCCAGTAGTGCAGGGCGACGCCCTCACCGATCTGGAAGCCGTTGCGCTGCTGCACCCAGCCCAGGTAGGCGCCGGCGATCGTCGCCTGGAGAACGTTGGCCGTGTCGCCCTGGCCGTTGTGCGCGACACCGAAGAGCAGCGACGACCCGGCTAGCCCCCAGCCGTCGCCCCATCTGTTGCTGACCTCGTTGTTCACGAACCCTCGGAAGAACCCCTCCTCGCCGACCGCCGTGAATTCGTTCGCGGTGACGTTGTAGGCGTGCAGCTGCCCCGCGCTGACATCGTCGGCCCGATAAATGGCGTAACCGCCCTTGCGCGACGCCGCCCAAGCCTGAAGCGCGAGCGGAATGAAGGTCGTGGGGCGCGTCAGGAATTCCAGCGAAAACGGCGCGAGAGCGAGATCGGACAG
>Ga0137409_10003696_pt1 | contig 16153 bp, 13 predicted proteins | sample CZODoug1_16funga_FD_122059 | JGI IMG/M metagenome (GOLD analysis project Ga0137409, IMG submission 122059) | Vadose zone soil fungal communities from Angelo Coast Range Reserve, California, USA - CZODoug1_16fungal (Hybrid Assembly) | ecosystem: Environmental > Terrestrial > Soil > Vadose zone... | reverse complement strand
TGCCCTGTCCTCCCAGCCCAAATTCGTGCCGAAAACATGGCTGGCGGCAAGGACGGCGAGCGCCTGGGCGTAGTCCGGGTCGATGGCGACCGCCTTCTCAAGCAGCTTTTGCGCGGCGACATTGTCTTCAGGCGTCACCCGCCAGAAGTGCGACAGCGCCCGCATCACGAGATCCCAGGCGTCGAGGCTATTCGGGGGTTTGCGTTGGGCGCGAAAATTTTCAGCTGCATAGAGTTGCGGTTCGATGGCCGCAACGATGGCCTCGGTGATCTCGTCCTGCACGGCAAACACGTCGGCGAGTTCGCGGTCGTAGCGCTCCGCCCAGATGTTGCTGCCGGTGGCGACGTCGTTGAGCTGTGCGCTGATGCGTACGCGATCGCCGCCTTTGCGTACGCTACCTTCGAGCACGTAGCGGACGCCTAGCTCATCGGCGACCTGCTTCAAATGGACGGCCTTGCCCTTGTAGATGAACGACGAATTGCGTGCGATGACGAAAAACCAGCGTAGCTTGGACAGCGCAGTGATGATGTCCTCGCTGATGCCGTCGGAGAAATACTCCTGCTCCGCGTCACCGCCCATGTTGACGAAGGGAAGCACGGCGATGGCTGGCCGGTCGGGTAACGGCAAGCCCGCGCGCGACTGTTCGCGGACTTCATCCAGCGGTCCGGCGGCATGTACGGGTTCGGCGCCATTTGATTTGGCGTGCACGGTGCCGACGAACCGGAGGCCCTTGCGCGCAACGGTGCGGATCAGCTTCTGGTCCTCGCCGCTGTCGCCGACCGCTTTTCGCACCGCGTTGATGCGGCTGGTCAGCGTCGAATCCGAAACAATCCGGCCGCGCCAGACCGAAGCGATGAGATCGTCCTTGCTGACGACACGGTCGCGGTTCTGCACCAGATAAACCAGGAGATCGAATACCTGCGGCTCGACGGCAATGCGCTCGGAGCCGCGGCGCAATTCGCGCCGGTCAATGTCAAGCGCATGATTATCAAAGAGAAATTGCATGGGCCGCTCCAAACCCCGACTCGACGCCGCCCTCAAGGAATAATCAAGCCCATCTCAGGGACAAATCAAGCATCGGGCAAAGTCAATCGGTCGCACGTACGACATCCTGCCAGCAAACCGATCGCGATCCCGTGACCGGACCCGCCCGGAGGAAACCATGACCCAAGCAATCAGCGAGGACGTGAAGAGCAATCCGATCGGCAGATTCATTGCGCTTCTCTACGGGCTCGCAGCCTATCTCGTGTTCTTCGTCACGTTTCTCTACGCTATCGGTTTCGTCTCAGGCTTGGTGGTACCCAAGACCATCGACACCGGCAGCGTTGTGCCGATGACGGAAGCCCTCATTGTAAATATCCTGCTGATGTCGCTGTTCGCCGTGCAGCACAGCGTGATGGCGCGCAGGCAGTTTAAGCAATGGTGGACGCAATTCGTGCCGAAATCGATCGAGCGCAGCACCTATGTGCTGTTGGCCAGTCTCGCGCTGGTCCTGCTGTTTTGGCAGTGGCATCCGATCCCGACCGTTGTGTGGCAGATCAACGATCTGCAGATCGCCATGGCGATCACCGGCCTGTCATTCGTCGGCTGGTTGATCGTGCTTACCAGCACGTTTCTAATCAACCATTTTGAACTCTTTGGGCTGCATCAGGTCGCCAACAATCTCGTCGGCCGCCCAATGCCGGCGCCGCGTTTTCGTGCGCCGCTTTATTACCAATTCGTGCGGCATCCGATCTATCTCGGCTTCATCATCGCGTTCTGGGCAGCACCGACGATGACGATCGGGCATCTCTTATTTGCGGCGGTGACCACAGCTTACATCATCGTCGGCATTCTGCTTGAAGAGCACGATCTGATCGATCTCTTCGGCGACGACTACCGCCGCTACAAAGATCGCGTGTCGATGCTGGTGCCCTGGCGCAAGTCAGCCTGACAGACGAACCCCAGCAGACGAAAAGGAATACTCGCCGTGATCGAGGAAACACGTGGACGCATCGAATACGACGAGTGCGGAACCGGCCCAACCATTGTGCTTGTGCCCGGATCGTGCAGCACCGGCGCCGCGTGGCGGCCTGTGATCGCCGCATGGGAGAACCGATTTCGGTGCGTCACCACGAGTTTGCCCGGTTATGGCGGAACCACCGAACGCCGCACGGCGCTGGACACGTCCATTTCGCACAACGCCGAAGCCATAGAGTCGGTTATTCGTAAGGCCGGCGGCCACGTCCATCTGGTCGGACATTCTTTTGGTGGCCTGGTGGCGCTCGCCGTGGCGCTCCGCAATCGGGTGTCGCTGGCCAGCCTTGTGATGGTGGAGGCACCGGCGGTCGGGGTGTTGCGCGAAGAGGTGCAGCACTACCGCACATTCCGTCGGATGACAGACGCTTATTTCGCCGACTTCAAGCGCGGAAACCCAGAAGCGATTGCAGCCATGATCGACTTTTATGGCGGCCCCGGCACCTATGCCGGCTGGCCATCGTGGGTTCGTGCGTACGCGGCAGCAACGACGTCGGTCAATATCCTTGATTGGGCAAGCGGGTACGGCCTCCCGTTACCAGCTGCAACGCTTGCTGCCATCGAAATTCCCCTTCTCATCGTTCGAGGCGGGGAAAGTCCTCAGGCGATGCAACGCGCCAGCGCGCTCGTCAGTGAGCGCACCCGCGGATCAACGCTTGCCACGATTGACGGCGCTGCGCATTTCATGATCGCAACCCACGCCGGCGAGGTGGCTGTTTTGATTGCACAGCATGTCTATCAGGCGGAAGCGCGACAGAACGCACCTGTGTGACGTTCTTTTCGCAAAAAGGCGCGGTGGCCACGACACCCTCCCAAAACAAGAAAAGTCCCGCCTTGCGGCGGGACCTTCCTGCTCTCGCTGATGCGAGCTCCGAACTAGCGCTCGGTCTGCTCACCCGGCTTGGGCTTCTGGCCCTGACGGCTGGGATCCTGCTGCTGCTGACCGGGCTTCTGTCCGCCGCCCTGCTGCTGGCCGGGCTTCTGACCCGGGTTCTGATTCTGCTGGCCCGGGTTCTGGTTCTGATTAGACATCGGGGTCTCCGTTGTTGAAGGTAACGGCGAGACAACGGGCTGGCGAAATGTTGGTTTCGACGGAACTCAGGTTCCGCCGCGATCATTGCGTGGCGGCGGCTTGTTGCGACTGTGGCAGCCGGAACCCAACCCTCAAACTAGCGATGTACAAGCCCATAAGCCGCATTGCCGCACCGGGTTCCCGCTGTTAGAAAATGACTCGACGCGGCGTTCCGGCTGCCGGGGCCATCCGCCGCGTCCATCCCAACAGCGGCAGCGCATGGACTATTTCGCTCAGCAACTCATCAACGGCATTGTACTCGGTTCGATCTATGGCCTGATCGCCATCGGCTACACCATGGTCTACGGCATCGTCGGCATGATCAATTTCGCCCATGGCGATATCTTCATGATCGGCGGCTTTATCGCGCTGATCACCTTCCTGATCCTGGTCTCGATCGGCCTCACCGTGGTTCCGGTGATCCTGCTGATCGTGCTTTTGGTGTCGATGGCGATCACGGCACTCTACGGCTGGACCGTGGAGCGCATCGCCTACCGGCCGCTGCGGCATTCGTTCCGGCTCGCGCCGATGCTGTCGGCGATCGGCATGTCGTTCGTGCTGACGAATTATTCGCAGATTGCGCAGGGCGCGCGGGTGAAACCGGTGCCGCCGATCATTACCGGCGGTTACACGCTGCATGAGGGCAGCGGCGGCTTCGTGGTGCAGCTCTCCAACGTGCAGATCATCGTCGTCGTCACCACCATCGTGCTGCTGGCGATCTTCACCTGGCTGGTGGCGCGGACCCGGCTCGGCCGCGACATGCGCGCCTGCGAGCAGGATCAGACCATGGCGGGGCTGCTCGGGGTCGATGTCGACCGCACCATCTCCATGACCTTCGTGATCGGCGCCGCACTCGCTGCGGTCGCGGGCATGATGTACCTGCTGTATTACGGTCTGGTGGATTTTTTCATGGGCTTCGTCGCCGGGATCAAGGCCTTCACCGCGGCGGTGCTCGGCGGCATCGGCTCGCTGCCCGGCGCGATGCTGGGCGGCCTTTTGATTGGCCTGATCGAGACCATGTGGTCGGCGTATTTCTCGGTCGAATACAAGGACGTCGCGGCGTTCTCGATCCTGATCATCGTGCTGATTTTCCTCCCCACCGGCCTGTTGGGCCGGCCCGAAGTTGAAAAAGTTTGACGAGCCGCGACGTGACAGCACCCGCCGCCGAACCAAAGCTCGCTTCGCGCGCTCCCGATGTCGCATTCATCTTCAAGAAAGCCCTGATCAGCGCCCTGGTCGCGCTGGTGCTGTTCTCGCTGATGATCGGCATCCGCACCGAGGCGGGACCCGCCGGGCAGTTGATCTACTGGACGAGGTTCGGCGATCTCGCCGCCGTTGTTGCAGCCGTATTCGGCGGCAGCATCGTCGTCGAATTGCTGCGGCAGTGGTGGGGACCGGTCGGCACCATCAGGATCGTCCCGCCGTCCGTGCAAAGCACGCTTGCGGTCGCGCGCCGCGCCATCGCGCCGGTACTGCTGATCTTCACCTTTCTGGTGCCGGTGATTTTCTACGACCAGCGCTACATTCTCGATCTCGGCATCCTGGTGCTGACCTATGTGATGCTGGGATGGGGATTGAATGTCGTGGTCGGCCTCGCCGGCCTGCTCGACCTCGGCTACGTCGCGTTTTATGCCGTTGGCGCCTATTCCTATGCGCTGCTGGCGACCAATTTCGGGCTCTCGTTCTGGGTCTGCCTGCCACTGGCCGGCATCCTCGCCGCGTTCTGGGGCGTGCTGCTCGGATTTCCGGTGCTGCGGCTGCGCGGCGACTATCTCGCCATTGTCACGCTGGCGTTCGGCGAGATCATCCGTCTCGTCATCATCAATTGGCAAAGCCTGACCGGCGGCCCCAACGGCGTCAGCAGCATCCCGCGGCCGTCTTTCTTTGGCATTCCGCTCACCCCGGGCGATGACGGCCTTGCAGCCAAACTCGGCATCGAGTTTTCGCCGACCCATCGCATCGTATTTCTGTTCTACATCATCCTGGCGCTGGCGCTGCTGACCAACTGGGTGACGATCCGGCTGCGCCGCCTGCCGATCGGCCGCGCTTGGGAGGCGCTGCGCGAGGATGAAGTCGCCTGCCGCGCCCTCGGCATCAACACCACCACGACAAAGCTGACGGCATTCGCCACCGGCGCCATGTTCGGCGGTTTCGCCGGCGCCTTCTTCGCGACACGACAAGGCTTCATCAGCCCGGAATCCTTCACCTTTCAGGAATCGGCGCTGGTGCTGGCGATCGTGGTGCTCGGCGGCATGGGCTCACAGCTCGGCGTCGCGCTCGCGGCGCTGACCATGATCGGCGGCTTCGAGCTGTTTCGCGGTCTCGACCAGTATCGCATGCTGGTGTTCGGGCTGGCGATGGTACTGCTGATGATCTGGCGGCCGCGCGGCCTGATCGGCCACCGCGCTCCGACGGTGTTCCTGCAGCACAGCCAGGCGATTTCATCCGACCTCGTCAAAGAGGGGCATGGATGAACGGGAAAAGCATTCTCACCGTCGATCATCTGTCGATGCGTTTCGGCGGCATCGTAGCCGTCAGCGATCTGTCGTTCGACGCCGAGCGGGGCAAGATCACCGCCCTGATCGGGCCTAACGGCGCCGGTAAAACCACCGTGTTCAACTGCATCACCGGTTTCTACAAACCGACATTGGGCGCGATGCGGGTGACGCATCTTGACGGCCGCGCCATCCAGCTCGAGCGGCTGAACGATTTCCGGATTTCCAAGCTGGCAAAGGTGGCGCGCACCTTCCAGAACATCCGGCTGTTCCCCGGCATGACCGCGCTCGAAAATCTGATGGTCGCGCAGCACAATGCGCTGATGCTGGCTTCGGGCCTGACCTTTCTCGGGCTGATCGGCGCGCCATCCTGGCGCACCGCCGAGAAACGCGCGATCGACCTGGCGCGGCTGTGGCTCGATCGCATCGGGCTGATCGACCGCGCCGACGATGCCGCCGGCAACCTGCCCTATGGCGACCAGCGCCGGCTCGAAATCGCGCGCGCGATGTGCACCGAACCGGCATTGCTGTGCCTGGACGAACCGGCCGCCGGGCTCAACGCGCGTGAAAGTGCGGCACTGAGTGAGCTATTGCTCTCGATCCGCACCGACCACGGCACCTCGATCCTGCTGATCGAGCATGACATGTCGGTGGTGATGGAAATTTCCGACCATGTCGTGGTGATGGACTACGGCGTGAAAATCGCCGAAGGCACGCCGCAGGATATCCGTGACGATCCCAAGGTGATCGCGGCCTATCTCGGCGCCGACGAAGAAGAGGCGATCGCCGTAATGGAGAGCGGAACGTGACCGCGCTTCATATACCTTCGTCATGGCCGGGCTTGTCCCGGGCATCCACGTCTTTCTTGCCGATCGCCAGCCAAGACGTGGATGGCCGGGAGCGCAGACAGGTGTACGTAGTCTGCGCAAGGCAGACTACTATGCCCGGCCATGACGGTTGCGAGGTTATGCGATGACCTCAAACTCCTCACCCCTGCTCGCGATCCGCAGCCTGCGTGCCGCCTATGGCAAGATTGAAGCGCTCAAGAGCGTCGATCTCGACATCAAGCCGGGCGAGATCGTCGCCTTGATCGGCGCCAATGGCGCCGGCAAGTCGACCCTGATGATGACGATTTTCGGCAAGCCGCGCGCCCGCGCAGGATCAATCCTGTTCGACGGCCGCGATATCACCGAGGTGCCGACCCACGAGATCGCCCGGCTGCGCATTGCGCAGGCGCCCGAAGGCCGCAGGATTTTCCCGCGCATGAGCGTCGCGGAAAACCTGCAGATGGGCGCCGACGCCACCGAATGCAGCGAGGCCGACCGATCGGCCGGGCTCGAACGTGTCTTCACGCTGTTTCCGCGGCTCAAGGAGCGCATGACCCAGCGCGGCGGCACCTTGTCCGGCGGCGAGCAGCAGATGCTGGCGATCGGCCGCGCGCTGATGAGCCGCCCTCGCCTGTTGATGCTGGACGAACCCTCGCTCGGCCTCGCGCCGCTGATCGCGCGCCAGATTTTCGACGCAATCCGGACTTTGAACCGGCAGGACGGCCTTACCGTGCTGATCGTCGAACAGAACGCCAATCACGCGCTGCGGCTGGCCCATCGCGGTTATGTCATGGTCAACGGCCTGATTACGCTGGAAGGTACCGGCGCCGAGCTGCTGCAGCGCCCGGAGATCCGCGCCGCCTATCTGGAAGGTGGAAGGCGGGCGTAAGCCACCCGGCGAACGCCGGACCGATACACCTGCGTCCTCTCGATCGAGAACTGAAGCAGACGCCTCCCGCAACCATGCACGCCGGTGGCTATGGATCCCGGCGTTCGCCGGGACCATCCACTGCGCATGGATTTGCCCGAAATTTGCCGATGACTTCGTGGTAAAATCAGCCCACAATAGGCGCGACTTTCGAACCCGGCGGCCTGCCGGGCCCTTCCCGTAGTAATCACCGCGAGGACTCCTCATGAAATCACTGAAGCTCATCGGCTTGGCATTGGGCGCGTCGTTGGCGCTGTCCACAACAGCGCTTGCGCAGGATATCACCATCGGCGTGGCGGGCCCGATGACGGGCGGCGAATCCGCATTCGGCCGGCAGATGAAGAACGGCGCCGAACAGGCGGTGGCCGATCTCAACGCCGCCGGCGGCGTGCTCGGCAAGAAACTCGCGCTGGAAATCGGCGACGATGCCTGCGACCCCAAGCAGGCGCGCTCGGTCGCGGAAAAGTTCGCCGGCGCAAAGATTCCGTTCGTGACAGGACATTATTGTTCGTCCTCGTCGATCCCGGCGTCGGAAGCCTATGCCGACGGCAACGTGCTGCAGATTACGCCGGCCTCGACCAATCCGCTGTTCACCGAGCGCAAGCTGTGGAACGTGGCGCGGGTCTGCGGCCGCGACGATCAGCAGGGACTGGTCGCCGCCCAATACATCGCGAAATTCTACAAGGGCAAGAACGTCGCCATCCTCAACGACAAGACCACTTACGGCAAAGGCCTCGCGGACGAGACCAAGAAGTCGCTCAACAAGGCCGGCTTCACCGAAAAGATGTTCGAGTCCTATAACAAGGGCGACAAGGATTTTAACGCCATCGTGTCGCGCCTGAAGCGCGACAACATCGACCTCGTCTATGTCGGCGGCTACCATCAGGAATCCGGGTTGCTGGTGCGCCAGATGCGCGATCAGGGTCTTAAGACGGTCTTGATGGCCGGCGACGCGCTGGCCGACAAGGAGTTTGCGTCGATCACAGGGCCCGCGGGCGAAGGCACGCTGTTCACATTCGGCCCCGACCCCCGCAACAAGCCGACCGCCAAGGCCATCGTCGAGCGTTTCAAGGCCAAGAACATCGATCCCGAAGGCTACACGCTCTACACCTACGCCGCGATGCAGGTCTGGTCGCAGGCGGTGGCGAAAGCCAAAACCACCGATCCCAAGAAAGTCATGGAAACGATCAAGGCCGGCGCGTGGGATACGGTGATCGGCAAGATGGAGTTCGACGCCAAGGGCGACATCAAGCAGATCGATTATGTCGTCTACAAGTGGGACGCCAAGGGCAACTATATCGAGGTCAGCCCGAAGGGGTCGTAGGACCTTACAGATTTGACCGCGACATCAAACGCCCCGGTTCGCCGGGGCGTTTTTGTTGATCGGGTGCCAGTATACCGCGCGCGCCCGACACGGTTGACCGCAGCGCAGCGGTGCGGTCATCTGCGTCCGGCAGGGAGCACGCGATGAAAAATCTGCTCACCGATATTGCCGGCGTCCGCGTCGGTCACGCCGATGACGCTAAGCTTGCGTCCGGCGTCACCGCGGTCATTTTCGACAGGCCGGCAGTGGCGGCGCTCGATGTGCGCGGCGGCGGGCCCGGTACCCGCGAGGGCGCGCTGCTCGACCTCGCCAATACGGTGGAGCGGATCGATGCCATCGCCCTAGGGGGCGGTTCGGCATTCGGGCTCGAGGCCGGCGGCGGGGTACAAGCCTGGCTCGCCGAACAGGGCCGCGGTTTCCGCATCCGCGAAGCCGTCATTCCGATCGTTCCCGGCGCGATCATGTTCGACCTGCTCAATGGCGGCAACAAGGCCTGGGGCCGGTTCGCACCCTACCGCGATCTCGGCTACACCGCGGCGGCGGCGGCCAGCGCCAAATTCGCGCTCGGCAGCGTCGGCGCTGGGCTTGGCGCGACCACCGCGAATTTGAAGGGCGGGATCGGCTCGGCATCGGCGGCGACACAGAGCGGCGTCCGTGTCGCAGCACTCGCGGTGGTCAATGCGGTTGGCAGCGTCACCGTCGGCGACGGACCCTGGTTCTGGGCGGCGCCATTTGAGATCGACGGCGAATATGGCGGACGCGGATTGCCGCCCTCGTTCACGCCGGACATGCTGGCGATGCGCCTCAAGGGCGGCGCGGCCGCGACCGCTGTGGAAAACACCACACTGGCGGTGGTCGTCACCGACGCTGTGCTGACAAAACCTCAGGCCAAGCGGCTCGCCATGATCGCGCAGACCGGATTTGCCCGCGCGATCTATCCGGTGCATGCGCCGCTCGACGGCGACGTGGTGTTCGCCGCCGCCATAGGCGAAAAGCCGGTCGATCCCCTGATTGGTCTCACCGAACTCGGCATGGTCGCAGCCAATGTGGTCGCCCGCGCCATCGCGCGCGGCGTTTACGCGGCGACCGCACTGCCCTTCCCCGCCGCGTTGCCGGCCTGGAAAGACCGGTTCGGGTAGCAACGGAATTCCAGCAATCGTGCCGACTAAGGAATCGACGGCCGGTCGCCAACCGAGCTACCGGTTATGTGTCAGGCGCTCACCGAAACCGATGAGTTGGCCGAGGTTGAAACCGCCTGGGCCTGACGCTGAATCATCTGCTCGATGAAATTATAGGATGACGTTGCGGTGGAGGATGCCGTGGTTGCCGCTGGCAACGTCATCGTCACCTTCGAGCCGTCAGCATATGTCATTGACGTCGTGGTCGAGCCATCGCTGTTGGTGGTCGATGTGCTGGATGCACCTTGCAACGCCTGCAGCAGCGGATCGGAGCTCGATCCGGTGGCGCTGGAACCGCTCGATCCGTCCGACTCGGCGACGTGATGATGGTGGTGACCGCCCTTGCCCTTCAGCGCCGATGTCATTTCGTCGAGGCTGACCGAACTGTCGCCATTCTTGTCCAGCTTGCTGAACACGTCGTCGGCCTGCGCGGTGTTGGTGCCGCCGGCGCCGAGGCCGTCTTCAAATTCCGATTTGCTGATCTGGCCGTCGCCATCGGTATCGAGCTGCGAGAACAGATCCTTCAGGGCATCGGACTGGCTGGTCGATGCGGAGGTGGTTGATCCGGTCGATGACTCGCCTTGCGCCGCAAGCAGCGCGCTCATGGTGGCCGGCGATACCCGCGAACCTCCGCCAGACCCGAAAGGCGGCGGCGGGGGGGCGGCCGATGCTGAGGTAGTTCCGGAGAGATCGAACGGGTTCGCCGCGTCCTGAGTGACGCCGGTTGATTGCGAAGACGACGATTTCGACGAGGTCAGCGATTTGAGGGCGTCCAGTGCGGACGACGCAGCGCCAAGGGCAAGCAGCATGACAGGGCTCCGACAAACGCCGCGTAGCGCGGCCTTTCATTTCGACGTCGATCAATCAGCAAGCGCCGTGCCATCCGGAAAAACCCAATAAAATATGGGTTTTTTGTACTTCGAACGGCGCGCCCTCCCCGGCAATTGATGCCGCTGCGGCAGATTTTTCCCCCCATCGACGTAGGTCTGAGCTCTGCGGCGCACCCTCCGGACGACGCTTCGCATCGCCGAGAGCGCGCAATACCTTTCGTCATGGCGAAGAAACCGGAGTCCACCGAAACATTTTCCGAGAGAATAAATCAGCGCGACGTATCGTCATCCCTGATTGGCGCGGTACTGGCGATCTCGGTCGGGAATATGCTCTCGTATATCGCGCGGGCCTCTTGAATCAGACGGGCCGCCCGGTCGGGGTCGGGCTTCCGGATAAATTGTACGACTTCGCCCATTTGGTCACCTCGGCAGGAAACTTGGAGGAAATATTCCGCCAAACACCGCCAGCGTGGGTGACGATGCGAATATCGTGCCAAGCGCATCTAAAAACGTCGAGCGAACCCGGGCGCATCGCTCTGCCTCGCAGAATAGTATCGCCCGGGGCGCTTACCGCACCGATCGCATTTCATCTTGGCTGCCAGTTCGCCCAGCAACAGGACCGTCTTGCCTGCATTGCCCCAGGGCGTTGCGCATGTTACGCGAAAGCCCTCCGCACGCTTCGAAAATGGTACGGGAAAGCGCACATGTCTCAACAATTTGCGTCACGCCCCCTCGTCATCGCGCCGTCGATCCTGGCGTCGGATTTCGCCAAACTCGGCGAAGAGGTCCGCGCCGTCGATGCGGCGGGCGCCGACTGGATCCACCTCGACGTGATGGACGGGCATTTCGTCCCCAACATTTCCTACGGCCCGGATGTCATCAAGGCGATGCGCCCGCACACCAAGAAGATCTTCGACGCGCATCTGATGATTTCGCCCTGTGATCCCTATCTCGAGGCCTTCGCCAAGGCCGGCTGCGATCACATCACGGTGCATGCCGAGGCCGGCCCGCACCTGCATCGCTCGCTGCAGGCGATCCGCGCGCTCGGCAAGAAGGCCGGCGTCTCGCTCAATCCGGGCACGCCCGTCAGCGCCATCGAATATGTGATCGACCTGATCGATCTGGTGCTGGTGATGTCGGTCAACCCCGGCTTCGGCGGCCAGGCTTTCATCCCGTCTGCGCTTGGCAAAATCCAGGACCTGCGCGCGATGACCGCAGGCAGACCGATTGATATCGAGGTCGACGGCGGTGTCGGCCCGGAAGTTTCCGGCCCGCTTGCCGCCGCCGGCGCCAATGCCTTTGTCGCAGGCTCCGCCGTGTTCAAGGGCGGCAATATGGAATCCTACAAGGCCAATATTTCCGCGATCCGCGGCGCCGCGGCACTGGCGCGCGGAGAGGCGATCTAGATTATCCCGCGAACTGCTCGCGGTTCCTGATCTTGCGCGGGAATCACGCCAGCGCCTGCTGCATCTTGGGATGCTGCGTTGCTAACACCAAATTGGCGAAGCTTCGCATTCAACAATTCCGTTCGCAGCTTCCCGCGTGACTAATTTTTTCGCTTAAACCCGTAGTCGTCCGGGTTTCAAAACCTCCGGCTTCTGTTACACAATTTCTGCGGGTAGTTCTGACGGGCGCTCACCATGTGGACTGGCATCGCGGTGTGGCTTGGATTGAACATCGCATTCGGAGCCTGGCGCGTGTACGTGACCTCGTCGATCGAGAAGCCCGTCGTTTGCAGTGAACCTCGTTTGCGCCACGGTTGATGACATGCAAGGCATCCTTCCAAACCGGCATTTGAAGCGTCGCCGCCTATTGCCGAGACGGCCACATCCCGACATTGAATTTCTGTTCCGTCGGCACGACCGGATGAGCCATGGAATGGCTAGACATGACGACAGCAGCGAAAGCGACTGTCAGGAACCCGGACAGCAGGAGACGCCCCGCCGCGATCGGCTGCGGCCGTGGTCGGCTTTCTCATAAGCCGAGCCGCGGTCGCTGCCTTTCCAGGTGATTTATGAATCCGGTTTGCTCAAGCCGCCGCCGGCTCCGTCATTGCATGTGATGCTGGCAAGATGAATCCCCGGGGAGTTCGGGAAACTAGCCGCGATAGGCGACCCTTCGCTGTGGCGAGCCGATGCAACTTCGGCGAGCCGGCGCAACTTCAATTGTGGGTAAGGATTTTTTGCCTGCAATCGCGCTAGAGGAGCCCGTTGTCGGGCAGGGCCATGGGCGTTTTGCAAATGGCGCGATGATGGAATAGTGCCACTGATTTGCCCGACGTGTCAAAATGTTTTCGCAGGGATAGCTCAAAGCATCCATGCCAGCGACCGCCATGCTACTTTGCATGGGGTTGTTTTCGATATTTTAGTTGGAAGCGAGAGCCGCGTCGGCGCGATCGGAGCCACAAAATCCAGACGCCTCGTCGGTCTGAGGCGACGCCTCGCTAGTTTCTTGATTTGACGCGTTTTCTCGACGCGAACCGGTCTCCACCCCGGATCAAGTCCGGGGCAGGCTTTCGCTTGAAAACGCTTTAGACTCTCACTTGATCCGGATATTTGCTGCCCGCAATCTCCTGCTCGTGCAGCGACGCCGCCCGCGGCGGCCGCACCACGGTAACGGAACAGGGCGCTTCCGCCGCCACCTTGGAAGACACACTGCCGAGCAGCGCGCGCACAAACGAGTTCTGCCGCGCGCCGATCACGATGTGATCGACATGATTGACATCGGCAAATTCCAGGATCGCTGCCGCGGGATCGACGGCCTCCAGCACGTGGACCGTAAGCCTGCTTTCATCGAGCTTGAGTGGCGATGCCCAATGCCGGAGCGTCACCAGCCGATCGATGTGCTTGTTGTTGCCCTGCTCGTCGAGCGTCCTGTCGATGGTGACGCGGCCGAGCTTCAGCACGTTCAGGCACGCCAGCCTCGCCGATGGGAGGGTCGCCAGGATTCGGCCGACGGTCACGCGCAGCGCCTCATTCAGCGGTTCAGATCCCTCCGCGGTATCGAGCGCGACCGTCAGGATCGGACACGCCGCCAGTTGCGCCGCCAGATCGGCTTTCGGTTTCGGCTGGGTCAGGCCGCGATTGAAACGACGGCGCCAGACGGTGCTGATGGGATCGCGCTTTAAGCGCTCCGACCGCGCGGTCAGCTTGATCTGGTCGGGATTGCTCAGTTCGAATGCCAGTTGTGCTGCCGTGGGGTGGCGCCACACCGGCTCGATCTCCAGACACCGCAGCACCACTTCCTGCAGCCAGGGCGGATAATCCGGCTTGAGTTTGCGCGGAGGATGCGGGTCGCGCCACAGCCGCCGCCGCATGCCGCGCATGGTCTCGGTCTCGCCAAACGGCCGCACGCCGGTGGTGAAGAAGTACAGCAGCACACCCAATGAAAAAAGGTCGCTGCGCGGATCATCCCGCACGCCGAGCAAACGCTCGGGCGCCATGTAGGGCGCCGTGCCGTAGGGCAGCCGGAATTCTTCCTGCAACAGATCGGGCAGCTGATTGTGATGCGACAATCCGAAATCGATCAGGACCACTTCGCCTGAGGGGCGAAACATGATGCTGCTCGGCTTGATGTCGTGATGAATGACGTTCTGGCGATGCAGATCGGCCAGCGCCAGCGCGATCTTTTGAACGATGCCCCTCGCTTCCTCGTAATTCAGCGGGAGTTGTTCGAGCCGGCTGTAAAGCGTCTGGCCCGGGATGCGCTCGATCACGACATAGGCCTGGCGCGCGAAATCGCCGGTGCCGAAACAGGCCGGCACGTGAGGCCCCGACAATCGCGGCAGCAGCATCTGCTCCATCTCGAAACTGACGATCGCCGCCGGATCCTCGCCTTCCGAAACCCTCGGGATTTTCATCAACAGCAGCATGGTGATGTCAGGGTGGGTCACGCTCCACAGCGTTGCCATGCCGCCGTGATGGACACATTCCCCGACCGTAAAACCATCAATGACTGCGCCGGATACCACCGAAGGCTTGGCCATCGCTCACCTTCCCGCCAGCAACCGATCGGCCAGCCAGAGCGGCAGGCCGTTTTCGCGAATCCGCGCCGCCGCCGCCTCGACATCGTAGGGCACTCGGCAATAAGTGATTTCCCGGGTGCCGGTATCGAACATCGCAAAACAGGCCGCCGAATCGCCATCGCGGGGCTGTCCCACCGAGCCGACGACGGCCAGCCAGCGCCTTCCGCCGAGCAGTTGTACCGGGACGCCCGAGGTCGGCACAAAACTCGTCATCTTCGCGGCTGACGACATTGAATAGAGAGCCGGCTGGTGGATGTGGCCGCAGAATGTAATTTGAGCTGATGTCGCCTGGATGCTGCGCGCCGCATCCGAGCTATCCTCGACATAGCGCCATTTCGCAGGGTAGCTGGCTTCGGAATGAACGTAGAAGCGATCCTCCTCGTGCAACGTAAGCGGCAAGTCCGCCAGGAAACCCCGCTGTACCGCGCTGAGCCTGCCGCGCGTCCACTCGATGGCGGCCTGGGCCTGGGCGTTCATTGATTCCGTGTTGCTGATGGCGTTGTCGTGGTTGCCGCGCACGGCCATGGCGCCGCTATCGACCAGACCCATCACCGTCTCAACCGTCCATTCCGGATCGGCGCCGTATCCGACGTAATCGCCGAGGCAGATTATACGCTCCGCGCCACGCGCCCGTGCAAAGTCGAGGCAGGCGCTGAATGCCTGCCGGTTGGCATGGATATCCGCAAAGATGGCCAGCAGCATGTTTTCCTCCGCATCAACCCTATCGGCCAGGCCTGCGCCGAATTGATGGATATCAAACAACACCGCGCCGGAGGCACGCAATCAGGCTGAAGGGAGGAATTGAGGTCAAGCGGGAAGGTTCGAGCGCTTCTGCGATCCGTGGTGCGCCGCAATACCGCGCGGACAGATGATTTGGAGATGTGGTTCAGCGCTTGCGCGGCGGCGCTTCCAGGCCCCTGAGCAACAGCGCCAGCACGGCGTCGATGCGCGCTGCGAGCCCCGGATCGCTCCATTCCTCGGAATGGGCGGGATGATGGAAACGGATGGTGGCGTCGAACACCGCGCGCGCCGAGACCTTGACGTCGGCGACATGAAAAGCGCCCTGCTTCACGCCGTCGGACAAAATATGCGCAACCTGATCGCAGAGGCGTTCCTTATGCGCCTTCACCGCCTCACACGCTTCCTGCGCCAGCGCCAGATAGGTCGCGAACATCTCGGGGTCGTCGCACACTTTCTTGTGCTTGATCGCAAACAGCGTGCGCAGCCAGCGTTCCAGCCGGGCGGGCGCCGGCCCCGACCCTTCCGCGATCTTCTCAAGCGGCGCGTTGGCGCGGTCGAGCCAGCGCTTCGCCACGGCCTGGCGCAGCGAAGCCTTGCTCGGAAAATGACGGTAGACGCTGCCGTGGCTCACATCGAGCGCACGGGCAACATCCACGACCGTGGCCTTGGCCAGCCCGAAGCGACGCAGCACGTCCTCGGTGACTTCGAGAATTCGCTC
>Ga0137409_10003695_pt1 | contig 16155 bp, 14 predicted proteins | sample CZODoug1_16funga_FD_122059 | JGI IMG/M metagenome (GOLD analysis project Ga0137409, IMG submission 122059) | Vadose zone soil fungal communities from Angelo Coast Range Reserve, California, USA - CZODoug1_16fungal (Hybrid Assembly) | ecosystem: Environmental > Terrestrial > Soil > Vadose zone... | reverse complement strand
GTCGTCCAGATTCCTCACGTTCCGATCGCCGATGTGCTTCAGCCAGTCCGGATCGTTGACCAGAGCGAAGATGAACGGGGCGTCCTCCAGGGAGAATTGGCGAAGGATGAGGCGTGGGGTTTCGAGGAGGACACCGGGAACGCTCAACGGCGCGCCTTGCTCCGGCTCTTGGTGCCTGACTCGAGGAGGCGGAGCAGCGAGCCCTCCGGTTTCGCGATTCGGAGAGGCTTCAGTCGGGGCGGCTTCTTGCCGTGGCGCGCCGCGCCGGCCATCGGGATGTACTCGAGCTCCTTGCGGTCAAGCACGCAGCGAAGCATGAGCCCGCCTCGGCTCATGTCCCCGCGGCCGACGAAATCGCCGGGAAAGCGAAGCCGCCCGTCGAAGTGGCTCTCGATGATGTCGACGTATTTTCCCGTCGCGATGCTCCCGAGCAGGACGACGCGATCCTCCCCGGCGAGAAGGGAAGCGAGTGCGGCCGAATCCCGCTCCAGGGGTTTGCGGAACCGAGGCTCGTCCGGCGCGACGCCGACCGTGGCGATCGCGAGCAGGTCTTGAAGCCCGACGATCGTGTCCGGAGAGATCAGCCCGCGCCCGGGGGTGATGACGAGCACTCCGTGCGGCGCGGTCCGGGCGCGCGCGAAAGCCTGCCCGTAGGCCAGCTTTCCTCGGAAATAGAGTCCGCTCAGGAAGCGGAACACCTCCCCGATGGGCGCTCCCTTCTCGCGCAGCTGGACGGCAAGCGGGAAGGAGGCGCGCTCACTCAGGAGGATCTGCGCCCGCTTCCCGCCGCAGTGCGCGGGGGAGAGCAGGAATACCGTCTGGCGATACGCGGCCGCGGACATGGGGTGAGTGTAGCAGGGCGTTGGACCCGCTCGGGAACGTGGTACCGTGCTGAATCGATTTGCGTCGCTGGGCTGCTCCTCAAGGGCGTGAACACGCAACGATGGCAGGAGCAGGCCGCGGAAAAACGGGTGCCTTAGCGCCTGGGCGGCTACACCCAATAACTCAGCCACATTACCCAAGCAGACACCCCGGAAGACGCTGTGGGGCCATGCGTATCGCGAAGGGTGCCGCGCCCGGCTCAGCCGGACCAGCCGCAAGGGCCAAGGACCCCAGGGATCACCGGGTCCCATGGGTCCCATGCATCAAGCAACGTCGCAGGAGTGCTCTTGGGCATGCCGGATGCCTTTACAAAGGAGCGAGAAGCAACCCCCAGAGCTCAAGGCCGATCCGTCCCGGGCGGCACAACCTGGGACGACATCCCAAGAGGAGAAAAAACAGATGCTACGTCGTGTCCGAGTCTCGCAAGGTTTCGTGCTCGGCCTCACCCTGCTACTCGCCGTTGCGGGCTGCTCCAACATGCCGACCGCGCCGGTGCCCGCTCAGGGTTCCATCGCGAGCGGCGGTGGTGCGCCGGCCCAGGTTCTCGGTCTTCTGGGCGGCGGCGGCTCATCCACGAATTCGAAGACCAAGACGATCGGCCTTCTCGGCGGCACCGTCTCCGCCGGCGATTTTACCGTGGTGTTCTTGCCGGGGGCGCTCTTGACCCCCGCCACGGTAACGGTGACGCAACCCGACCTCGCGCATTCGACCGTTCAGCTGAGCATCTCGCCCGCCTCGGCGAACCATTTCCTACTGCCTGTGCTCCTGACCGCGAACGCGCGGAAGATGGACCCGTCGCTGCTTTCGATCGCCCGTATCAGCTACTACAACCCTTCGACAGGGAAGTGGGAGGATCTGGCTTCCACGGTGAACATCCTCGGCCTCACCGTCTCCACGCCGCTCTTTCACTTCTCCACCTATCGCGTCTCCGTGGATGGCAAAGCGGGCTGGTAAGGATCCAGCTCGAAAGAACGAGCCCGGTGCGGGAGGCCTCGCGCCGGGCTCGTGTCGTTTCTGAGCATCAGAAGCGTAGCGAGAGACAACTCAGGCCCCCATCCATCTTCTGGAACTCGGACATTTCGAGAGGCAGTAGAGCAACGGGCACCTCCGAGCAAGGCCAGGCGAAACGTGCTAGCTTCTTCGCGACACCCAAGCCCGGATCACTCTATCGAGGAGCGAAGGATGATGAGCATTCGTGACGACGACCGACGCCTGGCGCGAATCGCGCGAGCACTGCCCTTGAGCCTGCTCTTGCTCGCGAGCCTCCTGGCTTGCGTTTCCTGCCGGAAGGACTCCTCGAGCGCGAGCGCCACCCCGTCCTCGGCCGTCAGCCCGGCGGAGGCGGACACGCTGCTCCAGTTCTACGCCAAGGACCGCGCCGAGACCGAAGAGTGGCTCAAGAGCAAGCCGACTTCCTACCTCGCCACGATACTACGCCGCGACTTCAACGAGCGCACTTCGCTGACCCTCGGAAGCGGCGCCGGCAATGACGTGCGCCTCGAGGATCCCGGCGTGAAACCGCACCATCTCCGCGTCACGGTGGTGGGGGACTCGTTCCACGTCGAGACGCTCGATCGCGGTGCGCGCTTCCAGGTCAAGGAGTCGACCATGACCCAGGCGACCTTGCCGCCGAGCAGCATCAAGGCGGGCCGCTTCACGCTCCGTCTCTCGCACCAGCGTTATCCGGCGATCATCGTGTTCGATCCCAAGAGTCCGCGATTCAAGGAGTACAAGGGAATCAAGTACTTCCCGCCCGATCTCTCCTACCACATCGTGGCGGCGCTCCAGGCCAATCCGAAACCGGACACGACGATCATCCTGTCCACCCGGGGAAACCGCAGACGCGCGGTGCGCGTGGGCTGGTTCGACTTCAAGATCAACGGGACCCCGTGCCGTCTGGAGGCTTCGCGCCTGCTGGAGCCGGGGGTGGGCGAGAAAGACCTCGGGTTGTTCTTCACCGACGCGACGACCGGCAAGGAGAGCTACAGCGTGGGGCGCTATCTCGATCCCGAGCTGCGGAAGGATGGCCTCTACGTGCTGGATTTCAACAAGTGCTACAACCCGGCCTGCGCCTATTCGGATCACTACAACTGTCCGATCCCGCCCCAGGAGAACCACCTCACCGTGGCGATCCGCGCCGGTGAGATGGACTCCCACTACATGCACCACGGATCCGAGGAGCAAGCCTCGAGCGGTACTCCCTAGACCTAGCGATTCCGGCTTCGGAGAGTGCTCGAAGCCCCTGGCTCCGAATTCGTTTGACAAATACATAAGTAATGGCTTATAAATAGTCCATGCGCATCGAACAGGCCGTATTTCGCGCCCTGGCGGACCCCAGCCGTCGAGCGATCTTCGAGCGCCTCACGCGCGGGGAAGCCGCGGTGAAGGACCTCACGGCGTGCTTCGACATCTCGCAGCCGGCGGTTTCCCAGCATCTCGCCGCGTTGCGGCGGGCGGCTCTCGTGTCGGAGCGGCGCGAGGGGCGCCTGGTCTATTACCGGGTCAAGCCGAAAGGGCTCCGGCCGCTCATCAACTGGATCGCGCACTACCAGGCCTTCTGGACCGATCGCCTGGGCCGCCTCGAAACCCTGCTCAAGGAGATGGACGAATGAACACGCAGCCCGAGACCGGAACGCAGTCATTCACCACCCAGTACGATCTGCCGCACCCGCCCGCCAAGGTCTGGCGCGCGCTGACCGATCCCAAGATCCTCGCCCAGTGGCTGATGCCGAACGATATCCGTCCCGTGGTGGGGGAGAGCTTCACGTTCCAATCCGATCCGACGCCGTGGTGGGACGGGATCGTGCGGTGCGAAGTCTTGGAGATGGAGCGGATGAAGCGCATCCGCTACACGTGGCGGAGCGGGACCGGCCCGTCCGAGCTGGACACCGTCGTCACGTGGACGCTGGCCCCCACGCCTTCCGGCGGCACGCTCCTCGGCCTCGAGCACACCGGGTTCCGCGCCGCCGATGGCCACGCGTTCGAGGGCATGAAGAAGGGTTGGCCGCGCCTCGTGGGCAAGCTCCAGGAGATTCTGCCGTCGATGAAATAATGAAGCCGATGTGCGGAATCGAGAGGGCAGGGAGCTCACACTAGATTTGACCGGAAGGGAATCGCACAACTGCCTGCGCGCATGGCGGCTGCGGATCTCTGAATTGTTACAATCGCTTCGTGTGCCTGGCCCATGCATTTGTAACATGACATTCCCGCAGCGCGCTTGCTAGCGTCCTCGCTCGGGTCGTTGCATCGCTGTCGCTTCTGGTCCCGAGAAGGAGGATCCCGTGGGCCCCGACCACATCATGACGCCCGAGCACCCTCTGTGGACGGAGTTCATCTCGAGATTGAGCCGGGTACCCATCTGCCGCGGCTCGACGGCGCACGCGCGCGCCGTGCTCGCGACCACTTCGGGGATCGATGTCGAGGAATCTCTTCGCGCTCTGGCCGCGCTGGGTGCCCGGTGCGATTGCGAGATCGAGCACGATGTCGCGCCTCGTCCCGCTCCGGCGGAGAGCTTCGAGGGCGCCGCCTGAGTATCCCTAGTTGCTTCGGCGGCTGCGTGAGCCCGTCCCGCTCGCGAGCGAGACGGGCGCCTGGAAGACGGGAATGCCGTAGAGCAGAGGGAGCGCCTCGTCCCGGTCTCGAAGGAACTCGGCGAGGCGGGCCGGAGCAACGGAAGGAGCACCCGGCACCTCGACTTTGAGAGGGTCGCGGTGCCTTCCGTTCTGTAGAAACTCGTAGTGCAGGTGCGGGCCGGTGGCCAGACCCGACGCACCCACTCTCCCGATGATCTGACCCTGTTCCACGCGCGCCCCCGGCCGGACGTCGGGCGCGATCGAGCTCAGATGCGCGTAGCGCGTCCGAATCTCCCCGGGGTGGCGAAGCTCGACCAGCCTTCCGTAGGCCCCCACGAATCCCGCTCGCGTGACGACGCCCGAGGCGGTCGCCTCAACGGGCGCTCCAGCCGGCGCGCCATAGTCGATTCCCTCGTGCGCCCGCCATAGCTTGAGCAGGGGATGAAAGCGCCGCCCGGTGAAGTGGCTCGTGATGCGATAGGGCACCGGGTACCTCAAGAACGCTCCCCGGAGCGAGTGTCCTTCCTCATCGAAGTAGGCGTACCGCCCACCCGGTATCGGCTGCGGGATGGCGCGCAGGACCCGGCCGCTATTCCACAGCTCGATCGCCAGGAAGTGGTGGCTCCGGATCGTGCCGTCGGGGCGCACCTTTCGCTCCACCGCAACGCGCAGGACGTCTCCCCGCCTCAGGTCCCGGGTGAAGTCCACCTTCCAGGCGAAGACGTCGGCAAGGTCGTAGACCAGGTCCTCGAAGTCCTTTTTCCCGAACCGGTCCACGTCACCGCCGAGGCGGGCGGACCAGAGGCTGGACTCGATGACCGCGGAGATCCGCACGGTATCCACCACGAAGGGGACGGGCTCCATGCGGGTCGTCCACACAGAATCGGCGTGGACGAAATGGAGGAGCGAGTCGGGGGTCAGCGCGAGAAGGATTCGATCCGGAATGCCCGTTGCTCCGAGGGCGAAGCGCAGCGCCGTTCCCGGACGAAGGGTCCGCGGGCTGCGGTAGGCTTGGAGGAGCTGAGTGATTTCCCGGATCTGGTCGGAGCCAAATCCCCTGGAAGCGAGAACGCTGGAGAGCGCCGCTCCCCTCGTGAGCGTATCCCCGGGCCGCGCCGGGGCCCACTCCACGGGCTCGGGAACGGGCGCGGGCACGAACCTGGGAGACGGCGGGAAGGGCAGCGCCAGGGACATCGCGAAGATGGCGAGCGTGAGGGCCGCGGCGAACGAGGCCCCGATCCTGGCCCACGCGCCCGGCGTGGTCAGCGAGGCCCCTGGCATCCACCGCTTCCGGTGATCGCCGCGTCTTGGTTCCGCTCCGATACGAGTCCCTCCCCAGCGCCCGGCCATGGGCCGGTCGGACACAGGTCCAGGGACTCTTTATCGGCAGAACGTGCGCGTTCCTGACGCGCCGATTCAGCGGTGCTAGGGTCCGTCCTCGTCCGGCCGAAACCCTGGGAGTTGGTCGCGCGTAAGGCCTTGGTCCTTCCTTGGTTCGGACCGATGACGCCCATGTCCGGAGGCACCCATGACTCGGATGACGAACGCGAGAGTGGCCGGCTTCACGTTCCTGTTCTACATCGCGGCTGGCATCACGGCGATGGTCCTGTCCGGAAAGGCGATGCTGGGGGAGGACATTGCCTCCAAGCTCGCGAGCATCGCTCAGCACGCGTCCCAGGTGCAGCTCGCCGCAGTCCTGAATCTCTTGTGCTGCTTCTGCGCCCTGGTGCTGGGCGTGACCCTGTACGCGATCACGCGCTCGAGATCCCGCTCGCGCTGTGGCTCCTGATCAAGGGCGTCGCGACACAGAGGCCGGCCGCCCGCGTCTAGAGGCAAAGATCCGCGGCGACTCTGCCGATAAGGCAGGCATGATCCGGACGCTCGCCAGGTGGTCCTTCTTGATTTTCGGCACGCTTGCCGGGCTTGTCGCAGCGACACCCTCGGCGGGAGCCGTGGAGGGAACCCCTCCCGCGCTGCGGACGAAGCTCGTCTCCGTCTCCCTCTTCAAGAACGGGCTCGGATTCGTCGCCCGGGAAGGGGAAATCCCGAAGGGCCAGGGAAACTGGCGTATCGAGGCGCTGCCCGCTCCGGCGCATGGAACGTTCTGGCTCTACTCACCCAACGATGAAGCGACGCTGCGCGATATCGTCGCCTTCGAGAGTGAGAGGGTCGAGCGGGTTCAGGCGATCAGCGTGGCGGAGGTGGTCGAAGCGAATGTCGGCCAGACCGTGGAGCTACGCCTCGGCGACAAGGAAACCGTCCGGGCGAAGATCATCGCCGCCGCCGCCAACCGGGTTACCGACACCACCGATCCCGACTTCGTACGATCGCCGTATGGCCCCTACGTGCCGCCCGTCGAGACCTCTTCGCTCGTCCTCTTGCAGACTTCCGGCAAGACGCTGGCGGTGAACAAGAACGACGTTCAGCAACTCTCGAGTACCGATGGACCGCTGAAGACCGACCTCGAGCGAAAGAAACGCGCGGTCTCGCTGCGCCTGAGCGCCACGAACCCCGGGGGAAGGGGGCGCGTGGTCGTCCAGTACCTGGCCAAGGGCATCACGTGGGCTCCGAGCTGCGCCATCGATATCACGGATCCCAAGAAAGCGCGGGTCACGACGAAGGCCGAGGTCATCGACGAGATCGAGGACCTCGAGAACGTGCCGGTGAGCTTCATCACCGGGTTCCCGAATCTCAAGTTCTCCGACGTGACCGATCCGATCGCGATGCGCGGCAACCTTCCCGCGTTCCTCAACAATCTCGCGAACCCCGCCCAGGGTCAGAGCTACGACGGCAGGGCCAACGTCGTCATGCAGCAGGCCGTGATGGAAAACGACCGGTTGGGCAGAGAGGACATGTTCCCGACCTACTCGACCGCCCCTCCGGAGGGGGAGACCCGCGAAGAGCTCTTCTTCTACGAGCAGCGGAGCGTGACGCTCGAGAAAGGCGAACGCGGCTATTACCCGCTCTTCACCGCGGAAGCGCCCTACGAGCACGTGTACGAATGGAAGATCGGCGACGCCCTCGACGAGCAGGAACAGTACCGGTATCAGGGCCAGGCGGCGCCCGAGAAGCCCGAGGACGTCTGGCACAGTATCCGCCTGACGAATACGGGGAATGTTCCCTGGACCACGTCGCCGCCGATGACGATGCAGGGAGGAAGGATCCTGGGTCAGGATGTGATCCACTACACGAGCGTGGGAGCCAAGACCACGGTCCGGATCACCAAGGCCGTGGACGTCAACGCGGAGCAGGCCGAGTACGAGGTCGCGCGCACCCGGAACGCGGCGAACTTCTATGGGTCCCCGTACGATCTCGTGGAAGTGCGCGGCAAGCTCAAGGCGTCCAGCTTCAAGGACAAGAGCATCACGCTGACGATCACGAAGAACATTTCCGGCGAAGTGTTGAAGACGATGCCGGTCGCGTCCGTGGATCAGACGGCCCGGGGATTGAAGAAGGTGAACCCCAGGTCGATTCTCACCTGGGAGCTGCCCATCAAGCCGCGGGGCAAGGTCGAGATCGAGTACAGCTACAAAGTCTACGTCCGCGAGTAGGTTACTTCGCCATGTTGAAGAGCGGGGAAGGCACCCAGCCCTCGTTGCCGGTCTCGTCCGAGACCTTCCACCAGATGCCGGACTTCTCTCCGGTCGGATAGAGCGTCAGTCCAGCGTCCAGCTCGCGGACCACCTTCGACTTGTTGTTCGCCTGCTCGTACATCGTTCCAGCCTTGGCCATCGTGACGGACTGGGAGACGTTGGCCGTCTTGGCGTCGGGGGTGTTCTTCTTGAGCTCCTCGACCAGCTTCTGGAACGCGTCGAGGTAGGCCATGGCAACGACCTGGCCGATCTCGGTGTTGGCGTAGCTGCTCGCGCCCGCCGCGGCAAACCTTCCGAAGTAACCTCCGCCTCCGGCGCCCCACCCGAGATTGGTCTTCTTCGCATGCCCCTTCACCACGGCCACCTGCTCGGTCGAGCGAACGTCGGTCAGCGTGAGCACCACGTCGGCGGTCTTGCTCTTCAAGCTGACCCCGCCGACCACCGCGCCCACTCCGTGGCCCACCAATCCGCCCAGGGCGCCGCCGAAGTGCTTGCCGCCGGAATTGGCGTTCTTGTTCGCGACGTCAGGCACCAGCACGTAATCGGCGGCCTTCATCTGTCCTTTGCCGATGTTCGATCCCACGCGCATCTCGCCATCGGAAGCGAGCGCACGCTCCTTCTTGGCGGCGTCCAGTCCCTTGCCGCGGTCCACCAGGGTGAAGCACTTGCACTCGGTGGCATACACCTTGATCAGGGCTTCGGGCGATTCCAGGTTGTACTGGGTCCACCAGTTGTTTTCCGGCTCCGCCACGGCCATGGTCCCGATCTTCGTTTCGCACGTGGGAATCGCGGGCGGGGCCTCGTCTTTGGCGAGGGCGGAAGAGCTGCTCCCCGCAAGTGCGGCTGCCAGAAGCAGTGGAGCGCAGAAACGAGCGTGTGCGGAGAGTCCGGTCATGTGCGTATCCCCCCAGTGAGTGTTTCGGCACGGACGTTGACGGAATGGAAAGGTCGAAGGCCGAGAACCTAGCACAAGGACCACCCCGTGAGCCACCGCCCGCAGGAGCTTCATCGGACGGCTACCGCTGCCTGGTGGCGCACGAGGCGGATCTTCTCGTCGTACACAAAGGCATCCGAATGCTGCGGGTTGTGGCACTCGAGGCAGGTCGACTCCGGCGGGGTGCGCTCCATGCGCGCGGCCATCGGCTCCGCCGCGTGCGCGCCTCCTGGACCATGGCACACTTCGCACTGAACGTTGGCCAGAGGCTGCTCCGGACTTCCCAGCTTGTATCCCGTGCGTGTGCGGAAGCCCACCACGTGGCAGACGACGCATCTCGGCTGGTAGTGGCGGTGGGCATCCAGGAGCGTCTTGTAGGCGGATGCGTGGTGCGTGGTCTTCCACTGATCGAACTCCAAGCGGTGGCACCCGGCGCATTGGGCCGCGCCCACGTACACGCCGTTCATCCGCACGGCGGAATTCGCGAAGAGCGGCCGGACGCTGGCCTGTGCCGAGTCGCGTGACCCCACCCGGTCGTAGAAGCGATTCAGCATGGCCCGAATCCTGGGCTGGTCGGGCACATCCTCGTAGAGCCAGTGGTGGGTCGTCGCCGCAGAGGCGATGCGGTTCTTGGCGTCCAGGAGGAGCTTCACCGACTCGAGGCCATAGTTCCGGCTGTCCTCGTACAACACGAGCGTTTTCCCCAGGAACCCCTGATCGCTTCCCGCATCCGGAGTCCCGGAAGCCCGGATGAGCGAGGACGTTCCGCTCGCGTTCGAGAGGACCATGTCGATGCCGGGGACCATGCGCACGACACGCCGGATCGTGACGGGCTCGAGCCTCCCGATCACGATCACGAGATCCGTTTGGCCTCGGACTTCCGATACGGCGCGAGCGAGAGACGACACCGGATCCGCAATGGAGAGCGCCGTTGTATTCGCCTCGAACTGGGGGAGCGTCCCCGGACCCTGCGGCGGCTCGAAGACCGAGACGACCGCGACACGAAGCCCGCCCTCCGAGGGCACGATTCGGGAAGCCGGAGCGAGCCGGGCCCCGCGCTCCGCCACGTTGGAGCAGACGAACGGAATCCCCAGTCCCTTCGTCGCGTCCCGGAACCAGCCGCTCCCGAAGAGGAGCTCGTTCATGCCGATGGCGGAGGCGTCGTAGCGCATCGCGGCCATCGTCTCGAGATAGAGGCGCTGCTCTTCGCGGGAGAGGTAGTCGAGCTCGGTCTGCTTCTCCGGCCGCGTGAAGGCGTTTCCGAGGTCGACGACGGGCGCCTTGGGGTGCTCGCGCCGCAGCCGCTCGAGCACCGTCGCGCGGCGCGCCACGCCTCCCGACTGGTTCACTTTACAGCCGCAGTGCTCGAGGAAGCCGTTCGTGTCTCCGGTGAAGATGACGGTGAGATCGCGAACGGGCGTTCCCGCCGGCGGCGAAGGGTCGGGCTCGGCGGGAGCGAGACCGAACAGGTCGCCCGCGGGGACGGCTTCCACGCCTCGGACGTAGCGCGCCCGGAACTCGTTCCACTCGCGAGGCTCGGTTCCCGAAATCGAAGCCCAGAGCGAGGCGGCGGGCCGGGTCCGGAACATGTTCCGCACGACCCGGTCGAGCGTCTCGCGGCCGCCGGATCGCTCGCGCACGAGGCGATCGAGATACGCCAGGAGAAAGGGTGCTTCCACGCGTCGCGCGAGCTCCGTGTCGAGCTTCGTCCGATAGAGCTTTTCCAGATCGCTCTCAGCGCCCTCGACGTGTCTCGCGCCCGCGTAGGACGACGCGAGATCGCGCTCGACCTCCTCCTCGTCCACAAGGCCCGCGGACGCGACGGCGCGCCAGGCGTATAGATTCGTGATCCCGTCCAGGACCCAGTACTCCTCGGGCCGTGAGATCTCGTCGCGGTACGGCGAGAATTTCAGGTACGCCTCGAGCAAGCCCTTGGAGTAGCGGCGCAGCCGGGTCGGCGTCATGGGGGAGAGGGTTCCCCCCTGTCCCCCGGCCCATGCTTCGCCGTGGATCTCCTTGCCGTCCGGAGTGGCGGGCAAGATGACGGTGACGTACTCGCGGCCGAGATCCCGGCCAAAGAGGGCCCGCACGGTTCGCGTTGCGCGCTCGAGCGAGCCGATCGCGGAGTCGTCGGCCGCGCCCGGATGGGCGGTCTCGTACGCGAAGCGATATCGCGTTCGACCGACGGAGATGGACCGCTCCGAGAACCTGCCGAACGCCAGCGTGGAGGCGATCAGGTCCTCGTCTGCGAATCGTCCGCCGATTCCAGGGCGGAAGCCGTCCCCGGCCCGTCGCCACGGCGTGACCACGCGCCAGCCGGCAGGCAGCGAGAAACGGACCCGGATGTCCCGGGGAATCTGGCCGGGTTCTGCGGGAAGGAGGAACAGATTCCGGCCGGTGATCAGGCCGAAATTCGGACCGAGATAACCGTATCGAACCCCGCTGAATCCGACGTGGGGGTCTCCTTCGCGGACATCGGGATCGACGCGATACCGGATCCGGATGCGCGACGGGAGTGGCCCGCGGACGACGTACCTCGGCACGGACAGCTTCCGGCCCTCCGCCAGGAAGGTGCCGGTCTCGGGAAGCACGGATCGCGCGGCCCCCGATTCATCCAGCGCCGAGAACTCGGAGATCTTCAGAACTTCCGTGCTCTCGAAGCCGCCGAGCACGAGTGAGTCGTGTGGGACCCCCTCCCATTCGGCCGTGACCAGGACGCTCCGGGGATTGGAGGGGGAGATCGTGACCAGGTAACGAACGGAGGGCGGCGAGCCGCAACCCGAGAGGAGCCCGGCGAGAAGGAGAAACGAGGGTGCAGAGCCGCGGAGGGTCGGCATGGATGTTGGAATCAACGCGATGGATCGGCGGTGCCACCGATCCACCGCTCGATTGCTGGCTAGTTACAGACGACCGTCCTGCAGCCTCCGGAACGCACGCAGTTCGTGCCAATGTTTGCGTCGCAGAACCAGCCCGGGTGGGCAAACTCGCACGCCCGGTTGGTGCATGTTGCGGCTTCGGCGGTTGCAACTCCGACGCTCGAGAGCGCCGAATGATAGGGACCGGTGGTTGTCGCCTTCGGCGCGGTCGTAAGGAACATGCCGACGAGCGTCATCGCGAACGCCAGGACGAGAACGAATGCCGTGAGATTCTTGCGTGATGTCATGGTTCCATCCTTCCCGACCAGGATCCGTGTGACCCGCCCAGGGGTCGGAGGCCCGGGCGGCCCGCCGGCGGCACCGCCGGTGCATCCTACGGTGCGGGCTCACGAACCTACGTCGCGGCACGGGGCGTGTCAACGCGGCGCCAATCGCCGGCACAGCCTTCCTGAACTTCAACTTAACGGATGGCAATACGAGCCGGGCCAGAGGGTGTACCATGGGCACACCGAAGGCGGGCGGGTACGCTGCTTCTTCCGGCGCGAGAATCCAACTTCTCACGCGAGAATCCAAAGCGAGACCATCCAGCAGAATTACCCCGAGGGATACACGAGGCTCATGGTAACCACAGCTTCAGTAGACCCGACCCTTCCAACGACGCCCCCATTCGATCCGAATGCGTTCCCGTTCCTCACGCCGGAGCTGCTGAAGCGAGCAGCCGGATACGGCCGCAGGCGTGCCGTCGTCGCCGGTGAGGTGCTCGTCGACGTGGGGAAGCAAAACCGTCTGATCTTCATCGTCACCCGAGGGCGACTCCGGATCGCGCGCCCCTCGGGCAAAGAGCAGGATTTCGTCACGGAGGTCGGCCCCGGCCAGTTCACGGGAGAGGTCAGCACCTTGTCGGGCCGACCCGCGCTGGTGCGGATCCACGCTGTGGTTTCGGGGGAAGTGATCGAGATCGATCACGACCATCTCCTCACCATCGTACAGACCGATTCGGAGCTGAGCGACATCCTGATGCGCGCGTACGTCCTTCGAAGGGTTGCCCTGGTCGCCCGCGGGCTCGGAGATGCGACCCTCCTGGGATCCGATCATTGCTCGGGCACCCTTCGGATCCGGCAATTCCTGACGCGAAACAACCATCCCTATTCGGAGATCGACCTCGATCACGACACGGATGTCGAGAAGGTGCTGGGCAAGTTCCACGTCTCCCTCGAGGACATCCCCGTCCTGATCTGCAGGGGCACGACCATCCTTCGAAATCCGAGCAATCAGGAGATCGCCGATTGCCTCGGATTCAACCAGGGAATCGATGCAACCAAAGCTCGTGATCTGGTGATCGTGGGCGCAGGGCCGTCCGGGCTGGCCGCTGCCGTATACGGAGCCTCGGAGGGGCTGGACGTACTCGTTGTCGAGGCGAGCGCCCCGGGAGGCCAGGCGGGTGCCAGCTCCAAGATCGAGAACTATCTCGGCTTTCCCGCGGGCGTCTCGGGGACCGAGCTTGCCGCGAGCGCTCACGCCCAGGCCCAGAAGTTCGGCGCCCAGCTCATGGTCGCGAGAACCGCCACGCAGCTGACCTGCGCACGAAAGCCGTATGAGGTGAGGCTCGACGGCGAGACGCCCGCACCGGCGAGCGCCATCATCATCGCGACCGGGGCAGAGTATCGAAAGCTCGCGATCGACAATCTCGCCGACTTCGAAGGGGCGGGGGTTTACTACAGCGCGACCGCGATGGAGGCCCACGTCTGCCGCGGCGAAGAGGTGATCGTGGTCGGGGGGGGCAATTCCGCGGGTCAGGCGGCCGTCTTCCTGGCGCAAACCTCGAAGCGCGTCCACATGCTCGTGCGCTCGGCGGATCTGGGGGAACGGATGTCCCGATATCTGGTCCGCCGCATCGAGCAGAACCCGTCCATCTCCCTGCGACTGCGCACCGAGGTCATCGGACTCAGCGGCGAGCGCCATCTCGAGAAGGTGACGTGGCGCGACGCGGGAACGGGCGAGGTCGAGCGCCACGAGATCCGCCACCTCTTCGTCATGGCGGGAGCCGTACCCAATACCCAGTGGCTCGAGGGATGCGTCGCGCTCGACGCCAAGGGATTCATCAAGACAGGCGCGGATCTGACGCAGGAGAACCTGGACAACGCGAAATGGCCCCTGATGCGTCCGCCCTACCTTCTCGAGACGAGCCTGCCGGGTGTGTTCGCGGTGGGGGACGTCCGGAGCGGGAACATGAAGCGCGTGGCGTCCGCGGTGGGAGAGGGGTCGATCGCCGTGGCGCTGGTCCATCGAGTCCTGCACGAAGGATGAGGAATCAGGAGCAGATGTTCCACCGCTGTTAACGAAGGAGCGATTCCCATGACCAAGACACTCGATGCGGACGAGATCATCCGGCGCGCGACACCCGAGCAACGCCAGCCTTCCCACGAGATCCAGCCGTACGGACACCTGATCAAGATGCCGATCGCCCTGGCCGAGTCGGCCTGCGAGGAGAGCGTCACGAACCTGAACCAGCTCCTCGCGGACACGATCACGCTGCGGGATCTCTACAAGAAGCATCATTGGCAAGTGGCCGGACCCACGTTCTATTCGCTCCACCTCCTCTTCGACAAGCATTACGAGGAGCAGAGCGGTCTCGTGGACGCGATCGCGGAGCGGATCCAGGCTCTCGGCGGCGTGAGCCTCGCCATGGCCCATGACGTGGCCGAAGCCACGCTGATTCCCAGGCCGCCGAAAGGGCGGGAGGCCGTCCCCGCGCAGATTTCTCGATTGCTCCATGCACATCAGATCATCCTGAAGGAGGCTCGCACCATCGGCCGGCTGGCCTCCGAGCGAGGCGACGAGGGCACCAACGACCTGATCGTGAGCTCCGTGATCCGCACGAACGAAGCCCAGGTCTGGTTCGTCGCGGAGCACGTCGTCGACGTTCCGTTGGTTCGAGCGGAGTAGCTCGCGGGCACTTCACACGGCAAGTCGTAGGCGCCATGTCCCACGCCGTCCGGCTCCCCTGCGACGAGAGCACGATCCGGAGTGGGCATGGCCTTGCCGCGCCGGCCGGCGGGGCGGGCCCCCGGGTCCTCGCCGCGGCCATCCTCGGCTCCAGCCTGGCATTCATCGACGGCACGGTGGTCTCGGTCGCGTTGCCGGCGATCGCGCGCGAGTTTCGCGCGACGGCGATCGAGGTGCAGTGGGTGGTCGAATCGTACGCGCTCCTGCTTTCGGCGCTGCTCCTGGTCGGCGGATCCCTGGGGGACCGGTTTGGCCGCCGGCTCGTCTACGCCGTGGGGGTCGCGCTGTTCACCGTCGCGTCCATCGCCTGCGGATTCGCGCCCTCGGTGCGCTGGCTCATTTTCGCCCGATCGCTCCAGGGGGTTGGAGGGGCGCTCCTCATACCCGGGGCGCTCGCGCTCATCTCCGCCTCGTTCGAGCCGAGCGAGCGGGGGCGCGCGATCGGCACCTGGTCGGGGTTCAGCGGGATCACGGCCGCGATCGGGCCGCTCCTTGGCGGCTGGCTGGTCAATCACTCCTGGCGCTGGGCATTTCTTCTCAACGTGCCCATCGCGATCGTCGTTCTGCTCCTTCTCGCCAGAGTGCCCGAGAGCCGCGACCCCGCCGCGCGCCGGCTCGATCCGGTGGGCGCGGCCCTGGCGACCCTGGGCCTGGGCGGACTGGTCTACGGGCTCATCGAGTCCTCCCAGCTGGGTTGGAGCCATCCCGCAATCCTGACATCACTCGCTCTGGGATGCGGGGGGTTGGTGGCGTTCGTGGCGTTCGAGGCACGGACCGAATCGCCGATGCTTCCGCTCGATCTCTTCCGGTCCTCTGATTTCACCGGGGCGAACATGCTCACGCTCTTCCTGTATGGCGCTCTGGCGTGCGTCTTTCTCTTCCTCCCGCTGGATTTGATCCAGGTACAGGGTTACTCGCCCTTCCAGGCGGGAGCGGCGCTCCTTCCCTTCATTGTGATCCTGTTCCTGTTCTCGCGCTGGTCCGGACGGCTGGTGGAGCGCTTCGGTGCGCGGCGGCCTCTCCTGCTGGGCTCGACCCTCGCGGCTCTCGGATTCTTTCTCCTGAGCGTGCCCGGCATCGGAGGAAGCTACTGGAAGACCTTTTTCCCGGGCATTCTCGTCCTGGGAATCGGAATGGCCGCGAGCATCGCTCCCCTGACGACCGCGGTCATGAATGCGGTCGGAGAGGATCATGCGGGGATCGCCTCGGGCGTCAACAATGCTGCGTCACGCGTAGCCGGACTCCTCTCGATCGCGCTCCTCGGAATCCTGCTCGCGAATGTCTATGGAAGG
>Ga0137409_10003692_pt1 | contig 16167 bp, 13 predicted proteins | sample CZODoug1_16funga_FD_122059 | JGI IMG/M metagenome (GOLD analysis project Ga0137409, IMG submission 122059) | Vadose zone soil fungal communities from Angelo Coast Range Reserve, California, USA - CZODoug1_16fungal (Hybrid Assembly) | ecosystem: Environmental > Terrestrial > Soil > Vadose zone... | reverse complement strand
TCAACGCCACTTCGACCGCGACGAAGAAGCCATCAACCAGCAAGCCATCGCGCTTGCGGAAACATTTCAGCTTCCGCTGCTGGCCACGAACGGCGTCCAGTACGCCGCTCCGCACGAACGCGAGATCCTCGACGTCTTCACCTGCATCCGAAATCATCGAACACTGGAAACCGCCGGCCGTCTGCTTTCGAAGAACTCCGATCGCCAGCTCAAAACTCCTGCGGAGATGGCGCGGCTTTTTCAGGATCATCCCGCGGCCATTGCCAGCACGCTCGAACTCTCGTCCCGGCTTCAATTCACGATGAAAGATCTCGGTTACCAATTCCCCAGGTATCCGGTGCCCGGCGGCGGCACAATGGCTTCATTCCTCCGCGAGCGCACCGACGCGGGCGCGCGTGATCGCTTCCGTCCCTACGACGAAAAATCACGCCGGCAGGTCGAGCGCGAACTGGCGCTCATCGAAAAGCTTGGGCTCGAGGGTTACTTCCTCATTGTCTGGGACATCATCCAGTTCTGCCTCCAGAACAACATCCTCGTGCAGGGCCGCGGCTCCGCCGCCAACAGCGCCGTTTGCTATGCATTGGGAATCACGGCCGTCGATCCTGTAAAGATGGGACTGCTCTTCGAGCGATTCCTTTCCGAAGAGCGCGGCGAGTGGCCCGATATCGACATGGATCTTCCCAGCGGCGATCAGCGTGAACGCGCCATTCAATACATCTATCAGCGATACGGGGCGCTTGGCGCCGCCATGACGGCCAATGTCATCACCTATCGCGGACGATCTGCTGCGCGGGAAGTGGGCAAAGTGCTCGGCTTCGATCTGAAGAGCCTCGATCGCCTGACGAGCCTCGTCAGCCAGTTCGAATACAAAGACGCCTCCGACACGCTCGAGGCCCAGTTCCACATGGCCGGCTTCAATATGCGCGAGCCGCGGATCCGCAAGTTTCTGGAATTGTGCGTGAACCTTCAGGACCTGCCGCGGCATCTGGGCCAGCACTCCGGCGGCATGGTGATTTGCCAGGAACAACTGGATTCGGTAGTTCCGCTGGAGCCCGCCACAATGCCCGGCCGCACAGTCGTCCAGTGGGATAAAGACGATTGCGCGGACATGGGCATCGTCAAAGTCGATTTGCTCGGCCTCGGAATGATGGCGGTTCTCGAAGACTCGCTGAAATTGATTCGAAATCATAGCGGCGAAGAAGTGGATCTCGCGCACCTGCCGCCAAACGATCCGGCTTCATACGCGGCAATGCAGAAGGCGGATACGGTCGGCATGTTCCAGATCGAGAGCCGCGCGCAGATGTCGTGTTTGCCGAGGATGCGGCCCGAACGGTTCTACGACATCGTCGTGGAGGTTGCAATCATTCGTCCGGGCCCGATCGTCGGAAACATGGTCCATCCTTATTTAAAGCGGCGGCAGGGACGCGAAAAAGTGGTTTATCCCCATCCTGCGCTCGAGCCTGTGCTCGAGCGCACACTGGGGGTGCCCCTGTTTCAGGAACAATTGCTGCGGATGGCGATGATCACTGCCGGCTTCAGCGGCGGCGAGGCCGAAGAACTGCGCCGCGCATTCGGATTCAAACGATCCGAAAGACGCATGAAAGAAGTGGAGGTCAAGCTGCGGCAGGGCATGGATCGGAACGGAATCACAGGCGACGTGCAGGATCAGATCATTCGCTCGATCACGTCATTCGCGCTCTACGGATTCCCCGAGTCGCATGCTGCCAGCTTCGCGCTCCTCGCATACGCGAGCGCGTATCTGAAATGCCATTATCTTGCGGCGTTCACCGCCGCCATGCTCAACAACCAGCCGATGGGGTTTTATAGCCCGGCAACGCTGGTCAAAGACGCTCAGCGCCACGGACTGAAAATCAAACCCATCGATGTGACGAAGTCGGATTGGTTATGCACATTGGAAGGTGATGCCCTCCGCATCGGCATGCGCTACATCAAAGGAATGCGCGAATCGGCCGCTCAGGCGATTGTCCGGGAGCGTGCGGCAACGCCATTCACATCTGTGGACGATCTCGCGCGCCGCGTTCCGGAATTGCAGAAGCGGGAACTGGTGTTTCTGGCTGAAGTGGGGGCGCTGAATTTCCTGAGTCCTGCGCATCGCATGCACCGCCGCGACGCGCTCTGGCAGGTGGAGCGCGCCTGCCGCCGCACGGGTCCGTTACTGGAAAGAATTGAAGAGCCCGATGGAAGTTCGCCGCTCGAGGTGATGACGTCGGAAGAACGTCTCGTCGCCGACTTCCATGGAACCGGAATGACTGTCGGCCCGCATCCGATGGCTTATTACCGCGTAGAGCTGAACGCCATGGGCGTCCTCCGCGCCATCGATCTTGGCGGTGTCCGCAACGGCACCTGGGTCCGCGTTGCGGGCGCCGTTATCGCACGCCAGCGTCCGGGCACCGCAAAAGGTTTCGTCTTCCTCAGCCTCGAAGATGAAACCGGCATCTCCAACGCGATCATCACCCCCGACGTTTTCGCTGAGCACCGCTTCACCATCGTCGACGGCAAATTCCTCCTTGTCGAAGGCCGCCTGCAAAATGTCGACAACGTCATCTCTGTGAAAGCCGATCGCGTGGAGATCCTGCCCGTCAGCAACGCAGCGGTCACCTCACACGATTTTCATTAGCCGCAGATTACACGGATTACGCAGATCTATCTGAGTAATCCGCGAAATCTGTGGCTAACTTACTCCCAACGCGCGCAACAGTTGAACGCTGGTAACCGCGAGGATGTAGCCCACACCGGTGTAGAACGCCAGTTGCAGGCCGGCCAGGCGCCAGGAATTCGTTTCCCGGCGAACGACGGCAACGGTGGAGAAACACTGAAGCGAGAAGAAAAAGAAGACAATCAGGCCAAAAATGCTGGATGGAGTGAAAATCAGCTGCGATGTGCCGGGGAATGTGGCGGTGCGCATTTGTTCGAGCAGCCCGGCCTGCGCGGTTTGATCGTCATCGCCATCGACGTGAAAGACGATAGCCATGGAGCTGACGAAGACTTCCCGTGCTGCAAAAGCGGAGATCAAACCGACCCCGACGCGCCAGTCCACACCCATCGGGCGCAGCGCGGGTTCCATCTTGTGACCAAGCTGAGCCGCAACCGAGGTTTCCATTTTCGCGGGCGTGACAATCGATTGCGAGCTGAAGGCGAAATTGGACAGCAACCACAGGCACGCCGAGACGGTCATGATCGGCACGCCGGCGCGCCGGAGGTAGGAAGATCCCCGAGCCCATGTCATGCGAAGGATCGGCTTCCACCGGGGCGTGCGGTACACGGGCAGCTCCATCGCAAGAAGCGACGGTTTGCGATAGTCAAATACCAGCCGGCTCGCCAGTCCTGCCGTCAATGAAGCGATCAACAGGCTGCCGACATAGATTCCGGCAAGACTCAATCCCTGCTTCCAGGCCGAGCCTGCCGGCAACAGAGCGGACAACAGCAACGCGTATACGGGCAGCCGCGCGCTGCAGCTCATCAGTGGAATGATCCAGATCGTGAGCAGCCTCTCGCGCCGGGCGGGAATTGCTCGTGCGGCAAGAACGGCCGGAATGGCGCATGCAAAACCCGAAAGCATCGGCACAAAGGATCGGCCGTGCAAACCGAGATAGGAAAGCGGCCGGTCCACGAGCGTCGCTCCGCGCGCGAGGTAACCCGAGTCTTCCAGCAGCGTCATCAGGAAAAACAGAATCATGATCTGCGGGAAGAACACCGCAACAGCCCCAACTCCGCCAACGATGCCTTGAGCGAGGAAGCGGCTGATCACCGAATCCGGCAGCACTCGAAGGAGCAGATCGCCGGCATCCGAGAAGCCCGCGTCGATCAGGTCCATAAACGGCTGCGCGGCCCAGAAGATCGCTGCGAACAGTGATATCAGGACAACGAAGAAAACCGGAAAGCCCCAATATCGATGCAGCACGATTCTGTCGATTCGAGCTGTAGGGGAATCCATTCCCAGCGAAAGCCGGCCGGCACGACGAACGGCATGGCTGCGCTGCAGCAGTTCCCGAATCACTCTGAACGCGGAAACCGGCTCGGCCGGAAGCCGCGCAAGGGCACTGCCGATCGGCGGAGCGTCCGCGAAGGCGTGAACGGTCTTCACCAGTTCCGGTACACCTCCGCCGGTTCGCGGATCGACCGGCACAACCGGCACACCAAGCGCCCGCGCCAGCTTTTCCACATCGACGGATTGATCACTCTGCCGCAGGAGATCCATCATCGTCAGCGCAACAACGACGGCTTTTCCCTGCTTTGCCACAAAACCAGCAAACTTCAGGTGCCGTTCGAGCTGCGTCGCATCCACCACGAGCACAAAGGCGTCCGGCCGCACGCGCTCGTGATTCCCTTCGATGACGCGGCATGCGAGTTCTTCTTCGGGCGATGGCGCAACCGGACTGTGAACACCGGGCAGATCGACGACGTTCAGCGTGGAGCCAAACTCGGCCTTGCTCTTACCGCGTAGAAGCGAAACCGTGACCCCGGGATAATTTGCGGTCTTGAAGTTTCCGCCCGTGATGGCGTTCATGAGGGTGGTTTTGCCGGAATTCGGCATCCCCACCAGGCAAACCGTCAACTCCCTGGTTTGATCTTCGACTTCCTGGATGCGAGTGGTCATTCAATTATTCAACAAAGATCCACGCGGCTTCGCGCTTGCGAAGTGCCAGCAGGGCGCCTCGAACGCGGATAACAAGCGGATCGCCCAGGGGGGCGGCATGTGTGACGATGACTTCTTCGCCAGGCGTGAAACCCAGGTCCAGCAGACGATTGCAATCGTCGTGTGGACCTTCGAGCCGCTCGATGCGGCACCAGCGATTGAGCGGGACTTCGGAAAGGCTTCGTGCCGGCGCCGATTCCGCCTCTAAATGAAAATGACTATCATTTTCAACTTTCACAGGCTCCTACTATGCGACATATCCGGGAATGAAATCAAGCAGGATTTCGTAATTCGGGGACAGACGTATAAATCACCTAATTAGCTTTCAACGACAGGCTTACTTGCTAATTAGGTGATTTATACGTCTGTCCCCGAATTACGTTCCTACGGGATGAACTCTCCACCCTTCATGACCTTGGAGATCTTGCGGGTATTCTTGATATCCGCCAGCGGATCGGCGTCCAGGATGACCAGATCGGCGAACTTGCCGCGCTCGAGAGTTCCAAGGTCGGCCTGCTTGCCCATGACGGCGGCGGCATTCTTCGTGGCGGAGACGATGATGTCCATAGGGCGCATCCCCGCCCCCACCATCAATTCGAATTCTCGATGAAGCGCCGGACCGTGAAGCGTCCCGATGTTTCCTGCATCGGTCGCCCCGACAATACGCACGCCCGCACTTTCCAGCAGCATGAGATTGTCGTATGCGATCGGGCGTCTCGGTGGCGAAGGCAGACGTGGAATGCCGCCAGGAATTTCGTTGGGAGGAATCTTCGCCAGATCCGACCAGGTTGCGATGACCTCGGGATCGCCAAGTTTTCGTTCGATGTCGGTGAGCATGACCTGCTGGTTGAAAACCTGGCGGTAGCCGTCCTCGACGAAGAGCGTAGTCATATAAAGAATGTCGCGATTCTTCACGAGGTCGATGAATTCCGTATCGACAAGACGATCTTCAACACTGTGTACAAGAATGTCGGCGCCTGCCCGCACCATGGCTTTAGCCGTTTCCAGCTCCGTCGCATGCGCCGCAACGCGCACGTTGCGCGCCTTGCTCTCCTGAATCGCGGCGGACATGATCTGAAGCTGCTGCTGAAAGTTGTCACCCGGATGACGAATGAACAGGATCTTGATCAGATCCGGTTTGCGATCGAGTTGACGCCGTACAAGGTCTCGAGCCTCGGCTTGAGAATTGGGTTTAATGATATCCGGATCGTTCGTCGGAAGAGTGGGGGAGCATCCGTAGAAATCAGCGGCCCGGCGATCGCAACGCGGGGGGCGTTCTTCGTGGCGGCGGCGATGTCGCGCATTTCGAAATTCCACATCGGCCCGCCGCAGTCGACCACTCCCGTGATACCGGACAGGACATAGTGCTCGAATGTGAATGGCAGGCGCTGCTTGATCCATGCAAGCTCCTGGTCGTAAGGACGCCACTTCCGGAGATCGATCATGTCCGGACGCGTGTAAAGCCCGCCGGACTGTCCGATGTGCACGTGGGCATCGATCAGGCCGGGAATAATCCATTTGCCTCTCGCGTCGACGACCTGTGCGCCCGAAGGGACGCGGACCTCGGCGCGTGGACCGATAGCGGTGATGCGTCCGCCCTGAATGACGATCGCTCCATTTCGGATGGCGGGCAGGCCGGTGCCTGTGATGATCGTCGCGCCCTGAATCGCAGTGACTCCGGCCGGTTGTTGAGCAGCAAGAGCCGAAGCAAGAACCAGGAATGCCGGCACGCAGCTAATCTTCCACGTACTCATGTTTGCCTTCCTCGAGCAGGATTTGAATTCCCTTCTGCGCCATGAACGGAAACATCACCAGGGCACCGAGCGGGTCGCCCCATCTTAAGGCCATTCCGATGTTCAGTAGCAGCGCAATGAGCAGGACCATCGACAGGTAGGAATTTCCGAACGTGAAAATCGCGGCAGACTTCAGCGCCTGGCTGCGTAACTCGACAGCCAGCGTCTTCATGTAGGAACCGACGATGGGGATGACAAGCATGGACACGGCCGCCAGAACGATACCCAGGACGCTTCCTGCCGCGCGATCCCCTCTCCACAACATCGCGCCACCCAGGTATACAGCGCCGGCGGAAGCGGCCAGGTATCCGAATGCGACGAATCGATTCCGCCACTCCCGCTCGATTCGCGCGGCCAGGCAGAGAGCCGCGATCGCGCTAACCAGGGCATCGAGGCCAAAAGACATCAGTGCGGCCGAGTTTGTGGACATCCACAGCAGGAGCGACGCCGTGAATTGGAGGAGATGGAAGACGGCGGTGAATAAGGCCAGATGGAAGAATTGGCGAATCCACGTCTCGTGCTCGTCCGCTTGGGGAATGCTCATGTGTAGAGTGAGCACGTAGCCGTGGGCTTTATGCCCGCGTTCAAGTACCTTCAGAGAATTCTTCTGGCGGTACTTGAACGCGGGCATAAAGCCCACGGCTACGTGCATTCGACAACTTGACTCACCTAATATGCCCGGGCAAAAATCACACGGCGTTCCGAGCGGCCGCCGCACTTGAGGCACTTTCCTTCCTCGGGCTCAGACTTCATTGGGATGCAGCGAATCGTGGCCTTGGTCTCGTCTTTGATGGCTTCTTCACACTCGGCAGAGCCGCACCAATGGCACCAGAGGAAACCGCCCGGACCATCCAGGATCTCAACAAACTTCCTGTAATCATCAACGCGGTGGCTGTTCTTTTCTCTGAACTCGATCGCGCGATCGAAGAGTGTCTTCTGGATGGTGTCGAGCATATCGCGCACGGTACGGTCCAGGCCATCCTGTGATACCGGTGACTTCTGCCCGTTGTCGCGGCGCGCGAGCATGACCTGATTTTTCTCCAGATCCTTGGGTCCCACCTCGATCCGAAGCGGAACCCCCCGTTTTTCCCAATCATTGAATTTCCAGCCCGGGCTGTACTGTTCGCGTTCATCAACCTTGAAACCGATGCCCGCCGCCTTAAACGCCTGGGCGAACTTATCCACGGCCTGCATCACTCGATCCCGTTCTTCAGGCTTTCGGAATATGGGCACGACGGCCACCTGGATGGTCGCCAGTCGCGGCGGTATGATGATGCCGTTATCATCGCCGTGCGCCATGATCATCGCACCGATCATGCGGGTGGTAAGTCCCCAGCTCGTTGCGTAAACGTATTCGCGAGTCCCTTTCTCCGTCTGGAAAGTCACATCGAAAGCTTTCGCAAAGTTCTGTCCCAGATGGTGCGAAGTTCCCGCCTGAAGCGCTTTGCCGTCGCCCATCAACGCCTCGATGCAATAGGTGTGATCAGCTCCCGCGAACTTCTCGCTCTCTGTTTTCAGACCTTCAATAACCGGGAGCGCGAGGTGCTCTTCGGCAAACACTCTGTATACTCCAAGCATGCGGAGAGCTTCTTCTTCGGCGTCCTGGTAAGTCGCGTGCGCCGTGTGTCCTTCCTGCCAAAGGAATTCGGTCGTACGAAGGAACATACGCGTACGCATTTCCCACCGGACAACATTGCACCACTGATTCAATAGCAACGGCAGATCACGATAGGACTGAATCCAATTCCGATAGGTATGCCAGATGATTGTTTCCGAAGTCGGGCGTATAACGAGCGGCTCTTCCAGCTTTGCGCCGCCCGCGTGAGTCACAACCGCCACCTCAGGCGCGAAGCCCTCAACGTGCTCAGCCTCCTTTTGAAGAAAACTTTCAGGGATGAAGAGGGGGAAGTAGGCATTCTGGTGGCCCGTCTCCTTGAACATCGCATCCAGGGCCTGTTGCATCTTTTCCCAGATGGCATAGCCGTTGGGCCGGATGATCATGCAGCCCTTAACCGGCGCATAATCGGCCAGTTCGGCCGCGGCAATCACGTCGGTGTACCACCTGGAATAGTCTTCGCTCCGCTTCGTAATCTTCGTCTCAGCCATCCGTCGATCATAGCAGGAATCGAGCTCAATACGGTCTGCACTGGCAGCGGACGGTTCGGTTGATCGGTGTGCCTACGGCCGCGCTTTGAACTTTCGTTTCGACGTCCTGGCATTTCTCAGGCCGTGTTGGATCACACATCATCACCGTTTTTGCTTCGCAAATAGGACTCCCGTCGGTCCGGAGCACGTCGGTAACTCTCCATCCATCCGGCTTTTCTCTAAAGCTGGGCCATCTGATGATAAACGAGTACGGACCGTTGGCCGGAAAGACGCCGGTTTGGCCGACGAAGTTATTGCCTTTGTATACCTGGGCCGAAACTGCCACCATCTCGGGCATCGGGCCATTGCAGGTTTGGTTAAGGGTGCTAATGATCCCGAAGACGTTGTAATCCACCGGCACGTCGTTGATTTGCGCTCGAGACTCACAGCTCGTCAGATACATAGAACCGGCGAGTAACAGCCCCAAACGGAGCCACTTGCCTGATCGTTCGCTCATGTCTCCTCCTTACGACTGCCTTCAGAGGCTTTCCGTCAGACCGTAGCTTCAGTATCATTAAGGTTTGGAGATTATGCGATGGCGAAAGACGTCAGCGATCGTGTAGGAAAAGGAGTCGAGCGTACCGGACCGTTCACGACGGTATCCGGTGTGCCGATCGAAAGGCTCTACACGCCGGAAGATATTGCGGATCTCGATTACGAGAAGGAGCTCGGCGATCCCGGCCAGCCGCCTTACACCCGGGGCATTTACCCGACCATGTATCGGGGCAAGCACTGGACGATGCGCCAGTTCAGCGGATTCGGTACGGCTGCTGACACCAACGAACGTTTCCACTACCTTCTCAAACACGGTCAGGACGGGCTGTCGGTAGCGTTTCATCTCCCGACTTTGATGGGCCTCGACTCGGATGACGCGATGTCCGAGGGCGAAGTCGGAAAATGCGGCGTCGCGATCGATTCGCTCGCCGACATGGAAACGCTCTTCAAGGGACTCCCGCTCGACAAGATCAGCACGTCGATGACGACGAACGCGCCGGCCACGATCCTCTGGTCGATGTATCTCGTCGTTGCAGAAAAGCAGGGCGCCGACTGGAAGAAGTTGCGCGGCACGATCCAGAACGACATCCTGAAGGAATACATCGCCCAGAAGACCTACATTTTCCCGCCACGGCCGTCGATGAAGCTTATCGTGGACACGTTTGAATTCGGCTCCAGACACGTGCCCCAGTGGAACACGATTTCCATCAGCGGCTATCACATCCGCGAAGCGGGATCGACCGCCCTCCAGGAACTGGCATTTACGCTGTACGACGGAATCGAATACATCGAGTGGGCCCGGCGTTCCGGTCTCGACGTGGACGAGTTTGCGCCGCGGCTTTCCTTCTTTTTCAACGCACACAACGATCTCTTCGAGGAAATCGCGAAATATCGCGCGGCCCGGAAGATCTGGTACAAGATTATGACCGAGCGGTTTCACTGCAGGAATCCGCGCTCGGCCATCCTTCGTTTCCACACCCAGACGGCCGGCTGTTCACTGACGGCGCAGCAGCCCTACAACAACATTGTCCGCACAGCGATTCAGGCACTGGCTGCTGTTCTCGGCGGCACGCAGTCGCTGCATACGAACTCTCTGGACGAGACGCTCGCGCTGCCGACGGAACATGCGGCCCGAATCGCTCTTCGAACGCAGCAGATTCTCGCGCACGAAAGCGGCATCACGAATACTGCGGACCCTCTCGGCGGATCGTATTTCGTCGAGCGGCTGACGCTCGACATGGAGAAAGGCTGCTGGGATTATTTCGACAGGCTGGATGCGATGGGGGGAATGGTTGCGGCAATCGAGCAGGGATTCCCGCAGCGCGAAATTCACGACGCGTCGTACGACTATCAGAAGGCGATCGAGCGCAAAGAAAAGATTATCGTGGGAGTGAACGAATTCGTGATGGATGAGGAGCCTCCGATCGACACCCTGCTGATCGACGAATCCGTCACCGGCCGGCAGGTCGAGCAGCTTCGGAAGCTCCGCGAAACGCGCGACAATGGACGTGTCCGCCAGACCCTCGAAGCGTTGCGCGAGGCTGCCGCCACGCACAACGTCAACATGATGCCGTCCATCCTCGATTGTGTGCGCGCGTACACGACTCTTGGCGAAATCTGCGCATCGCTCCGCTCCGTCTACGGCGTCTACGAGGAACCGATATTCTGATGAGCGAAAAAATCCGCGTCATCGTTGCCAAGCCTGGACTCGATGGCCACGACCGGGGTGCGAAGGTGATCGCCCGGGCTTTTCGCGATGCCGGTTTCGAGGTCATTTACACCGGACTTCGCCAGACTCCCGAACAGGTCGTGCATGCTGCGCTCCAGGAAGATGCCGATGTGGTCGGCCTTTCCGTGCTCTCCGGAGCGCACATGACACTCTGCCCCCGCATCATGGATCTCATGAAAAAGGAGCGTCTCGATGACGTTATGGTTGTTGTTGGGGGTATCATTCCGGATCAGGATATCCCGAAGCTGAAGGAATGCGGCGTCGCCGAGGTTTTTCAGCCGGGCGCTTCAACCGAAGACATTGTTGCCTACGTCCGGCAGAACGTACGTAAGAAGTGATCACGCAAATCGAAACGCAAACAAATCGGCAGGCCATGCTGGAACTGGTCGCGGAGCTTCGATCGAAGCTCGATGCCGTTCGTAAAGGCGGTGGTGAAGCCGCCGTCAAGCGTCATAAGGAACGTGGCAAGATGTTCGTTCGCGAACGGATCGACGCGGTTATCGACCCGGACACTCCTTTTCTGGAACTGAGCGCTCTCGCCGCCAATGGAATGTACGACGATGAGGCGCCCTCGGCCGGCCTCGTCACCGGCATCGGGATGATCCAGGGTCATCAAACGATGATCGTGGCCAACGACGCCACCGTCAAAGGCGGAACGTATTTTCCAATAACGGTAAAGAAGCATCTGCGCGCACAGGAGATCGCCCTCCAGAATCACCTGCCCTGCCTTTACCTTGTCGATTCGGGCGGCGCGTTTCTTCCGCTGCAGGCCGACGTCTTCCCGGACCGCGAACACTTCGGGCGCATTTTCTACAATCAGGCCCGAATGTCGGCGAGCGGCATGTATCAGGTTGCTGCGGTCCTCGGTTCCTGCACGGCAGGTGGCGCATACGTTCCGGCGATGAGCGACGAGGCCATCATTGTTCGTAACCAGGGCACCATTTTTCTTGGCGGCCCTCCTCTCGTGAAAGCCGCGACCGGCGAGGAAGTCACCGCCGAAGAGCTTGGCGGCGCCGATGTCCATTGCCGCATCTCCGGCGTGGCCGACCACTACGCTCAAAACGATGCCGATGCGTTGCGGATTGCGCGCGATGTCTTCCGGTCGATTCCAAAGCCGAGCAAGCAAACAACCCAGGTGGCGGAAGCCGAAGATCCTCATCACGACCCGGACGAGATCTATGACATCGTCCCGCCCGATCCAAGGAAAGCCTACGACGTCCGCGAGGTGATTTACCGGATCGTGGACGCGAGCTGGTTTCACGAGTTCAAGGCCCTTTACGCGCCGACCGTGGTCTGCGGTTTCGCCCGCATCTGGGGATATCCCGTCGGGATCATCGGTAACAATGGGGTTTTGTTTTCGGAAAGCGCTCTCAAGGCGACACACTTCATCGAACTCTGCGCGCAGCGAAACATTCCCCTGGTCTTTCTGCAAAACATCACCGGCTTCATGGTGGGTAAACAATTCGAGCACGGTGGAATCGCCAAAGACGGCGCCAAGATGGTGAATGCAGTCGCGAATGCGGCAGTTCCGAAATTCACGGTGATCATCGGCGGGTCCTACGGCGCCGGCAACTATGGAATGTGCGGAAGAGCCTACGGGCCGCGCCAGCTCTGGATGTGGCCCAACGCGAGAATCTCCGTCATGGGCGGCGAGCAGGCCGCTCAGGTGCTGCTGCAAGTGAAGATGGATCAGTTGAAGACGCAGGGGAAAACCATGAGCCCCGTGGAGCAGAAGGAGTTCATGCAGCCGACGCTGGAAAAGTACGCGACCGAGGGAAACGCCTACTACAGCACGGCCCGGCTCTGGGACGACGGCGTGATCGATCCCGCCGACACCCGCATGGTCCTGGCGCTGGGAATTTCCGCGGCCATGAACGCCGCGGCGGAAGAAACACGCTTCGGCGTCTTCAGGATGTAGACGTGGGGGACATTGTAGCGGCGCTCTATGAGCGCCGGTTTTTCGCAGAATCAACGAAATACCGGCGGTCATAGACCGCCGCTACAGTGGACGCCCAAAGTTAAGGAATGCTCATGCTGATTGTCGATGTCCAGAAACCTGTCGCTCGCGTCACGCTCGACAGGCCCGACACGCACAACGCGTTCAACGACGAATTGATTCCGCTTGTCACCGATGCATTCAAGGAACTCGGTTCCCGTGATGACGTCCGTGTCATTGTTCTCGGCGGAAGCGGAAAGTCGTTTTGCACCGGCGCCGATCTCAACTGGATGAAGCGCATGGTCCAGTACTCCCATGAGGAGAACATCGAAGACGCGCGCAGACTGGCCGGGATGTACCTGGCCATCGCGAAGTGCCCGAAGCCTGTGATCGCGCGGGTGCACGGCGCGGCGCTGGGTGGCGGCGCGGGCCTTGTGGCGGCATGCGACATCGGTATCGCGGTGGAGTCCGTGCAGTTTGGCTTTACCGAGGTGAAACTCGGAATCCTGCCCGCCGTCATTTCACCTTTTGTTATCGCGCGCATCGGGCCGGGACGAGCGCGCGAGTACTTCATTACCGGTGAGCGATTCCTCGCCGCTGCGGCGTTGCAGATCGGTTTGATTCAGCACGTCGTTTTGCACGAGCCTGCACTGGATCTGCTGGTGGAGTCGAAGATCTCGCAAATCCTTACTTCCGCACCCGCCGCGGTCGCCGCTGCCAAGGAACTGGTGTTTGGAGTGGCCGCGCAGACGCTGGAAGCATCGATCGGTTACACTGCCGAAGCGATCGCGCGCGTGAGATCCAGCCAGGAAGGACAGGCCGGCATGAAGGCTTTTCTCGAGCACCAAAAACCCCCCTGGATAGAGAAGACAGAAAAGACAGACAAAACCGATCGACCGAACGGCAAATGATCCGCAAAGTTCTCATCGCCAATCGTGGTGAAATCGCGATCCGCATCGGCCACACATTGCGCGAGATGGAAATCGAAGCCGTTGCCGTATTCACCGATCCTGACGAACATTCGCTTCATGTTCCTGCCGCGGACGCGGCTTGCCATATCGAGAGCTACCTCGATGCCCGCGAAATCGTACGAGCAGCCAAAGAATACGGCGCCGACGCGATCCATCCCGGCTACGGATTCCTTTCGGAGAGTCCGAGCCTTTCCGAGGAGTGCGAGAAGGCGGGGATCATCTTCATAGGCCCTCGGCCGGATACGATTCGATCGATGGGCGACAAGCTTGAATCCAAGCGCATGATGAAAAGCGCCGGCGTGCCGGTCGTTCCCAGTTGGGATGGAAATCCGCCGGCGTCCGCATATCCCGTTCTGGTGAAAGCCGTCGGCGGTGGCGGCGGGAAAGGCATGCGGCTCGTGGAAAAGGCGGAGGATCTGGCAGAAGCCATGGCTTCTGCTTCTCGTGAGGCTTCGAAAGCGTTCAATGACAGCCGCGTCTTTGTCGAGAAATACATTCGACGGCCTCGCCACATCGAGTTCCAGATCCTGGGGGATTCCCACGGAAATCACATTCACGTGTTCGAGCGCGAATGCTCGATCCAGCGCCGCCACCAGAAGATCATCGAAGAAACACCCTCAACCGCGATGACGCTGAAACTCCGTGAAGAAATGGGTGCTGCCGCGGTGGCCGCGGCGAAAGCGGTCGATTATCGGGGCGCCGGAACAGTCGAGTTCATTTTGGACCCCATTGGCTCCTTCTACTTCCTCGAAATGAACACGCGCCTGCAAGTGGAACATCCGGTCACGGAGATGACAACAGGCCTCGATCTCGTTCGCGAACAAGTTCTGATCGCCGAAGGTCAGAGGCTTTCGTACCGCCAGGCGGATCTACACCCGGTGGGACATTCCATGGAGTGCCGCATCTACGCCGAAGTTCCCGAAGAAAACTTCCGCCCATCGACGGGAACGATCGAAATCTTCGAAGCGCCCGCGGGCCCCGGCGTCCGCCTGGACAGCGGCGTCGGGAAGAACGCTGTTGTGAGTTATCACTTCGACCCCCTGCTCGCCAAGCTCATCGTCTGGGCCTCTTCACGCGAGGCCGCCATCGAGCGCATGAAGCGGGCTCTTGCTGATTTCGTGCTTCTCGGCGTGCGCAACAATATCGAATTCCTCCATCGCGTCATTTCCGACCCCGAGTTTTCCTCCGGGAAGATCGACACTGGCTTTCTCGACCGCCATCCCGAACTCTTCACCGTTTCTACGGACGTTCCCGTCGAGGCTCTCCTCGTGGCTTCACTCGGAGGCGAGAAAACAGTGAGTGGGGCCCACCTTCCCGACGTCTGGACCTCCGGCTTCTGGCGCAACTCATGACCTCGCGCAGCCACGGCACCTTCCACGCTTCGGGCCGTTCGATTCCCTTTCGCCTTCTTGAACCCAACCTGATCGAAATCGACGGCAAGCGCTATCGCTTCTATGTCCTTCACAACCGCAACGAACACATTGTGTGGCTCAACGGCCATACCTATCATCTCCCGCGCGCTGAGAAAGGCGCCCTAAGTCACGCGGCAGCCGCGCCGGCGAGCGGCGAAATCACCGCGCTCATGCCCGGTAAAATTCTTCGGATCGAAGTGAAGGTGGGGGATACAGTCGCCGAGAAGCAAACTGTCGCCATCATGGAGTCCATGAAGATGGAAAGCGCACTGCACGCCCCCAAAGCCGGCCGCGTTGCTGCGATTCACTGCCAGCCGGGTCAGGTGGTGGAAATGGGGGAGTTGTTGATCGTGATTGATTAGCACTGTAGCGGTGGTCTATGACCGCCGGTTTTCGTTGCATGCCGCGAAAACCCGGCGGTCATAGACCGCCGCTACAGTTACAATTCCCCTATGAGGCCGCTCCCTATGACCGTCCGTATTGTCGAAGTCGGGCCCCGCGACGGGCTTCAGAACGAGGCCAGGACCGTTCCCACAGACAAGAAGGCGGAGTTCGTCAGACTACTTGCTGCCGCGGGATTGAAAGACATCGAGGTGGCTTCGTTCGTGCACCCCAAGTGGATCCCTCAGCTGGCGGACGCGCAGGATTTGATCAAACAGCTCGAACCGAATCCGAACGTCCGTTATTCGGCCCTCGTTCCGAATATGAAGGGCCTCGATCGGGCAATTGAAAGTGGAATTCGGCGAATCGCCGTATTCACGGCCGCATCGGAGACGTTCAACCGGAAGAACATCAACATGGGCATCCAGGAGTCGATCGATGTTTTCAAACCCGTTGTCGATCGCGCATTGAAAGAAGGCATCTCGGTCCGAGGCTATGTATCGACCTGCTTCGTGTGTCCATATGAAGGCGCAGTCCCGAAAGAAAAGGTAGCCGAGGTGACACGCGCGCTATTTGATCTGGGTGTGGACGAAGTCTCCATCGGAGATACGATCGGCGCGGCCACCCCGAAAGACGTTGAGAGTACCG
>Ga0137409_10003690_pt1 | contig 16168 bp, 13 predicted proteins | sample CZODoug1_16funga_FD_122059 | JGI IMG/M metagenome (GOLD analysis project Ga0137409, IMG submission 122059) | Vadose zone soil fungal communities from Angelo Coast Range Reserve, California, USA - CZODoug1_16fungal (Hybrid Assembly) | ecosystem: Environmental > Terrestrial > Soil > Vadose zone... | reverse complement strand
TGCCGCGCGGATGGTTTCCGAAGTGGAGAACGCAAGCGGGCGAGCTCTGAGCGTCGTCCAACGGTCGCTTTCGCCGCCGCCGCGCGCTAATTGTTTGCCATTTCCAATCCCAGCCGCGCGGAAATCCGCTTCGCGGTTGTGAGCAGATCCTCAGTCCATTCATCCTGCATCCGATCCGCCGGCGCCGATACGGACAGTCCGGCCACGAGCGCGCCGGAATCGTCGCGAATACCGGCGGCGATGCAGCGCACGCCCAGTTCCAACTCTTCGTTGTCGCGCGCGTAGCCACGCGTGCGCACGAGGGACAGGTCGCGCTCCAGCCGGGTCAGGTCAGTGAGGCTGTTGCGCGTATGACCCGCCAGTCCGGTCCGCGTCGCATAGGCGCGCACGAGTTTGTTGTCGTCGTGGGCGAGAAACAGTTTGCCGCTGGAGGTCAGGTGCAGCGGCGCACGGCCGCCGATCGAACGCACTACCTGCATGCCCGAGCGCTCGTTGTACGTGCGCTCGATATAGACAATCTCGTCGTTCTGCCGCACTGACAGATTCACGGTCTGGCCGGTCTTGCGATGCAGATCGCGCATCGGCTCCAACGCCGCTTCGCGCACTGAAATACGCAGCTTGACCAGATTGCCGAGTTCAAGCAGGCGCATGCCGAGGCGATACGTGCCGGGCGCCGCGCCGCGCTCGACCAGGCGGCCGACCGCCATGTCGTTCAATATCCGATGCGCGGTCGATGGGTGCAGCTGGGTCGCGCGCGCAAGTTCTTTCAAGCTCACGGGATCGGAGTGCGCCGCCAGCGCATCGAGCAGGCGCATCAAGCGCTCGATCACCTGGATTGCAGTTTTCACGCGTTTGGACTGCGCGCCGCCGCGCGTAGTCGCGGCGTCGATGGAAGGTCGGGCCGGCATCGTTTGTTCAGTGGCGTGCGCTGGAGCGGCGCCCCGCTGGGGAAATCCCGCGCGGCATTGAGAGTATCGGCGACCGGTTCGGCGCGACGGAGGTTTCGAGCCGCTTGCGGCGAGCCCGTTGCGCGGTGCCGGTATGCAAGCCGCCGCGGGCACTCCAAGTGAGTGAACAACACGACATCATCGGGCGCATCGGCAAGGAAAATCAGTTTACGACGCCGGGGCACGTTGCCACGCGCGCGCGACGATCAGGATCTGGCCGGAACCCGCTCATACCGGACGTCGCCTCCGCTCGCGCGCGATGACATGAGAACCGGCGTCGCCATCGGCCATGAAATGGGCTCGATCGTGCGTTCGATGGACGCGCGACGCGGCAGATCCCGCAGCAACGTGACATGGGCGACAAACGATTTGCGGTCGTAGGGCACCTCGAGGCGATCGAGCAGTGCGCGGCATTGCGCCGCAAGTTCCAGCAACGCCGCCGGCGCAGCACCGCCGGCCCAGGCAATGCGCGCCGGCACGAACGCGGCCAGCCGGTCCAGCGTCCAGGTGAACGCTGCGGTCTCCAGCGCCTGCAAATTTCGTGCAACGTCGGCCGCGCGCGTCGAGTTGAGCGCGCCGATGAACGCCAGGGTGAGATGAAGGTTTTCGCTCGCCGTTGCGCGCGCCTGCGAAAACTCGGCTTGCAAACTGCCGGTGGCGTCAACAAGCCGCTGCGCGACCTGCGGCGGTGGCATTTGCGCGACGAAGTAGCGCACGGCAGCCATGGTCACTCTGCGCAATCAGAGTGCGGACGCTGCACCGCAATCGTTCCGCGGGCGCGCCCGCCCGCATCGCACTTGCCCTCGGCCCGCGCAGTGCGCATGCGCGGGAAGCGCGCCCCGTTCCGCGTTTCTCGCTCCACGGTCTCTTGTTTCCGCACCTGTTGCTTCCGTACTTCGTCCTTCCGCATGCGCCCGCCGGCTTCGTCGCGCGCGCTCACGATCGTGCGCGCGAGTGCAGGATCTCACGCCGGCACTCCGCCACCAACCCCGGCCCGCGATAGATGAGCCCCGTATACATCTGCACCAGCGAGGCGCCGGCAGCGAGCTTGGCCGCAGCGTCGGCGCCGGAGAGTATGCCGCCGACGCCGATGATCGGCAGCGCGCCGCGCAGATGGCGCGCCAGCACACGTACGACGTCGGTCGCGCGCGCCATCAGGGGTGCCCCCGACAGGCCACCCGCTTCTTGCGCGTACGGCAATCCCGCAACTGCCGCGCGATCGATCGTCGTGTTGGTTGCGATCACCGCATCGATGCCGAGCTCAACCAGCGTGTCGGCAACACGGCGCAAGTCATCGTCGGCAAGATCCGGCGCAATCTTCACCGCCATCGGCACCCGCGCGCCGTGTTGGTCCGCGAGCCGCCGACGCTCGGCGAGGAGCGCCTGCAACAGCGGCCGCAGTTCGCTGTCGCCTTGCAGTGCACGCAGATCTTGTGTGTTGGGCGAGGAGATGTTGACCGTCACATACGCGGGCCGCATCGCGAGCAGTGGATAAACCGCGCGCAGGCCCGCGAGATAGTCATCAGGCGCCCGCGCGATCGGCGTGCTCGCGTTCTTGCCGAGGTTCGCGCCCAGAACGCCGCCGCGTGCCGCGAATTCGCGATTGGAAGCAAGCGCGGCGATGAAATGATCGAGGCCGAAGTTGTTGAAGCCCAGGCGGTTGATCAAGGCATTGGCGGCCGGCAGGCGGAACATCCGTGGTTGCTCGTTGCCCGGCTGCGCGCGCGGCGTGACCGTGCCCACTTCGATGAAGCCGAAGCCGAATTCAGCGAGCGCATCGATGAAGTCGCCGTTCTTGTCCATGCCGGCGGCCAACCCGACCGGATTGCGGAAGCGCAGTCCCATGATCTGCACCGGATCATCGGCGAGTTGCGGCCGCAGCAGCCGCGTCAGTCCCAGCGCATGCGCGCGCTTGAGATTGGCGAGTGCGAGGTCGTGCGCCGGCTCAGGCGCGAGCGCAAAGAGGAAGGGCCGGGCGAGGTCGTAGATCACGAACAGCGCAGTGCGAGCCGCGTACGCGAGTCCGGCGCCTCAGGCCGGCAGGCCACGACGGCACATTGCATCATGGGATCGAGATGGGGGAAAGGCACAGCGCGCCGGCATCGCACAGCCCAGCGCGAGCGCGCATCACACGACGAATGCGCCCACGCGCTTCAACTCTTCAATCCCGGCCGGCGCACCCAGCGGCCCAGCAGCAGCATCTCATTGGGCCGGAAGTTGGCCTTGTACGCCATCTTGGTACTGTCTTCGATCCAGTAGCCGAGGTACAGATAAGGGAGTCTCAATTTTCGGCACTGCTCGATCTGCCATAGGACATTGAATGTCCCATAGCTCGCGTGTGTCTCATCAGGATCGAAGAACGTGTACACCGAGGACAAGCCGTCGGCCAGCACATCGATGATCGACACCATGCGCAGTGTGCCGAGCAGCGCGCCCGAGTCGTCCGGGCCGCCGGCCGGCGCCGGATCGCGGAACTCCACGAGGCGCGTATTGACCTTGCTCTGCAGAAGAAACTGCGAGTACTGCTCGCGGCTATCGTTGTCCATGCCGCCGCCGGCGTGGCGCGTGGACTGGTAGCGCAGGTACAGGTCGTAATGCTCGTGATCGAAGGCGAGGCCCACCACGCGCGCGGTCACGTGCTGGTGCTGCGCGCGGGCGCGCCGCTGGCTGCGATTGGGCGTGAAGCGATCGATCAGCACGCGCACCGGCGTGCAGGCGCGACAACCATCGCAATGCGGCCGGTAAGTAAAGATGCCGCTGCGCCGGAAACCCATGCGCACGAGTTCCGAGTAGACATCGGCATTGATCAGGTGCGCCGGTGTCGCTACCTGCGAGCGGGCCTGGCGGCCTTCCAGGTAACTGCACGGATACGGCGCCGTTGCATAAAACTGCAGCGCCGAAAAGGGCAGCTCCTTGAGATTGGCCACGTCAGGCTGCTGAAGATCGATAGGCGTCGAGCAATGGATTCAACGCGATGCTGCGATAAGCCGACCAGTCAATCGGCGCAAGAGAAGTTGCCCGAGCCACGTGTGCGCAGAATCTGTTGCGTGATATTTCGCGGCCGCCGAGCGACGCGAGGTGATGCGTGGACTGCTGGCAGTCTATCACCGCAACGTCTTCATGCAGCATGATTTGCACCAGTATTGCGAGGCAGATTTTCGAGGCATCCGTGGCGCGCGCGAACATTGATTCGCCGTAGAACATGCGGCCCAGGCACACGCCGTACAGCCCGCCTATCAGCACGCCGCGCTCCCAGGCTTCGATCGAGTGCGCGTGGCCCAGTCGATGCAGTTGCACATAGGCGGCGATCATCGGCTCGGTGATCCAGGTGTGGTCCTGATCCGGTCGCGGCTGCGCGCAGGCGCGCATGACGCACTCGAAGGCGTGGTCGGATTGCACGATCCATGCGCGCGCGCTGTCGCTCTGCTGGTCGCTGTGGCCGGCTTCCTGTTCGACACCCACTGCGCTGTCCCTGCCAACCTGCGCCAGCGCGCGCAAGCGCTTGCGCAGCGAACGCGACATCTTGAACTCGCGCGGCGCGAGAATCATCCGCGGCTGGGGACTCCACCACAGCACCGGTTCGCCGTCGGAATACCACGGGAAGATGCCGTGGGAATACGCATCGAGCAGCCGCGCCGCGCTGACGTCTTCACTGGCGGCGAGCAATCCATTGGGTTGCCGCAGCGCCTGGCCGACCGGCGGAAAAGGCTCGTCGGGCTCGAGCCACGGAATCATCGCGCGCTGGAAGGCTGCGCGTCGAGCGGTGCCGATGTCGTGGCTGTGGGACTGAGCGCGCGCGCGTGCGTTTCGAAATGTCCCCGGCGCCGGTCGGCGAAATACAGCTGCAGCGTCAGTGCCACCGTGCGAAACGCGATCTGCGGCCACGGAATATCCTGCTCGCGGAACAGGCGCGCTTCGATCGATTCATGTCCGGGCGCGAAGTCGAGGTCGAGCAGCTGCGCCCGAAAGAAAATGTGCACCTGCTCAACGTACGGCACGTCGATCATCGAAAAAAGCGTCCCCGCTGCCACCCGCGCGCCGGCTTCTTCGAGCGTTTCGCGCAGTGCGCCGGCGAGTGTCGTTTCGCCGACCTCCATGAAGCCCGCGGGCAACGTCCACAGGCCGAAGCGCGGCTCGATCGCCCGCCGGCACAGCAGAATCTCGCCCTGCCACTCGGGAATCGTGCCGACCACCGGCCGCGGATTGACGTAGTGCACGGCGCCGCAACGATCGCAGCAATCGCGTTCGCGATTGTCGCCGGCCGGCACCCGCCGCGTGATCGCGTTGCCGCAGTTGGAGCAGAAATGGGCCGGCTGCGTCAACATGCGGGCAGTCTAGCAATCGTGCGGATGCGGCGGCGATGTGGCAGCCCGACCCGCGTGCAGCGGGCACACGTTCGCACTTGCACACTAAATATTTGCCGCCCGCTTAGCCCCGTTGGCCTGGCGCAATCGTTTCAGCGAAGAGGTCGATCGAAGAAAAAGTTGATCGAGGGCAAGGTCGTTCGCCGACCTGCTTGCGGCGACCGAGGGTCGGATCTGACCCGGGCAGTCCCTGCCTCGTGTTGCAATACTCTCGCGTCCGAACAAAGTGCTAGATCCGAAGGAATCTCATGATTCGACGCTTGCCGAAAATGATATTGCTGCTCACCGCGCTCGCGGCCCTGAGCCTGCTCGCCAGCGGACCATTGGGCGCCGCCGCTCTGCCGGAGCGAGAAGTGCCGGAGCCCCTGCGCAGCTGGGTGCCGTGGGTGCTGCAGGACCACGAAACGATCGCCTGCCCGGCGGCCTACGGCGACGCCAATCATCACGAATGCGTATGGCCGACTCGGCTGCAACTGGACTTAAGCAACAAGGGCGGCCGCTTTTCATTTGACGTCGAAGTCTTCGCGCCGGACTCGGTCGTCCTGCTGCCGGGTCAGGCCGAAGCCTGGCCGCGGGCGGTGCGTGCCAACGGCATCACGGTGGCCATGACAACTCGTGATGGGCGGCCAGCGCTGCAACTCGCCAGCGGCCGTTACCGGATCGATGGCGAATTCAACTGGGGCCAAATCCCGCAGACGACGCCGCAGAGCATCTCCTTGCCGCCGAACACAGGATTGATCGACGCGCGCTTCGATGGGCGATCGCTCGGTTGGCCCGATGCCTCCGGACAACTATGGCTGGGCAAGACGGCAGCGGAGCCGGCCAGCGCCGATGAACTCACCGTGCGCGCTTTCCGGCGCGTCGACGACGAGATTCCGCAGATGATGACGACGCAGCTGGAACTGACCGTCGCCGGCAAGCCGCGCGAAGTGCGGCTGCCGTCGGCGCTGCTGGCGCAGTTCATCCCCGTTGCCATTGCAAGCCAGCTGCCGGCCCGCCTGCAGTCGGATGGATCGCTACGCGTGCAGTTGCGTGCGGGCTCCTGGATCGTCGTTGTCTCCGGCCGCTCGCGCGGGCCCGTCGCCGCGCTCGCGCTGCCGAGCATTGTGGGCGCAGGTATGGGCGCTGCGAAAGGGAGCTCCAAGGGTGACGCCAAGGCAGACACCCAGGCTGATGCGGCATGGGATGAGGAGGTGTGGTCGTTTGGCGCGCGCAACGAATTGCGCCTGGTCACGGTTGTCCCGGATGCCGGCGCCATCGCGATCGACCCGCGCCAGGCCGGCGTGCCGGCATCGTGGCAAAGCCTGCCTGCCTACCGGATGCCGCGCGGCGCGACGCTGAAGTTTGCCGAACGCCGGCGCGGCGATCCCGAACCCGACGCCGACAAGCTGACGCTGGCCCGCACGCTGTGGCTTGACTTCGACGGCGGCGGCTACACCGCGCGCGATGCGATTCGCGGCACGATCTCGCGTTCGTGGCGGCTCGATACGCAGCCGGGAATCGTGCTCGGACGCGCCGCCGTCAGCGGCGAGGAGCAATTCATCACGCGCCTGCCGGCCAAGAAGGCCGACGAGAACGGCGGCGGGATCGAAGTCCGGCAAGGCAACGCACGGATCGAAGCAGACAGCCGCATCGGCGACACACGGCGATTGGCGGTCGCCGGCTGGCGCGCGGACTTCGAACGCGTTGCCATCGAGTTGCGCTTGCCGCCGGGTTGGCGCCTGCTATATGCAAGCGGCGCGGACAGCGCGAGCAACTCCTGGGTTGCGCGCTGGACCCTATGGGACTTTTTTTTCGTGCTCCTGATCGTCGCCGTGAGCTTTCGGCTGCATGGCGCCGCGGCTGCGTTTTGTCTTGGCGCGGCGCTTGTCCTCTCCTGGCAAATGCCCGACGCGCCGCGCTGGCTGTGGCTTGTCCTATTGGGATTCAGCGCCCTGCGCGCGGCAGCTGCGGCGCGCCCGGGCGCGACCGCGGTGCGCTTTGCCACCACCATCGAATGGCTGTGGCGCGCCACGCTGGCCGTGATCGTGATCGTCTTGCTGCCCTTTGCCGTACGCGAGATACGGCAGGCGATCTACCCGGCGCTTGAAATGACCGCCGGTGCGGCGCTGCCCATGTCCTCAGAGGAGGGCCAGATTGCGGCGCCACAGGAGCTCAAACCGGCAGCGGCGCCGGCTGCGCCGGTGGCTGAGCGAATGAAGGAAATGAAGCGCGAAGACGAAGCACAAGACGCTGCGGCGAGCGATGCGGTGGCGCCACTGGGACTTTCAGCGTCGATTCGCGCCGGACGGTTGAATAGTCCGAAACAAGCTCCGCGCACGTTGGCCAAGCAGGATCCCAACGCGAAGATCCAGACCGGACCCGGTTTGCCGAATTGGAGCTGGCACGCCTATCGCCTGGTCTGGAACGGGCCGGTCGAGCGATCGCAGATGATGAGCCTCTGGTTGCAGCCACCCTGGTTGACCCGCTGCGTGACCGCGGCGATGCTGCTGTTACTGGCGCTCGCCATTTGGCTGCATGTGCGGCCGCGCGGCACGTCGGGAGGCGCGGGTACGATCGGCGACGCGGCGGCAAGTGTCAGAACAAGAGCTGGCGTGGCGCGCTGGTTTTCCCGAACCGGTGCTCCCAATAGATCGGCGGCATCGCTCCTCGCGGTACTCCTATCCGGCGCTCTGTTGGCGATGGGAGTATTTGCTCCGATCGGGAGCACCGCAGCCGCGGCGCCGCCGCCGGCAGCGCCCACAAGCGCAACCTCGCCAGCCGCAATAGCAAGCGATTGGCCATCGCAATCGTTGCTGGACGAATTGCGCGAGCGGTTGCGCCGTCCCGCCGCCTGCCAACCGAACTGCGCGCTGATTACTCACTTGGGCCTGCGCGCGCAGAGTCAGTCTCTGCAACTTCGCCTCGAAGTTCATGCCGGCGCCGCGATGTTTGTGCCGCTTCCCGGTGGCAGTTGGCGGCCGGCCGATGTCCAACTCGATGGCCACGCCGCCAACCTGCGGCGCGACAACTTGGGTGACGGCATGTTGTGGCTGCAGATGCCGGTGGGTATCCATCAAGTGACGATGAGTTCTCCGCTCGCCGCCGACACGGTGCAGATCGCATTGCCGCTGCCGCCCAAGGTCGTTACCACGGATATCGCCGGCTGGACGCTTTCCGGTGTCGATGCGCGCGGCTTGGCCACCGGCGCCTTGACGCTGACTCGAACGCAGACGGCGGGCGGCGCTCGCGGCAACCTCTCCGGCCGGCAGTCCGAAGGAGATCGGCAGGAGGACAGCCTGCCGCCGTTCGTGCGCGTCATTCGCACGATCCAGCTTGACCGGCAGTGGACGATCGCGACCCAGATCCTGCGCGCCGGTGCGTCCCAAGCTCCAATCACGGTGCGTGTCCTATTGCTTGCGGGTGAAGCGGTGACCGACGCCGGCGTGCGGGTGGAGAACGGCACGGCGATCGTCACTGTCGCCGCCGGCGCCGGCGGCGGGTTCTCCAGCGTTCTGGCGGTTAGGCCGACGGTCGAGTTGCGGGCTGCCGATGAGATCAATCAAATCGAAACCTGGCGCCTGGACGTGGCGCCGATGTGGCACGCGGAGTTTTCCGGACTGGCACCGGTGACGCGCCAGGAAGGGAGCCGCTGGTTGCCGCAGTGGCAGCCGTGGCCCGGTGAGAAAGTGATGATCGCCGCCGTGCAGCCCGAGGGCGTCGCCGGGCAGACGCTCACGATCGACGATGTGCAGCTGTCGGCCAAGGCTGGTCAACGATCGACCGACGTCACGGCGATACTCACCTTGCGTTCCAGCCAGGGCGGCAATCAGATAATCGAATTGCCGGAGCAGGCCGAACTGCGCGCGGTGCGCATCGACGGCGCGCCGCAGCCGATTCGCGCCGAAGGTCGCAGAGTCACGCTGCCGCTCGTGCCCGGTGCGCGCAACGTGGCACTGGACTGGCGCGAGACGCGCGGGATCTCGTCGATCTACCCAGCGGCACAAGCGGACTTCGGCGCGCCCGCGGTCAACGTGAGAACCACGATCGCAGTGCCCGCCGATCGGTGGATCCTCGCGGTGGGCGGACCGTTGCTCGGACCCGCTGTCCTATTCTGGGGAATCGCGATCGTGATCGCTGCCGGCGCGGTGGTACTGGCGCGGCTGCGCTGGACACCGTTCGGTGCGCTCGCCTGGTTCCTGCTTGGCCTTGGAGTCGCCCAAGCCACGCTCGCAGGACTCGTGGTTGTGGTCGCCGTCACGTTGGCGTTTCAGGCCCGCCACCGCTTCGGCGCCCGCGTCCCCGGCTGGCGTTTCAACCTGATGCAGATTGTACTTGCGGTTACGGCACTGATTGCCCTGTCCATCCTGTTCGAAGCGATTCGCACAGGCCTCCTCGGTCGACCAGACATGCTGATTACGGGTAACGGGTCGAGCGCATACCAGTTGAACTGGTACACCGACCGGATCGACCGGACACCTCCTACTGCGTGGGTCGTCAGTGCGCCGCTATGGGCGTATCGAGTTCTGATGCTGGCCTGGGCGCTGTGGCTGGCACTGGCGGTCATTCGCTGGGCGCGCTGGGCGTGGATCGGGTTTGCATCCGGGCGGCTGTGGGAGAAAGTATCGAAGAGATCCGCGCCATCGCCGATCCGGCCGGCGCCAACGGCATCGACCGGGGCGCTCCCCCCAGATCCTCCGCCAACACCTTCGACGTCGTGATTCGGGAGATCAACGGGCTCGGTCAAGTGTCGCCCGTCCGGACAGTGTCGTGGGTCGAGTCAAGTGGGAGCCGGTATATCGGTCGTTCGACGCTCCGTTGCAGCAACTACCCTGCTCCACATTTTTTGCCTGGTCGATTGGGACATCCCGTTGACTTGGAGGACACGAGCGAGGGACCCAAGTGTTGCCAGCCACTTTAGTTGGGCGGACTTGTGCCCTTGTCCTGTAGTCGCATCCTCTCGCGATTTGCGACCCGCCATCGCTCCGCAGCTTGCTGGGTCGTGACGCCGCTTGCGGCCAACGCTCGGCGCAATTGACCCGCTTCGCCATACTGCGCGCGCTCCGCTGACTCGCCCCGGAAGCGGCGCAGTGAATCGCAACTGAGGAGATGCATGTCTTCAGCCGATGTTTGCACCTGTGACATCTGCCATCGCAGTGCGTCACCTTCGTCCTGCAGTGCGGCCAGGCGCGGGCTCGTCCCGCCGACTTTTCTCACAATGGCGACGCCAACCGCAGCGTCGATGGCGGTATGACCGTGCTGTATCAATGTTGCGGCGAGATCGCCACAGGTCTGGGCACGGTTCGGTTCGCGCAGCGCGTCGGCGCTGCAGTGCCGGAGGAGGTTCGCCTGATTGGCCAGCGGCAGCGCGGCGCGAATGCCGATCAACGTAACCACAAGGCTCCTCTCGATTGCCGGCGGGTGGCCTACCACCGCATCGGACGAGAGCAATTCCAAAATCTGGTCCCAATGCGGGTCACTGTATTGGCTTCTCGCTGCACGGTACAGCGCCGCTTCCGAAGTGCTCTGATCATGACGCTGCTCGGCATCGTTTGCGAGGTACAGCCAAGGGATGACGTTGCCGGGTTCAATCCTGGCCCATTGCGCGAAGCTGAGGAGGGCGCGATCGCCGCTGTCTGGTTCGGCAATCGCTCGAACACCACAGCGATAGACCGCAAGCGCGTAGGCGTCCGCATCGGACGTGTTGGTCGCAAGCCGCACCAGATCGCGGACGCTCTGAACGACGGCGTTACTCGCCGCTTGGTCCGCCGCGAACTTACAGGCAGCGTCGTCGTCGCCGCAATGACCTTTGGTACGGCGTTCAGCCATGAATGCGGCGCTCGCAGCCGCGCCATTTTGGAGAAATAGTCCAAGCGCGCGCTCGCGGTCGTTGGGTCGTGCCGCCAACTCCGTTGCGATCTCACCACGGATTTCCTCCGCCGCTGCATCAATCTCAGGCGGGATTTGCGGGACGCCATCGACGATGGGGACGGGACCATAGCCGCACAGCTCACTACTCGTCGGTGGGGTGGTGACCCCGGCACAGCCACTGGCGACTGCGTAGGAAGGGAGGTCGCTCGTTGTGCTGCCGATGCTCGGTCAAACGCTAGTGCCGTACCTCGGTTCGACCTGAACAATTCGTAGCATGCGGCAAGGATTGCAAGCAAGATTGCCAGCAGCACTGCGGCGGTGACGACAACGCGTCGCGGGTGCTCCCGCAAAGCGCCAAGAACATCGTCCCTCCATTTTGCAAATGACATTCGCGACCTTGGCAATGCAACGCGGGAATGTCCACGTGCGGAAGTATGAATGACTCTTACTTGGCTAGTGGCGGCCCCGAATCGTGTTCGTTTGCGCGATTTCGTACGACACCGGTAGGCAGGTATCCCGGATCCGCGTGGCGTCGCTGTTTTGCCGCGGGTTGGTTGTCGTCGAGGGTGGCGACGTCGATCAGGCGCCGCTGCCGGCGGGGTAATCCGTCCGATTGGCACCGCAAGATGTGATTTGCACACCCGCGAGGCAGAACTAGGATCATTGGCGTAGGAGGCGCGGAACCCAGCTACGAAAGGATGACCGATGAAGCAAATTCTGGTGCTTGCTGCATTTGCGCTGGTCGGCTGCGTCGCTCCGGTCCCAATCATTGGTACTGAACCCGACGTGCCCACTACGGGGGCGCAGGAGGCCGCCGCGGCCTTCGACGGCCAGCCCAATGGCCTGGTCGACGCCGACACGTTCCAAGCCGATCTGGATGAGTTCGACAACGTCGAGCTGGTCGCCGACGGCCTGGGGCCTGTTTATAACGCGCAGTCCTGCCGCGAGTGCCATCAGAATCCCCAGTCCGGCGGCGGCAGCCAAGTCGCCGAATTGCGCGCCGGCCACCGCGATGCGCGGGGGCGTTTCCAGAACCCCCGGGTGCCGATTGCCCGGGGCAAGGTTGTGATCGAAGGACGAACTCTGATCAACGACCGAGCGATCTGTCCCAGCGGTGCATTCCCCGATGAAGAGATCCAGGAACGCGTGCCGGACAGCGAAGACATTCGTACCTTCCGTCTCTCCATCAACCTTTTGGGCGACGGGTTCGTCGAAACCGTGGCGGACGATTTTCTGCGCGACCTCGCGGCCCGCCAATGCAAGCAGACACTGGGCCGCATCTGTGGTCGCGTGATTCAAGTGCCGGTGTTGGAAGCACCCGGCACCTACCGCGTCGGCCGTTTCGGCTGGAAAAATCAGCAGGCGAGCTTGCTGTCCTTCTCGGCGGACGCCTATCTGAACGAGATGGGCATCACGAGCCGGTTGCAGCCGACCGAAGTCACGACGATCTGCGACACCGTAGCGGACCCCGAAGACAACCCGCCCGCCGAACCCTCGCGCAGCGCACGCGCCAAGGCGAGGGCCGCGCGGTCCGTCGGCCGCGCGACCGCGGTCGAACAGATTACGGATATCGATCGCTTTACGCGCTTCATGCGTGCGACCAAGGCGCCACCGCGCGATGCAGTTCTCGCCAGGACCGAAGCCGCGCGCAGCGGCTCAGCGCGCTTCGATCGCGCCGGTTGCGCCACCTGCCATGTGCGAACCCTGGTGACCGCGCCCGAGGGCACGCCGTTGAACGGCGGCGCCTTTGCCGTCCCCGCTGCGCTTGGCAATCGGCTGCTGCACCCGTTTGGCGACTTCCTGTTGCACGACATTGGCACGAGTGACGGAATTGCCATCGCGGTCCAGGAGCACCATGGGATCGCCTATGTAGAGATGATGCGTGCCGAGATTGAGCCGACGGCTAGCCGGATGCGGACAGCGCCGCTTTGGGGTGTGCGTATGCGCAGCCGCTTGATGCATGATGGGCAGTCGGTCACTCTGCGCGATGCGATCTTGCGCCATGCGGGTGAAGCTAACGATGCTCGCAGGCGGTTCTTGCAGTTGACCGATGTCGAGCAGCAGGAACTGCTGACTTTCCTGCAATCGCTGTAATGCAACTAGGCAGCACGGCGCTGTCCGCGCGCCGTGCTACGGCCGGCAGATGCGGAGTGGCCCGCATCAGGGGTCGTCTTCAACTGCAAGGAGGCGAGAAGCGACCTTGTAGAGCGCAGCAGAAGGATGCAAGACGCTGGGTGCCGCGACCCGTCGAATCATCGCGATCGGCGGCCCGTCGCCCAACCCGTTGCCAAGAAAGCAGGAGGGTCTCCCTAGTGCGACGACGCCGCTCCGCTCGCTGGCGCGATGGGCAGCGCCGTCCGCTCCGCCTCCCGATCGCATTTTCCCCTCTTCTCAAGCCAATAAACGAAGTTGCCGGCGACGGCGATGCTGCCGGACACGACGGCACTGGCCGCGGTCACAACGCCAGCAGCGGCCAGAAGCGCCACGCAGCCTTCATTGGCGCAACCCACAAACCCGACCAACTGATCGACCTCGAGCGTCATCTGCCGCGCCGTGACTCGGCACTGCGCGTCGTACACGTCGACGGTGCGCGGTACGACCACGCAGCCTTGAAGGAGCGCGAATGCGAGAGAAACAAATAACCTCATGCGCTCGGACCGCGCCGGAAAAGGCAGGTAAGGGTGCGGCCGCGATTCTGCATTTTTCGCGCTGGCGGTAGTGACTTGGCTTGAGGCGACACAAATGTCGTGGTGGGAGGCCAGGCGCCCCCGGTCGCACGGGGTTGCCTGGGGTGCCGGGCCCAAGAGGACTCCTATGTTCAGACGTTCACACTGAGAGCTGATCTGCTTCCGCCCCATTTCTCGAATTCCCACGAGCCTTTGGCGTCACGGCGCTGTGTGGAGCAGCGGGAAATAGGACATCTCGTTGCGAAAAACCATCGCTGCTCGCATTCGCAATGATGCGAAAAGATCTCAACCATTCCCCACCGGAATTGGCCAATTCAGCCAACGCGCCACTGATTCAAGGAACACGCTGTAGAGCACGATCGGCACGGGCAGGCCGAGCAGCGTGCCCTGCAAGTACCTGCCGAACCCCACGCCCGAAAGTGCCAGCACATAGTTCAATGCCGGCGCGGTCTGGAACAGCAGGCGCAGGAGCAGGACGCTTTGTACGGGATGCGCGTCAAGCCGCGCAAAGATGCGCACGCTGATGGGGCCGCTGAATTCGCGCAGCGCGTCCGCACCCAACAGTCGAATCACCCAGAACGTGGTGACGCAGGAGAAGCAGGCCGCCACATAAGTGGCCAATCCGCCCCATAGCTCGCCCAGCGCCAATACCGCCGCGGCGAGAAACACCCAGCCGGGAATCTGGATCAGGTTTCCCAGCGCAAACAGGGCGGCGAATAGCAGCAGGCCGCCCAGTTTGTGGCGGGCAAAGCTGTCGTGTAGAAACTGCAGGCTGAGCTGAGACTTGAGGCCCGAAAACTCGAACACGGCCCACAGGAGAATCAGAAACAGCACGACGGCCAGAAGGCGCAGATAGCGTCGCATGCGCGCATTCTGGAGCAAGCCGCTGGCCGGCGCCGCAGCGGGCTCGCGCCAATCGCCGATTCAGGAAGACCGCGCGGCGAATGGCTGTCTTGCGCGCAAGACGTTCAAGCCGAAAGAGCCCATGGCTCAGGGCGAGCCGGTGCGTTGCGATGGCGGCCGGAAAGGTGCCGACACGCTGGCTGCCGGGCAACGCGCCTATCAGCCTATCATTATCTTTCGAGGCACGCGGAACGGGTCCGCTCGCCTCGCAACCGTAAAGGAGTGAGACAGATGGCCAAGAAGAAGAGTGAAGCTGGCGTTTACCGCGTCACGGAGATCATCGGCACCAGCGCGGACTCCTGGGAGGCGGCGGCGAAAAACGCGGTCGAAACGGCGGCCCAGTCGCTGCGCGATCTACGCATCGCTGAAGTCAGCAAGCTCGACATGAAAATCGAAGCTGGCAAGGTGGTTGCCTACCGCGCCCGGGTTTCACTGTCGTTCAAATACGGTGCCTGAACCAAGTGCGTCCGGTCGCCATGGAATCGGCGATCGCCGGCGGCGATTGGGTGCTTGTTTGCCAGGACAATCGACGCGGTCGCCTGAAGCGGGTGGGCAAGAGTTTCAGGGCTCGGCGCGATGACTGTCGCAGGCGATCAAGTCAATTGATCGTTCGCCATCGATCGTGATCGCGCCGGTCGGTTTGGGGACGGCCGTCGAACAGAATGATCACCCTTGGCCGTTTCATTCCGGCCGCGCCCCGAGCAATCCACGAGCGTCTCCAAGCGAGCTTACATAACTTCCCAATCGATTCCTGATCGATCAATCCCAATCGACCCGAATCGATCAATCCGAATCTTTCCAACATGCCCAGGCGGCCTCCAGCGGACCGACCCAGCAAGGACGGAGTGGGAGCAGCGGTGCTCGTCGCGCCGCCACGCACTATCGCCAACGATCGTGTGACCCATCATCGGCCGCTCACCGGGCACGTGATCCTCGCCAGCACGGATGTCGACAGCTATCGCTCGTTGCGCCGCCGGCCCATGCCGCGGGCCGAGCGGGTCAAGCTAGGCCGGAGCCTGCGCCAGAAAGTTCCGCGCAGTTCAATAGGAGATTGGCGGGCACCCACGAACCGGCCAGACCCGATCGCGCAGATCATTCGCTCGCACGAGGGCCGGCTGGAGTGGTTGATCCCGATCCGGGTCGGCCGGATGGTGGCATCTCCTTACGGCTTCCTGCGCGGTACCGCGGTGGTGATGGCGGAGGACGTCGCGCGCCTGCCGGCGACCGGAATCACGCCGGTCATCTGCGGTGATGCGCATCTGGGCAACTTCGGTTTTTATGCCTCGCCGGAACGGGATCTGGTACTCGATCTCAATGACTTCGACGAAGCCCATCCCGGCGGCTGGGAATGGGATCTGCGCCGGCTGGTCGCGAGCATCTGGGTGGCCGGGCGGCACAACGGCGCGCGTGAAGCACA
>Ga0137409_10003689_pt1 | contig 16175 bp, 17 predicted proteins | sample CZODoug1_16funga_FD_122059 | JGI IMG/M metagenome (GOLD analysis project Ga0137409, IMG submission 122059) | Vadose zone soil fungal communities from Angelo Coast Range Reserve, California, USA - CZODoug1_16fungal (Hybrid Assembly) | ecosystem: Environmental > Terrestrial > Soil > Vadose zone... | reverse complement strand
AGGATCCGTTCGTGCTCGGTGTGCGTCGTGATCACCGGCCTGGCGGGAAGGCCGAGCATTTCGTTCAAGCGCGCCGACGCGAACAACTCGTCGGTGGTGATGTTCCAGTCCCAGTGGCCCTCGTTGGAGCCGGTCATCGCCAGCGCGTAGCGCTCCTCCGATTTGCGCAGCGCCTCCTCGGCGTGCTTGCGATCGGAGATATCGATCGTTGCGCCCGCCATCCGCACGGCCTTGCCCTCTGCGTCGCGGAAACACTGGCCACGCGAATGCACCCAGCGCACGGAACCGTCCTGCATGATGATGCGGTGATCGATGTCGAGCCGCTCCGAGGTCCCGCCAAACTGGGCGCGGAACGCGGCCTGCACCTCGACAAAGTCCTCCGGCGGGATCGGGACCCGGTCGAAATAGTCCGACCAGCGCGTGATCTTCTCGTCGGCGGGCAGGCCGAAGATTTCGTTCATCGTGGGCGAGACGAACAACTCGTCCTTTTGCAGCTCCCACACCCAGTGGCCCTCGTTGGATCCGGTCATGGCGAGCGCATAACGCTCTTCGGACAGGCGCAACGCCTCTTCGGTGCGCTTGCGTTCGGAGATGTCCACGCTCACGCCGGCCACCTGCACCGCATTGCCGGCGGCGTCGCGGAAACACTGTGCGCGCGTGAGGATCCAGCGCACATCGCGTGCCGCCCCCAGAAGGATGCGGTATTCGAAATCGGCGCGCGATGACTTGCCGGACAGCAAGTCGGCCTCGACCTGCTGCAAACGCAGCCGGTCGTCCGGGTGCGGCGCGATCTGCGCGAAATAGGCAGTGCGCGTGGTCGCTTGCGTGTTCTCGGGCAGTCCGAACAGCTGGTTCACGGTTCCGGAGACGAACAGTGCATCGCTGGCGACGTCCCATACCCAGTGGCCGCCGCGCGAGCCGGTCATCGCGAGGGCATAACGCTCCTCCGACAGGCGCAGACATTCTTCGGCGCACTTGCGTGCATCGATGTCGCTCACCGAGCCGGCCATGCGATGCGGTCGTTCCGTTCCGCGGCGCACGCTCAAGCCGCGGATGCGCACCCAGCGATACCCGCCATCCGGCTTGCGCACCCGGTACTCGCCCTCGTAGGTGGGCCGCTTGCCGGTCAGGTGCGCTTCGATGGCGGCGATGCGCAGCGGCCGGTCATCGGGATGAAATTGCTGCTCGAGCGCGGCGAACCAGTCATCGATCGGCTGCGATTCGGGGCCAGGCGGCAGCCCGAGGATCTCGCGCGCACGCCTGGAGCCGAACGCCACGCCGGCCTGGTAGTCCCAGTCCCAGATTCCGTCGTCGGAGCCGGCGACGGCCAACGCAAACCGCTCCTGCGATCTCTCGAGCGACTGACGCGCACCGTCCAGGTTGGAAAGCTGCCGCTTCAGGATTGCCAGCAGGGCGACAGCGAGTCCCGCCAGGGCCAGCGTTCGTAGCGCCGTGCCGATGGCCTGCGCGCGCCATGGCGCAAGCGCAGCCGCAACGTCGCGCGTCAGAACAACCACGAGCGGGTAGTTCGGCACCGCGCGCACGGCGCCAAAACGATCGACGCCGTCGACCGGACTTATCTGGCGCAGCGGCGGCGGTTGCCCGGCGTCGCGCGCCGCCAGCATCTCGTCGAGCACCGCATAACGCTTGCCATAAGCGTCTTCGACCGACGGATACCGCGCCAGCAGGGTTCCGTCACGATGCATCAGCGTGACCTTGGTCGCGGGGTCTGGCTGGATGTCGTGATAGAACTGCTGGTAGTACTCGATCGAGCCGCGTGCGCTGAGCATGCCTGCAAACTCGCCATTCGCCGCCGTCAGGCGCCGCGAGATCGGGAAAAACCACTGCCGATCGGTACCACTTTGCAGTGCGTCGCCGACGACGAGTTCGGTGGAGACATGGTCGCGCACCGACCGGAACTGCGCCCGGTTGGAGACGCTCGCGCTTTCCTGGTTGATGGGAAACATCCACGACAAACCGAGTGCATTGCCGCGCGCGTCGTGCAGCGCGATCCCCTCCGTCTGTACGAGGTCGGCGGCTCTGTCACGCAACAGTACGTTGAGCTCGCGTGGCCCAAGGTTCTTCAGGTCGCCGCGTTCGTATTGTTCGGCCAGGTTGCGCAGCGCGACGTCGACCGCCTGCATGCTGCGCGCGGTTTGTTCGGCGATGATCTGGACCCCGGTCTGGAGCAGGCGGCCGTTTTCCGCGACCGTGAAGGAATAACTGCGGACGATGTCGTAGGCCGCCAGGGCCACGATCGCGCCGATGAGCAGCGCGCCGAGCCAGGTCACGTTGCGACCTGACCACCGGCGCAGTCCGAGCGACCCGAGCGTGCCGGCGAAGTTCATCTCATCGGCGCAGGAGGCTGCGAACGGCCGTGAGCAGGGATTCGCGGCCAACCGGTTTTGGCAGCACGCACGCTACACCCAGCGTGCGCGCTACGCCTCCGGTGCTTTCGATGCCGGGGAAGAAGGTCGATGAGAGGGCGATGATCGGAGTGCCGGGATGTTCGCCTGCCAGTCGCTGCAACAGTTCCATGCCGCCGCGCCGCGGCTGCGGCACATCAACGATCAGCAGGGCAAAACGCTCGCTGTTGGGCGCCCGGTCCTCGTTGCGGTCCGGGTCGGATTCGACCACGCAGCCGCAGACGCCTAACCACTCCTCGAGCAGGCCAAGCAGTGCGCGGTCGGTATCGACGACCAGGATGCGCGGTTCGATCGGGCCATAGTGCGACGATCCGTTCGGACCGTCAGAAATTTGTCTCATCAGCGCTGGTCCAGGCCGAACGGAGCGAACCAAGATCAGCGGAATGATCGAGCTCATCGAGCGTCCAGGCGGCTGCTTCTTCTGCCGTCAGTATCGCATCGGCCAAATCGGACTGTTCGAACTGCTGCTTCATGGTCGGTCTCCGTTGTGGGGTTACATCGGATGACCGCATTCCGCGCCGCGGCGGTTGCCGGTCTGTTTCCTGCGCCGGGGCGCCGGTTACAACTGCAATCCTCCTGCTTGAACCGCCGCCGCCTTCGCTAGCAGGGGAACCGCACCAGCGGCGGCCCCGTGGGTGCCTCCGGTGGTGTATGCGCGACGTTCAGCACCATCGAAATCGCCGTGAAGTATCCGATCAGACCGACGAGATCCATCAAGCCCTGTTCGCCAAACATCGCCAATGTGCGCGCATAGGTGGCATCACAGACGCCGTGATGCACCATCAGCTCGGTGGTGAAGTCGTACGCGACCGCCTCGTCTTCGGCCATCGCCGGCGGTCGCCGGCCATTGGCCAGTGCTTCGAGCGCTTCGGCGGACGTGCCAGCCTTCGCCGCCAGCGGCAGATGGATGAACCACTCGAACTCCTGGGTCCACGCGCGCGCGACGATCAGGGTGACGAACTCGTTGATGCGGGTGCCAAGGGCGCCTTGAAAGCGCAGATACTCGCCGACCTTCTGCATCCGCGCGAGCAATTCGGGGCTGCGCAGCAACGGTATGAATGGCCCTTTCACGCCCTTGCGCGGACCTGCAATCAGCTCCTCCGCAGCCTTGCGCTGCGCGTCGCTCATCTGCTCCAGGCGCAGCGGCGGCAAACGATCAGTCGTCATTGGTCTCTCCTTCGCCTGGCGTGAGGGCCGCAGGCTAGATCACTCGTTGCGGCACCCGTTTGACCAGAAGCCCTGCGGCGCTGAGCAACAGGATCAACGTCGCCAGCAACAGCGGCAGCGCGAACTGGGTTCCTTCGCTCGCCGACCCGCGCACGAGCAGCGGGCCGATGATCTGGCCGAGGGCGAAAGCCGTCGTCATCACGCCGATCAATGGGCGCGCGTGGACGCCGGCAACGTTCTGCGCTTCCTGCACCGCGTACATCGTGATCACCATGAACGTTCCGCCGACCGCCAGGGCCGCGATCAGCACGGCATCGAAGCTGGAGACAAGAGCGGCGACAGCGCATCCCACTGCCATCACGACATGCGCGAGCGCCCAGAACAGGCGCGCCTGTTTAGGCTTGCTTGCGCGCGCGGCGACCAGCGTCGCGATCGTTCCCGCAGTGCCAAAAAGCGGCCACGCCCAGCCGAACAGCGCCGGGTCGGGGATGACCTGGCGCGCCATCACCGGCAGAAACGTCGCGGGAATGATGTATCCGAAGCCGAAAGCGCCGTAGCAGAGGATGAGACGCCACTCGTCGCGCGAGAAGGAAAAACGCACACCGGATGCAGCGCCGGTTTCCTGCGCGGTTGTTGCGCCACCGGTTGACCGGAGCAGCGCAACGAAACCGAGAACGGCCAGCGCCGAGACCGAGCCGAGGATCAGCCAGAGCTGCGCCGAGCTCGCTCCCATCGCGACGAACGCGAGGCAGATCAGGCCTGCGCCCGCGACGCCGATGCCGACGCCGGCGAACACCACACCGCCCAGCGATGGACGCTGCAACGCTGCCAGGCGTTGCACCGACCACGCGGAGATGTGTACCAGCACGAAGGCGCTGGCGATTCCAGCCGCGGTGCGCCAGATGACCCACTCGGCGAAGAAATGCGTGAAGCCCATTGCGAGCGTGGTGATCGCAATCGCGAGCAGGCCGCCCAGGATGGCGCGCATCGGCGCCACGTGCAGTCGTGTTGCGGCCAGTGCGCCGATCAGGTAGCCGGCGTAGTTCGCCGAGGCCAGCCAACCGCCGGCTTCGACCGTAAGCCCGACGTCGGCCTGCATGACCGGCAGCATCGGCGTGAAAGCGAAGCGACCGATGCCCATGGCCACCGCCAGCGCCAGCAATCCGCCAAATGCGATGCCGGCAGCGCTAGCCGCGCGCATGACCGCGCGGCAAGTGGGCGTTGATGAGCTCGCTCGCGATCGAAATGCCCGCCGGTATCTCCGGCAGTTCCTCGCCCGGACCGAACCAGCGCGCGTCCGCGATCTCGTTCGGGTCGAGCGCGAGGTCGCCGCCCGCGTATTCGGCGGTGAAGGCGATCATCAGCGAATGCGGAAACGGCCATGACTGGCTGGCGAAGTAGCGCAGGTCTTTCACCGCAAGGCCGACTTCCTCGTACACCTCGCGGTGGATCGCGTCTTCGATCGACTCGCCGGCTTCGAGGAAGCCGGCCAGCGCGGTGAAGCGGTTGGTGCGCGTGGCAGCGTGTTTGGCGAGCAGGATTTCTTCGCCGCGCCGGATCAGCACCATCATCGCGGGCGAGATGCGCGGGTAAGCGAGATGGCCACACGCTGGGCAGCGCAAGCAGCGTTCACCGGCAACAACCTGCATCGGTGTGGCGCAGACACCGCAGTATCGATGCGTGCGCCTCCATTCGGTGATCTGGAACGCGCGCCCGGCGACGGAGAGCAGTTGTTCATCCAGCGCGCCGAACAACGGGCGCAGGCCCGAGAACACGTAACCTTCGACCGCGCTGATCTGCGCGTCGACGGCTGCCGCGCAGCAGTAATACTCGCCAAGCAGCCCGACCGGATAAGCCTCGCGCGGGGGCGCGCCAAGGGCTTCGAGCAGGTCGACCTCGTCTTCCGGCAGCGACAGGTCGGACGCGCGCAGCAGGAGCTGGTCGCCGCGGAACACGAAAAAACGCGTGCGGGTGGCAGGCTGTGGCGCCTGCAATGGAACGAATCCAGCGGGAGTGGCAAGCATGAAGCCCGCATCATAGTTTCTGCCACGAACGCTGCACCGGCGCACACGGTTACCATCCGGCGGATACCTCCAATCGATCGCGATGCACATCGTGCTGGTCCACGGCCTCGGGCGTACGCCATTGTCGATGGCACGCTTGGCGCGCTGCCTGAAAAAGGCCGGGCACGCGACCGAGAGCATCGGGTACATCGCGGCGCTAGAGCCGTTCGAACACATTCGAACCCGTGTTCGTGCGCGCCTGTTGGCGAGCGCCGCGGCGGGGCCGTACGCTGCGATCGGGCATTCGCTGGGAGGACTGTTGCTGCGCGCGGCGCTTGCCGACTTCCCCGCGTCCGTGCCGCCGCCGCGCCTGTTGGTGACGCTTGGCAGTCCAACGCGGCCGCCGCGTATTGCACGCAGCTTGCGCGACGTGTGGCTGTATCGCCGCCTTGCCGGCGAGTGTGGCCAGCTGTTGGCGGACGCCGATTTTCTGCGGTCGTTGCATGTGCCGTCGGTACCGTACACGGCGATCGCGGGGACACGCGGCTGGCCGCGTCACGTTGGGCCGTTCCGCGGTGCCCTGAATGACGGCCTGGTCGCACTCGACGAAACCAGGGCGGCGGATTCGGTCGAGCACGTACACGTGCCGGCCTTTCATACCTTCCTGATGAACAGTCGCGCCGTGCAGCAGCACATCTGCGCGCGCCTCGACGCGCTGGTCAAGCGGCCGCTTCTCGAATAGTGTGGCTTGATCACCTCTCTTCTCTTTGTCATTCCGAGCCGCAGGCGAGGAATCGCGGAGCGATTGACCGAGATCCTCGTCACTACGCTCCCCGGGATGACACGTTCACTGACGCAGCACCTGAGGGAACATCGGCATGGACACCACAGAACTGATCGACCGTTATTGCCTGGCATGGTCGGATCCCCAGCCGGCGCAACGAGCCGTGCTCCTCGAGCAGGTCTGGGCGGCCGGGGCGACGTACACCGATCCGTTGGCGCACGCCACCGGTAGCGCCGAACTGCTGGCGCACATCACGCGCGTGCAGGCGCGGCGCCCGCGCGGCAAAGTGGTGCGCACCAGCGTGGTCGACATTCACCACGGCATTGCGCGTTTTGCGTGGAAGGCAGTCGATGCTGCCGGCGCGACAGTGATCCACGGCATCGATATCGCGTTTCTGTCGGCTGACGGCGCGAAGATCGAACGCATCCTCGGTTTTTTTGGCGCACTCGAACCGCTGCCGCCGCGCTGAGCGCGGCAGATCAGCGGCGCGCCAGCACGACCAGGGTCGCGCCCGCGGCGACGAGTACCGCGCCGATGGCGCTCGTCGCCGACAATGGGCGGCTGCCCGCACCGATCTGCATTGCGTCGAGGACCACCGAGGCGAGCACCTGGCCGGCAATCAGGCCGACCGTCGGCGCTGCCGCACCGGCGCGGCTGTAGCCAAAGACCATACAAAAGACGACGAAGGTGCCGAGCAGTCCGGGTACGAGGAACCACGGTTTCCACGCCGTCGCCATCGCGCCGATGAACGAGGTGCCGGTCGTCGCCAGGTTGATCGTGAGCAACAGCGCCAGTCCGACCAGGGTGTTGAGCAGCAGCACCAGCGGGAATGCAAGGCCGCGGGCGGCGATGCCGGACAGCACCAGGTTTTGCACCGCGAGCGCGATGCCCGCCGCCAGGGCAAGTGCGACCGCGGCCACGCGTCACTCATCCGGGCGCAGAGCGCCAGGCGGATCGAGAAATCGTTGCACGAAGACGAGATCGAGCCAGCGCCCGAACTTGTGCCCGACTTCGCGAAAATGCGCCACCTCTTCGAAGCCGAGGCGCGCATGCATGCGCAACGAAGCGGCGTTGGAGGCATCGATGCCGCCGATCATTACGTGCTTGCCGAGCGCCACCGCGTACGGGAAGAGTGCAGCCACGAGGGCCGGTCCGATGCCTTGCCCGCGGCGATCGGCGTGCACGTGCACCGAGTGCTCGACCGAGTACCGGTAACCCGGCCACGCGCCGCGGAACTCGGCGAAAGAAGCGAAGCCGAGCACTGCGCCATCGCGTTCGGCGACCAGCACCGGAAAACCCGCCGCGGTGCGCGCGTTGAACCAGGCGGTGCGATCCTCCAGGGTCGCCGGCGCGAAAAAATACACCGCGGTCGAAGTGGCGATGACGTCGTTGAAGATCGCGCGTATGGCCGCGACGTCGGCGGCGCACGCCGCACGGATCTCAAAGCCGGTATGCATCCGGCCCATTGTCCACTATAGTGAACACGTGTCAAGGAAAGTAAACACCGACCCGACACCGCTCATCGCCGCCCGGCTGCGCGAAGAGCGGCGCCGGCGCGGGTGGTCGCTGGGCCAGCTCGCCGGCCATGCCGGCGTCTCCAAGGCCATGTTGAGCAAACTGGAGCGGGGTGAATCGAGCCCGACTGCGACCCTGCTGGGACGCATCTGCGGCGCGTACGGCCTCACGATGAGCGCACTGGTGGCGCTGCCGGGCGATCGCGGCGGCCTGTTGGTCAGACGCGCCGACCAACCGGTGTGGCGCGACCCGCAGTCGCACTATCTGCGGCGCCAGGTTTCGCCGCTTTCGGATCTTCCATTGCAACTGGTCGAAGTGGAACTTCCCGCGCGGGCAGAAGTAGCGTTCCCGGCGGCGGCGTACGCGTTCATTCGCCAGCTTGTCTGGGTGCTGGTTGGCCGACTGGATTTTGTCGAAGGCGAGACCGTGCACCGCTTGAGCGCCGGCGATTGCCTCGAGCTCGGCGCACCGGCCGACTGCGTGTTTCGCAACCGTGGCCGTTCCGCGTGCAGGTACCTGGTAGCGCTGGCACGGCGGCGGTGAGCAGACGCGGGGCGTCGTCAACCGAGCTACGACAATCCGATGATTCGCCCTTGCGCGTCGATGTCGATCGCGAACGCGGCGGGTTCCTTCGGCAGGCCGGGCATGGTGCGGATCTCGCCGCACACCAGCACAACAAATCCGGCGCCGGCAGACAGGCGCACTTCACGGATGTTGACCACGTGTCCGCTTGGAGCGCCGAGCTGAGCTGGATCGGTGGAGAACGAGTACTGTGTCTTGGCGATACAGATCGGCAGATCGCCGTAGCCGCTTTGTTCGATGCGGCGCAGCTGCGCCATCGCGCCGGTGTCCGCCGTGATCTCGGCCGCGCCGTAGATGCGGGTGGCCACCGCGCGCGCTTTTTCCCACAGTGAAAGTTTGTCTTCGTACGTGTAACGCGGCCGCGCTGGCGGCGCGCTGGAACACATGCGCACCACTTCGCGTGCAAGGTCCTCGGCACCGGCGCCGCCGTGGGCCCAATGGCGCGACACCACCATCGTCACCCCGAGCGCGGCGATACGCTCGCCGAGGTGCTGCAATTCGGCGTCGCCGTCGCTGCTGCGATGATTGAGCGCCACCACGCAAGGCAAGCCGAAGTGGGTGTGGATGTTGTGCACGTGGCGCGCGACGTTCTCGAAACCGCGGTCGAGCGCGTCGATATCGGGATCGTCCACGCGCTCCAGCGGCACCCCGCCGTGGAACTTGATCGCCCGCAACGTCGCGACGATGACTGCGGTGGCCGGCCAGATGCCGGCCTTGCGGCACTTGATGTCGAGGAATTTCTCCGCGCCCAGGTCGGCGCCGAAACCAGCCTCCGTGACCACGTAGTCGGCCAGCTTCAGCGCGGTGCGCGTTGCGAGCACCGAATTGCATCCATGCGCGATGTTCGCAAATGGGCCACCATGAATGAACGCCGGATTGTTCTCCAGCGTCTGCACCAGGTTCGGCGCCAGTGCGTCGCGCAACAAGGCCGCCATCGCACCGTGCGCGCCGAGATCGCGCGCACGCACCGGGTTGCGAGCGTAGGAATAACCCACCACGATGTTGCCAAGGCGCTGCTTGAGGTCCGCGAGGTCGGTGGCGAGGCAGAAAATCGCCATGATCTCGGACGCCGCGACGATGTCGAATCCGTCTTCGCGTGGAAATCCGTTCGCCGGTCCGCCGAGGCCGATGGTGATCTGGCGCAACGCGCGATCGTTCGCATCCAGCACCCGCTTCCACGTAATCCGCCGCACGTCGATGCCGAGCGCGTTGCCGTGATGAATGTGATTGTCGAGCAGCGCCGCAAGCAGGTTGTGCGCGGCGGCGATGGCGTGAAAGTCGCCGGTGAAGTGCAGGTTGATGTCTTCCATAGGCACCACCTGCGCATGTCCGCCGCCGGCCGCGCCGCCTTTCATGCCGAAGACCGGACCGAGCGACGGCTCGCGCAGGCAGAGCAAGGCGCGGGCGCCAATACGTGCCAGGCCATCGGCGAGGCCGACGGACGTGGTGGTCTTGCCTTCGCCGGCCGGAGTCGGTGACATCGCGGTGACCAGCACCAGCTTGCCGGACGGGCGCTCGCGCAGCGTCTCGATGAAACGCAGCGCGACTTTGGCTTTGAAACGGCCGTACGGCTCGAGAAATTCTTCGTCGATGGCGAGCCGCTCGCGCGCCAGTTCGATGATTGGCCGCAGCTGCGCGGCCTGGGCGATTTCGATGTCGGTCAGTACGCGGGGTTTTGAGTTTGGATCCGCCATGGTGCGCTTGGGGTCAGGGCGCAACAACGACGCGCCGGCCGCGCACGATTGCCGTTTCTGCGACTGCCGTCAACTGGCGATGCAGTTGCCTCGCCTCAGCTTCGACGCCCCACCCTCACCCTCCCCCGCGAGCGGGGGAGGGCTGCGTGGGGGCGCGCAGAGCTCGGTCTTTCAAGCCGCCAGCGCTTCAGCGCCGAGCAGGTCGTCGATCGCCACATGCGCTTGTCCGAGCGCATTCGTACGCTGTTCGTCGCTGATCGCAAGCCCTTCGGCGTAGACGAACTGCACGTCGTCGAAGCCGAGGAAGGCAAACAGCGTTTGGATGAAACCCGTCTGCGAGTCGCTTGCCTTGCCCGCGTGCAGACCACCGCGCGTGGCGAAAACGATCGCCTGTTTGCCGGTGAGCAATCCGACCGGACCGGATGCGGTGTAGCGGAACGTCACGCCCGCTCGTGCGATGTGGTCGAAGTAGGCCTTCAGGCTTGAAGGCACGCCGAAGTTGTACATCGGCAGGCCGAGCACGATCAGGTCGGCGTTGCGCACCTCTTCGATCAGCGCGTCGGAATAGTCGATCACCGCCTGCTGCTCCGCCGAACGTTCGCCGTCCTTGGCGAGGAACGCGCCGAAGCGCGCGGCATCGAGGTGTGGCACCGGCTCACGCGCGAGATCGCGCACGATCACGTTGCCATCCGGATTGGCTGCGCGCCAGGCAGCGACGAATCGATCTGCCAGCCGGCTCGACTGGCCGCCGTCGGAGAAGATGCTCGACTTGATTTGCAGCAGGGTGTTCATTTGGATCCTCCTGGTTCTTGCTCGCACCGCGCAGCGGTAGCGCGTTGAAGCGAATTGAACCATTGAGGCAGTCGATAAAAAAGCGCAAAATTTCGCGCCTAACGATCGATTCCATCGATGGATATCGACTCCAATGACGACCACTGCGGCGGCACCACGCATCACGCTCGATCAATGGCGCGCGCTGGCCGCGGTGGTCGAAGCCGGCAGTTATGCGCGCGCCGCCGAAACGCTGCATCGCAGCCAGTCCACGGTCACCTACGCCGTACAGCAGCTCGAGACGCAGCTCGGCGTCAAGGCGTTCCAGATCGACGGCAGGCGCGCAAAACTCACGCCTACCGGTGAGCTGCTCTATCGGCGCGCACGTTATCTGCTCGAGGAAGCGGCTGGACTGGAGCAAGCGGCGCGGCGTTTTTCCGCCGGCTGGGAGCCGCAGATCCGGCTCGCGGTTGAAATGATTTTTCCGTCCTGGCTGCTGCTTGCCTGCCTGGATCGATTCAGCACAGAAAGTCCGGGCACGCAGATCGAGCTCACCGAGTCCGTGCTCGGACACCGCACCGACGCGCTCGCCAGCGGCGACGTCGATCTGGCGATCTTCAACACCTCACCACCGGGATTCCTTGGCGAGACGTTGATGCGCGTGCAGTTCGTGCTCGCAGCGCATCCCAAGCACCCGCTGCACAAACTTGGACGCAAGCTCACGGTGCGCGACTTCCGGCCCTATCGCCATCTGGTGCTGCGCGAGACCAGTCCCGATCGTCCGTCGGAAGTCTCGATGCGTACCACTCAGCGTTGGACGGTGGGCCAGTTCTCCACCTTGATCGAGGCGGCGCGCGACGGGTATGGATTCGCCTGGCTGCCGGAGGAAAAGATCCGTCCGGAGTTGCATGCCGGCACGCTCAAGGCGCTGCCGTTGCACGAAGGTGCGGAGCGTTTTGCCGATCTCTATCTGCTCTTCGCCAACCGCGAACACGCCGGACCCGGCACGACACGGCTTGCGCAGATCATCCGCGAGGCGGTAGCGCACGAGTGCGCCAACGTAGCTGCGGCCGCAGCGGCTTCTGACAAGCGAGTTCGTTCAAAGCGCAAGCCAGGGTGAACACGGGCCACATCGAGTGTTGACCGTAGCGGAGCGGGCTTCTAAGGTTGCGCATTCGATCTGAGAGACGGGGACTGAAAGATGCGGACGTTTGTTTGCGCGCTTGCGCTGGCGACGGCGGTTTGTGGCGCGATGGCGCAAGGCAAGGCGGATCCGGCAGAAGAATTTCGCAAGCTGCCCTGGGTCGCCGGTCCCGAAGACGGAAGAATCGCCGGGCAGGCGACCATCAAACTCGGCGACAGGTTCGGCTTCCTGGGCGAGCAGGGCACGAGCAAGTTCCTCGAGTTGAATGGCAATCCGCCGCGGCCCGGCCACTACACGCTCGTGCCGCGCGAAGGCGACTGGTTTGCCGTGTTTCACTTCAACGCCGATGGTTACGTGCGCGACAACGAGAAGATCGACGCCGACGCGTTGCTCAAGTCGCTCAAGGAAGGCGACGAGGCGGGCAACGACGAGCGCAAGCAACTGGGAATGCAACCCATCCACACCGATGGCTGGAGCGTGCCGCCGCACTATGACGAAGCGAACAAGCGCCTGGAATGGGGCGTGCGACTGCGCGATCACGAAGGGCGGTTTGTCGTCAATTACACGTCGCGCTTGCTGGGACGCGAAGGTGTGATGAGCGCAGTGCTGGTTTCAAACCCGGATTCGCTCGAAAAGGATCGCGCCGCATTCGTCACGGCACTCAACGGCTTCTCGTACGACTCCGGCAAGGCCTATTCGGAATTCAAGGAAGGCGACAAGCTCGCAGCCTACGGGCTGGGTGCGCTCGTGCTTGGCGGCGCCGCCGCGGCGGCCGCAAAAACGGGCGTCGGCAAAGCGTTGTTCAAGGGCCTGTGGATCGCGCTCGCTGCCGGCGCTGCGGGCGTATGGGCCTTTGTCAAACGTTTCATGGGCAAGAAGGCCTGAGGTTCGGAAGCGGCGCGGGCGTGCTGGTCGATCGGATCGCTGAACTGTCGCAGGCGCTGTGGTTGTTGGCGTTCGGTTTTTACGCGCTCGATGTTGCGCGCCTGGTCCCGCCCGGGCGCTTGCTTCTGCGCGAAACGAGCGGCGGGAGGTTTGTGCCCGTGCTTGCCGCTTTTCCGTTCGAGCTGGCGAAGAAGGAGCTCTACGTTGCCGGTATCTTGTTGGCGTGGAGAGCGGTGCTGACGGCGCGCTGGACGGCAGACGTCGATCCGCGGGCGTTTGCGCTGGAGCAGGCGGATGACGCGTTGCGCGGGCTGCTGCCGTTTCGCCTCGTGGGCACGTTCAACTTCATTTTGCTGTTTGTCGTTGCACCGGTGCTGACGAGCATCGTCGGCCTTGGCGGTGCGCTGCTGATCGTTGCGCCGCTGATCTACCCGGTCAACCTGCTCACCGGCGTTTATCTTCTGAAGCGCCGCGACCGCTTCGGACTGGCGCGCGGCCAGGCGGCGTGGATGCTCGCGGACGCGCTGTTGTGTCCGCCTTACGGCGCGAACTGGGTCAAGCGCATCGCGCGTTTGCTGCCCGAGTTGCCCGCGTTGACGCAAATTCAAGACCGGCTGGCGCCGGCCGATCTCGAGCGCGTGTCGAGTGTCATCGCCCTGCGGCAAGCGCATGTGGATGCGACGGAGGAATGAGATGACGCTGCTGCAGTGGGCGTTCGTGATCGCCGCCGGTATCGCCGGTTACGCCGGCGTTTCATGGCTGATCGATCGCAACCGCGCCGCGCGCGAGCGACGCACGCTAGGTGCCGCCGACAGCGCGGTGAAACCGACGGTTCAGACGCCGGGCGAACGCTCGGCGTGGGACGAGTTCAAGGAACGTTAGGCGCCCAGCTTGGAGCGGGGCGGGTCAGTGGCGAATGCAGATCTTGCCGAACTGCGCACCGCTTTTCAGATACGCCATCCCTTCCTTCAATTGTTCGAACGCGAACACCTTGTCGACCACGGGCTGCAGTTTGTGCAACTCGATCGCGCGCAGCATGGTTTCGAACATATCGCGGCTGCCGACCGTAATGCCCTGCAGCCGCACGTGGCGCGTCACGACCAGGCCGAGCGGAGCAGCGAGTGCGCCGCCCGATAAAACGCCGATCATCGAAAGCGTGCCGCCGGGTCGGATGCACCGCAGCGACTGGGGCAGCGTTTTTTCTCCACCCAGTTCGACGATGTGATCGAAGCCGCGGCCGCCTGCGGAGAGTTCGCGCGCCGGCTTGTACCACTCGGGCGTGGCGACATAGTTGATGCCGGCGTCTGCACCAAGGTCCCTGGCGCGCGCGAGCTTGGCGTCCGCCGATGAGATGACGGTGACGTGGGCGCCAAGCAGCTTGGCGAATTGCAACGCGAACAGCGCCACGCCGCCGGTGCCCTGCACCAGCACGTGCGACCCGGGACCCAGCGTGTCGTGCGTCACCACGGCGCTCCACGCGGTGAGTGCAGCGCAGGGAAGCGCCGCGGCCTCAACATCGCTCAGATGCTGCGGCACCTTGCACATGCCTTCTTGCGGCAGGCACATGAGGTCGACCATCGTGCCGTCGATGGGGCCGCCGAGCGACTGCGACAGCCGCTCGAGGGTGGGTTCGCCGCCGATCCACGTCTGGCAAAAGTTTGGACAAACGCGATCGCCCACCTTGACTCGCGTCACGCCGGCGCCGATCTCAACCACTTCACCCACGCCATCCGAGACCGGTACCAACGGCAGGTTGCCGGTGAACGACCCGTAGCCGCGCACGATCACGTACATGTCGCGGTAGTTGAGCGACGCTGCCTTCATGCGCAGCAGGACCTGGCCCGCAGCGGGCCGCGGTTCGGCGCGCGTGGTGAGACGCAGGTGGTCGAGGTTCCATTCGTCGCTTAGTTCAAAGGCACGCATGGCTGAGTCCCTTTGTCATTCCGAGCCGCAGGCGAATGGAAGTCTTCGCAAACCGAGATCCCTCCCCTCGGCTTCGCTCGGGGCAGGCTTCGCTGCGCTCCTCGGGATGACATGATCAACGCATGTTGCCCGTATGCCCGAGCGAGTACCTTCCCGGTTGCGGCCACACGGTGAGGCCGTGCGGTTCCTTGCCAACCGGGATCTTGGTTACTGCGCCGCTCGTGGTGTCGATCGCGTACACCACGTTGTCGTAACGTCCCGACAACCACAACACCTTGCCGTCGGTGCTGACGTTGCCCATGTCGGGACTGCCGCCGCCGGGGATCGGCCAGTTGGCTTCGACCTTGCGCGTGGCGAAGTCGATCACCGAGACGCTGCCTTTGCCGCCGGGAACGCCGTGGATCTTGTTGATGCCGCGATTGGCGACGTAAAGTTTGGTGCCGTCGCGGCTCGGATAAAGACCGTGCGAGCCGACGCCGGACTTGATGAACTCGACCTTGGTGAAGGTCTCGCCGTCGACCACGTGCACGCCGTCGGCCATCATGTCGGCGACGTAAAACAGCTTGCCGTCGGGCGACACGCGGATATCTTGCGGCATGCCGCGCCGTGCGAGCGTGAGATACCCCAATACCTTGCGCGCGACGAGATCGATCTTCACCAGGCCGCCGTTGAACTCGCAGGTGAAAATCGCGAACGTGCCGTCGATGGAAAAGTCGGCGTGATTGATACCGGCGCAATTGGGCGTGTTGATGGAATATTGCAGCTTCATCGTTTGCGGATCGCGGAAGTCAAGGCGCTTGCGCGCTTCGGCCACGACGATCGCCGACGTACCGTCGGGCGAGAAATACATGTTGTAGGGATCGTCGACGTCGATCGGCTTGCCGGGTTTGCCGGTCTTGGGATCGACCGGAGTCAACGTTCCGTCGGTGCGTCCTTCCGCGTTATTGGTGACCCAGAGCGTCTTCAGATCCCACGCCGGCACGATGTGCTGCGGATTGATGCCGACCCGGAACCGGTCGATCACTTTCATGGTTGCCGGATCGATCACGTACACGTCGTTGGACTGCAGGTTCGGCACGTAGACGCGCGCCAGCGCGTCCGCTACGGTGGGGCTCATTTTTCCGGCGCCGGCCTCGCTATAGAGGTTGTTGCGGTCGACGACCGGGGGCATCGCCGTTTGCGCACTTACCGCAACCGGAGCCAGGAGCGAAACGAGCGGGAGCATCCCGCGCAGGAGTCTTGCAAGCGTCTGGTCCATGTCTACAACGCTAGGAGTGGAGA
>Ga0137409_10003687_pt1 | contig 16182 bp, 12 predicted proteins | sample CZODoug1_16funga_FD_122059 | JGI IMG/M metagenome (GOLD analysis project Ga0137409, IMG submission 122059) | Vadose zone soil fungal communities from Angelo Coast Range Reserve, California, USA - CZODoug1_16fungal (Hybrid Assembly) | ecosystem: Environmental > Terrestrial > Soil > Vadose zone... | reverse complement strand
CGATCCTTGGCTCTTCCGGGAGCAACACCCCGACGAGCACCTTGAGCAACGACACCTTCGTCGGCAATGGTCACCCTGATACGTTCGTGTTTGCACCCAATTTCGGAAACGATGTCATCAAGGATTTCAGCACGCAGGGACGGGGCCACGACGTGGTCCAGTTTAGCAAGAGTGTTTTCGACAGTTTCGCAGACGTCTTGGCTCATGCAACACAGAGCGGTCAAAATGTTGTCATCGCGGACAGTACGGGCGACTCCCTGACGTTGAAGAACGTTAAGTTGGCTGCTCTCGACAAGCACGACTTCCATTTCGCGTAGCGTTTGCGTCTCGTCGTTCTGAGTTAGGTGTCATCTCCATCTTGGGAGGCGCATCCCAAGGGAGTCACGCTCTGGGGGATACTGCAATGACTGACTTTGGAAGGCGGGGGCAATTGTCCCCGCCGGAATATCCGGAATATATCGAAGACATCGAAGTGTCGCGCATGGCAGTCTTTGTGGCTGCCGTGCGCATTCTGGCTGAGCGGGCGAGACTGTCGTCGCGCGTGCGACAGCTCCCGGAAACGGCGAGACAGCTGACCGAAACGATTCGTCTGAAATTGTTCGCCGGCCGCTCGGATTCGACAGTAGATTACGATGCGCCGAGATCTGAAATCGCGGCCTTTCTTGTATCCTGCCGCCGTATATTTTGGGGTTTGGCGGCCTTCAGCGGCTTGAGCAATATCCTGATGCTCACCGGCTCTTTTTTCATGTTGCAGGTCTATGACCGGGTGCTGCCGGGCCGCAGCGTCCCGACGCTGATCGTACTTATGGCGTTGGCAACGATGCTCTATTTGTTTCAGGGGGGGCTCGATCTGGTCCGAAACCGGATCAGCGTTCGCGTCGGTCGCCATCTCGACGAGACGTTGGGCCTGCGGGTGTTCGACGCCATGGTCCGTCTTCCGTTGATGACGCGGGGGGTCGGCGACGGGTTGCAGCCGTTGCGCGACCTGGACCAGGTACGTAGTTTCCTGGCCAGCGGTGGCCCGGCTGCACTTTTCGACCTTCCATGGATGCCCGTTTATCTTGGCATCTGCTTCCTCTTTCATTTCTGGATCGGTGTTACGGCGCTCATCGGGGCATCGGTGCTGGTTACAATCACCATCCTGACCGAGACCCGAACGCGGGGGCCGACCAAGGCCTTTGCCCGCTTTGCTGTGTCACGAAGTTCACTGGCCACCGAGGGAAGGCGGAATGCCGAGGTATTGCAGGCCATGGGCATGCGCCGGCAGGCCGCGTTGCGCTGGCGTGAGTCCAATCGAAAGTACCTCGCTGCTCACGAGGCAGCCAGCGATGTCGCCAGCGGTCTCGGCGGGATGTCGAAGATATTCCGTGCAATCCTGCAATCGCTCGTTCTAGCGGTCGGCGCCTATCTCGTTATCAATCAGGAGTCGACGGCAGGCATTATCATTGCAGGTTCGATCCTGACGGCGCGCGCGCTGGCTCCCGTCGAACTCGCGATCGCGAACTGGAAGGGCTTTGTGGGCGCTCGGCAGTCGGGTCAGCGGCTGGATCAGTTGTTGAAGCTCTTGCCCAAGGAAGAGGAGCCCTTGGCGCTGCCTCCGCCGACCAAAGTGCTCGCGGTCGATCAAATCCACGTCGCAGCACCCGGCTCCGAGAAGCTCATCCTCAACGATGTTTCGTTCAGGCTCTGGAGTGGGGAGGGGCTCGGGATCATCGGTCCCAGTGGATCCGGCAAGTCGTCGCTTGCACGGGCGCTGGTCGGCGTCTGGCCGCAACTTCGTGGAAGAATCAAAATCGACAATGCTTCGCTTGAGCAATGGTCCTCGGAAGCTCTCGGCCGTCACATCGGCTACCTGCCGCAGGACGTCGAGCTGTTTGATGGCAGCATCGCAGTCAATATTGCGCGCTTCGATCTGAAGGCAACTCCGGCCGGCGTATTGGAAGCAGCTCGCGCGGCGGGCGCGCACGATCTCATTCTCTCCTTCGCCGATGGATACGCGACCAAGGTTGGTGAAGGGGGGATGACGCTTTCGGCCGGTCAACGTCAGCGTATCGGACTCGCCCGTGCGTTCTATGGTAATCCCTTTCTCGTGGTGCTCGATGAGCCGACGTCGAATCTCGATTCCGACGGTGAAGAGGCCCTCACTGGAGCCATATTGAGTGTGCGACGCCGAGGCGGAATAGTCGTCGTCATCGCGCATCGACCGAAAGCGCTTGATGGCGTCGATCATGTTTTGGTTATCGCAGAGGGTAGGGTTCAGTCGTTCGGCCGGAAGGAAGACGTTCTCGGCAAGGTACTGCGAACACCAACACCTTTCAAGATTGTTGCAGAGAATCAGGGAGTAGCGCGATGGACGGCGAGGTGACATCGGCACTGCATTCAATCCAGCGTTATATGATCGCCGGCATGCTCATTGTTGGACTTGTGACATTCGGCATTGGCGGCTGGGCAGCAACGTCTGAATTGACGGGCGCTGTCATCGGCCAAGGCGTGATTGTCGTGGATTCGAGCGTCAAGAAGGTGCAACATCCGACTGGCGGCGTCGTGGGAGAGCTGCGGGTACGAGAGGGCGACAGGGTCAAAGCCGGCGACATACTGGTCCGTCTCGACGAGACACAGACGCTTGCAAATGCCACGATCATTTCAAGGAACTTCGACGAATTACTGGCACGCCAGGCGCGTTTCGAGACCGAACGGGACAATGCAGATGAAATAATATTCCCCAAGGTTCTGCTTGAACGCAGCCGCGATCCCGCCTCCGAGGCCGCACGTGCGATTGCTGCCGAACGGAGCTTGTTCGATTTGCGCCGGCAGGCCCGGGGCGGACAGAAAGCCCAGCTCAAGGAGCGCGGCGCGCAGCTTCGGGAAGAAATCAAGGGATACCTCGGACAGGCCGAGGCCAAGCAAAAGGAAGTCGATTTCATTCATCAGGAACTCGAGGGAGTTCGCACGCTCTGGGAGAAGAAACTTGTGCCGATGAACCGATTGACGGCCCTGGAGCGTGACACCGCGCGCCTTGAAGGCGAGCGCAGTCAGCTGTCCGGCATGATTGCACAGGCCAAAGGCAAGATTGCCGAGATCGAACTTCAGATCATCCAGGTCGATCAGGATCTCCGTACCGAGGTCGGCAAGGACCTGATCGAAACACGGTCGAAGATTTCCGAACTGGCTGAACGCAAGACCGCCGCGGTCGACCAACTCAATCGGATTGATATTCGTGCTCCGCAAAGCGGGCGCGTCCACCAGCTCACGGTGCATACCGTTGGTGGCGTCATATCGCCCGGCGAGCAGATCATGCTGATCGTCCCGGACGCCGACGCCTTGGCCGTCGAGGTCAAGATTGCACCGCGCGATATTGATCAGGTCTATGTCGGTCAAACCGCGTCAATGCGGTTCGCTGCCTTTGATCAAAAAACGACGCCTGGGGTCGAGGGAGAGGTAAGTATGGTCTCGGCCGATCTCACACAGGATCAGCGAACTGGCACGAGCTACTATACCACTCGCGTGCTGCTCAAACCCGAGGAACTTGCCCGGCTGGGGAATGCCAAGCTGGTGCCTGGCATGCCGGTCGATGTCTTTATCAAAACGCCTGGCCGGACCACGCTGTCCTATCTTATCAAGCCCCTGCGGGATCAAGCGGAGCGCGCACTCAAGGAACGTTGATCGCTCTGGGCCGTCTTGCTTGCGTCGGCGGTTGCGCGATGGCGAAGCCTGGGACGACGCAGGCAAGCCGTCTGGTGGTGCCTACGTGATTTCGCTCCTCCAGAAGGAATTCGGCCGGCTGGCCGAGAAAGGAAATGCTGCCAATGGCGCGGTGCACCGGCTGGAAAACCTCGGCAAAATCTTGCTGGAGCTGATCGAGACCGGAAGCTATCTCGGTGAAAATGATATTATTAGAGTCCGAGTGCGGGCTCACCTGGTCTGGCTGCACTCGAGGTGCATCCTGTGTCTCTGCTGACAGCATCCGTCATTGCGTCGAGCCGTCTCCGCTGTCACAGCCGATTGGCCACCGGCAGCGGATCAATTTTGATACTCCGCCACCAGCCTCTGCACCATGCCGGTGCAACTCGCGGTGATGGAGCCGGCACAGCGGGACAGTGAACCCATCGCTGACCTTGCGGCCGAGCGCCCGAGGCTGGGCAAAACGCAAATGATGAGCGTCCGCGGGTGAGCGCACTCAAACCAGGCAAGGTTGGTGAAAGAGTACAATGAGGGCGGGTGTATGCCAGAGACGAGGGCACTCTCTTTTCGAAAATTTGGGCTGCGCGAGGGCCGATCAGAAAAACGCCTGCAGTCCAGTGTCCGCTTCCTCAAAAAGCCGTCATTCAAACTACGCGACTAGCGCATCAGAGAGAGACTGTTGCGTCATCGTATCCGGGCAGGGGTACCAAAGGCCTTCGAACCCGTGGGGATGTCACGGTTCACAAATGAATTTGCGCCGACGATGACTTTATCTCCGATGGTCAGGCCCATCTGAATAACGGCATTAGGCCCGATATAAACGCCGTTTCCGATTTTTGTCGGAGCGTAATCGACAGGCTCGACGCCTAACGAAACAGAACGCCTGACGGTGTGGTGGGTATAAATTTGAACTCCTGAGGAAATCGAGCAAAAGTCTCCGATCTCCAGACCACCCCCAGAACCATCCAGAATACATCCCGGTCCGATCCATGTATGACGGCCAACCTTCACCTCGCCAAGCACCAGGACGTTATCGTACATTGTCGTCCCTTCTCCGAAACCATACATCGCCGCATTGTCGCCACGCTCTGTGAGAAGATCGCCGATGGACACCCGACGATTGTATTGTGTCTTTTTCCGTAGAGACAGCGCGTTTAGAAACCCTCGGACAATCAGCAGCCAGTCGTCTGTATGGCTAAAAGGCGGTAGTTTCTTTGGATCAAGAGTCATTATTCACCCTAAACGAAATCAAGAACCTGTTTGTTCAAGCCGCCGCGTGATCTGGTCAAATAAGCCAGCCTCAATAATGTGGATTGCATCAAGGGGGATGCCATCTACGCAACCAGAATTCGATCTTGACTACCATTCCCCAAGCAACTTTAAAACCCGATTGTGATGACTCAAACAGGCCGGCTCGGTTGCTCTGACGTGCGAGTGAACTTTCGGCCGGTGGCGACCAGAGTCTCGGCGGGTTTGCGATGAGACTGATTTTGGAGCCCCGATTGGGGGTGATCGCCGTGAGAGCGTTTCTCATTCTAGTACTTGCGCCGATGCTGCAACTCTCTGCTACGCCTTTGCAATTGTCAGGTAACCGTAACGCACGCGCGTCCGGAAGACCCTTTGATGCGCTGTTCGAAGCTGGCCTGTCCGTGACGACGAGGCTTGCTGGTCCGAGATGATTTCGGGGAGCTTGGCCAGGTTTTCCGCGAAGCTGATCTCGAGCGCCCGGATCTCAAAGCAGTCATGACGATTTGCTTGCCACCAATCCCGTTCGCATCGTGGCCCTCAACACAGTGAAGAGACGGTTGGCCGGCGGCTCGCGGGAGATTGCCGGCGAAGTCCAGCGGTGGCTTCCGACCTGGCGCCTCCTTTCAGCATTCAACCAACGCACTACACCCCGAATAACCGGCGAGGTGACTGCCGTCTCTCCGGATCTCACACAGGACCAGCGTACGGGCACCAGCTAATGCAACGTCAGCTCGCATCTGCCTGCCGCCGCGGATCAAGCAGTGCTAGTGCGTCGTTGTCATAGCGCCTCGCGTCTTCCTTAAGCCTTTTGGCGTGGATTGCGGCAACGACATCCCGACTTGATACCGGCCTTCCGGAGGTGGCTTTTCTGCTTCCAGTATATTTGGCCTCATCAACGGATTCGGTTTGCGAAAAGTCTTCTGATCGAATCAAATCGCTGCCGGATATTTCGATGTCCGGCAACTCGCTAACCCAGTTACGTACGTCGATCAGGGGCATTATCTCGGCCGCCTCGATCGTCATGCAGGTCAGCCGTCCTGTCGCAAAGGCCCCGGTATCGATATTGATCCGGTTGAACCGGATATCCGGCTCGAGGACGGGAGTGTGCCCGTGGACCACAATTTTCTCGAACTCCTTGTTCCAAAGGAGAAAGTCGTCGCGGATCCAGAGCAGATCATCTTCCGTCTGCTGTTGAATTGGAATGAGTGGGCGCAAGCCGGCGTGAACAAATAGAAAATCTCCACAGACAAACGAAATCTTGAGCGTCTGAAAAAACCGACGGTGGGACTCAGGTATAGCGTTGGCAAGATCATGAGCCAACCTGGTTTGCTCATCGAGAGAGGGGTTTATCGGCGGCTTGAGCCCATACGAGGAGAGGGTCTCTAGACCCCCGTATTGCCGCCATGTGTCCAGGACTGCGGCGTTTTTCAGGAAATGAAGAAGGAAGGTTTCATGGTTGCCTTTGAGGAAAACCATTTCTGGCGTGCGGCCGGACATTACCAGAAGATCAACGACTTCTTTCGAATCCGGGCCACGATCGATGTAGTCACCCAGGAAAACCGCAATCGGCCGAGAAATCGGATGGAGAACGATATCCACTTCAATTTGCAGCAGTAACAGCGCCAGAAGATCGGCCCGGCCATGCACATCGCCGATCGCATAGATGCGAGTCCCCTCTGGCCCCCTTGGGGGCGGTCTGTCGCTTCGTAGAGAGGGCAGCTTCCACACGATATCGAACTGAGCCTTGGTTCTGAACAAAGGGAAATGGCGATGGACTTGGAAACCGGTCCTGCAGTGCTGGACTAAACGCTACTAACAGTTCCGTGATCTATTGAGATGCTACTGTCGCAGACGGAAACATTAGTGAATGCGAAGCCTACAATTTTTAATGCGCGGCGGATGCATCAATTTCAGCCTGGGAATGTTCATCCAGCCTGCGAACTACGCTTTTTTGTCTGGGATAAGCCTGCCGGAAGCTGGCTCGGTACGCGGCTCGACCATCTACGCGGCGTGGACCAGTTCCCTGACCTAAAGAAACCCCGATTCGTCGCATCGGGGGCATGATCCGTCCGCGTTCTGCGGTTGCCAGACGAACCGTGGCAACAGGCATCTAGCCCTCCCGCAAGGCAATGCAGCAAATCGCTCGAAACAAAGGCGATAGTGCTTTCGGCTTTAAGCACGCTGCGCCATAGTGAGATCCCGATAGGGACAAACCGGTTCGCGAACGGCATCCGGAATCGTATCTCTCGTCGGTTAGCCGTCTTTGTTGTCAGGTGTCGGGGCCGCGCGGGAGCCTTATTTGTGAGCCACTTTTAGACGTTTCAAATTTTAAACTCGTCCAATTCGTGGCCAGTCTCGAGGGCCGCAACCAGCCATCGCGGTCGCTTTCCCCTGCCGGACCAAGTTTCCAATGGAGCCAACGGATTGCGGTATTTGGGCAGAACCTTTGGATAGTGGCGCGGCACGCGATCAGTCATGGATGATGGGTCTGCGTTTGCTGGCGCTCTGACGATTTCGTCCGGATATAACTTCGCCAAACGCTCTTCCAACTCGCGCTTTTGCGCGACTATTTTATCCGACAGTATTTTGGTGAGTTCCTCATGGAGGAGCCAAAGCTCATCCAATTGCATCGCAGCTAGATCGAGTTTGCGCATCGGGTTCTCGCGTCTGTTCGGCTGAAAACGAACAAGATGATCCTCGAGATAGGTTCGGGCCGTCGGCACTTTGAAATGAGCCAGTCCCTGTGCCGTCGCGCTCGCCTTTTTTTATATCCGAAGACTATGGATTCGCAGTTTCGGACAGTCGGAAAGGGTTTTGTCGTAAAAGTGATATAATGCACCCAAAATATAGATTAATGTTAGACTTAAATCAGTAATTTAATGGAGTTGGGCTGATTTTATCGGTGTAGGCCGCCTCGATGTAGGCCGCCTTGCCAAATTGGACGGGATATAGCTGACTGTTGGTATGGATCGCTTTACTGACGGTCCCCCCGTCGGTCGTCTTGAGATTGTTGACAGGCGCGGCGCTGTGGACGGTGCGTCAATACCGCTTGTTCATGTGTCTCATGTTGGGGCGGATCGAGATCGAGCGCGAACGGCCGGCCCGTGCTGGTCGATAACGACGTCGAGGTGGAGGGCTTGCTGCGGATTCCGCGCGGGCTTGAAACGCTGCCATGATCCACTTCCGACCGGGTTCGGGTTTGGCTGGCGGTCGGCCACACCGACATGAGGAAGGGCTTTGCGAGCCGGTCGCTTCAGGTGCAGGAGATATTGCGGCGCCATCCTTTGAGCGCCCGGCTGTGGCCGCCGCGGCGATCTCTTGAAGGTGGTGATCTGGCATGACGGCCAAGGCGCGCGGGGCCGCTTCCTGTGGCCGAACGCGCGGTGACGATCTCTTCCGCGCAGCTCGGTTACCTGCTCTCCGGGATCGACTGGCGCCGCCCGCAGGAAACCTGGCGTCCGACCTCGGTCGGCTAATGTTTTTGCTTGCAGGTCCGCGCTATTGCGATGTTCCTTATCGGATGACACCGGCGTGTCGGTTCGTCATTATAGCATGAAAGATATCATCGGCGCTGATCGAAGCGGGTGACGAACACAAGGTAAACTTCCGATTGAAAGAAGTCGCTTCCGACCCTTGGTCGGCCATATTCCTGGCTTGATAGCAATCTTTAGTTGTGTTAACTGCAATTTAAACTCAGTTAGACGCGCAAGCAAAAGAAAAAGATCAATGTATTTCAGTGGGTTAGTTGCCAAAAGCAACCCTACTTGCGGAAACGGCGCAGTTGGCCACTTGCGGAGCAATAGACCGAGTAATATGACATTTAATCGGTAAAAACTCGAAAGTCTTAAAATGCAAGGCCGCGATATGTCGATGAAGAAGATCGATCTCGATGCGATGTCTCTTGATGACCTATGGTCGCTCCATGAAAGGATTAGCAGGATTCTGTCCGCAAGGATCACGTCGGAAAAGGATGAGCTTGAAAAGCGTTTGGTAGTCCTCAATCGTGGCAGGGACGTCATCGAGGGCGGGGCTGCCTCGGAATCCTACAACGGTAATGGTAAGGTCCGACGTAAATACCCCAGGGTCTTTCCAAAATATCGCAATCCGCAGACGCCGTCCGAAACATGGTCCGGCCGCGGTAAGCAACCGCGCTGGTTGGCCGCTGCTATTAAAGCCGGTCGCAAGATCGAGGATTTTAAGATTGGCGAAGCGGCTCGGTCGAACGGACGACGCCAGAGGGCGTGAACTCGGATTTCGGTCTGACATTCGCCGAGGGGACCGAGGTCATTGCCAATCCGACCGACCGTCAGCCCACAACTGCCGCCGCTTGACCGGCCCGGCCGTCACCAAGATTTGGCGATAGCTCGTTAGTATTTGACTGAGATCACAGCATTCCCTCCGCGACAGCACAGCATACGCCGGGGACCGTAGTAATGAGCGGGTCCAGGATACCAGCCCGAACCGTAGAATGGCACGGTCAACGGGTTACCACCTCTCACGCCGGCTATCAGTCCGCTGGGAGCACGCCAGTCATAACGCCGACTTTCCCAACCCCGGCCTCTTCCATTCCAATGGACGGGCTGGCTCGCGATGGCTGCGGTGGTCGCGAGTGGAAGCGGCTCGTCGAGTGATGCCGTCCTGGCCGGGCTGGTGAACGCGGTCACGTTGGCGGTCAACAGGGCTGTCATGGCGAGAATTTGAAGTGAAGTCGACATAGTCGTTCCTTCAGGCTTTAGCGTGCAGAGAATCTCTCGTATCAAATCATAGTGGCATCGCTCTGGCACGAAAAGGGCGCTGAAACGTCGGCCATGAACACCAAATCGCGCGAGGTCATTTTTCGGCGACAAAGATCTGTCGGCTGGCGGACTCAATCAAAATAGTTAGCCATTTATAGTTATGACGCCGACGCAAAGGGGCGGATAAGCTGTGGATGATGAAGCGGAGCTTGCAATGGAAATGTTCGACGGTACCGCGCCATGGGTTCTTTATTCCGTCAAACGTACTCCACTTCAAAGAAGTCCAACACCATCAGGGCGTGTATTCAAGCACAAATGATACGCGATCGAAGGCCATTGCCGTCACATAAGTACTCTTCGGCCGGCGGGGCGGCTTTTATTGCGCTGAAGAGGGATGCAAGGAAATGCCTCATAAAGATTAGGCTGTCTGGCCGGAATGGCGGACAGCGTTGAATACTATTGCCTCTTAATTTTTGTTCGGCGTGAGGGTTCATCATGAGCATGCTTTCTGAACGTGAAGCTTCCCTGGGGAAACTAATAGAGGTGTGCGATGTGGCACTTGCGCTCATCCGTGAGCGAACTCAGCTTTTCAACGAATTGAGGACATATTCCGTCTGTGAAGAAGTTAACAACCCCTTCAATTCCAGTCTCGAACGCCTGCAACACCTGGAGCAGATCTCTGATCAGATTCAGTTCGCTCTTCGTGATGCGAGGGTGAAATCCCCGGCGCCGAACGCAAGGGCTGTCGCAGAAACGACTGGCGAAGATCCGGCAGACGATGGCGGCGGACGCCAGGCTGGCGGCGGAAAAGCGTCGCATCGAGGCCGAAAAGGAACAGCAGCGCCAAGAAGGCCGCAAGAAGCCGGGCCTACAGTGCACAGGTCGATGCAGGCGCCCAGATCATTCTCGTACACGAACTGACTCGTACACGAACTGACGCAGTGCGGCAACGATCAGGGCCAGCTGGTGCCCCCTAATCGAGGCCATCGAGAACAATCTCGGCCGCAAGCCGGATCAGGACTCCGGCTACTGCGGCGAATCCAAACTCGAAGCGCTCGATGCTCAACTCATGTCTTCCGACTCTCAAATCTGTTGCCGGCGGTGAGCGAAGTCCCCGCAACGCAGGGACTATCGCTTATTTTTCGAGCCGTGTCGTTCCATTGGCGCTTCGGTTGATCTCCTTGCGCATCAGGCGTTCGATACGAGGTACCCCAACGTGATTAGCTTGAGGGTTGATCACCTGCAGCGGATTGGATGCCTCTATTTGCTTGATCTCGGAGATCATCCCGATGGGCTTTGCAAATCGTCGGCTCGTATCGACGGTTGAGGGCAGGGCGCAATTCGTTGTCGGTCTTACCAGCGACCCATTGTTCATCCCCCATATCGCCGCCTGTGTCCGGTTCTGCACCCGGATCTTGCGCAAGATCGCCTTGACGTGGACCTTCACTGTCGCCTCGGCGATATCGATCTTTCGCGCTATGCATTTGTTGGAGTCGCCTTCGATCAGGCAGTGCAGAATCGATTTTTCTCGTGGGGAAAGTTGCGGCGCGATCGTGTCCTCTGTCGTGACGAGGATCGCCTGTTCGTTTTCGGCGCGCGGCACGGCTTTGCCGATGTGATCGCTTTCCGGATCGAGAGCAAATGACAGAAATGCCGGTGGGAAGATTGTTTCCCCCATCATCACCAGTTCGATGGATTTGATGAATACATCGCACGTCATGACGTCGACGAAATACCCGTTGGTGCCCGCCCGAAATGCCGAAACCAGTTCGTCAAGCCGATAATGATCGGCCACGATTGCAATGCGTCCACCTGGATGGTTGTCCCGCAAGAATGCGATTTGCTCAAGGACGGCGTCGAAATCATCGCCGGTGTGGACAATGATAAACAGCAGTTGCTGCAGTTGGAGTGTGCCTGGCGCAAAAGCATCGGCGCATGATACCGACGTGGCAGTGCGAAAATTTGCCGCGCGCAGGATTCTGGCAATTCCTTCCCGGATTAAAATGCTCTTTCCAATAAGAATCGTTGCAAAAGAATGTTGCCTACGCATTTTACTCTCCCAGCCATTATGCAATTGGTTCTGACCGTTTGTTAAAAATTTTTTTCGGCCGATCTGCTCTCCTTCGTTCACAGGGGATTTTTTCGTTCACAGGACGTTTTGGTTGGCAGGATTCAAGAAAACCGCATTTGCGACGCTTTTTAATCAACATTAGATTCGAATTGGCAATCTCCCTATATACCTTTGGTTATAGGCGGACGCGGATGACGAATGTATGTCACTCGTAATGGCAAATGGCTGACGATCGAGAGTTGGTGATGTTCGAGGATATTTCGGCGCAATGCCGGAGAGTTTCAGAGATGAGGCGACTCACGAGTTCGTGATCCAGCGAGTTCCATCGTCATACAGATGGCTGTCGACGTCAGGATGAGAATCGGCGAGCGCGCGACAAGGCCGCGGGAACTTTAGTCAGCACTGACCACAGTCTTTGAGCGAGCGAGGAGTGCAACGGTGATCCAGCGTTGTGAAATAGCCTATGTTGAGGCTGTCAGACGACCGGAACGTTGACGCAAGGAGATCCGGAGATTCAAGGGGTGGAAGGCGACGTATTTCTGCCACACTGAAGCAGTCCGTAGTGACAGGGGTGTTTCGCCTCCTAAGGCTTCTTTTCCTTGGACAAACGTCGGCAAGCCGACAGAGTTCCGGCTGCGGCGTTAGGCATATGCTACTATTCTTGAAAAATTGTTGTGATTCCGTCTAAGCTAGCGACGAAACAAGCGGGGGCGCGAGGTATTTAGGTCTTGGTAGGGACAGGCTGAGGAACGCCCGATGCGTTGCACCAGCGTCGTAATCGCAGACCGCTATCCTGTGGTTCTGCTTGGTTTGAGCGCCGTGCTCGCGGCTCACCGCGACTTTAGAGTTATTGCGTCTTGCGGTGATAGTACGAGTTGCATCGAAGCGCTTCGGAATTTAGTGCCCGACATCGCTATTCTCGACGTCACGATGCCTGGCGTGACCGGGCCGGAAATCCTCTCCTTCGTCAATTCCCGGAATCTTTCGACGCGACTGGTATTTTTGACCGCATCTGATGAGGACGGGGACCTGGTTATGTCGGCCGCGGCCGACGGCTACAGCGTCATTCCGAAGGATGTGGCGCCCGAAGTTCTGGTGCAGTCCTTGCGCCAGATCGCGGAAGGCCAGCGGCTGTTGCCGCTGCTCTCGTCGGGGCCGGCCATATCTCGTGGGCAAAGCGCGATCACGGAGAATGCACTGACAACGCTGACGGACCGCGAGCGGCAGATCATGCGTTTGGTGTCTGAAGGGTTGTCGAACAAGGAAATTGGGCGACGGCTGAATATTGCCGACGGCACCATCAAAGTGCATCTTCATCACATCTTCCAGAAGCTCGAAATCAGTAACCGGACAGTGCTCGCGACGCTCGCCATTTCGCAGAACGATCGCGCGGGTCATCCATTGGACTAGGCGGCGCTGCCCCGCTGCTCCGATTGAGTGCAACGAGCGGCGACGATCGCTACGGGGCTGGCCTTTCGGATTAGATGATAGCCTCAAAGGTATTGGTGGTGCGCTCTTTCGGCCTACTCCATCGTGACGATTAAATAACCTGCAATTCCTGTTAAACTCAGTTTCCCGATACCGAATCTGTTTATTTGCGGACGCTCGACGTTCACTCGACCTCACCGATGACGACTTCTGAGTAAGGCTCCCGAATTGGACGGCCATCAAACCACGCTTGTCGATTGCTCGCGAGCAACGCGGCCGCGTCAATCGCCAGGGAGGTGGCACGATCTATCACGTTCCAGTGCAACGTATTCCAGTGCCTCCCTCAGCGGGTGGTAGATGGATCGGAGAAGGAAGATGTGTGGAATCGTCGGTTTCGTGGGTCGAAAGCCAGCCGCAGCTCCGATTTTGGATGCGCTGAGGCGGCTCGAATATCGCGGATACGATTCCGCCGGTATCGCCACTCTTGAACGCGGTCTCCTTACGCGGCGGCGCGCGGTCGGGAAACTCAGGAATCTCGAGAGCAAGCTGACCTGCGAGCCGCTCGTTGGCCGCATAGGCATCGGTCACACGCGCTGGGCGACGCATGGCCGTGCAAACGAAAACAACGCGCATCCGCACGCGGTTGATGGCGTTGCAGTCGTTCACAACGGCATCATCGAAAATCATCGCGAATTGCGTAATGAACTCAAGCTGGCTGGCGCTTGTTTTGCAACGGACACGGACACCGAGGTGATCGCTCATCTCGTAAACCAGCAACTGAAGAAAGGACTTGAGCCAGTCGACGCGGTACGCACGGCGTTACCACGGCTGGAGGGAGCGTTTGCACTCGCGTTCTTGTTTGAAGGCTACGAAAATTTGATAATTGGTGCGCGCAAGGGATCGCCGCTTGCGGTTGGGTATGGCCGAGGGGAAATGTACCTCGGGTCCGACGCGATTGCCCTCGCGCCACTTACCGACATGATCAACTACCTGGAAGACGGTGACATCACCGTCATCACGCGACAGGGAATCGACTTTCTCGATGCGAAGGGCGAGTGCGTGCGACGTTCGCCAGCCAGGATCGCCGGCTCTACCATCCTCGTCCAGAAGGGCGAGCATCGGCACTTTATGATCAAGGAAATCCATGAACAGCCGAGAGTGGTCGGCCGGACGCTCGCACAATACATTGACGTCGCCAGCGGCACGATCAAAATGCCGAAAGACATGGAATTGGATTTTCGCGATATCAATCGAGTATCCATTGCAGCCTGTGGAACTGCCTTCTACGCCGGGCTGATTGCCAGGTACTGGTTCGAACGATACGCGGGACTGCCGGTGGAAATCGATGTCGCGTCGGAATTTCGTTACCGCGACGTGGCGCTCGATCCCGGCAATCTCGCTATCTTTGTATCGCAATCGGGAGAGACCGCCGACACGCTCGCCTCGCTGGAATTCGCCAAAGCTCGCGGGCAACGCATTCTTTCGGTTGTCAACGTGCCAAGTTCGACAATGGCACGCGCAAGCCAGATCGTATTTCCGACACTCGCGGGCCCGGAAGTCGGCGTGGCGTCCACCAAGGCGTTCACCTGCCAACTGGCGACGCTTGCCTGCCTTGCCATCGCGGCCGGACGCGATCGGGGCGTGGTCTCGTCGGACGAGGAGGTAACGCTGGTACGGGCGCTCGCTGAAGTTCCAGTCTACATGACATATGCGCTGGAACTGGAACCGAAGATTCGCCAGCTCGCTCGCGCGATAGCGACGTCCCGCAATGCGCTGTTCATCGGCCGCGGGACGAACTACCCGCTTGCGCTGGAGGGCGCGCTCAAGCTCAAGGAGATAACCTACATCCACGCCGAGGGCTATGCAGCCGGAGAACTCAAGCACGGGCCGATCGCGCTCATCGATAGAGATCTCCCCGTCGTGGTGATCGCGCCGGGCGACGCGACCTTCGAAAAAACCATGTCGAACATGCACGAAATAATCGCTCGCGAGGGCCGGACGATCCTCATTACGGATCAAAAAGGGGCATCACTCACGTCACCGGGGGCCTGGGAGACTCTTGTCCTTCCGGATATGCCGGCCTTGGTAGCGCCGCTCGTCTTCGCGTTGCCGTTGCAGCTTCTTGCGTACCATACGGCGCTCGTCCTGGGAACCGACGTTGACCAACCGCGTAATCTCGCCAAGTCAGTGACCGTCGAATGATTTGGCCATCCCGGACGGACGCGGCGCCCGCGTTTGGATGGCTGCCTGAGAACCAGGCGACGGAGCGGGAGTAGAGGGCTTTCAGTACCAGAAACTAAACCGTAATAGACAGGTATTCATATGCGCATCGCGATGATCGGCACGGGCTATGTGGGGTTGGTATCCGGCGTCTGCTTTGCGGATTTCGGCCACCAGGTGACCTGCGTGGACAAGGACGGTGACAAGATCGCAGCCCTTCGCCGGGGCGAGATCCCGATTTTCGAGCCCGGGCTCGATGCGATGGTGGCATCGAATGTGAAAGCCGGCCGGCTCGATTTCACCACCGATCTTGCCGCCCCCGTCGCCGAGGCCGACGCGGTGTTCATCGCTGTCGGCACGCCATCGCGGCGCGGCGACGGCCACGCCGATCTGAGCTATGTCCACTGCGCGGCGCGTGAGATCGCAACCGCCCTGTCAGGCTTCACCGTGGTCGTCACCAAATCGACCGTGCCGGTCGGCACCGGCGACGAGGTCGAGCGCTTGATCCGCGAAACCAGTCCGTTTTCCGACGTGGTGGTCGCGTCCAATCCGGAATTTTTGCGGGAAGGCGCTGCGATCCGCGATTTCAAATTTCCGGACCGCATTGTGGTCGGCACCGCGGACGAGCGCGCCCGAAAGGTGCTCGGCGACATCTACCGGCCGCTATCGCTGAACCAGGCGCCGCTGATGTTTACCACGCGGCGCACTGCGGAACTGATCAAATACGCCGCCAACGCCTTCCTCGCCACCAAGATCACCTTCATCAACGAGATCGCCGATCTCGCCGAGAAAGTGGGT
>Ga0137409_10003686_pt1 | contig 16184 bp, 14 predicted proteins | sample CZODoug1_16funga_FD_122059 | JGI IMG/M metagenome (GOLD analysis project Ga0137409, IMG submission 122059) | Vadose zone soil fungal communities from Angelo Coast Range Reserve, California, USA - CZODoug1_16fungal (Hybrid Assembly) | ecosystem: Environmental > Terrestrial > Soil > Vadose zone... | reverse complement strand
GCCGCCCAGGCCTGGTCCTGGTTTTGCGGTGTTCCGGGAACCAGATTGTTGAACCACTCGTGCCTGCGGAAGACGGCAAAGCCCTGCCGCTCGGGCGCCTTGCCGGCGCCGCCGAACTGGGACGCCGCGTCGAACATCACGCCGCCGACGCCCGGGGTCTCGAACAGGCCGGCCATCAGCCCCCACATCTGCCAGTTCGGCCAGGTGCCGCCGTACTGGCTGAAATAGGTTTCCATCGCGTCGTGCAGCAGGGCAGGGGTCCAGCTGTCGAATTGCGGCGCATGATCGTCGACCACCGAATGATCGGGATCGATCGTGACGTGAACGCCGGCTTCCTGGTAGCTCGATTCGATCGTCAGCACCCGGTGCGGCAGATCGGCGGGATGGTCGTCGTGCCACGTCGTGTCGTAGGTCGGCAGCAGGGGAGGCCTGTTCACGGATGCGCAAACGTCGATTTCGAAATTCACCTTGCGAAAACTGTCCGAACTGCGCCGGCAATTGTACTCGCGCGTCGATCCGCCGGTTTCGGTGAAGGTCACCTTGGCGGAGACGGCCGGCGGAGATCCCGGCCAGCTGATGCTCAGCGCCGCCGTCGTTGCGGGGTGGGTACCGATCCAGAAACGAACGTCGCCGGTGATGTCGATGTGGTCGGCGGTGTCAATCAGCACCGGCTGGTCGATGATCCAGGACTCGATATAGGTTCGCGCGGTCTGCGAGGGCTGGCCCGGCAGGTTGGTGCGCGTGACCTGGTACAGATCGCCGCTGACCCGGTTCATGACCGGTGAGACGATGTTTCGCGGATCGACGTCGACGCGCAGTTCGAGAACGAACCGCCCGGGCTGCGGCAGGATCATCTCGCCCTGATAGAGCCCGCTGATGGTTTGCGGACGGGTGCCTTGCGCCAGCGAATTAATGGTGTCCGAAACGGCTGCTTCGCCAATGTATTTGTCCATCCGGCTCCTCCACAGGCCTGCGGCTTACGAACTGGATCAATATCCTTGTACAATTAGCGGGCGTTTTTTTTGGTTGAGCAATTATAGGATGAACTGTCGTTGCGCTTGATGCGGCATCGTGACGCGAGTAGTGACGGTTTCGAAATCGTCGAGCCAGGAGCATGCGCGCGGGAAAGCCCAGCGCGCGAGTGCGCCGGCGGCGTTGAATCGGTGTCGTCGCATCTTGTCGAGCATGATCTGCGCCGGATATTGGTATTCCTCATAAAGGCTGCCGCGTGTGTACCGGCCGTAAATCAGATTCTTGTCGGAAATACGGTGATCGAGGCGGAAGCTCGTACTGGCGTTGCGCGTACGCCGCGGCGTGGGACCGACCCAATTGTCATCGACCAGCGGATTGACGTTCGGATATTTGACGTTGCCCCCGGCATCGGCCGCCGGATTGCTCGGCTCATGCTTGACGCGAAATTCCGACTGATCGGTCCTGACCTTGCCGAGCGTCACCACCCTTGCATCCAGCGTGCGGTCGAGCGCCGACGAAAATGTCGGCACCTTGCGGCGATAGGGATTGCCGCCCGCGGTCGGCGCGGTGGAATCCGCATTCGCGATGTTTTCCGAAATCACCCGCATCCGCCCCGCCTGCGCGCGCAGGCCCGAGGTCGCGATGCTCATCGAGCGGGCGAAATCACTTCCATCATTGGCCATGATCCGGTTTCCTTAATCAGCCGTCAGCGCTTTCCAATGGCGGTTTTGAGAAGTCCCAGGCTGCGGCTGTAGAGCGAGGTCGCGGCCGCGTAGTCCATCTGGTTGGCGGAGACCTTGAGCATCTGGTCTTCCAGGTTGACGGCGTTGCCGGCAGGCCGGGTCTGGAAGCCGCTCTTGCCGTCCTGCGCGAAGCTTGGCGCGGCATTGGTCACAGCGAGATGGCTGGCGCTGGTGCGCATCATCGCAAGCGATCCCATTGATCCCGTGGCGTCGTTGCCATTGCGATCGAATTTCGGTTCCACCAGATCGCGCGGCTTGAAATTCGGCGTGTCGGAGTTGGAGATGTTGTCGGCCAGCACGCGCTGGCGCTCCTGGTGCCACTGCATCTTCGTGCGTAGCGCCGACAAGACCGGAAGATCGTTGATGGACATCGCGCCGCCCTCTCAGCCTCGGGCCATGACGCCGCTGAGGTGGGCAGAATTTGCCGTGTGTATGGTTAACAGCCGGTTAAGATTTACCGCGGCCGGCGTCATGACGTGCCGGCGCCAATTCAACGTCTGGGATCGATGATGCGCATTTTCGCCACGAAAGCTGCGTTAACCAACCCGGTTCGCGGGCGTGGGGACGCTCAGAAGTCATTTTGGCCGCAGCGATTCTTGGTTTATTAAGAAATGGGGCGCGGCAAATCCTGCCGTGGGAAGTTAAGAAATAGGGCCAATCTCACGCGTTAATTCGGCGTTTACTGTTTCGTTTGCGATCCGGGTCCTTATCTGGTCCAGGTCGTTATCTGGTCCAGGTCGTTCTGATCCAAGTCCAACGAAACAGAAGTTCGAATAAAGCGTTATTCGGCGGGAACTAAAGCATGCAGGCACTCACATTCGTTTTCGCATTCGTGGCCGTTCTGGCCCTGATTGGCCTGGCCGCCTGGCTGGTTCGCCGATTCGCCGGTAACCGCTTGGGCGCCAACACCAATCGGGGGCGGATGCCGCGATTGGCGGTCATCGACGCCGCCGCCGTGGATGGCCGCAGGCGCCTGGTGCTGGTGCGGCGGGACAACATCGAGCACCTGCTGATGATCGGCGGACCGACCGATATCGTCGTCGAGCCCAATATCGTGCGCGCCATGACCGGCCGGGATCCGATGCCGCAACGCCCGCCCGTCGGTGGCGCCGAGCCGCCGCCACCCCGGATCGCGCCGCTGCCCGATGCGCCGAACTGGACCGACAGCGACAGCGATCACGCCGAACCGCAAATGCCCGAACCACCTCCCCGTCCGCTGCGGCCGTCTTTTGCCGACGATCTGCGCCGACCGGCAGCGGCGGCCCCTGAACGGCGCAGCGATCCCCTGACAGGCTTCACGCCGGAGCCGCTGAGCGGCCGCCCCGAGCCGCACAGCGAAACGATGCCATTGCGGATGCCATCTCGAAACGAACCGATGATACCGCGTATGCCGCGCCCGAGCGAAGCGCCAAAGCCGCCGCCGCTTCGCGCACCCGAGCTTCGCGCGCCGGAACTTCGCGCGCCCGAACGTGCAGCAGCGCCTCCGCCTCCGCCGCCGCCCCCACCTCCGCCGCCGATCCCGGCGCAGCCGACAGCCGAGCAAAATCTCGCCGAGATGGCGCAACGGCTCGAAGCCGCGTTGCGCCGGCCGGCGGGCGATGCCGGCGAACCGCGCGTCGGTGCGCCGCCGGTGGCGCCCGAGCCCCCGCCGGGCCGCATTCCGCCCCCTCGCCCGGAGCCATCGACGGCGGCGCCGCCGGTTCCAACGCCGTCGCCGAAGAGCGGTTTTGAGAATCTCGAAGACGAGATGGCGTCATTGCTGGGCCGCCCAAAGACCCCTTCGTGAGGCCGGCGACAGTCCCGCGTAGAGTTTTATTTTTTGCCACGCTGATAGCCGCCGGATCGATGATCGATCCGGCGGTCGCGCAGGATATCAGCATCAATCTCGGCCAGGGCAATGGCGGCGTCACCGAGCGCGCGATCCAGTTGATCGCGCTGTTGACGGTGCTCTCGATCGCGCCGTCGATCCTGATCATGATGACGTCGTTCACGCGGATCGTCGTCGTGCTGTCGCTGCTGCGCACCGCATTGGGCACCGCGACCGCGCCGCCGAATTCCGTCATTATTGCGCTGGCGATGTTCCTGACTGCGTTCGTGATGGGTCCGGTGCTGCAGAAAGCCTATGACGACGGCATCAAGCCGCTGGTCGCCAACCAGATCGGCGTCGAGGACGCGCTGCAGCGGGCGTCGGTGCCGCTGCGCGGCTTCATGCAGAAGAACGTGCGGGAAAAGGATCTGAAGCTGTTCATGGATCTGTCGGGCGAGCCGCCGCCGGCCACGCCCGAGGAGATGTCGCTGCGGATCCTGGTGCCGGCGTTCATGATTTCCGAATTGAAGCGCGCCTTCGAGATCGGCTTCCTGTTGTTCCTGCCGTTCCTGATCATCGACCTCGTGGTCGCCTCGGTCTTGATGTCGATGGGCATGATGATGCTGCCGCCGGTAGTGGTGTCACTGCCGTTCAAGCTGATTTTCTTCGTGCTGGTCGACGGCTGGTCGCTGGTGGCGGGCAGCCTGGTGCAGAGCTACGGCGGATAGCAGGCGATGATCGCGACGGCGTTGCTGTCCGCTATTTGGAGCAAGACCGACCGCGATACGAGCCGCCGCCTCGGGCATCCCAGCGCTGCGGTCGGTCCGGGCGCCTCGTTGCATCGCGGACTCAATCGCGCCGATTAACGCTTCATCCCTGCAGGTTTCTTCGATAAAATCGATCACCTCTGCCTTCATCGCTCGCACCGCGCTTTCACATCCCCCCGCGCGGCCACGGCAATGACAGGCAGCACCGCCTCGATCTCGAGCAGACGAAGGCTTTTCTGTTGCGGCGAAGGATGATTACGGCATGCAAGTAGCGTCGGCACCGATGTTGCGGCGGAAACTGGGGCGCGGTCTACTCGCCCTTGGCACAATGGCTGTGCTGATCGGCGGAGCGGCACATGCCCAGAATCTCGATCAGGGCAAACCGGCCGCCAGGCTGTTTGCCGATGGTTGCGCGACATGTCATCGCAGCGCACGCGGTCTTGCCAAGGGCCGCTTCAGACTCACGCTCTACCTGTTCCTGCAAAAGCACTATGTGAGCAATTCGAGCTCGGCCTGGGCGCTCGCCTCCTATCTGGAATCCGTCGATAGTCCGCAGCGCCGCCAATCGCGAACCGCCGCGGCGAAGCCGTCACGGTCCTCGCCACGTCCGCCGATGTCGGTGCCGGAACGTTAGGTCGGAGAGAGGCGCGAGACCGAACGCCATGGGTCATCACGGCTGCGGCGCAGGCGGACAAGAATTCCGCATTGGCCTCGGGGTGCGCCTGCTCTACTTCGGCGGCGTCGGGCTTTCGCGACGACGGGTCATTGCTTGCTTGGAAACATCAGGTTGAGGCAGCGTCGAGCCGGCAATAATACTCACAAGACCGCGCCCTTGTTCGTGACCCCTTACTACACTGCCGGGAATTGATGCGATCGCGCCGGTTCCGCCCGAAGTGCCCTGCGCCGCAGCGAGTTGTGTCGAGGCGAACAGAGCGGCAGCGGCAAGCAGGAAGTGAGTTCTCTTGGAGTTCATGTGGTTTCCCTCCCGAAACAACACGTACAGCCCCGCAATCATCCACTTTAAGCAGCGAAATGACGGTAACGGCGTTGATCTGGGTCAAGGTCGCAATTGTTCAAGACGGTCGCGGACGACGTTCCGAAATTTGATATTGCGCGGGGCTGCAGAGCAGACAGCGCAAATGCATCCGGCCTCAGCATTGGATTGGACGAATCGACGCAGCGTTGTGTCCAAGCTGCTTCCGCCAGCTATTCGACGACGTCGAGTTTGACCTTTGCAATACCGCCTTCAACCATTCCCAGCGTTTGAGCCGCAGAATGCGAGACGTCGACAACGCGTCCGGGAACAAACGGACCGCGGTCATTGACCCGAACCGTGACGGACTGCCCGGTGGCGACATTTGTCACGCGCAATCTTGTGCCGAATGGCAACGTACGATGAGCGGCGGTCAATTCGTTGGTATCGAATTTTTCGCCATTCGCCGTCTTTGTTCCTTCCGTGTAGAAGCTGGCAACTCCATGCGACGCTACCGGCGTCTCGGCGGCATTCTTGTTCGACGCGAACGGGGTGTGCTTTTTCGCAACCGCCACACGCCTGGGCGTCACGAATGACGGCCTTCGATTGTTTTCCAGCGACGCCTGTCGACTGCCGCCAGCCAATCCGGAATTTTTGGTGACCACAGAGGACTGAGCGCAGGCCGCAAGCGAGGCCGCTGCCAGAACGACGGCAAATAGCCGAATGACTTTCCGCACACGGGCGGCCGAAAGCAAAGGCGCGTCAAAATGAATATGGTTTGCTTTAATGTCGACGTACGAAGTTCCGGCATATCTGATGGAAGACATATCGTACCCCCAATGCACCCCGAGTCACTGAAATCCGACAGGTGACAAGGGCGGAACGCAATGAGGGCGGAACCATGGCCAGATGAAACCCGGTACGACATCCATCACACAATTCATCTGAGTGTGGCCATTCTGTCACTATTCGCCGGAAGATATCGGGCGGCCGGCCTTTGTCTAGATTTTGCCGCACTTTGGCTCGCACGATGCTGCCGGCTTTTCGACAAGTGGTTTGCGTGGTGTGCAGAACAGGCGGTTTCCTCAGGGAACCGGGTGAGCTGGATGACCTACGTCGCAGCAACAGCAAACAAGATTCCGTCGGGTCACGGCGTTTCGTTCTCGGCCGCGATTGCATTGGTCGTGGCTGCACTGGCGTTGGCTTCCGGGGTAACCGCCTGGATTACTGATCCGGCTACCTGGATCTCGGAAATCGCTTCCCTGCGAGACATCAACGCGTCATCGTTCGATGACCGGTTCGTCTCGGGCCCGAAGTCGAATTTGCTTTCGATGGACTTCTCGCGACGCCTCGCTCAATTTCAATCCTTGCCTTCAGAACTCGAAGAAAAATTCCAACAAGCGAAAGACCGGCTCGCGCAGGAACTGCAGTTTCAGGAACGGCCGGTAGCCGTTGTCGAGGAACCCGCGCCGTCCAGCGTCGCTGCCATTCCCACTCCCAGGCCTCGTCCGGTCGAGGCGAATCTCGAATTGCGGGACAGTCCTCCTGCTGCTCAACCTGACAATCGCACCTGGATGCAAAAACTTTCCGATCTGTTGCCGGCGCGTCTCACCCTTGCGTCTTTATCTCCCGATGGCGGGCTCCTGAGCGACGGGCCGGATCTCACCTCTCTTGGCTATGACAATCTCACCGCCGTCTACGACATCTCGGCGCGCACTGTTTACATGCCGAACGGGTCGAAGCTGGAGGCGCATTCAGGACTTGGTCGTTTGATGGATGATCCCGGAGGTGTGAGCGAGCGAAACGTTGGAGCCACGCCGCCAAATGTCTATGATCTGAAACCGCGGGAGCGACTGTTTCACGGCGTCCAGGCGTTGCGCATGATTCCGGTTGACGCCAAAGGTACGCTCGGACGGTCCGGGTTGCTTGCGCACAGCTATATGCTCGGGGCGAACGGCGATTCCAACGGCTGCGTATCGATCAAGGACTATGAGAGGTTTTTGAAAGCCTTCAACAACGGCGAGATCAAGCGCCTGGTCGTAGTAGTGAGCCTCGGTGACGGCGTGTCAGCGGCGCGACGATCCGTTTCACAATCATGACGCCGGAACTGTTGCCTTCCAACGCATGATGGCGACGAATTTTGATCGACAATAGTGGCGCTCGTTGCCAGACAGGGTTGCCGTCCACCTATTCGCTACTTCGGTCCCTCAGCGTCGTGCGCACCTTGTGCCACTTCCAAACGGTCGGGACCTCGACCAAGCTGACGGTGTGCAAATTGGGCGTCAGATTAATCTCGCTATCGCAAACTTAATCGGGTTGGTGAGCAGCGACGCATCTTTGAGGGCGATCCAAAAACGCCAGATGGGCGAGCGGTTGCAAGGGCGGCTCGCGCGATCGCAACTTGGATTTCGCCGGTTCAGCGAGGTTGAAATGTCGGACGTGTAATCCGCCTATAAGGACTTGCTGTCGCAATGGCAGCATGTTCCGGTCGGCGGCAAGTTGCATTCGAATTGGTGATGCCGCCTCACCCGCTCACATCATATTGCTTGCTGAGATGATCGCCGATCTGGACGATCAATGCGACGCATTCGGGATAGCCGGGCTTGGCGACGGTGGCCTCGTCGGCCGCGGTCCGGAACTCCCAGGTACCGCCGTCGCGAAGAACGGAAATCACGATTCCGTCCGAACAGTCGGCGTGGGCCTTGAGCTCCGCCCTTGCCATCGCAATGAGTTCGGCTTCGGTCTTGACAGGCTTGCTCATGATGGCGGCTTCCTCCGGACGGTGGATCGGCGCAGGTTGCCGTTTCGGCAAGCGTCTGTCGAGGGGATGAGGCGCTACCTGACCGCGTCGGCCCGCGTCAGTCCGATAATCCGCGGCACAATCTGCGGCAAGGAGCCGGTGTTAGCCGGATCGGCTTTCGCGCTGTCCGGCGGCAGTGGCGCCTTTGCGCTCGCGTCCGGGAATCGCGTCTTCATTTCGCGCAGGAAGCCGTCGAGGGTATCGACACTCGCCGCCAGCTTGGCGATGGCCGCGAATTCGGCGCTGTTGGCGGAAACCGGATGGCTCGCGGTCTCGAAAGCGATGCGGTCGGCATCGCCGCTCATCAGCGGCGCATATTTTTCGCGGAACCGCGCCAGACCGATGGCATCCTCCGCCAGCGAGTATCCGACCACCGCGCGGATGATGTCGCTTTTCTCCGTCGGGTTCAGCGGTTTGAAATCGCGCCAGCGATCGGCGTAGTACAATTCGATCTGTTCGGACGCCTCGCGCCAGCGCCGCGCCGCCCAGTAGATGTCGGAGCGCAGCCGGATCGCTTCGCGGCCGATGATGTTGGTGATGATGTCGAGCGCCAGGTCATGGCGTCCGACGTCGCTTTGGGCGCGCGCCTCCAGCAGCAGCCGTTGCTGACGCAGTTCGCCCGAGAGATCGGCAATGCGCGTGGTGCGGAGCGCCGAGATGGCGCGATCCGGCTTGCGGCTGGTCAGGTAGACCATCGCCAGACGCGCCGCGACCTGCGCGCGCGCCGCGCCCTCCAGCCGGCGATCGATCTGGTATTGCAGGAGTTCGCTGGCCTGATCGAGTAGATCGACCGCGACCAGTCGATCCGCGAGCCGGCGTATCATTTCGTCGCCGCGTCGCCCGATCGGCGTCAATTCACGATATTCGTAAAACATCCCGAGCGCCTCGACCGGCGGAAGATCGTCGCCTTTCGGACCGAGAAAGAGTTGCGCGAACAGCGCCGCCGCGACGTCCTGGGCCTGCCGCGATGCTTCTGAATTAGGCTGCAGTCTGGTTGCGGTCTTTGCCGCCGCGAGCGCCTCGCCATAGCGCCCGATATCGGCATAGATGCCTGCCATCATTTGCAGCACCTTCACCTCGACCGCGTCGCCGCGCCACATCACCGAAAGCGTTTCCAGTTCGCGCAATGCATCGGCCTGGCTGACTTCGTCGCGCCTCTGCCGCAGCATGATGTCGAGCAGCGTGGCTTCGGCCGCAGCGGGGCGGTCCGAGGATTCGATGGCAGACTGGTATAGATTCTGCGCGTCCTTGTCGTGTCCGAGCGCCTCGGCCAGCCGGCCGCGCAACACCGACATGGCCGGTTTCAGGTCCGGCGGAATACCGACGACGTCCATGTCGCTGCTGCGTTTCGCCGCTCCGGAATAATCCTTGACCTCGAGCGACGCCCGCATCGCCGCCGATATCACGATGCGCTGCAGCTCGAGCGGCAGCGTGGTGATCGCGAATTCGACGTTCTTGAATTTCTCGCGTGCCTCGGCCCACTTCGCCTGACGCGCCAGCGCCAGCGCTTTCCACAGATGCGAATCGTAATTGGTTCCGACCGCCGGATTGGCGAGGTCCTTCAACCCCTGGTCAATGCGGCCGATCACGATGGTCGCGACCGCATGCAGCATCAGGGCAACTGGATCCTCGAAGCCCGGCTTGGATTCCGCGAGGATGAGATCGAGAACGCCCTTGGCTTCGTGATACATCCCGCGCGACATATAGAAGTTGGCAAGATTGACGCGGGCCGACGTGCGCCGGCCGGGCGCGGCCGTCCCCGTCAAAGCGACAAGCGCATCCTGGCGCACGAGAAAGTTTTCCGTCTGATTTTTGCGCCAGACGTCGGGGTCGAACAGCGGCCGCACCGCGACCGGCGCGCGCTCCGCACCGACGTTGGCCGACGACAGCGTCAGGCCGCCTGGCCTGCCGAGGATGATCCTGTCGGATGCGATCTCGGCGGTGACATCGTCCGAGTTCGGACGAACCGCCACGCCGTGCATCGATTCGAGCAGCGACAACTCGACAAAATCCTGCCGCTTGATGAAGCCGCGCGTGGGCGGCGGCACCGTGACCACCAGCAGCGTATCGCCGGCATCCGGATCGGCGATCCGATGCAGCAGGCCGGGCTTCGACAACGGCACCACGACATTGGCAAGCGCGGGATCGGTGATGTTTCGCACCACCATCAGCGGCTGCGGCGCCGTCTGCATCGTGTCGGCAAATGCGAGCGTCCAGTTCGCGCCGCCCGACTGGGCGTCGCCGGTCAGCGAGGGTATTTGAGGACGGTTGAGGCGAATGCGGATCGCCTGCCCCTTTTCGAGCGGCAACTGGCTGACGTCGGCGATGACGGCCCCGCCTTTGCTGCGGATCGGCTCGATATCGATCGGCTTCACGGAATCGAACACCAGCCAGACGGCGTCGGCGCGGCGAAACAATGCCGCGGGGGTCGCAGTGGCAAAGGAAAATTTCAGGCGCAGGCCGTCGCCGTCGCGTGTGGCGACAACCGAAGCGGCGCTGTCGCCGGCTTTTGTTTCCGGCGCCGGTTCGGACGCAGCGACCGCGGTCTTTGGCGGCGGCTCCATCACGACTGTCTTTGGCGGGAGCTCAGTCGCAGGAGCCATCGTCTCTTGTGTCGATGGCTCCGTTGTCGATGCCTCTTGTGTCGATGGCGGCGGCACCGGCGCTTCCGAGGCGGGCGATATGTTGGGCGCGGTCTCGGGTTTGATCTCGATATTGGCTTGCTCGGCGATGGTCTCCGATGTCGGCGGCGCGATCCCGCCGGATTTCCATAACGGCGCAGCCTCGGCGGCGGGCTTCTCCGGCGCGGCCGGCGCGGTTGGCGCTGCAGCGGCTGGAACCGGGGCAGCCCGTGCCGGAGCAGCCGGCGTCGCAGCCGCTGGCGCGGCTGACACCGGAGCACGCGAGGCGTCCGCTGCGGGCGACGGCAGCGTCAACGGCTTTTCCGCTTGCTGGAAAGCCACGTCGATAATGTAGTTTTTCTCCTCGCGGAAGGAGTGCACATCGACCTCGCCGATCAACGCGACTTCCACCGCGGAGGTTTCGCCGTCGATCTTCTGATTGATCGATGCGATATTCGATGGCGCCGCCAGCTTGGCGTCGGCCAGATCGAAGGTGAGCGCGGCGTTGAACAGCAGCGTGAGTTTCTGATCGTTCAGCACCGACGAGACGCTGACGCCGTCGGGCATTTCAAAAACGAAGCGGACGAAGGTCGGCTGCACCGATGCGCGGATGCGAACCGGAGCCCGCTTCATCGCCGCGGCCGTCGCGCGCTGCTGGCGCAGAGCGCGCTCGGCGGCCCGCGCACGCTCGGCCAGTTCGCGGACCACCTCGGGCGGAAGGCCCGGAGGATCGCCCTTCCATGTGTCCGGCAGCATATCAATGAACACGCGTTCGCCGGCCGTCATGGTGTTGATGGTCACCCTGCGCGCCAGCGACAACCGGATCGCCGTGCCATCGGGGTCGCGCCGCGCCGACGCGACATAATCGGGCGCCCCTTCGGCAAGCTTCTCGATCGGGATATCCACCGGGCGCTTGAACCGGATCAAGAGGATGGTGCCGGCCGTGGTCACTTCGGACTCGACGTCCTCGGCGAGCTTGAGAACCAGCCGGGCGTAGCTGCCGCTGGCCGAGAACGAGGCCTCGCCCTTGACCGGCGGTGTCTGGCAGAGGCCGGAAACCGTCGCGCCGATCAGGACCAGCCCGGCGGCGAGCGATACCGGCAAGGCGGCGAGCCATGAAGGCCCGCCGAGGCAACGCCGGGCCATCCGCGTGAATGCGCGAAATAGCGACCCAAAACCAGCGGCAGCCGTTCGCGGCATTCCAAGGTGTCTTTCAGCTTCGGCGATCTGCAGTTCAACGGTCTGTTGCCGGCGGGGGCGCCCTCGCCCGCGCCTGCGAATCTAGGATTGGCGATTTAAGGACCTGTTAATATCCTCGTTAATTGGGCTTTGGCGGCATGGCCCTGCCCTCGATTTTGGGGAGTTCGGCCGTGGAGGCGGAGGCGGACTTGTCCGACCCGGCGCGGCGGGCCAATTCGACTGTCAGCCGCTCGGCCGCTTCCGGCATCATCAGGCCGAGGATGTCGGACATCTTGCGCGGTGCGATCTGCGAAGCGATTTCAAACAGCACGGACATCTCAAGCCGGTCGAACACCTTGGCGGCATCCTTCGGCTTCATGCCCTCATACATGGTGATGATGCCCTTGAAGCGTGCGGCATCGGCGTCGTTTTTTTGTCCGGTTGCCGTCGTGATCCGCGCCTCGACGGCCTTCAACTCCTCGACCCGCGATTCAATTCGCTTTTCGGCGGCCTTGAGCAGGCTCTCGCGAATGTCGATTTCGCGCGCGCGCGCGTCGAGCTCCTGCCGCCGCGACTGCAGCCGCTCCAGGATCGCGCGCTCGGACGCCGATATCGGCTGGGTCTGTTCGGGATAAACCACGACGCCGTCGGGCTTCGCCACTTCAGGCGCCGCGGCGGGGGTTTTGGGGGCTTCCTCCTTGGGCTTCTCGTGCGTCGAGCCGGTGACATCCGCGGGATCGAATTTGTTCCCCGACGGAAAGTTCAAAGTTTCCTGGGCCCAGGACCGCTGGGTCGACTGCGGCTGATAGTCGAAAACGTAGCCGCCATCGATCACGAGTCCGGCGACCTTCAGCACGGCAAGGGCGAAGATCGCCACCAGCACCACCGGGATGACGCGAATGTCACGGAAGGATTTCATGCGGCGAGACCGTTAGCCCTTCTGCGCTCGGAAAACGCCTGGGCCGCCGCGGCAAGGGTCCTGGGCGGCACCTTCGACGCTGCGGGCTCGAACTCGGGCTCCGGCTCCGGCTCGCCGCCAGGCCGTGCCGCGATCGCGATCCGCGACAGCCGCCGAACGATATTGTCGCCTTCGGCGAGTTGTTTCTTCAACTGCTGCGAGATTTGCGCCGCCGCTGTGAGCTGGTCGCCGAGATTCTCGTTGACGTCGCGAACGGTGTGCTTGAGGCCGCCGATGGCGCGCTCGGCGATTTCGGTGGCCGTGATCAGCTCCGCGATGGTCGCCTTCAGCGAATGCTCGTCCGCCTTGAGACGCTTCAGCCGGCTGTTGAGCAGCATGCAATAGGCGATCGTGATCAGCAGCAATAGCGCGACCAGGCTCTCGATCACAATTCCTAATGAATGACTCATTGGGCCTCCATCAACTTGGTTTGCTCATCGGCCTTCTCGAACATCGCGAAGGTAGTATTCGGCTTGCGCAACTGCTTGGTGACGCGAATGGCGACGCGATCGCCGACCCGGCCCATTCGCCCTTCGGTCAAGGTGACGCTGCCGCAGCGCACCGCGACCAGAGCGTCGGAACGCATTTCCAGCGGCAGGGTGTCGCCGACTTTCAGTTTCATCAGTTGCTTGAGCGGAATATCGGCCTCGTACAGCACCGCATCGACCGAAATCTGCGCCTGGGATACTTCGGTGGCGAAATGGCCTTCCCAGATCGGATCGCGGCCGAATTTCTCGCCCATGAACATCTGCAGCAGCACGCTGCGGATCGGCTCGATGGTCGCATAGGGCAGCAGCAGCTCGATATTGCCGCCGCGATCTTCCATGTCGATGCGCAGCCGCACCAGGATGGCGGCGTTGGCGGGCCGGCTGATGGCAGCGAAGCGCGGATTGGTTTCGAGCCGGTCGATCGAGAAGGTCACCGGCGACAGCGGCCTGAAGGCCTGCTCGGCATCGGCCATCACGACCTCGACCAGCCGCTTGACCAGGTTGGTTTCGATGGTCGTATAGGGGCGGCCTTCGATGCGCAGCGAGGTCTGGCCGCGGCGGCCGCCGAGGAGGACGTCGATCATCGAATAGATCAGGCTTGAATCGACCGTCGCCAGGCCGAAATTCTCCCACTCCTCGGCCTTGAACACGCAGAGCACCGCGGGCAGCGGTATCGAATTCATATAGTCGCCGAACCGCACCGACGTGATGCGATCCAGCGAGACCTCGACGTTATCGGAGGTGAAGTTGCGCAGGCTGGTGGTCATCAGCCGCACCAGCCGGTCGAACACGATTTCGAGCATCGGCAGACGCTCGTAGGACACCATCGCCGAATCGATGATGGCGCGAATGCCGGAATTGTCGTCGAGGTTGACTTCGCCGGCGTTGAAACCGAGCAGGTTGTCGATTTCTTCCTGCGACAGGACCCGCTCGCCGCCATTCTTGCCGCCGCCGAAGTCGCGGCTGCCGTCTTCGACCATGGCGGCCCATTGCAGCGCCATGGTGCCAGAGAGTTCATTGGCCGCAGCCGCGGCCGCGGCCTCCTCCGGATCCTCGGAGACCAGCGACGCTTCCCATTGGGCTGCGATTGCATCCTGGTCGTCTAGATTGTTGCCCGCCATGATCTAGATCCGTCTCGTCACTGAACGACGATTTCTTTGAACAGCACCGCGTTGACCTGATTGGGCGAGATCGTGGTGTTGACGCGCCGCGTCAGTTCTTCCCTCAGACGAAACAGGCCCGCGGAGCCATTGAGGTCGGCCGGCCGCAGCTCGCGCAGATAGGTCTGAAAAATATCGGTGACGCGCGGCATCGTCGGCTTGATCGCCTCGACCAGCTTCTCCTCCTTGACCTCGAGCACGATCTTGGCCTTGAGATATTGCACGCGCTCACCGGGCTGACCGACCAGATTGACCAGCATTTCCGGCACGTCGATGAAGACAGGCGGTTTCGCCGGCGGCGCTTCCGCATGCGCCTCTTCGCCGTGACCCCTGAAGAACAGGAACCAGCTCGCAGCGCCGCAGACGATGACGAACCCGCCCACCGCGGCGATGATCATTTTGAGCTTGCTCTTGGGAGCCGCCGCCGCTACTTCGCCGCCGCCTTCAACCTGTTCGCCGTCTGCCATTGCCCGCCCGGTCGGTTTGGGAATGAACTCGATGCCCTGGGCAAGCCAATGACGCGATACAAATGCCGCCGGCGCACACGCGCTCTCTTGATGCCGACGCTAAGGTAGTAATGGTTAATGGTTTCTTTCTTTTGTCCGGCGGCTAGGAAAAAGTTGCCGGGCAAACATGGTCAACAAGACCTTATTGCCGCCCGGCCGGCTCTCGGCGGAACATATAAGCCCTTCTAAAACAATCATTTTCTCAACTGGCACGGCTTTCGCTGTGTGGTCTGTGAACCCTGGCTTGGGAGAGCCTGGCGGTTCGTACGATCCGAGAGCCGACCTGGGAGGGTTGGGTCAGGGATCACTGAAGGGGAGAACCACCGATGGAGAATACGCTTCTCATCGGACTTTCGCGGCAGGTGGTGCTGGAACGGCAGATGGATGTCGTCGCCAACAACGTCGCGAACGTCAACACGAATGGCTTCAAGGCCGATCGCTCGCTGTTTGCCGAACACCTGATGCCGGGCGCACGCGAAGACAATTTTGTGGGGCGCGACCGCGCTCTGAGCTTTGTCCACGACCGCACCTCGTTCCACGATTTTTCGCAAGGCGCCAGCGAGCAGACCAAGAATCCGCTCGACGTCGCGATCGACGGCAGCGGCTTCCTGGTGGTGCAGACGCCGGCCGGCGAACGCTACACCCGCGACGGCGGACTGCAGATCAACAACCAGGGCCAGCTCGTGACGGCGTCGGGCAATCCGGTGCTCGGCACCTCCGGCCCGATCGTGTTCCAGCCGACCGACCATGACATCGCGATTGCCTCCGACGGCAATGTCACCGTCGTCGAAGGCACCAACCGGATCGACTCGGTACGCGGCAAGCTGCGGCTGGTCAGTTTCGCGCAGGCGCAGCAGCTTCTGAAGGAGGGCTCCAACCTTTATTCGGCCGGCGAAGGCGGCGCGGCGCAGGCAGACACCACCTCGCGGGTGCGCCAGGGTTTCATCGAGAAATCGAACGTCAATTCGGTCGCCGAAATGAGCCGCATGATCGAGGTGACGCGCACCTACACGCAGATCTCGGCGTTGCTGCAGCAGCAGAGCGACCTGCACAAAAGCGCGATCGAGAAACTCGCCGACGTTCCGGCATAAGGAGACTGACCCATGCGCGCTCTTTATACCGCATCGACCGGAATGGCGGCACAGGAACTCAACGTTCAGGTGATCTCCAACAACATCGCCAACATGCGCACCACCGGCTACAAGAAGCA
>Ga0137409_10003684_pt1 | contig 16190 bp, 11 predicted proteins | sample CZODoug1_16funga_FD_122059 | JGI IMG/M metagenome (GOLD analysis project Ga0137409, IMG submission 122059) | Vadose zone soil fungal communities from Angelo Coast Range Reserve, California, USA - CZODoug1_16fungal (Hybrid Assembly) | ecosystem: Environmental > Terrestrial > Soil > Vadose zone... | reverse complement strand
AAAATCATGCTGGCGCGCGTGCTGATGAAGAAAGGCGCGCACGTGCCGTTGCATCACCACCACAACGAGCAGGTGACCTACATCCTCGAAGGCGCGCTGAAGTTTGCGATCGATGGCCAGGAGATTGTCGTTCGCGCCGGCGAAGTGCTGTGCATCCCGCCGCACATGCCGCACGAGGCGTGGGCGCTGGAAGATACCGTGGACCTCGATGTCTTCGATCCCCCGCGCGAAGACTGGCTGAACAAGACAGACGACTATCTGAGGCACGGCCGCTAGAGTCCCGCAAACCGCCCGGCCGCTGACCTCCGCCCACTTTCTCGATTGCCCGGCTGCCGACCGGAGATCCACCCCTTTCTCTTTTTTGTCCCATTTCTGCGAAAGGGCATGGACAAAGGGCGTGGTGTTGTTTACCGTAGTTGCGTGGCTCGATCCGTGAGTGGGGTCAGCCCTCTGAGGGGAGCGTCATGAAGAGGCTATTGGTATCGGCATTGCTACTTGGGAGTGCGGGTGTTGCGCGGGCACAGGTAAACGCGCCAACTTTAAATATCGACCGGGGAAACGTCGCTCAGGACTTCTCGGCGACTTCCGCCGTGAAGGCGACGCTTCTCAATGACCTTGCTGCCGCCGACACGTTTTCCCCGCCGGCAGCCAAACCGGCGAACACGTTCCGAGCGCCCATTGTTGCCACGGCCCTGGCGCTGCCGCTCGAAAACGCCGAGCCGGCTTCGCCGTCACCGCAGCCGAAGTTCCTCTACGGCGGCCGCGACGACTACCGCTGGCAGCTGGGTATCGCCGCGAGCTGGTTGCGCTTTCAATCTTCGGCCTTCAATGCCAGCGCCGTCGGCGTCAACACCTCCGTGGTTTACTTCACGAACGACTGGTTCGGGATCGAAGGAGACATTACCGCCGTCTTTGCCCCCACGATTTTTGCCAACGAACACGTGAAGATCGGAACCTATGGTGGCGGCCCGAAGATCGCCTGGCGACAGAAACAGTGGGAACCCTGGCTGCACGGAATTTTTGGCGGCGCTCGCGTACAGCCCCAGGTCGCGGGACAAAGCCGCAACTCCTACTCCATCAAGGCCGGCGGTGGAGCGGATTATCGCTGGAACCCGCGCATCTCTTTCCGCTTGGAAGGCGACTACGTGCGCACCGGCTTCTTTAAGCAATCGCAGAACAACTTCCAACTTGCGGGCGGAATCGTTTTCCACTTCTAGAGCGGGGCCCCGCTGAATGGGCGGGCCCCCGTCGAAGTTTCCTTCAGAATTGCTTCACATCTCAGGCTGTGCTTGACTACCAAATTTTGCAGGCTTGCTCGCGCACCATCGACTCGCCCTTCTTGCAACCGAAGGCCTTGGCAAACTCCGCCATATTCGAAAGCGGACCGTTGCCGCGGAACCTGGGCAGCGGATGGGGGTTGGTGTTGGCCATCAATCGCGCGTATTCGATCCGCTCGTTGGCGCCCCAGACTTGCGCCCAACCGAGGAAGAAGCGCTGCTCGGGAGTAAAGCCGTCTTTGTCCGGCGGCCGCGGTTTGCCTGCAAGGGACTTTTCATACGCGGCGTAGGCGATCGTCAGACCGCCCAAGTCCGCGATGCTTTCCCCTAAAACCAGCTTGCCATTCTCGTGCAGGTCGCCGTCGACGACGTAGGCGTCGAATTGATCGGAGACGCAGGCGGCGCGCGCCTTGAAATTCTTCAAGTCTTCCGGGCTCCACCAGTCTTTCAAGTTGCCCTGACCGTCGAACTTACTGCCGTGATCGTCAAACCCATGCGTGATTTCATGTCCGATGACCGCTCCCATTCCTCCGTAGTTCACCGCGTCATCGGCCTTCGGATCGTAGAACGGCGGTTGCAGAATGCCTGCGGGAAAGACGATTTCATTCATGCTGCTGTTGTTGTAGGCGTTCACGGTTGGCGGCGTCATGCCCCATTCCGTGCGGTCCACCGGGTTGCCGATCTTGTTCAGCCGGCGCGCGAAATCGAATTCCGCACCGCGCAATTGATTTTCGGCGTAGGACCGGCGGTCGATTTTCAGCGCCGAGTAATCGCGCCACTTTTCCGTGTAGCCGATTTTCACCGCGAAAGCCTCGAGTTTCCTTGTGGCTTGCGTGCGGGTGTCCGATCCCATCCAGGGCAGCGTCTGTAAATCATCGCGCAGCGCGGCAATCAGGTTGTGCACCATCTCGAGAGCGCGGGCCTTGGCCTCCGGCGGAAAATACTTCTGCACATAGACTTGCCCGAGTGCCTCGCCGAGCACGCGGTCGGTGGCCTGCACACAGCGCTTCCAGCGCGGCTGGATTTCCTTTGCGCCGGTCAGCGTCTTGCCGCGAAAATCAAAATCCTCGGCGACGAATTTTTCGGGGAGCCCGGGCGCCGCCGCATTCACCAGATGCCAGCGCAGGTAGGTCTTCCAGTCGCCGATGGGGGTCGCGGTCAATTGCGCGTCGAGGGCCCTAAAAAAGTCCGGCTGGCCGACGTTGATTTCTTTCAGTTCCGGATGTTCGGCGGCCCTGAAATACGCTTCCCAGGAAAAATTCGGCGTGAGCGTCTTCAGGTCCGCCAGCATCATCTTGTGATACGTCTTGTCCGGATCGCGCAGGTCGGTATTTTTCATCGAAGCGGTTGCCAGAGCTGTTTCGATCTTCAAAATGGTGGCCGCTTCGGCTGCCGACTTGTCCGCGGGATCACCGAGCAATTCGAACATCTTCGCGACATGCTTGGTGTAGGCTTCGCGAAGCTGCTTCGATTTGTCGTCTTCCTTCAGGTAGTATTCGCGCTCCGGCAACCCGAGGCCGCCTTGAAACGCTCCTCCGATCACTCGCGTGCTGTCTTTGGCATCCTGATTCGAACCGAAGCGAAAGAGCGCGCCCACGCCTCTGCTCTGCAGCCGCTCCGCCTCCGCTTGCAGATCCGCCACGCTCTTGATTTCAGCAATCCGCGCCAGTTCCGGTTCGAAGGGTTTTGTTCCGGCCGCGTCGATCGCCGTGGCATCCATGCAGCTCGCATAGAAGTCGCCGATCTTCTGTTCGTTCGATCCAGCTGCGGTCTTGGCATTCACCGCGTCATCGAGAATCTGCCGCAGGTTCTGCTGGTTCTTGTCCGCCAGTTGGGCGAACGTGCCCCAGCTCGGATATTCCGGCGGAATCGGGTTGGATTTCATCCACCCGCCCATGGCGAACTGGTAGAAATCGTCGCAAGGCTTGCAGGTCTTGTCGAGATTCGCGGTGTCGAAGCCCCAGGAATTTGGCTTATCCGCCGCTGCCGGCGACGCGCGCAGCCCGGCGGCTGCCAGAGCCACCGCCAAGACAGCAACAACCGCAAGGATCGAACCAGCAGAAAAAAATCGTTTTGACATTGTCTGCCCCTGTTTGAATTAAGTGTGAAGCTGCGGCAGTTGCCGCTCGTCCAGGATTCCGGCCGCCATGCGAGCTGCTTGTGAGACGGAGGAAAGGGCAGCCGCGTTACTTCGCCCGGAAATCCTCAGTCTTACGCAGAAACGCCGGTAAGAATCAGTGCAGAACCGTACCGAAGAAGACGTTTCGTCCCCCGCGCAAGTCTCTCCCGTAGGATACAACAATTGTCAGACTGCCGAGGAGCCGCACCTTGCACTGTGCGCCGGCATCCCAGAGCCAGCGCTGTGACCCAAAAAGGCCGGAGGAATCGGCCACCGCGCCATTGTCGAGAAAGGGGCCGAGTTTTACGGTGAAGAAACCGTTTTGGTAGATGTTCTTGTCCATCTCCCAATTTGCAAGAAAAAAACGCCGCCCGAGCGGAGCAGCTCCCTTGCGGCCGTCAAGCGTTCCGGCGTGACCGCGAAGCCAGAGGTCGTTGTCGCGTTCGACGCCCAATTCGAAGAGTTCATCGAGAGTCGCTTTGCCGGCGGTCACGCCTGCGCGAATCTGCGCTTGCATCTCATAGTCGTCGCCTCTTGCGCGTGGAAACCAATGCGCGCGAAGCGATCCGCGGAAGGTGGCGAACGGCCCGAGACCAGCCGCAAACTCGCGGCCTACCTTTGCCTTGGCCGAGGAATCCGCTATGAAACGGCGCTCCGGCACGCGCACCAGGGTTCGCTCGACGCTCAGCCATCCTGCAACCGACGTAGCGGCGGTGAAGAACGCGCGCTCGGCGGGCGAATTGTGACCGCTGAAATTTCGAAAATTCCGATTGGCGAGCTCCGCGCCGGCGCTCCAGCTCCAGCGGCCATTCACAATGGAATGCGCTTCGAGTCCAGCCGCAGCGCGGCGCATGTTCAAGTTCGTCAGAGGGGTGCCAGCGCCAAAAAAAGTACGCGCCAAGTTCCAATTTTCGTTGCGCGCATCGGCGTAAAGGCGCAAGCGCAGGCTGGGATCGCCATAGAGCGGCAGGGAGAGCGAGAGAGAGACGCGGCGTTTTTCCGAATCCCATCGCGCAAGCGAGGCCAAATTCACGGCATCGCGGCCGAGATTGTAAAACTCCGGATAGATCGTAGCGTAAGGCAAGCCGCTCAAGAGCGAAACGATGCCTTCCGCCTTGGAATCGCCCCAGCCGTTTCTCTCCGCCAGATGGAGTGTCAGGTCGTAATTCCCGGATTCCGCCGGAGTGAGTTCGCTCCGCCGATTCGAAAAAACGCCCAGATTGTCCAGCCGTGATTGTGTCGCGAGCAGCCCATCCATTGTCAGTATTTGCGGAGCATTAAACGCGAGCGCGCGGTTCAGGAGCGATTCCTTCAGCCGTAGCGAAGGCGCGAAGGCGACGCTCCGCAGCCGCGGTTTGTCCTCGGGATTCCAATACTTCAGCGCTGCTTCCAGGTTGTCTTCCAGGAAATAAATCGTGGCGAGAAACTCCCGCGTGTACGCGTCTTGCGGACTCAATCGCAGAGCTGCATGCAGATTGTCTTTCGCGGTTCGAAAATCCTTTTGCTTGTACGCGATTCCGGCCAGCTCCACGCGGAACCTCGCATCAGTTGGTGCCTTCCGGACTCCAGCTTCAAACGCGAGTTTTGCCTCGCTCCATCTTTCCAGGCGGGCCAAGGCTAATCCCGCCACGAAGTCGAGATCGGGCGATTGGTCCGGCAGACCTTGCGCGAGGCGCAGGGCTTCATCCCAGCGCCCTGCATCAAAGGCGTTCTGTGCTTCAACAAGGCGGGCCTGATGGGGAGAATGATCCTGTGCGAAGGCTGACGAACCCAGCGTCAATACGGCAAGCAGAACAAATTTCACGCGGCCTTTTCGGGGAGAGCCAGCAGCATCCAATTGCTGTTCGATCGCCATTCCTTTTCGAATTCCGTCTGTTCGATTCGGAGAAGTTTGCCACGCGCGGGGTCGTTGATGAAAACGGCTCCATTTCGCCAATCGATTCCCGTGACCACAACGTAGTGCAACGGCGCCTTGGCGCTCCCGGGCTGGAGGCTTACGATCAGCGGCCGTCCCTGGGTCAAGTGTTCCCGGAGATCTTTCCATTCACCTTGAAGAGGGAAAACGCGAAAGCCCGAACCCTTGAGGTAGCTTTCGATATCGGAAGCATAAATCCCCCGGGCTTTACGAGAATAGAGCAACCTTTGAATTGCCACCGCGTCGGTCCGCCGCGGTTCAACCCGCGAGCCGTGGGCGTTCCAATATTGCAGAACCATGGAGATCACAGCGGACCCACAGCCATCCTCACTCTGCTTTACGAACGGTACGTCAAGCCACACCCCTGGATTTTCCTGGGGCGCCGGCTGGATCGCACGCCCCAGGGAGAGAAGCACGAGCAAACCAAGAGCAATCCGGTTCATCCGCGTGAGGTACAACTCCGAATCGGGAAAATTAGCGGAGCACGACCGCCAGGACAATGATACCGAGCGCGATCACGATGATCCACAGCAGATCACGGTCGGATATGCGTCCTGCCGCGAAATCGCTCTGCGCCCGGCGGGACCGCGCCGCAAGCTTGGCAAGATCTTCATCGCTTAATTGGCCGACGGCCTTGTCAACCTTCTGATAGTCGAGGTCGGCGGACTTCAATGCTTTTTGGGCCTGGTCGGAAGAAAGCAGTGTTCGAACGGCTTCTTCATTTGCCTGGCGCGTCTGGGCCGGCAGCGCGGCGTCTTTGTTCAGGTCGCTTAGAGACACGACGTGTTGCTTGTCCTGGGCTCGCGCCGGAGTTCCCGCCAAACCGAGCAGAGTGGCAATCGCCAGCATCGACACACACACCTTGACGCAAAAATGCATTCTTCCTCCTATATTTGGCTGGGGTAAGCCTAGTTTACGAATTGCCTCATGCTGTGGCAAGGAGCTTGTGGGAAATGTTTTGGCAGAACGATCGCTGCAGGATGCGTGTCACCTTGGGGGCAGCGGCTTCTCGTACTTAGTGGCGTCCACCGACTGCCACTCTCCCTTGATAATGCCCGCGCGAATCTGCGCAGCGCTTTTCCCCTTCTGGGATTGCTCGTAAGCGTAAAAGTCTTCTCTGATGCAGGTGCCGCATTCGGCGCCATGTTTGCTGGCGAAGCAATCCAGCAGGCTGCCGTGCCCCTGGCTGCGGTCGCAATGGCAATAGCAGGGCTGCTGGTACAGCGTCTTCTTGATCTTTGCGGCGATCGCGTACGCATTTTGTACCACGGGATCAGGGAAGAGTTCCGGGTTCATCGTCGCGGGAAGCGCGCCCTGCGGGGGTCGCGCATGATAAGCGGGCACAGCTTCATCGGCTGCGGACTGCGGCGAATTTGCGCCTTGGAGCGAATTCGAAGCGGCCCGTTGCGGGATCAACACCAGCCCAAGTGCAAAGCCGAAGAGCGCCGCGGCGCTCAAGAATCTCCAGATTCCATTTCCTCGCATACTCGCCCCCGTTCTTAGCTCGACCCCAACTCCGTTGCTGCCTCTCTACTCTAAGGCTGCCAGACGCGAATTTCCACTTCGTTGCTCGTGAGACGCATTTAAGATAAACGGTCACGGCAACCGAACTACGGCAATTCGAACCGCTCCGAGTTCGGTTACGTCCAAGACCTCGTCGCCTTTCAACTTGTCGATCTGGCTGTTGGCGATGAAGTAGAAGTCATTTCCATGGATGGCCCCGGTTGTCGGTTCCTAGATGACTGCTGCTTTGACCGTCGTATACGCCGGAGGCGGCATGGAAGCTTTCGCTTCGAGATGCTTTGCACGAAGATGACGCTGCACGCGGCGGCCCCAGCCCCGTACAAACGAAAAGTTCAGCGCGCCGCCAATAGCCGAGCTGGCCAGGGGAATCAACCGTCCGGCCCACTTTTCCGCCGTCTCGGCGCCGATCTTCGCAGCGAAGCGTTCCGCGATGCGCGGGGCGAGTTTCTCAAGAATCTGCTTTTCGGCTAAATCCTTGCCATAGTCGATGCCAGAGGCCGCCGCGGCCGCCTTCCACATTTCAATCCTTTGGTCGCGGCCGTGAGCTTCAAATCCGTAGAGCAGAGAGAGGCGTTGGATGAGCCGCAGCGTGATGATGGTGAGAAGGCTGGCATCCGGCAAAAACGTAATCATGCCGCCGAGGCCGAATCCCGCCCCTTCAGCAAGTGCTAGCCGTTCTGCATCGCGAATCAGCGCCGCGGCAATGGCGTCCAGGCGCTCCATGGGAACGTCTTTCATCCGCGCGAAGTCCGGAACCCACAAGCCGTGCTTGTTCGCGAGATGACGCCGGAAGGCCTCGGGGTTAATCTCGATCGAACGCAGCCCGCGCAGAACACCAAACCGCAGAAAGCGGCTGAAGGTACGTCCCGCCAGCGACCCTTTGACCGAGTTGGGTAACCTTGCCATGCCTATTAGCATCCTAAGCCGGTTAGAATGGTCTGGCAACCATGGCGTTGCATGGCCTGTGCCCGTAGTGCCAGCCCAGTGAACTCGGGAAAGGGGGGTTACCGGAACGCGGCAAGAAAAACGGGAGTCCTACTTGACGCGGCGCGGCTTTTCGGTAAACTGCATTTTCTCTATGGCCACGATGCCACAATTCATTCCCTCCGAAGTCGTGCACGATCTCGACTTCCCGCAGCGTGAGGCCGCCTTTTTCTATGGCCTGTTCTTGCGCGGCCATTCCGCGGACAAGCTGCGGCAAGACATCGAAGTGCCCGCAGTCGTCCTCGCCAAATGGCACCGCGAGGCAGAACGCGACCCGCAGCTTCGTGACATTTTTGCGCGCATGGTGGATTACCGCCGTCACGTCCTGGCCATCTTCGATACCCTTGTGGGTTCGGATGGTCACCCGCAGCGTGTTCAGTAAGCTTTCCATTCTCCGTGCCACCTCGGGGGAATTCCCGATGGCGTTCTTCGATGAATCACTATCTTCTTCGCCCTGATTCTCCCTGTACTCTCGTTCAGGTCAAAAACTGTCAGGCAACCAAACCGGATTGCCAGTGATCTAACCGCTTTCGGGGGATAAGTTCCACGAAATGAATGGGATTCCTCTGATTGACGGAGAACTACTCTGGGGTTAGAATCGGAACGTCCTAGAGGTTGAGGTGTCTTCATGTCAAGGGCAGTACGGACCCTGTTCGTTTCCATTTTTTTGATGGCCATCGCCGTTCCAACGGTTTCCGCCCAACAGCGGCAGGATCCGGGGACCCCTCCAGTACCACAAAAGTTAGATAAAGAAGCAAAGCGCAAGATGAAGAGGACGCTGAAGGAGTTGGACAGCGCCTACCGGCAATGGCTGTCGGAGGACGTGACTTACATCATCTCTCCGGACGAGCGCAACGCTTTCCTTCAACTGGACACCAACGAAGAGCGCGAACAATTTATCGAGCAGTTCTGGCTGCGGCGCAGCAGCAATCCCGACCTGCCGGAGAACGATTTTAAGGAAGAGCATTACCGCCGCATTGCTTACGCCAACGAACACTATGCTTCCGGCATCCCGGGATGGAAGACCGACCGCGGCCGCATGTACATCATGTGGGGCCCCGCGGATGAGGTGGAATCGCACCCCACGGGCGGCACGTACGACCGGCCGATGGAAGAGGGTGGCGGCTCCACAAGCACTTATCCCTGGGAAACATGGCGCTGGCGCTACCTCGAAGGAATCGGCGAAAACATTATTTTGGAATTCGTCGACCCCAGCGGCTCGGGTGAGTATCGCCTGACTATGGATCCGTCGGAAAAAGACGCGCTGCTGCACGTGCCTGGTGCGGGGCTGAGTTTGATGGAATCGATGGGCATGGCGTCGAAGACTGACCGCTTCACGCGTTCCGACGGCACCAACCTGCCGAAGACCATGGGCGGTGAATCAGCCAGCATGAACGAGTTCAACCGGTTGGAGCTCTACGCCAAGGTCAATAAACCGCCCCAGGTGAAATTCAAGGATCTCGAGGCGGTGGTAACCTCCCGCATCGTCCGTGATCAACTGCACTTCAATTGGCGGACCGATTATCTGAAAGTGACGAATGACACGGTGCTCGTGCCCGTCACCGTACAAATCCCGAACAGCCAGCTTTCCTTTCAAGCCAAGGATGGAATTCACTCCGGGGTGCTCAATATATTCGGGCGTGTGACCACGCTCACCGGCCGCGTCGTGCAGACGTTTGAAGATTCCGTCACGCGCGATTTTCCGGATTCTCTTTACCAGCAATCCTTGAAACTACAATCGATTTATCAGAAGGCCGTTCCTCTGCGTCCGGGCCTGTATCGCCTGGATCTAGTGATCAAGGATGTGCGGAGCGGAAATATCGGAGTTGTGAACTCGCGCCTGCAGGTGCCGCGGTACGAGGATGACAAGCTGGAGGCCAGCTCATTGATTCTTGCCGATCAGATCGAGCATGTTCCTGCGAAGCAAATCGGCGCAGGACAGTTCGTGCTGGGTTCCTCGAAGGTCCGGCCACGTCTCGAAGGCGATTTCACCACCGCTGACAGGCTCGGCATTTACATGCAGGTTTATAACTTGAAGCCGGACGATAAGACGCATAAGTCCAGTGCGACCTTCCAGTACACCGTCAAAAAAGGCAAAGATCAGGTCATGCAGTTCAAGGAAACTTCGGCAGAGATGAAGCAGACGGGCGATCAGGTCACCATCGAGCGGCTTTTGCCTCTTGCAACGCTGTCACCGGGGAAGTACAGTCTCGAAGTAAATGCTACGGACACGCTTTCGAATCAGACCATTTCGCGTACGGCAGAGTTCACGGTGAAAGCGCCGCCGGAAACCAAAACCGCGGCGAACGCTGCACCGGGGAGGTAAAGAAACGTGAAACAGGAACGGCTCCGAATCCTGGGGGCCCTGGTCCTAACCGCCATGGTTTCGTCTTTCGGGGCGATTCCGGCGGCCGCGCAAGCGAAGCTCGTCCCGGGCAAGCTTGCCGGAGTGGTGCGCGACGCTGCGGGTACTCCGCAGATGGGCGCGAGCGTGGAGTTGATTTCCGAAGCAGTAGGGGTGGCCGCCACCCGTGGTTACCTGACGAACACGCAAGGTATGTTCCGGGGCGACAAGCTCGCTCCCGGTTTTTACACTGTCCGCGTTACTCTCGCCGGTTTTCTTCCCACGCTTGAAAAACACATTCGCGTCGCTTCGAATCTGACGACCGTCGTGCGCATTGAACTTGAATCCATGTTTGCGTCGCTGGATCAATTGCGGCGCATGCCCTCGAGCAGCACCGCGGAAGTTGACGATTGGAAATGGGTGTTGCGGTCCGCATCGGCAATGCGTCCGGTTTTGGAATGGGTGGACCACGACACGTTGAGTGGCTCGACCGTTAACTCTGATTCGGGCCGGCCCCGTGCACCCAGAATGCGCATGGAATTCACGGATGGCGCGCGGCGGCCCGCGTCAGCTTCCAGTGTTGACTCTTCACCCACCACCTCCGTTGCCTACGACCAGAAGTTGGGCGGCACCAGCAGAATGATCCTGGCCGGCCAGGTGAGCTACGACGGTGATTCCCCCGCTGGCGGCATCGCCACCGTGTGGTTGCCGACGGGAACTCTCAGTGCCGGTCCGCATACGGCGCTGGTGCTTCGCGAAGCCAAGCTGGGACCCGTCGGGCCTACCTTCCGCGGCATTCGTTTTGATCAGGGTGGCGCGGTGGCGCTTGGAGATCGCACGGTTCTGCGGTACGGCGGCGAATATGTCCTTGTGGGACTAGGGGCCGCAGCCTCTTCACTCCGTCCACGCGCAGAATTGAATGTGCGCCTCACCGATGATTGGAGCACCACGGTCGTTTTCGCCTCCATGCCCAACGGGCCCGGTCCACTCGAAGCCAATGATGCACAGCCGGGCGGTGCACTCGCAGCGGCGCTCAATGAACTGGATGCATTTCCCGCGCTGCTCTGGCGGCAGGGCCGTCCCGTTTTGCAGAGCGGTCTGCACGAGGAAATTTCGGCGGAACGAAAGGTCAACACCCGCGGGAAGTTCCAAGTCGCAGGCTTCCACGACGACAACCGTCACGTGGCTGTCTTCGGCCGGGGCAACAACGACTTACCCACGGCTGACTATTTTCAGGATAATTTTTCCACCGGTTTTGCTTATGACGGCGGCTCTTCGAGCAGCTGGGGAGCGCGCATCGCATTTCGCGAAAAGCTCGACGGCGACGTGGAATTAACCGCCATCTATTCTTTCGGTGGAGCTCTGATGCCTTCCGACGACGCGGACGGTCTGCTTCGCGATGTGCTTCGCACGGCACAGCGGCATTCGCTGGGGGCGGGAATATCCGCGAAGGTGCCGGGCCTGGGCACAAAAGTCCAGGCGGGATATAAATGGGTGAACGGAATGACCGTTTCCTCCGTGGACGGCTATGGCGAGTCCCTTTTCCAGATGGACCCCTACCTCCACCTGGTTGTCCGCCAGCCGCTGCCAAAGTTTGCCTTGGGGCGTTGGGAGGCCATTGCTGATTGCAACAATGTCTTGTCGCAGGGTTATGTTTCCACCAATAGCAGGGATGGCCGGGTTGTTCTGGGACCTGCATTCCGGACATTTCGAGGTGGACTCAGCGTTCAGTTTTAGGAGCTTTTGGCTTCTCGAAAGCTGTATTTGTCCTTCCAGAAACTGGATGATGCGGGATAGTCCAGCCTTCCGCTGCAGCAAACTGTTGAATATAAAAGAGTTCCGCGAATGAATAACTACCAAACAATGGACATTGGGTTGCACTTGGTTTATTGGGGCGGGGTGTAGTCCTGCCCGGTAGAGACATGAGGCAAAACCTCCGAGTCAGCCTTGGGGCGGTCGTGCTGGCGCTAGCCACGCTGGCCGCGGTGATTTTTGCCTTGATAAATTTCGACCAACGCAGCCGCTTTGAGGTGGTATACGACGGAGTGGCGTGGCTCGATACGGACCATGGCATTCAGGCCAGCCGGGTTTCCCCCAATTCTCCTGCAACTCGCGCCGGGATCCGCCCCGACGACGTCCTGCTGACGATCAATAGTGCCACTGTCACCAGAGCCGCAGAGGTCGCTCGGCGGTTGGAACGCGCTGGGCTCTGGACCCAGGTGCGTTACAAGCTTTCCCGCGGTGGTGCGGAATTCGAAACGCCACTTCTCACGGCCCCTGCCGAGAAGCCCCTTGCGACCGAGAACTACCTGCGCATCGTAGGCCTGCTTTACCTGTTCATCGGGTTGTTCATTTTCATCCGCCGATGGAACGCTCCTCGCGCCGTGCATTTTTATGTCTTTTGCCTGGTCTCCTTCATTCTCTGGTCGTTCCATTTCAGCGGAAAGTTGGACACCTTTGACTGGGAAGTTTACTGGTCGGAGATTGTCGCGCGCCTGCTGGCTCCTGCTTTGCTGCTCCACTTCGCTTTGGTATTCCCGGGGCGGTCCGAAACAGCCATTCGCTCGTCTTCGAAATTGTTGGCCGTCTACTCCCCGCCTCTCGCTCTGCTTCTGATCCATATCAGCACGGCCCTGAACGCCCTGGGTTTTGTGCCCTGGCTGGGTGCGTACCTGCTGCTCCGGAAAATCGAATTTGGTTATCTGGCCCTTTGCTTCCTGGCAGCGGGGCTTGTTTTCTACCGGAGCTACCGCCAGGCGCCGTCCGGTGTCCTTCGCCAGCAATTGAAATGGCTCACCGGTGGAACTCTTGCCGGCAGTCTGCCCGTTTCCTTGCTCTACATCGTTCCTCTGGTGTTCGGCGTGACCTTGCGCCCGTGGATGCAGTTCTCCGTACTAAGCCTGGTGCTGATCCCGCTGTGTTTCGGCTACGCCGTCATCCGCTACCGCCTGATGGACGTGGACATCATCTTTAAGCGTGGCTTGGCGTATACGGCGGCGACTGCCGGGGTAGCCGCTGTTTATTTCGCGATGGTCGCGCTCATCGCCGAAATCTTCCATACGCCCACGAATGGCCCTGCCGGCGGCATGATCGCTATCGTAATGGCCGCGTTTTTGTTCCAACCTTTCCGCGCCTGGATTCAGGCGCGCCTGGATCGCTTCTTCTACCGCGATCGTCTCGATTACCGCCGTACGCTGATCGAGTTCGGGCGCACGCTGACGAACGAAGTGCGTTTCGACCCCATGCTGGGCTCGGTCATGGATCGCATTTCCCAGACGTTATTGGTCGACCGTCTCGCGATTTTTGTGGAGAACGCCGTGCAACCCGGCCAAATGCGCCTGGCTCGTTCCATGGGCGTGCGCCTCTCCGAGTCTTTGGATCTTAGTTTCCTCGAGCCGGCCCGGCCCGAGTTTGCCCGCGGGGCGCTCTTTTTCGAGTCGCCCCGCGCGGCACGAGACGGCAGTGACTCCGTTCGCCGCACGCTCGAGCAGTTGGACCTCAACTACTTTGTCCCCTGCCGTATCCGCGAGCACACCGTTGCGGTACTCGGCCTCGGCAAGACAGTCGATGGAGATTTTCTGTCCAGCGATGACGTCGAGCTGGTCGAAACCATTGCCGGCTACGTCGCCGTCGCTCTCGACAACGCGCAGCTCTACAGCTCGCTTGAACAAAAAGCCCTCGAAATCGTCCGCCTCAAGGACTTCAGCGAAAATATCGTTGAATCCCTGAACGTTGGCGTGCTCTCCGTTGACCTGGAAGGGATCGTCGAATCCTGGAACACGCGCATGGAGCAGCTTTTCGGAGTAGCGCGCCAGGAAGCCGTTGGACGGCAGCTCAGCTCCCTCTTGCCGGAAGAACTGGCGCGTGAAATCGACGCCCGTGGTGACCAGGAACAAATTACCGGCATCTATAAACAGAGACTCCAGCATCAAGGAAAATCGCTGACCTTGAACGTTTCCATCACTCCCTTGGTAAGCAAATCGAACGAGCGCATCGGCCGTCTCCTGCTCTTCGATGACGTGACTCAGCGGGAGCGCCTGGAAGAGCAGATGTCGCAGACGGAGAAGTTGACGTCTCTTGGGCTTCTCGCGGCTGGGGTCGCGCACGAAGTAAACACGCCGCTCGCGGTCATCTCCAACTACATCCAGATGCTGGCGAAGCAGATGCCCGAGGGCGACCCGCGCCAGTCAATCATTGACAAAATCGTGAAGCAGACGTTCCGCGCCAGCGAAATCGTCAACAATCTGCTCAATTTTTCCCGGACTGGTGCCGCGGAAGCCGCGGACATTGATGTAAACCGGGTCGTCGAAGAGACCTTGTCGCTCGTGGCTCATCCTCTGAAGACCTCGCATATCCAGGTGGTGAAGCAACTCGGCGAACCGTTGCCGGCGGTTCGCGGATCAGCCAACAAACTGCAACAAGTCTTCTTGAACCTTTTCTTGAACGCGCGCGATGCCATGCCCGGCGGGGGAATGCTGGAAGTCCGAACCACGGCGCATAACGGCAGCGTCGAAATCGAAGTTGGGGATACCGGCGCCGGCATCCCCCGCGAACACATCCACCGCATCTTTGACCCCTTCTTTACCACCAAGGCCAACGGCCGCGGCACCGGCCTCGGCCTTTCCGTGAGTTACGGCATCATCAAGGAACATTCCGGAAAGATTGATGTACGCTCGACGCCCGGCAAAGGCACATCCTTCCACGTCGAGTTCCCGGCGGTCAGGAAAGCGGTCCATGTCTAAGGGTTCGATCCTGGTAGTCGACGACGAATCGGAAATCCGTGAAGGCCTCGAACTCCTGCTGAGAGGTGAAGGCTACGGCGTATCCAGTGCGGAAACGGGCGAATCCGGCCTCGAGAAGCTGGAACAGCACCCTTATGACCTTCTCCTGCTGGACGTCAGCTTGCCGGACCGCAACGGTCTCGACATGCTCAAGGAGATTCACCGCCGCGACCCGCAGCTCTCCATCGTCCTGATCACTGCCTACGGTTCCATCGATATGGCCCGCGCCGCTTTCAAGAATGGCGCGATGGACTACATCACCAAGCCGTGGTCCAACGATGAATTGCTCGCGCAAGTGGCGCAAGCCGTGGAATCGCGCCGGCTTCGCGATGAAAACGTCCAGCTCAAGCGCGCCCTGAAGCAGCGCTTCAATTTCCCGAACATTGTCGGCAAGAGCGACAAAATGCAGGTGCTTCTGAACCTCGTCACGCAGGTCGCGCCTTCGCGCTCCACGATTCTCATCAGCGGCGAAAGCGGGACGGGCAAGGAACTCATCGCCAAGGCGATTCACTCGGCTTCCACCCGCGCGGACAAGGCCTTCGTGCCCGTAAATACGGGATCCATCCCTGTGGATCTCCTGGAGTCCCAGCTCTTTGGCCATGTGAAGGGCGCCTTCACCAGCGCCGTTGCTTCCAAGAAGGGCCTCTTCGAAGTCGCCGATCAGGGCACTATTTTCTTCGATGAAATCGCTACCATCAGCCCCGAAACGCAGGCCAAGCTTCTGCGCGTGATTCAGGAGCGCGAATTCATGCGTCTCGGCGGCACCGAGCAACTCAAAGTCGACGTGCGCATCGTAGCCGCTTCCAACGTCGACCTCCTTACTCTCGTGCGCGAGGGCCGCTTCCGCGAAGATTTGTACCACCGCCTGAACGTGATCCACCTGCAGATTCCGCCGCTGCGCGACCGCCGCGAAGACGTGCCTCTTCTGCTGGCGCATTTCCTGGAGCGGTATTGCCAGGAAAACGCCAAGCCGCTCAGACAATTCACGCAGGCGGCGATGAAGCTTCTGATGGATTACGACTGGCCCGGCAACGTGCGCGAGCTGGAAAACGTCGTCGAGCGCGCGGTCGTCCTTTCCACCGAGGAGCGTGTTGACGCGGACCTGCTCCCGGAAAGCATTCGCAGCAAGGAAATTGTTCGCGGCGTGCGCCTGCAGCTCTCGGAATTTCTGCCGCCGCTTCCCGGCGAACCCGGTTCGCGTTCCTCCGCGGACCATCCGCAGCCGTCCTTGTTCCAGATCATGGAC
>Ga0137409_10003499_pt2 | contig 16191 bp, 13 predicted proteins | sample CZODoug1_16funga_FD_122059 | JGI IMG/M metagenome (GOLD analysis project Ga0137409, IMG submission 122059) | Vadose zone soil fungal communities from Angelo Coast Range Reserve, California, USA - CZODoug1_16fungal (Hybrid Assembly) | ecosystem: Environmental > Terrestrial > Soil > Vadose zone... | reverse complement strand
GCCGGAGCCCGATCTCTTCATCCGTACCGGCGGCGAGCAGCGCATCAGCAACTTCATACTTTGGCAGCTGGCCTACGCCGAGCTCTATTTTACCGACGTGCTGTGGCCGGATTTCGATGCCGCGGCGCTCGACCGCGCCATCGTTTCCTACCAGCAGCGCGAACGCCGCTTCGGGCGCACCAGCGAGCAGCTCCGGGAAAATGCGGAGCCGGCGACGCTGCGCGCCAGCGGTAATCGTTCCGGCGACTGAGATCGCACGGCAGACGCTCCAGGCTCCATCCCCGGTTCATGTTCATCGCCCGTCTTGCCACGGCCATCGCACTGCTTGCCGGGTGCATTTCAACGCTGCTGTTCCTGCCCAACGCGTGGTGGACGGCGCTGCTTCTGCCGGTGCTGTTCGCGGCCGGCTGGGAATGGGGCGCACTGGCAGGGCTGCAGGGCGCCGCGCGCGGGGCGTTCGCCGGCATCGTGCTCGCCTCGGCCGTCGTGGGCTGGGTATTCGTTTCGCACTCCGTGCCCGCTTTCGGTCCACTCACTTTGCCGGAGATCCTGATCTACGGGGCGAGCTGCCTGTTATGGTTGTTCATCGTGCTGCCATGGCTGACGTGGCGCTGGCGCGTGCGTTCGCCGCTCGCGCTGGCAGTCGTAGGGTGGGCGGTACTGGTGCCCACGTGGCTGGCCCTTGCACGGCTGCAGGCGGAACCCGAACGGTTGCTGGCCCTGTTGGGCATCATCTGGCTATCGGATACTGCGGCTTATCTTACCGGCAGGGCGTGGGGTCGCCACAAGCTTGCTCCTGCCATCAGCCCGGGCAAGACGTGGGAAGGCTTGGCAGGCGCCTGCGTGTCAGTGGCGGTGTATTATGTTGTGCTGTCGAATGTCGCTCCTGCATGGAACTGGTGGCATGGTATCGGCGGGGTCGTGTTGTTTGCCGGCGTGACGCTGATGGGGGTGATGGGAGACTTGTTCGAATCGTGGATCAAGCGCCAGGCCGCGGTCAAAGACAGCGGCACGTTGCTGCCCGGACACGGCGGCATTCTCGACCGGATTGACAGCATGACTGCAGCCCTGCCTAGCGCAGCACTCCTGCTGTCGTACGCGAGCTGATTGTTCCCAATGGCCGACAAACAGCGTCTCACTATCTTGGGCTCCACCGGCAGCGTGGGGGTGAATACGCTCGATGTCGTCGCGCGTCACCGCGACAAGTTCGAGGTGGTGGCGCTGACTGCACGCGATAGCACGGAGACGCTCTTCGGGCAATGTCTTGAATTCAAGCCGCGTCTTGCCGTCATGGTAAACGCTGCCGCGGCGCAGGAATTGCGCCAACGATTGTCGCAGGCGGGACTGGAGTGCGAGGTGCGCTGCGGGGTTGAAGCGCTGGAGCAAGCGGCAAGCCTCGCAGGTGTGGACACGGTCATGGCGGCGATCGTGGGAATTGCCGGGTTGCGGCCGACGCTGGCAGCGGCGCAGGCCGGGAAGAAAGTCCTGCTTGCCAACAAGGAGTCCCTGGTAACTGCAGGCGCCGTGCTGATGGATGCGGTACGGGCGAGCGGGGCGACGCTGCTGCCGATCGACAGCGAGCACAACGCGATATTCCAGTCGCTCCCACGCGGCTACACGGCACCCGGCGCGGCTGGCGTGCGACGCATCCTGTTGACGGCCTCCGGCGGGCCGTTCCGGCTGTCAACCCTGCGCCAGCTCGAGCAGGTAACGCCCGACGAGGCCTGCGCGCATCCGAACTGGGCGATGGGGCGCAAAATCTCCGTCGATTCGGCAACGATGATGAACAAGGGGCTGGAAGTCATCGAGGCGCGCTGGCTGTTCGACGTGTCTCCCACGAGTATCGAGGTTGTGATTCATCCCGAGAGCGTGGTGCACTCGCTGGTTGAGTACGTCGACGGCTCGGTGATGGCGCAACTCGGAAATCCCGATATGCGCACGCCCATTGCTTTCGCGCTGGGCTTCCCTGAGCGAATCACCGCCGGCGTCGAGTTTCTCGATCTTGCGCGCGTCGGCGCCCTGCATTTCGAGCGCCCCGACCCGCAACGTTTTCCCTGTCTGCGGCTCGCCTACGAAGCGCTCAAGGCCGGCGGCACTGCGCCCACGGTGCTCAATGCTGCGAATGAGGTGGCAGTCACGAACTTTCTGGCTGGTTCGCTCGGATTCAGGCAGATTCCTGAGCTAATCGAGGCAGTGTTGTCCGAAGTTCCCGGCGGGTCGGTCTGCGGTCTGGAAGACGTGCTGGCCGCCGATCGGGCCGCGCGCGCGCGCGCCGACACCTGGCTGAGTGCATGGAGGTCTTCCCGTACCGCAGCGACGGCTCGCCAGACGCGCGTTGCCGAACAGCCGGGCACCCCATCGGGCAGGACGGCCAGGCCATGACGCTGCTCATCACCATCGCCGCTTTCGTGGTGGCGCTGGGCTGCCTGATTATCGTTCATGAATTCGGCCATTACGCGGTGGCGCGCGCGTGCGGCGTGAAAGTGCTGCGTTTCTCGCTCGGGTTCGGAAAACCGCTGTGGACCCGGCAGCTGGGCCGCGATGCGACCGAGTGGGTCATTGCCGCTTTCCCGCTCGGCGGTTACGTCAAGATGCTGGACGAACGCGAAGGGCAGGTAGCGCCCGCGGAGTTGCCACGGGCATTCAACCGCCAGTCGGTCTGGCGCCGTTTCGCCATTGTTGTTGCGGGGCCGGCTGCCAATTTTTTACTGGCAATCGTGCTCTACTGGGCGCTGTTCATTCACGGCGTGCCAGGCATCAAGCCGGTGATCAGCGAGCCGCCGGAGGGGACGCCCGCTTACACAACCGGGTTCAAGGCGGGTGATACGCTAGTCAGGATCGACGACGAGCCGGTTGCCACCTGGCAGGACGCACGCTGGATACTCCTGCAAAGGGCCGTTCAGAAAGTCATCGTCACGATCGAAGTGCGCGGCGCCGCAGGCAACATCGACTGGCGCAAGCTCGATCTTTCGGTGCTGACGGCGGCAGATCTTGACAGCGATTATCTGCGTCCCCTCGGGTTGATGCGTCAACCACCGAAGCTGAAACCGGTTATCGGTGAGCTGGTGAGCGGCGGAGCCGCCCAGCGCGCGGGCCTGAAGACGGGTGACGAGATCATCGCCATCGACGGCCAGCGCATAACCTTCTGGGACGAGGTGGTGAAAACCGTGCGAGCCGAGCCCGGCACGTCGCTCGCTGTGGAGGTCAGGCGCGGTGGAACATCGCAGCCGGTCATCGCGGTTACGCCGGAGGTTGTCGTCGAGGGCGGGCGCAAGATCGGCCGGATCGGGGCAGCGCCGCAGGTGGATCCTGCCGTGCTGAGCGGAATGATCGTCGAGGTGCGCTACGGTCCGGCGGAGAGCTTGGTCAAGGCGCTGCACAAGACCTGGGACACATCAGTATTCAGCTTAAAGATGCTCGGCAAGATGCTAACGGGCGACATTTCACTCAAGAATCTTTCCGGCCCGATTACCATTGCCGATTACGCGGGGCAGTCGGCGCAAAATGGAGCGGCGTCGTACTTGTTGTTTCTGGCGCTGATCAGCATCAGTCTCGGCGTGCTCAACTTGCTGCCGATCCCGTTACTGGATGGCGGCCATTTAATGTATTATACGATCGAGATTTTCAAAGGTCGTCCGATCTCGGAGCGGGCCATCGAAATCGGACAGCAGGTCGGAATGGCTCTGCTGTTCACCCTGATGGCATTCGCCCTCTATAACGATATCACTCGTCTGGTAAGCGGCTGAATTCATGCGTTGGTTTCGCGTCGTCTGGCTGCTGCTCGCGCTCTACGCCGCAGCAGCCGCCGCAATCGAGCCTTTCATCATCAAGGACATTCGCGTAGAGGGCATCCAGCGCACGGAAGCGGGCACCATCTTCAGCTATCTTCCGGTCAAAGTCGGTGACACCATGACCGACGAGAATGCGGCGCAGGCGATACGGGCGCTGTTCGCAACCGGGTTTTTCCGCGATGTCAGCCTGGAGCGGGATGAGGACGTGCTGGTGGTGGTGGTGCAGGAGCGGCCGTCGATCGCCCAAATCGATTTCAGCGGCATGAAGGAATTCCAAAAGGAGCAGGTCACCGCCGGCATGCGCCAGGTCGGGCTGGCCGAAGGCCGCATCTTCGACAAAAGCCTGCTCGACCGCGCGGACCAGGAGTTGAAACGCCAATACCTGAGCCGGGGTTACTACGCAGTCAACGTCAACACGACCGTAACGCCGCTGGAGCGCAACCGCGTCTCGGTCAATTTCAACGTGGACGAGGGCAGCGTCGCCAAGATTCGCCAGATCAGCATCATCGGCGCCAAGGCTTTTAGCGAAAGCCAGTTGCTGGGCGAGTTCGTGCTGCGCACGCCGGGCTGGCTCACCTGGTTCAGCAAGCACGATCAGTATTCGCGTCAGAAGCTGTCGGCCGACATCGAGTCTCTGCGCTCGTACTATCTCAACCGGGGCTTCCTCGAGTTCAGCGTTGACTCGACCCAGGTGTCGATCACGCCTGACAAACAGGACATCTACATCACGATCAGCATCACCGAAGGCCGGAAATACACGGTTTCCGATATCAAGGTGGCCGGCGAGATGCTGATACCCGAAGAGGAAGTGCGCAAGCGGATCCAGCTCAAGCCAGGGGAGGTCTTCTCGCGCGAGCGCCTGACCGAATCGACCAAGCGCATCTCCGATCGCCTGGGCGACGACGGCTACGCTTTCGCGAATGTCAACGCGGTGCCGGAGCTCGATCGCGAAAAGCAGCTGGCTTCCTTCACGTTCTTCATCGATCCCGGTCGCCGCGTCTACGTGCGCCGCGTCAACGTCGTCGGAAACAATCGTACCCGCGACGAAGTGATCCGCCGCGAAATGCGGCAGCTCGAGGGCGGCTGGTACTCGGCACAGAAAATTACGATGTCCAAACAGCGGATCGACAAGCTCGGTTATTTTACCGAGGTGAACGTCGAGACACCCGCCGTGCCGGGCGTGACCGATCAGGTGGATGTCAATGTGGCGGTGACGGAGAAGCCCACCGGAATAATTCTGCTCGGAGCCGGTTTCGGCAGCGGCGACGGCTTGATCCTGTCAGGCTCGGTTTCGCAAAATAATATTTTCGGGAGCGGCAAGGCTCTATCGGCGGGGATCAACAGCAGCAAGATCAACACGACTTACGCCTTGTCCTACACCGATCCGTACTACACGGTGGACGGCGTCAGCCAGGGCTTCGACGTGTACTACCGCAAGGTCAGCCCAACGTCTCTCAACCTGGCTCGCTACGAGACCGCGACGGCGGGAGTGCAGGCGCGCCTCGGTGTCCCGGTGAGCGAGATCGACACTATCCAGTACGGGCTCGGGTACGAGAATGTCGAGATTACGACCTTTCCAGACAGCCCGTTGTTCTACAAGGATTACGTTAACACCTTCGGCCCCAGCAACAGCAATCTCTATCTCAACACGAGCTGGACACGCGATGGGCGCGACAGCCTGATTTATCCCACCAAGGGAACGCTACACAGGGTGGGCACTGACCTGGGGTTGCCGGGCGGGGACTTGCATTATTACAAGCTGACCTACCAGTTTCAGCGTTATTTCCCTTTGACGCGCGATTACACCTTATTCATCAACGGGGAGGTCGGCTATGGCGACGGCTACGGCGGCAACCCGTTCCCATTCTTCAGGAACTTCTACGCCGGCGGAGTTAACTCGGTACGCGGCTTCAAGTCTTATACTATAGGTCCCAAGGACAGTGACGGCCTGCCCCGGGGCGGCACCCAGAAGGTGCTGGGAAATGCCGAATTCCTGTTTCCGTTCCCGGGCCTGCAGCACGACCGGTCGGTGAGAATGAGTGCATTTATCGATGCCGCCGCGGTCAGCGACCATCTAACTAGCAGTGATTTGCGTGCTTCGACCGGATTATCGCTATTATGGGTATCGCCGCTGGGTCCGCTCAAAGTCAGTGTGGGCGTGCCACTGCGCAAGGTGACCGGCGACAGCCTGCAAATGTTTCAATTTACCATCGGCGGGCTGTTTTAAGCCCGCGCTGCGTAGCCCGGGAAGCGGGCGTACCAACCGCAAGGAGAATGTCTTGAAGCACTTATACACGACACTGGCGGCCCTGATACTGGCAGCCCTCGTCACGGCAGCCGGGGCCGCGGATTTCAAGATCGGCTTCGTGGACGTCGAGCGCATACGCCGCGAATCCGCGCCAGCTGAGCGCGCCAGCAAGCAGCTGGAGAAGGAGTTCGCGCCGCGGGCACAGGAACTGCAACGGCGCGAAGCCCAGATCAAGACCCTGCAGGGGCAGCTCGAGAAAGACGCGATGACCATGAGCGAAAGCGAGCGCCGGACCAAGGAGCAGGAGCTTTCGCGCGTGAGCGTGGATTTCCAGCGCATGCAGCGCGAGTACCGGGAGGACCTCAACATGCGCCGCAATCAGGAACTCGCGACCCTGTTCGAGCGCGCCGACAAGGTCATCAAGCAGATTGCGGATGCCGAGAAATACGATCTCATCCTGCAGGAGGCGGTTTACCGCAGCCCGCGCATCGACATTACGGACAGGGTGCTCAAGGTGCTCTCCGACGGCAAATAGCCGGGACCGGCAACGCGGAAGCTGCGCGGCGTCCACGGTGCGATTCAAGGTATTCCCGGCCTTGCGGTCATGACACGCAGCGAACGCAAACCCTACAGCCTGCGCGAAATCAAGGAGCGTCTGGGAGGCGAAATCTCGGGTGATCCCGGCGTCACCGTGAGCCGCGTCGCCACGCTCGAAAGCGCCGCTCCGGAATGCATCGCTTTCTTTGCCAACGAGCGTTATCTCCCGCAGCTCAAGGCCACGCGCGCGGGCGCGGTGATCCTGGGCGAATCGGCGCGCGATGCGACACGCCTGCCGCGTATCGTGTCGGCCAATCCTTATGCCTATTTTGCACGCGTATCGGCCCTGCTCAACCCGCCGAGACCGCCGCGGCCGGGCGTACATGCCAGCGCCGTAGTGGACGGTTCGGCTACGATCGCAGAAGACGCTGAAATCGGGCCTTGCGCGGTTATCGGGCGTGACGCAAGGATCGGCGCCGGCTGCGTGATCGGCGCCGGCTGCAGTATCGGCGATACCGCAGAGATCGGTGCCGGCACGAGACTCTATCCGAACGTCACCATTTATCACGGCTGCCTGATCGGCGAACGCGTGATACTCCATTCTGGCGTCGTGATTGGCGCCGACGGCTTCGGCATTGCAATGGATGAAGGCCGCTGGCTCAAGGTGCCGCAGATCGGGCGCGTCCTGATCGGCAACGACGTTGAGATCGGCGCCAACACCACGGTGGATCGCGGCGCGCTCGACGATACGGTGATCGAGGAGGGTGTCAAACTCGACAACCAGATCCAGATCGGGCATAACGTCCGCATCGGCGCCCATACGGCGATTGCGGCTTGCGCAGGTGTGGCGGGCAGCGCGAGGATAGGCCGCTATTGCAGGATCGGCGGCGCATCGGGTATCGCCGGACACATCACCATCGTGGACAACGTAGAAATCTCGACCTATACGCTGGTCACCAAGTCCATCAAGAAACCGGGGACCTATACCGGGGCCTACGTATTCGAGCCGCACAGCGAATGGCGCAAGAACGCGGTCCAGTTGCGCCATCTTTCCGAGCTGGCGGAGCGGGTGCATGTCCTGGAAAAAAAGCGGGCGCAGCCGAAGAGGAGCAAGCCGTGAGCAGCATGGACATCAGCCAGATTCTCGAGTACCTGCCGCATCGCTACCCGTTCCTGCTGGTCGACCGCGTGCTTTCCTGCGATCCGGGGAAGACGATAGTCGCGCTCAAGAACGTGACCATCAACGAGCCGTTCTTCCAGGGACATTTCCCCAATTACCCGGTCATGCCCGGCGTGCTCATCATCGAGTGCATGGCGCAGGCGGCCGCGATTCTCACGTTCCACAGCGAGAAAGCCAAGCCGGACAAGGACTCGGTGTACTATTTCGTCGGGATCGACAACGCCCGCTTCAAGAAGCCGGTGGTTCCCGGGGATACTTTGCGGCTGCAGGTCGAGATCACGCGCCACGTCCGCGGCATCTGGAAATTTGCCGCCCAGGCGTTCGTCGGGGACACGATGGCGGCCGAATCCGAAATCATGTGCACGGTACGCTCCATCAAGGAGGAGAAATGAGGGGGCACGCCCTCGTTCTCCGCGTGCCGCTATCGTGAAAATTCATTCCACCGCCATTGTCGATGCCGGTGCGCGAATTGCCCCGGACGTGGAGATCGGGCCGTACTCGGTGATCGGCCCTCATGTGGAGATGGGAGCGGGATGCCGGATCGGCCCGCATGTCGTCATCAGCGGGCATACTCGCATCGGGTCGCGCAACCGTTTCTTCCAGTTTTCCTCGATTGGTGAAATCCCGCAGGACAAGAAGTATCAGGGAGAGGCGACGCGGCTGGAAATCGGCGACGACAACACGGTGCGCGAGTTCTGCACATTCAACTGCGGCACAGCCCAGGACGCCGGCGCCACGCGGGTAGGCAGCGGCAACTGGTTTATGGCTTACGTCCATCTCGCGCACGACTGCCAGGTCGGAAACAACACGATCTTCGCCAACAATGCGCAGCTTGCCGGCCACGTGCACATCGGCGACCACGTCATCCTGGGCGGCTACACCGGGGTGCATCAGTTCTGCCGCATCGGGGCACACAGCATTACCGGAATAGGTTCGGTCGTGCTGAAGGACATCCCCCCCTACATTACGGCTTCAGGTGATACCGCAAAACCCTATGGCATCAATATCGAGGGCCTCAAGCGTCGTGGCTTCACGCCGGACGCGATCACCGAGCTCAAGCGGGCCTACAAGACCTTGTACCGCTCGGGCCTGACCCTGGAGCAGGCCAAGAAGATGCTCGCGCGCCAGGTCAAGGACTGCCCGGAAATCCAGGTCCTGCTCGATTTTCTGGCAGACTCGACGCGCGGCATCATTCGGTAACGCGCGTCCATGGCCAATGCTCCGCTCACCATCGGCGTGGTCGCGGGGGAGGCTTCCGGCGACCTGCTCGGCGCGCACCTGATCAAGGCCCTGCGGGCACATCTGCCGCAGGCGCATTTCACCGGCATCGGCGGACCCCGCATGCAGTCCGCGGGGCTGGATGCGCTGTACCCGATGGAAAAGCTGGCGGTACGGGGCTACGTCGAAGTGCTGCGCCACTACCTCGAGATTGCCGGTATCCGGCGCAAGCTTGCACGACGGTTTCTCGCCGAGCCGCCAGCGCTGTTCGTGGGTGTTGACGCGCCGGATTTCAACCTTGGCCTCGAACTCAAGCTTCGCACCGCCGGCATTCCTACCGCGCACTTTATCAGCCCCTCGATCTGGGCATGGCGCGGCGAGCGCATCCACCAGATCAAGCGCGCGGTGTCGAGAATGCTTTCGATCTTTCCGTTCGAGCAGACGCTTTACGAGCAGGCCGGCATTCCAGTCACCTATGTCGGACATCCGCTGGCGGAAATGCTGGCCGAGGTTCCCGATCGCGCTGCGGCGCGCGAGCAGCTGCGCCTGCCCGCGGCGGGGAAAATAATCGCATTGCTGCCCGGCAGCCGGGTGAGCGAGCTCGAGCAAATGGCCGATCTCTTCATCGAAACCGCCAAGCAAATAGCCGCGGGTCTGCCGGGCACGCAATTCCTCGTGCCGCTGGTTAATCGGCCCACGCGGGATTTGTTCGAGACTGCGATTTACCGGCGGGAAGCGCATGAATTGAACCTGACGGTGCTATTCGGACATGCGCACGAGGCGATGGCGGCATCAGACGTGGTCCTCGCTGCGTCCGGAACGGCGACGCTGGAGGCGGCCCTGCTGGGGCGCCCGGTGGTAATTGCTTACCGGATGCGGCGCCTTTCCTTCTGGATGATGAAGAGGCGCGGCTACCTGCCCTATGTCGGGCTGCCCAATATCCTTGCCGGAGAATTTGTCGTACCGGAGTTTCTCCAGGAAGAAGCGAACGCCGAGAACCTGTCGCAGTCGATACTCAACCTGATGTTCGACACGGCCGTGCGGGACAGGCTCGAAGAGCGTTTCGGCGTCATGGCCGGGGCGCTGAGGCAGAACAGCGCCGAGCGCATCGTTTCGGCGCTGGTACCTCTGATACGGAATGGCACCGCACCATGACGCCGGTCTGCGGCGTCGATGAAGCGGGGCGCGGCCCCCTCGCGGGGCCGGTATTTGCTGCGGCAGTGATACTCGATCCTGCGAACCCCATCGCAGGACTGGCTGACTCCAAGACGCTCTCAGCGCGCCGGCGCGAGTTACTCGCCGTTGAAATCCGCGGGCGCGCCGCGGCTTGGGCGGTAGCCTGTGCCAGCGTGGAAGAAATCGATGCGCTCAATATTCTCCGGGCCAGCCTGCTCGCCATGCGGCGCGCGGTCGAGGCGTTGGCAATAACGCCGGGGGAAGTGTTGGTGGACGGCCTGCACCGACCGCCGCTTTCGCTGCCGGTTCGTGCCATCGTGCGAGGCGATGCGACGGTGGCGGAGATTGCGGCCGCTTCGATACTCGCCAAGGTCGGGCGCGACGCGGAAATGCTGGTGCTGCACGGCCGGCATCCCCAGTACGGTTTCAATCAGCACAAAGGCTACCCTACCGCCGCGCACCTGCTGGCCCTGAAGGAACATGGCGTCTCGATCGTGCACCGTCGCAGCTTTGCGCCGGTGCGGTTGCTGCTCGTTCCGCGGGACGAGCCGGTGGCTCGAAGGGTGTGACATGAAGCAGATCGACTCATCCGCCAATTCCCGATTCAAGGCATTGCTCCGGCTGGTGGAATCTTCCCGCGAACGCAAGAAGGCCGGCCGTTCCGTGCTCGATGGCGTGCATCTCATCGCCGCTTACCAGGAACAGGCAGGCAAGCCGGAGCAGCTTGCAGTAAGCCGCCAGGGCCTCGTGAACCCGGAGATACGGGCGCTGCTGGATGGAATGAAAGGGGTGGACACAGTCGTGCTCAGCGACACGCTGTTCAAGATGCTCTCGTCCGTGCTGACCCCCACCGGCATCCTGGCTGTTGTCGAAACGCCGCGGCCGCAGCCGGTGCCACGAGACCTGGATACCTGCGTGATGCTGGAAGATCTGCAGGACCCCGGTAATCTCGGCTCCATCCTGCGCTCGTGCGCGGCAGCGGGCGTCAGGAACGTGCTGCTATCGGCGGGATCGGTGCACGCCTGGTCACCACGTGTGCTGCGCGCAGCGATGGGTGCGCATTTTGCGCTGGCCATACATGAGGGAGTGGATCTGCAAGCCGCGGCTCGCGGCTACGCTGGCAAGCGTGTCGCGACACAACAACGGGCGCTACGGACGCTGTTCGAAACAGACCTGACGGGCCGGGTCGCGCTCCTCCTCGGAAATGAGGGCGCCGGGCTCAGCGCAGGCCTGCTTGCGGCCGCTGACACGGTGGTCTCGGTACCGATGCCCGGAAGAGCCGAGTCGCTCAACGTCGCGGCTGCAGCAGCCGTATGCCTGTTCGAGAGGATACGGCAGCTGGGTGCCGCGGCATTGAAAAAATAATCAGTAAATCCTTCGCACGAGCTTGCCCTCGTGCAGTATGGTCGTGGCCAGCTCCTCGACCGACTTGCTGGTGGCGTCGAGGAAAGGAATGCCTTCCTGCCGCATCAGCGCTTCGGCTTCGCGCACCTCGTATTCACAATTGGAGAGCGTCGCGTACTTGCTTCCGGGCTTGCGCTCGTTGCGGATCTGCTGCAGCCGCTCCGGCCGGATGGTGAGGCCGTAGAGCTTGCCGCCCAGCGAACGCAGCGCGGACGGCAGCTGCATGCGGCTGAAGTCTTCCGGAATGAGCGGGTAATTCGCCGCGCTGATGCCGAATTGCATGGCGAGATAGAGGCAAGTCGGCGTCTTGCCGCAACGGGAGACTCCGACCAGGATAATGTCGGCATCATTGAGGTCACGATTGGTGATGCCGTCGTCGTGAGAGAGCGTGTAGTTGACCGATTCGATACGATGGTGATAGTTGACGAAGTCCGAGACGTTGTGAGTCCGGCCTACGGCGTGCGACGCCCGGATGCCGAGTTCGCGCTCGAGGGGCGAGATGAAAATTTCGAAGCAGTCGAGGAACAGAGCGTTGGATTGACCGACGATCTGGGCGATCTCGGTGCGCGCGAGGGTGCTGATGACCAGCGGGCGCACGCCGTCCACGGTCGCCTGCAGATTGATCTGCTGTACCACGTCGCGCGCTTTTTCCACCGAATCCACAAACGGCAGCGTGATTTCGTTGAAACGTACGTCATCGAACTGGGTCAATAAACTATGGCCCAGCATCTCGGCTGTGATGCCGGTGCGGTCGGATACGAAAAAAGCCGTGCGTTTGGTGTCCGGCATCTCGGCTGCGCTGCGGTGTTCCGGTAAAATAACGAGTTAGCTGTTTCCTGCAAACTACCATACCCTGCCAAGATGAGCACGACCCCTCTGATAATTGATCTTGCGGCGCTGCGCATGAACGATGTGGCCAGCGTCGGAGGCAAGAACGCCTCGCTTGGCGAGATGATCAGCCAGCTCGGCGGCGCCGGCGTGCGGGTGCCCGGCGGATTCGCCACGACTGCCAATGCCTACCGCGAATTCCTGACCCGGGGCGGACTCAATGGGCGCATCGCCGAGCGCCTGGGCCGACTGGATGTCAACGACGTCAGCGCGCTGGCGCTGGCGGGACAGGATATTCGCGGCTGGATTCTGGCGCAGGAATTCCCCGGCAAACTGCGCGACGAGATCGCCGGCGCTTACGGCAGGCTTGCCGACGATGCCGGTGCCAGCGCGTCGTTCGCGGTGCGCTCGTCGGCAACGGCGGAGGATCTTCCCGATGCTTCGTTTGCCGGGCAGCAGGAGACCTTTCTCAACGTGCGCGGCCTGGACAATCTATATGCCGCGATGAAGCACGTCTACGCTTCGCTTTACAACGACCGCGCGATTTCCTATCGCGTGCATAAAGGCTACGCGCACCAGGAAATCGCCCTGTCGGCGGGGGTCCAGCGCATGGTGCGAAGCGACCTCGGCGCGAGCGGTGTGATGTTCACGCTCGACACCGAGTCCGGTTTTGACCAGGTCGTTTTCATCACCTCGGCTTACGGGCTCGGCGAGACCGTGGTGCAGGGGCAGGTCAACCCGGACGAGTTCTACGTCTACAAACGCGCCCTGAGCGAGGGCAAGCGCGCGATCCTGCGGCGGGGACTGGGGTCCAAGGCAGTCAAAATGGTGTACGCGGACGCGCGTCAGGCCGGTCCCTCGGTCAGGACGGTGGACGTTCCCGAAGCGGAACGGCGGCGTTTTTCAATCAGTGACGCGGAAGTCGAAGAGCTGGCGCGTTACGCGATGACCATCGAAGCTCATTACCGGCGTCCGATGGATATCGAATGGGGCAAGGATGGGGTCGACGGCAAGTTGTATGTGCTGCAGGCCCGTCCGGAGACGGTAAAGGCGGGCGAGAAAGTCGATGTGCTGCGCCGCTATCGCCTCAAGCAGCGTTCCGAGGTGCTGGCGACCGGCAGGGCGATCGGCCAGAAGATCGGAAGCGGGTCGGTGCGCGTGGTCAAGACGGCTGCGGAAATGTCGAGCGTGCGCCAGGGCGAGGTGCTGGTGACCGACATGACCGACCCGGACTGGGAGCCGGTCATGAAGCGCGCGGCGGCGATCGTCACCAATCGCGGCGGGCGCACCTGCCATGCCGCGATAATCGCGCGCGAGCTGGGCATACCCGCGGTGGTGGGCTGCGGCGACGCGACGCAGGTGCTGAAGGACGGCCGTCCGGTCACCGTTTCCTGCGCGGAGGGCGACACCGGCTTTGTCTACCGCGGTGTCCTCGAAACCGAGGTGATCGATCTCTCGCTCTCCAGCATGCCGAAGTCACCGGTAAAGATCACCATGAATGTGGGCAACCCGGAGCTGGCCTTCGAGTTTCAGCGCCTGCCCAACGAAGGGGTGGGGCTGGCCCGGCTCGAATTCATCATCGCGCGCATGATCGGAGTGCACCCCAAGGCGGTGCTCGCCTATCCCGACGTTCCGGCGGACGTGAAGGTCGCGATCGAAGCGCACAGCGCGGGCTATCCCGACCCGGTGTCGTTTTACGTGGACAAGCTGGCCGAGGGCGTGGCCACGCTGGGTGCGGCGTTCTGGCCCAAGCCGGTCATCGTGCGCCTGTCCGATTTCAAATCGAACGAGTACTCGAGCCTGACCGGCGGCGCGCGCTACGAGCCGCGGGAGGAAAATCCCATGCTGGGGTTTCGCGGGGCCGGACGCTATGTCGATCCCTCGTTCCGGGACTGCTTCGAGCTCGAGTGCCGGGCGTTGCGGAAGGTACGCGACGAGATGGGGCTGACCAACATCGAAATCATGGTGCCGTTCGTGCGCACCGTGGACGAGGCGCAGCGCGTGCTCAAGCAGATGGCTGCGAACGGACTCAAGCGCGGGGAGAAGGGGCTGCGGGTGGTCATGATGTGCGAGCTGCCCGCGAATGCAATCCTGGCCGACAGTTTCCTCGAGCATTTCGACGGATTTTCCATCGGCTCCAACGACATGACCCAGCTGACGCTCGGCCTGGACCGGGATTCCGGCATCATCGCGGCCCAGTTCGACGAACGCGACCCGGCGGTGAAGCAAATGTTGCATCTGGCAATCCAGGCGTGCCGCAAGGCCGGCAAGTACGTCGGCATTTGCGGGCAAGGCCCGTCCGATCATCCCGATCTTGCGAAATGGCTGGTGGAAGAGGGCATCGAAAGCCTGTCGCTCAACCCCGATACGGTCGTCGAGACCTGGTTATACCTTGCGCGAGAAGCAGGAACATCAGTCAAGACCTGAGGCCGGCGTCCGCGCGCCGTTTTTTCAGCCAAGTCATTGAACGCTGCGCTGTATTTGGCTAGAATAGCCAAACCGCTGGCTTATGCGATGACCAAATACATCTTTGTCACAGGTGGTGTAGTTTCCTCCCTGGGCAAAGGCATCGCTGCCGCCTCCCTGGCCGCCATTCTGGAGTCCCGCGGCCTCAAGATCACGATGGTCAAGCTGGATCCCTATCTCAACGTGGATCCGGGGACCATGAGCCCTTTCCAGCACGGCGAGGTTTTCGTCACCGAGGACGGTGCCGAGACTGACCTCGACCTTGGCCACTACGAGCGCTTCCTGCACGCCAAGATGTCGAAGCGCAACAACTTCACCACCGGCCAAATCTACGAGAGCGTGATCAAGAAGGAGCGCCGCGGCGACTACCTCGGCGGCACCGTCCAGGTCATCCCGCACATCACCGACGAGATCAAGCAGTTCATCCACCGCGGCGCGGGCGATGCGCAAGTCGCCATCGTCGAGATCGGCGGCACGGTGGGCGACATTGAATCGCTGCCGTTCCTGGAAGCGATCCGGCAGATGGGGATCGAGCTCGGGCGCAACAACTGCTGCTACATCCACCTGACGCTGGTGCCGTACGTCGCCGCCGCAGGCGAGATCAAGACCAAGCCTACGCAGCATTCGGTCAAGGAACTGCGCGAGATCGGCATCCAGCCCGACGTGCTGCTGTGCCGCGCCGACCGGCCGCTGCCGGACGACGAGCGCCGCAAGATCGCGCTGTTCACCAACGTCTCGGTGGAGGCGGTGATCTCCGCGGTAGACGTCGACAGTATCTACAAGATACCGACCATGCTGCACGTCCAGAAGCTGGACGACATCGTGTGCCGCAAGCTGGAGCTTACCGCGCCGCCGGCCAACCTCTCGAGCTGGGAGGGCCTGGTCCATGCGCTGGAGCACCCGCAGCGCGCGGTCAATATCGCCCTAGTGGGCAAGTACGTGGACCTCACCGAGTCCTACAAGTCATTGACCGAGGCCCTCATCCACGCCGGCATCCACACCGGCGCCCGGGTCAAGATCCATTACATGGATTCGGAAAATATCGAGAAAAACGGCACCGGCGGCCTCGCGGCCATGGACGCGATCCTGGTGCCGGGCGGCTTCGGCAAGCGCGGCGTAGAAGGCAAGATCAAGGCGATCCGCTATGCCCGCGAAAACGGGACCCCGTACCTCGGCATCTGCCTCGGCATGCAGCTCGCGGTCATCGAGTACGCGCGCAACATCGCGGGGCTGGTCGGCGCGCACAGCACCGAATTCGATCCCGACACTCCGCATCCGGTGATTGCCCTCATCACCGAGTGGCAGGACCGGGACGGCCGCGTCGAGCGCCGCGATGCCCAATC
>Ga0137409_10003683_pt1 | contig 16197 bp, 11 predicted proteins | sample CZODoug1_16funga_FD_122059 | JGI IMG/M metagenome (GOLD analysis project Ga0137409, IMG submission 122059) | Vadose zone soil fungal communities from Angelo Coast Range Reserve, California, USA - CZODoug1_16fungal (Hybrid Assembly) | ecosystem: Environmental > Terrestrial > Soil > Vadose zone... | reverse complement strand
CTCTCGTACGCGAAGTCGATGTCGATGTCCGGCATGCTCACCCGCTCCGGGTTCAAGAACCGCTCGAAGAGAAGCTCGAAGCGGAGGGGGTCGATATCGGTGATTCCGAGGCAATAGGAGACGAGGCTCCCGGCGGCCGAGCCTCGGCCCGGACCCACGCCCACCGTGTTCCGTCGCGCGTAGTCGGTGAAGTCCCGGACGATCAGGAAATAGCGCGCGTATCCCACGGTGCAGATCGTGTCGAGCTCGTACGCGAGACGCTGCTCCATCTCGGGGGTGATCTCGGGATATCGCCGCTCCAGCCCGTCCCGCGCGAGGCGCCTCAGGTAGCCCTCCTCGCTCTCGAACTCCGGGGGAATCGGAAACGACGGCAGCTGCACCCGCTCGGTATCGAGCGTCAGCTCGCACCGCTCCGCCGCGACGAGCGTGTTCCGCAGCGCCTCGGGCGCCTCCTGAAAGAGCGCCGCCATCTCATCGGGCGACTTCACGTAGAGCTCTTCCGTGGCGAAGCGGAACCGGTCGGCGTCGAGCATCGTCTTCCCGGTCTGGATGCAGAGGAGCACCTCGTGCGCCTCGGAATCCTCGCGGGCGAGGTAGTGGCAGTCGTTGGTCGCGACGACCGGGATCCCCATCTCCCGGCCCAGCGCGAGAATTCCGCGCGCCGCCGTCTTCTCGTCCGGAAGCCCATGGTCCTGAATTTCCAGGAAGTAGTGATCGGCGCCGAAGAGGTCGCGGTACCAGGCCGCCGCACGGCGCGCCCCATCCGTGTCCCCCGCGATCACGAGCTGCGGCACCTCGCCGCGCAGGCAGGCGCTCAGGCAGAGGAGCCCGCCCGCGTGCCGGGACAGGAGCTCCTTGTCGATTCGTGGCTTGTAGTGGAACCCCTCGAGGTACCCCGCGGAGGAGAGCTTGGAGAGGTTCTTGTATCCCTCGCGATTTCGCACCAGGAGGACCAGGTGGTCGTACGCTCCCTTTCCGTCGGGCGTCCGGGTGCGGTCCTGCCGGGATCCGTGCGCGACGTAGACCTCGCAGCCCAGGATCGGCTTGATCCCGGCGGCGCGGGCCTTGTCGTAGAACTCCACGGCGCCGAATAGATTTCCGTGATCGGTCAGAGCGAGGGCCTGCATCCCCTGCCTCGCCACCCGATCCACCAGGCGGTCGATCCGGCAGGCGCCGTCGAGCAGCGAGTACTCGCTGTGGTTGTGGAGGTGGACGAAGGGCGCGCTCATCGTGCGTCGCGTGTGTCGAGGGGGCACATCCGAAGGCTCAGGCGATCCACCATCCGAGTCTACACGACGCCGCGCCGACGCCCTCAACCGTTTTTCCAATTCGCCCGCGCGCGGAAGTGTGGTATCTCTCGCGCGGGATGGAAACCACTTCCGCGTCCACAGATCCCGCCGCCGCGCGCGCCCGCCTAAAGCAAATTCTCCTCGAGCGATCGATCCGCTTCGGCGACTTCACGCTCTCCTCGGGCGCGAAGAGCAAGTATTACGCGGACGTGCGTCAGACGAGCCTCCATCCGGAAGGCGCGCTCCTCATCGCGCGCCTCCTCGACCCGATCCTCGCCGAGTACGGCGTGAAATCGATCGGTGGGCTGACGCTGGGCGCCGATCCGATCGTGGGCGCGACGATCGCGTGGACCCAGCTCCAAGGAAGAGGCTTGATCGGATTTCTCGTGAGAAAAGAGGCGAAGGGCCACGGCACGGGGAGGCGGATCGAGGGCCCCTTCGACAAGACGCTCCCCGTCGCGATCGTCGACGACGTGATCACGAAGGGCGGATCCGCGCTCGAGGCCTACGACGCGGTGAAGGCTGCGGGCGGCGACGTCCGCGTCGTCGCCTGCGTCGTGGATCGAGGCGAAGGCGGCGGCGAGGAGTTCGCGGCGCGCGGCGTCCCGTTCCGCGCGCTCTATCAGATCCGGGAATTCCTGCCCTAGTTTCCTGCCCTAGATTCCTGGCCTAGTTTCCTGCCCTAGTTTCCGGGCTCCACTCCCGCGCCCCCGGCGCCGGCGGCATCCCCGGACGGCGGCGCCTTCGGCTCCGGAGGGGTCTCGGCGGGCGGCTCCTTGTCTTGCTGCTCCTCCTGGCCGGGCGTCTCCTGAGGGGTTGGGGGCTCCTCGTACATCGAGGAGTCGGGCGGCAGCGAATCGGACCAGAACGGAAGATGCATCACGGGGCACATCTGGCGCGGCTCCGTCTTGCGGACAAACGCCGCGCGCATGACGTGCAGGCACTCCGGCCCCGCGCGATATCCGGTATCGCCGTCGATCCAGACATCCACGACGTCCTGCGGCGCCTCGAAATCGCGGAACGGCCGGTCTTGAAGCGCGGTCTGCATGAAGCGCGCCCAGATCGGCACCGCGGCCTGCGTGCCGGTGAGGCCGATGCGGCGATTCCGATCGCACCCGACCCAGACTCCCGCCGCCAGGTCGGGCGTATAGCCGATGAACCAGGCGTCGTTCTCGTCGTCCGTGGTGCCGGTCTTCCCGGCCGCCGGCCTCACGAATCCGTAGGCGCTCCGGACCGCGGACGCGGTTCCATAGATCACGGGGCCCTCGAGGAGGATCGTGGTCAGGTAAGCCGTCTCCGGGCGGATCACCCGCCGGCCCTCCCGCCGCGTCGACCAGCGCACGTTGCCGCCACGGTCGAGAACCGCCTTCACCGCGATGGGGGGCACCCGCACGCCGCCGTTGGCAAGGGTCGCGTACGCGGTCGTCAGCTCGAGAACGGAGAGCTCGCTGGTTCCGAGGGCGAGCGAGGCGACCTGGCGCAGCCGGCTCTCGATCCCCAGGTTCCGCGCCATCTCGATCACTTTCGGAAGCCCCACCATCTGCGAGAGCCTCACGGTCGCGATGTTGAGCGAGCGCGCGATGGCGCGGGCCGCGGTCACCTGGCCCGCGTACGAGTTCTCGAAATTCTTGGGGGCCCACGGCCCGAGGCTGGTCTGGAAGGTGTCCGGCTCGTCGCGGAGGAGCGTCGCCGCCGTGAGCGGCGGCCGCCTCCCCGAATAGTAGGAGTCGAGGGCCGCCGCGTAGACGAACGGCTTGAAGGCGGACCCCGGCTGCCGCTTCGAGTCGACCGCCCGATTGTACGGGCTCTCGGCGTAGTTTCGCCCGCCGACCATGGCCCGGATGTATCCGGTCGAGGGCTCGATCGCGACCAGCGACGCCTGCGCGGGGCTGCGCTCGGCGCCGCCGATCGGCGAGCGCCAGTCGGCCTCCCGCGCGCCCGCGCGCACGATCCGCTCCGCCTCTTCCTGCATCCGGCCGTCCACCGTCGTGAAGATCGAGAAGCCGCGCGCGCTCAGATCGGACTCGGAGATGTCCTTGGCGAGGAGCTCCCGAACGTAGTCGACGAAGTACGGGGCGCGCGTCGTGGGCGGCGGGTTGGCCGCGAAGCGAAGCGACGTCTGCCGGTACCGCGCCGCGTCCTGCTTGGAGATGAAACCGCACTCCACCATGTCGACGAGGACCTGGTCCCGCCTCGCGAGCGCGGCCTCGGGATCGCGGTACGGCGACAGCTTGTTCGGTGCCGGGATGACGCCTACCAGGAGCGCCGCCTCGGCGGGCGTGATCTCCTGCACGTGCTTGTTGAAGTAGTAGAGCGAGCCCTCCTCCACACCGCACACGCTCCAGGAGCCCCGCTGCCCCAGGTAGATCTGGTTGAGGTAGAACTCGAGAATCTGCTCCTTGGAGTACCGGAGCTCCACCATGACGGCGAGCAACGCCTCGTGAAATTTCCTCCAGACGTTTCGCTCGCGCGAGAGGAAGAGGTTCTTCACGAGCTGCTGGCTGATCGTGCTCCCCCCCTCGACCACCGCGCCGGCGCGCACGTTCCGTACGGTCGCGCGCCCCATGCCGAGCAGATCCAGGCCCCAGTGCCGAAAGAAGCGCCGGTCCTCGCTCGCCACCACCGCCAGGATCAGGTGCCGCGGCATGGAGCCGAGCGGGATGTAGCTCCGCCGCTCGCGCTCCTGGTCGGAGAACTCGCCGAGGATCTCGGGGTCGACCCGCAGAAGTCCGCGCGGGCCCGGCTCGGCGAACCCCTCGCCGAGGGAAGCGACCTGGCCGTCCTGAATGTCGACGACCACCTCGGAGCCGCGCTCCACGTGATCCGGGTAGGTGAAGGGTCGGAGGAAGATCTCGAACGTCGTGCCGCGGACCCGGTACTGCCCCGGATCGGTCGGGCTCTTCCAGATCCGTCGATACCGGGCGCGGTCGAGCGCCCGCACCAGAGATGTCGCGTCGACGTGATCGCCGACGCGGTAGTCCCGCCAATCGGCGTAGACCTGCGTCGGGAATTTCCACCCTTGGCCCGCGTAGCGGTATGACGAGAGGGAGGAGAGCCGGAACCAGTCGTACCCGAGGAATGCGACGACCAGAACCAGGATGAAGACGAGCCAGCGAACGCGGCCGCGGGGCAGCTGGTCCGGCCGGCGCGTCCACCAGTCCGGCCGGCGTGTCCACCAGCCCGGCCGGCGCGTCCACCACGGGCCCGGCTTGCTTGGCGCGGACTTGGACGGCGGCTTCTCGGTCACTACCGGAGGAGCCTAGGGGGAGCCGCGACGCGCGTCAACCGCGCGCGGCACCATCGCGAGCGCTTACTTGTCCGCGAGGATGTCTTCGAGGTACCGCATCCGGCTGACGGTTCTGGCATTGGTCCCACCCGCGGGCGCGTTGAGGACGAAGTCGCGGTACGCGGTAAGAGCTTCCCGCCGGTCGGAATTCCGCCCGGAGACTTCCTGAATGGCCCAGAGACAGTCGGCGTATTCCAGCTTCGCCCGGGTCCGATCGGGTCCCGCCGTCGAGGCGACGAGGGACTTCCACGACGACTTGATCTTCCGGAGCGCGGTCAGATCGGCATTCTTGGCGGCGGTCTCGGTCGCGAGGTGCAGCCGGTCGATTGGTTTCGTTACCGCCGGTGCGGGCGACTGCTCGGCCGGCTCACCCGACGGTTGCGGCGAGGGGCTCGTGGGGGCCGCGCCGCCCGTGTTCGGAGCCGAAGAGAACGGCGGCATTCCCTGATCCGGCGCCGCCGCGTCCGGCGGATTCACCGGAGTGGGCCGCCGAGGAGGAGCGGTTTCGGCCTCCCCGGTCCGGGGCGCGCCCGCCTCGGGTGTGGGCGACGTCGCGGCGCCGGGGGCAGAGCCGCCGCCTGTCCGGCCCGAGCTGGTCCGGGCGGGCGGCGTGTCATCCACCGGCTTCCAGGGAAATTCACCCTCGTCTCCGCCGTCCTTGGACGCGGTCGACGTGGTCTTGCCCGCGCCCTTCGTGCCGGGCTTCGGTTTGCCCTTTGACCCGGACTTGCCCGGCGGCGGCGGCCCGGGCGATGCAACGACTCCAGGCGTCGCATCGAGGATCGTCGGAGCGGGTTGGGCCGGGGCTTCCGAAGGCGGCGGCGTGGGCGCCGTCTGCTCGACTGTCGCCGGCGGAGGTGCCGCGGCGCCACCGTCCGGCGCGTTTGGCGTCGCCGTGTGTTCCGGGGGCGCGGGGGTCGCGGTCTCCGTCTGCGTCTGAGTCTGCGGCGTCGCGGACGGGTTCTCTCCGCCCGGAGGAAGATCCGGCGCCTTGTCCTGACGGAAGGCGAGGGCGATCCAGACCGAGATCCCAAGCAGCAGGACCCCGCACCCGATGCCGCCGCCCCAGAGCGCGATCCGGACGAGCGTCGCTTTCCGCCGCTCCTCGGCTTCGTGTTTACGCTTGAGGGCTTCGTTCGCGAACGAGAGGCTCCCCTCCGGCGGGCTCGAATCGCGCGGAACCTCCGCGGGCTCGAAATCCCAAGTCGCGGAGGTGGACCCCGCGGGCTCCTCGGGCTTCTTCGTGAAATTCGCGAACGGGTCGGGCTCGCTCGAGCCGGCATCCGTCCCGGCGGCGACCGGCGGCTCCGCGGTCTGCCCGGCGGAAGACGCGATGTCGGCGAACGAGACCTCGTCGTATACCGGCGTCTGAGGGCGCGACTGCGGGTGCTCGGGGTCGGGCGGCGGCGTCTCGGCGGCGAAGGACGGCGAGTCGGTTGCGAACGGCGGCGCCTCGGGAGCGGCCGCCGCGTGGGATTCGTCCGCGCTCTCGAACGAGGGCGCTCCCATGACGGCCCGGGTCAGCTCCAGCTCGAGTCGGCACCCCTCGCAGATCGCGAGATGCTCCTCGAGCTCGATTCGCTCCTCCGGGGAGAGCGTTCCCGAGACGCACGGTTCCAGCTTGAGCTTCGCTTCAGCGCATGTCATTTCGGACGAGATCTCCCGACGAGACAGACCGATCATCGGGCCCACGCGCGCCGGAATGCCAACGGGTGCCCGTACCGGTAGCTATCGGGTTTGGCGTGTATGTACTTGAGGTGAAAGGAACCACGGGCGCTGCCACTGGCCTCACATGCGGCCAGAGCAAAACCGTGCAACTCGTTATGAAATTGAGTCATGGCGCGCGACGTCGCGCGCCGCTCAATCCGGGAGGATCGCTCCCTCGACGGGGCAGGCTTCCAGGCAGGCGTTACAGCTGACGCAGTCCTCGGCGACGATGAAGAGCCAGAGCGTCCCCTTGGCGTTTTGGCCCTCGCCCTTCTTGATGCAGTCGACGGGGCAGACATCCACGCAGGAGCTCTCGCCTTCGCAGATGTCCTTGACGATCTCGTACGCCATTGCGGCCCTCCGAATCGGGTGGAGGCTACTGAACTTGGAGCATGCGGTCGAGCGCGGAGCGGGCCCACCGTTTCGTCGTCTCGGCGACCTGAATCACGTTCACCGGCTCGCCCTCCACGATGCGCTCGAGCGCCCACAGGAGATTTTGCGGCGATATTCGATACATAGTAGCGCACATGCAGAAGTCCTTCGAGAGGATCGCGATCTTCTTGTCCGGGAGGGTCCTCGCCAGGCGCTGGACCAGGTGGTACTCCGTGCCGACCGCCCAGCTCGATCCGGCCGGCGCCTCGCGGAGCGTCCGGATGATGTATTCCGTCGATCCCACGTAGTCGGCGGCCCGCGCGACGTCGTGCGGCACCTCCGGGTGGACCAGGATCTTGACGTCCGGATCTTCGGCCCGGCGCTCGAGCACGTGCCGGTGCTGAAACTTGGTATGCACGGAGCAGCAGCCCTTCCAGACGATCACCTTCGCGCTCCGTAGGGCGTCGTCGGAGATCCCGCCCTGCGGCAACCGAGGATCCCAGAGGACGATCCGCTCGAGCGGGATTCCCATCTCCACCGCGGTGTTCCGCCCCAGGTGCTCGTCGGGAAAGAAAAACACCTGCTCGCGCTCCTGGAACGCCCACTCGAAGATCCCGCGGCAGTTCGAGGAGGTGCAGACAGCGCCGCCCCGCTCGCCGCAGTATGCTTTCACTTCGGCCGTGGAATTCATGTACGTGATCGGCATGACGGAGCGGAGACCCGCCCGCTCCAGCGCGGCGCCGGCGTCGAGCACGTCGTCGGTCGCGGCCATGTCCGCCATGGAACAACCCGCGTTCATGTCGGGCAGGATTACCCTCTGGTGGGGTTGGCGCAAGATGTCGGCGCTCTCGGCCATGAAGTGGACGCCGCAAAAGACGATCCATTTCGCGTCGGTCCGCTCCGCGCCCAGCCGCGCGAGCTTGTAGGAGTCGCCGGTGATGTCCGCGTGCTCGATGACGTCGTCGCGCTGATAGTGGTGTCCCAGGACGACGAGAGACCCGCCCAGGGCGCGCTTCGCCGCGCCGATGCGGGAGGCGATCTCATCGTCTTCCAGGACCAGGTAGGGCTCAGGAACCGCCAAAGCACGCGTTGCCATATCTCTATTTGATGCGCCGCTGGGCTCCCGGTCAAGGGAAAGAAGCTGCTTTCCCTCGTGTTGAATCGCCGGGGCCATTCGGCGCGTCTAAAATGAGTTAGCGAAGCCGAGACTCCCCCAGCGGTCTTGACCCGTCCCGGCTGAAATGGGACCATGGGTTGCCCGGCAGCAAACTTTGATCCACCCTCAAACCACGGGAAGCGCTCCTTGTCGCCCAGCGACAATAAATTCACGCTCCACATCGCCACGGTCAACGGCTCCGGAAGCCAGACCGCGAACACGACCTTGCTGCGCGCCGTGTTTCAGATGGGGGTGCCCGTCTCGGGCAAGAACCTCTTCCCCTCGAACATCGCGGGGCTCCCCACCTGGTTCACCATCCGGGTCAACGACCAGGGCTATGTCGCGCGCGACACGCGCTACGACGTCCTGGTCGCGATCAACCCCGAGACGTCGCTGGCCGACGTCGCCGCGATGGGTCTCGGAAGCGTCCTCGTCTTGGCCGAGGGAATGCCCACTCCGAAAATCCCCCCCGACCGCGTGGTCTACACGGTCCCCTTCGCGAAGCTGGTCGAGCCGTTGGTCGCCGACGCGAAGCTTCGGAAGCTCGTGGTCAACATGATCTACGTCGGGGTGGTGAGCTGGCTCTTGGGGATCGACCCCGCCGAGATCGACAGCGCGCTCACCGCCCAGCTCGGACGGAAGCCGAAGGCCCTCGAAATGAACCGCGCCGCGGTCCAGGCCGGAATCGACTACGCGGCCCAACACCTCAAGAAGGCTCCGTTCCAGGTCCGCCGCCTCGACAAGACCGGGGGCAAGATCCTGATCGACGGAAACCAGGCCGGAGCGCTCGGCGCCGTCTTCGCCGGCGTGACGTACGTCTCGTGGTATCCGATCACCCCGTCCTCCAGCCTCGCCGAGCAGCTGGAGATGTTTCTGGGCCGGTACCGCCGCGATCCGAAGAGCGGGAAGGCCACCTACGCCGTGGTTCAGGCCGAGGACGAGATCGCCGCGATCGGAATGGTCCTCGGCGCCTCGTGGGCCGGGGCGCGCGCGATGACGACGACCTCGGGGCCGGGCCTCTCCCTGATGACCGAGTTCACCGGGTACGCCTACTACGCGGAGATCCCCGCGGTGATCTGGGACATTCAGCGCATCGGGCCGAGCACGGGGCTGCCCACGCGCACGTCCCAGGCCGACCTCCTCTCGGTCGCGTTCCTCTCGCACGGCGATACGAAGCACGTGATGCTCTTCCCCGCCACGGTGGAGGACTGCTACGAGTTCGGGCTCAAGGCGTTCGACCTGGCGGAGCGGCTCCAGACCCCGATCTTCGTGATGTCCGACCTCGACCTCGGGATGAACATCTGGATGTCGGATCCGTTCCGCTATCCGGAGAAGCCGTGGGACCGGGGCAAGGTCCTGAATGCGGCCGATCTCGCGCGGCTGGGGTCATTCGAGCGATACAAAGACGTCGACGGGGACGCGATCCCCTACCGGACGCTGCCCGGGACCGCGCACCCGCTCGCGGCCTACTTCACGCGCGGCTCCGGGCACGACGAGCAGGCGCGCTACACGGAGAGCGCTGAAACCTACGCGCGGGTCATGGACCGGCTCCGGCGCAAGTGGGAGACCGCGCGGGACCTGGTGCCCGCGCCGGTGCTCGATCGGGCGCGGGGCGCCGAGGTGGGGGTGATCGCCTTCGGCTCGACGCACCACGCCATGGGCGAGGCGCGGGACCGCCTTCGCGAGGAGGGCCTCACGACCTCGTACCTGCTGGTGAAGGCGTATCCGTTCTCGAAGGAGGTCCGCCGCTTCGTGGAGGCGCACGAGCGGATCTACGTGGTCGAGCAGAACCGCGACGCGCAGATGGCCGCGCTCCTCAAGATGGAGTACCCCGACCTGGCGCCGCGCCTCCGCTCGGTCCTCCACTACGACGGGCTCCCGATCGACGCGCAGAGCGTGATCGAGGGGATGCGGTCGGGGGAGCGGATGGAGGCGGTCGCGCGATGAGCCCCTTGCCGAACGCCCCGGTGAACCGGATCGGCCTGGCCGCGAGCGACTACAAGGGCTCGAAGTCCACGCTCTGCCCCGGCTGCGGACACGACGCGATCACCGGCAGCATCATCCAGGCGGCGTACGAGCTGGGTCTCGAGCAGCACCGCGTGGCGAAGCTCTCGGGGATCGGATGCTCGAGCAAGACGCCGGCCTACTTCCTGGGCCGGTCCCACGCCTTCAACGCCGTCCACGGCCGGATGCCGTCGATCGCGACCGGCGTCCATGTGGCGAATCGGGAGCTGATCTTGATCGGCGTCTCGGGCGACGGGGACAGCGCCTCGATCGGGCTCGGCCAGTATTGCCATCTCATCCGCCGGAATGTTCCGGTGGTCTACATCATCGAGAACAACGGGGTCTACGGCCTCACGAAGGGGCAGTTCTCGGCGACCGCGGACGTCGGCAGCAAGGCGAAGACGGGCCAGGTGAACGAGATGATGCCGATCGATCTCTGCGCGGTCGCGATCGAGCTGGGTTGCGGTTTCGTCGCGCGCTCGTTCTCGGGCGATCCGAAGCAGCTCCGGCCAATCTTAAAGGCGGCCTTCTCCCACCGCGGAACGGCCGTCCTCGACGTGATCAGCCCCTGCGTCACCTTCAACAACCACGAAGGATCGACGAAGAGCTATCTGACCGTGAAGGAGCAGGACGCGCCGCTCCACGAGGTGACGTTCATTCCTCATTTCGAGAATATCGAGGTCGACTACGCGCCCGGGGAGACCCGCGAGGTCTCGATGCACGACGGCTCGCGGATCGTGCTGAAGAAGCTGGAGGAGGATTACGACCCGACCGACCGGACGCGGGCGATCGGGATGATCCACCAGGGGCGGGCGGAGAACAAGTTCATGACGGGCATTCTCTACCTCGATCCGGAGAAGGCCTCGCTGGATCGGGAGCTCAATCTGGTGGACGAGCCGCTGGCGTCGCTCCCGCTGGAGCGCGTCCGCCCGCCGAAGGCCGCCCTCGAGGAGATCATGGCCGCCCTGAAGATCGGGAAGGGGTAACCCCCTAGCGGCGCGGGTTCGCCCTAGCCGTCCTGCGGGGGATCGTCGTCCCCCCGCGTTTCCCTGTAGTAGACCTTGAACTTCTTTCGCAGCCGCTCGCGCCGCCATCGATCCCGCCAACCCCGAATCGGATTCTTGAAGCCGCGCCACGATCCGAAACCCCGCCACGTGCCGAGACCCCTCAGGTAGAGCCACCCGAAGAGCATCCCGCCCAGGTGCGCCACGTGAGCGACCCCGCCGCCCGCCGACGTGAGGCTCGACCAGAACGTGATGACGCCCAGGATCAGGACGAAGTACTTCGCCTTGATCGGAATCACCAGGTAGAGAAGCAGGATCCGCTCCGGGAAGAGGAGCCCGTAGGCGGCGAGGAGGCCGTAAATCGCGCCCGACGCGCCGATGATGGGGATCGTGCTGTTCGGCGTGACGAGCGTGGAGCAGAGCGCCGCCCCGATGCCGGTCACGAAGTAGAAGCGCAGGAACCTCCGCGTTCCCCAGAGCCACTCCAGCTCGGTCCCGAACATCCAGAGCGCGAGCATGTTGAGGAGGATGTGGAAGAAGCCGCCGTGGAGGAACAGGTAGGTCACCATCTGCCACAGGAAGAGGTGGTGGGTGACGTCGTACGGCACGAGGCCGAAGAGCCGGTCGAAACGGACCTGGGCGAGAAATCCCGCGATCAGCTGGAAGACGTAGACGCCCACGGTGGTGAAGAGGAGCGTCCGGACGCCGGGCGAGAGCGGGCCGCCGAAGACGATCGGGCGAGGCTGCTCGGACCGCCCGTTCACGCTCGGGCCTTGCGGGTCTTGCGCGGGGCCGCGGCCGGGCCCGCGGCGGGGGCCCCCAGGTAGAGTGCGCGGTCTTTCTTCGTGTCGTCGAACGACTGTCGGATCCGGGAATCGAGCTCGACGCGAAGCTCGACCTTGCGGCGCCCCATCGCGGCCGCGGCGGTTTCGATCACCCCGTCGATCCGGTGCTCGACGAACGATCCCGGCGAGCCCCATACGAACGACGGAACGTAGGCCGGCATCAGCTCGGTGCCGAACAGATTGCAGCCGATCCCGACCACGGATCCTGTCGTGAACGAGGTGCTGATCCCCGTCTTCGTGAAGTCGCCGATCGTGAGACCCAGGAACTTCTGCCCCGTGCCCTCGCCCTTCCCCTCCCGGTACGCCGCGGTGGAGCGGAAGAAGCGAACCTCGCCGTAGTTGTTCTTCAGGTCGCTGGTGTTGGTGTTGGCGCCCAGGTTCACCCATTCCCCCACGTAGGAGTGCCCCAGGAATCCGTCGTGCTGCTTGTTCGAGTAGCCCTGGAACACGGAAGCCTCGACCTCGCCGCCCACCTTGCAGACGGGACCGATCGAGGACCCGCCCCGGATCTTCGCCCCCGCCTTCACCACCGTCCGCTCGCCGATCACGGCCGGACCCTCGATGTACGCGAGCGGCTCGACCGTCGCGTTCTCCTGGATCAGGATCGGACCCGGCTCCGCGTTCAGGACCGCCCCGGATTGGACGCGGGCCCCCCGCGCGACGTGGATGGCCTCGGGCTGGGTCACGTGAACGCCGGCTTCGACGGTTCCGCGCACCGTCCCGGGCTGGAACGCGCTTCGGAAGTCCTGGACGATCTGCCTCGGGCTCCACCGAATGAGGTCCGCGGCGGAACGCGCGAGGAACGCGTTCACCTCGGCCGGAAACCGGAGATCCTCAAAGGCCCGCTCCGGCTTTCCGGCGCGCAGGTGGCGCGCCGCCTGCACCACCCGCTTCGCGGCCACCTTCGCGGCGAAGAGCACCTCGTTCGCCATGAAGGAGGCCTCGGTCGGAGAGGCCGCGAGGAAGTGCAGCACCTCGTCGTCGGTCATGCAGAGCCGTCCGTTCACGAACAGCGTTTCCTCCTCGGGCGGCTCGCCGACCACCGCCGTCGGATAGAGGAACCGGGCGAGATCCTCGAGCTCCGGGCGGACCACGAGCACGAGGGGCGCGTCGGGGAAGGCGCGGACCAGCTTCTCGACCAAGGAAAAGACGCCGCAGCGGAGGGCGAACACGGGGCGAACGAGCACGTGCGGTCCGAAGGAGGCGACCTCGGGATCCTCGTAGAGGCAGAGATTCACCTGGCTAAGGTAGGGACGCGGCACCGTCGCGTCAAGTCGTGGCGCGGCAGCCCCCGATTCCCTACAATGCCCCCATGGCCGAACGGAAGCCTCAAGCGCCGCCGGAGACGCAAACACCGCCACGTATGATCCAGCCCACCAAGGCACCGCCGGCGCCCCGCGAGCCGTCCGCCCGCGCACTCCGGTACCGGGAGCACCGGATTCCGCGCCGCCACCGGGTCTTCGTCAACCGCAACCTGCGCATGACGAAGATCCGCGCGATCGGCTTCGACCTGGACCATACCCTCGCGCACTACGATCCGGTCGCGGTCGAGACGCTCGCCTTCGACCTGACGAAGAAGAAGCTGGTCGAAACCAAGGGGTATCCGCGCGAAATCCTGGCGTTTCAGTACGACCCCCCGTGGGTCATCCGCGGTCTCGTCGTCGACAAGAAGCGCGGCAACCTCCTCAAGATGGACTACTTCAACTTCGTCTCGCGCGCCTACCACGGCCTGATCCAGCTCCGGTCGGACGAGCGCAGGCGCGCCTATCGATCCGACCGGATCCGGCTCGGGCACGAGAACTATGTCTCGGTCGACACGTTGTTCCACCTTCCGGAGGTCTACCTCTACCTCTGCGTGATCGACTTCCTGGAGCGGCGCGACCGCGGCACCGTGATCGACTACGAGAAGATCTACCAGGACGTCCGGGAGATGATCGACGAGGCCCATCGGGACGGCACCCTCAAGTCGGTGATCACGGGCGACCTCGATCGCTACATCCGGTTCGACCCGGAAGCGCGCATCACGCTCGAGGAGTTCCGCCGCAGCGGGAAGAAGCTCTTCCTGCTCACGAACAGCGAATGGGAATACACGGACAAGCTGCTCCGCCACATCGTGCAGAAGGGCAGGGGCGCCCCCGCGCACTGGACCGAGCTCTTCAACCTCGTGATCGTGGAAGCGCGGAAGCCCGAGTTCTTCACGTCGATGGAGGCGCCCGAGCCGGTCCCGGAGCTCAAGGGGCAGAAGCTCTCGGCGACCATCGGCCGCGGGGGCGGGAGCGCGTACCTCCAGCGAGCGCTCGGCGCGAGCGGTGAGCACATCCTCTACTTCGGCGATCACACGTACGGGGACATCCTCCAGTCGAAGCGCGTCGCCGGCTGGCGGACCGCCATGATCGTCCCGGAGCTCGACCGGGAGATCACCGTCACGACGGACTTCGCCAAGGAGTTCGAGCGTCTCGCGAAGCTCTCCTCGGAGCGCCATCAGCTGGAGATCGAGAAGGCCGCGATGGGGCGGGAGCTGCGGCGCCTGACGCTCGTGCTCAGCGAGAACGACGGATCGGATCCGACGCGGCGGGCCGAGATCGCGGCGCGAATCCAGGGCATTCCGGTCCAGATCGAGGAGTCGGATCGGCGCGGCGTGGAGCTGGAGGGCGAGATCGAGAGCCTGCGGGTGAAGATCGACCGGGCGTACAACCCAAGGTGGGGTTCCCTCTTTCGCGAAGGCAACGAATCGAGCCGATTCGGGCATCAGCTCAAGGATTTCGCCTGCGTCTACACGAGCCGGGTCTCGAATTTCCTCCACTATCCCTGGAACTACTACTTCCAATCCCCCGTCGGGTACATGCCGCACGACATCTAGGCGAGCGTCGCGTCGATCGCCTCGAGCGCGTGGCCAAGCTGGGCCGCTCCGATCGTGAGCGGTGGGAGCAGCATGAGGACGTTCTCGTGGAGCCCGCTGGGGAGGGCCAGAACCCCCCGCGCGAGGAGCGCCGAGATCAGCCGGCCGAGCGCCTTCGGGTCAGGCTCCCGGCTCTCGCGATCGCGCACCAGCTCGATCGCGCCGAGGAGCCCGGCTGCGCGGACCTCCCCCACCGCGCGGTGCCGCTCCGCGATCCTCGCCAACCCCTCGTCGAGCCGCTTCCCCATCTCCTCGGCGTGGGCGCGAAACTCCGGCGCGGCGAGCCGCTCGACCGCCGCGAGCGCGCCGGCGCAGGCGAGCGGGTGGGCGTAGAACGTGCTCGCGTGCGGCGCCTCGCCGGAAGGCGGCACGTGCGCGCGCCATGCCTCCATCGCCGCGGGCTTCCCGAAGAGCGCCGCGATCGCGACGCCGCCGCCAAGGCCCTTTCCCGCGCAGAGAAGATCGGGCTCCCATTCCGGCCCCGACCGCTCCCATGCCCAGAACGGCCCCGTCCTCCCCGCACCGGTCAAGATCTCGTCGTAGATCACGAGGAGCTTTCGCTCCCGCGCGAGGCGGCAGAGCTCCGGAAGGAAGCCGGGCGGCGGCACGATCGCGCCGGCGCGCCCCTGGATCGGCTCCACGATGACCGCGCCGGGAGGATCGGCGCCCGCCAACGCGGCGTCGATCGACGCGAACGCCTCCTCGAGGCAGCGTCCCCCGCACCCGACGCCGCCGCATCGGTCGCCGTGCGCGCAGCGGAAGGGGTAGGGATACGGCACGTGGATCGCGCGGCCCTGAAGCTGCGCCCGCACCGGCCCCGGTGGCTTCGGGTGGTCGGTGACCTCGAGCGCCCCGTAGGAATCGCCGTGGTAGGCGCCCTGGAACGCGACGACGCGCCGGCGCCCGGTCGCGATCGCGGCCGTCTTCAACGCCAGCTCGACCGCCTCCGCGCCGGTGCTCGCCAGGAGGACGCGGCTCAACGCCCCGCCCAGCTTCGAGAGGCGCCGCACGAGCCGCTCCCGCGCCGCGTGCGGCATGAGATCGCCGAGCCCCTGGACCAGACGCCCCGCCTGGGCCGAGACCGCGCGCTTGACCTCGGGCGGGGCATGTCCGAGCGACGCGACACCGAATCCGGACGTCATGTCGAGGTAACGATTCCCGTCGAGATCCTCGACGACCGCGCCGCGTGCGCGGGACCAGACGATCGGCGATTCGTCGCGTCCCCAGATGGCCGCCCCCTCCGCGCGCCGCAGTCGTTTGGCCGCGGCGCGGGACTTCGGCCCCGGCGGAGGGGTGACGATCGACGGGAGCTCGTCGCCCTGGAGTGGGGTCCGGCGTTTCACGGCGCTCTTCCCTTGGAGGATCGGGGCTCCCTGGGCTTGGGGTGGGCGATCGGTTCGGAGCGGTCGCAGGGAGTATACGACGGTGGCTCCACACCGCGCCGATGCGGTATCCTGCGAGGCTCGGAGGTACCTCCCGAATGATGGATGCTGACTTACGCCGCTACCTGACAGCCGTGAAGGCCGAAGAGCCGCCCGCTTCGTCCGCCGATCCCCGGTGGGACGAGACCGAAACGCTCGCCCGAAGGCTCATCGCGGAGACGAAGGCCGAAGCGGCGCTCAAGGTGATCGACGA
>Ga0137409_10003682_pt1 | contig 16197 bp, 10 predicted proteins | sample CZODoug1_16funga_FD_122059 | JGI IMG/M metagenome (GOLD analysis project Ga0137409, IMG submission 122059) | Vadose zone soil fungal communities from Angelo Coast Range Reserve, California, USA - CZODoug1_16fungal (Hybrid Assembly) | ecosystem: Environmental > Terrestrial > Soil > Vadose zone... | reverse complement strand
GTGAGCCCCGCCCCCGCGGCGGCGGTGAGAGTGTAGCCCGTGCCGGCCTTGTCGATGGTGAGACCCGAGAACGTCGCCACACCCGCGACCGCCGCGTGCGTCGCCGTCCCACCGAGCGTGCCCCCGCCCGGATTCGTTCCGATCGCCACGGTCACATTGCCCGCAAAGCCGGTAGCGGTGTTGCCGAACGCGTCCCGGGCCGTCACCTGGACCGCCGGCGTGATCGCGGCGCCCGCCGGTGCGTCGCTCGGCGGCACCGTGAACACCAGCCGCGTGGCCGCTGCGGGCGCGATCGCGAATCCGGCGCTCGTGGCGGTGAGCCCACTCGCCGAGGCGGCAAGGGTGTAGCCCGTGCCCACCTTGTCGATGCTGAGGTCGGGGAACGTGGCGACGCCGCTCACCGCCGGGACGGTCGTGGTCCCCGACAGCGTGCCACCAGCGGCGTTGGTCGCGAGGGCGATCGTCACGTTCCCGTTGAAACTCGTGACGGGATTTCCGAACGCGTCCTGCGCGCTCACGCGCACGGCGGGGCTGAGTGCCGTGCCCGCCACCGCGTTGCTTGGCTGACCCGTGAAGGCGAGCTGCGTCACGGCGACGGCGACCCGGAAATCCGTGGCCGATTCTCCGTTGTCACCGAACGACACCCACGCGCTCGTCTGCCCCGTCTTATCGACGGTGCGCGCCCGCCAGTGGTAGGCCGCGTTGTCGCTCAGCGGCGCTGCGTTGCTGGCGGTGGCCACGGTGTCGTTCCGGACAAACGGGCCGGAACCGGTGGGTCCGGTGAACGGCGTGCCCACGACTCTGACTTCCACGTCGAGCCGCAGCGAGTCACCCGGATTGGGGTCCGTCACCCCGGCCTTGAAGAAGACGAGGCGACTCAACGCCGTGCCGCCCACCGCGATCGCCGTATTGCCGTCGTTCTGGAACTGGGCGAGGGCGGTCGGCGCATTGGGGGGCTCGGGCACCGCCGTGCTGAAGTCGGGCGCGCCTTCGACGTTTCCGCCGAACGCGCTCCAATCGCTCGCCCGGCCGGTCTGGTCCGCCGCCCGCGCCTGCCAGTGATACCCAGAGTTGTTCGCGAGCGCCGGGACGAGGACAAAGCCGTTCTGCCCGTTCGCCACGCGACCGCCGGTCTGCGTCGGTGTCCCGGTGAACGCGGTTCCCACCGGCCGGACCTCCACCTCGAGCCGCAGCGAGTCGCTCGGATCCGGGTCCGCCAGCAGGCCACGCAGCACGACCGTCGCTTGATCGGTGGGTCCGCCAAGCGGCACGACCGTGAGCGAGTCAGTGCGCAGCTGCACCAGCGTCGCGGGAGCGGGAGCGGTGGGAGCGCGCGGCCGCGTCACGCTCAGCGTGAACCGTCCCGTCTGCCCCACCCCCGCCGAGGTGGCCTCGATCAGGTAGCTCCTCGTCGCGGGCAGCCGCTGGTAGCGGAGGCAGGCGTCGCGTCCCCCGGCCCCACCGCAGCTGTCGTTCGAGGCAAGCGAGTCCGCGTCGAGCGCGCTGTCCAGCACGACGTACGCGTCCACCGGGATCGACGACATGAGGACAGAAATCGAGTCCCCGGCGTTTGCGGCAAACGAGTATACGCGCGCGAAGCTGTTCGCCCGATGGGGCGCCGCGCAGTCCCACGTGGTGAGCGAGTCCGTGCGCGGGACATTGAAACCGATCGGCACCGCTATGCACGGATGCACGATGAACTCGACCGGTACGCGCCCCGGGCTGCCGGACGCGTTCTCGGCGGAGACGACCACCGTATCGCGGTACACGCCGGTCGGCAGTCCCGCGGGATTGAACGTGAGCCGCAGCTTCGCGGGCGCCGTCCCGTTCGTCGCGCCCACGAACGCGAGCCACGACCCGCCCAGCGCCAGCCGCGCGCTCCAGGAGAGCGTCCCGGGTCCGGTGTTGACCACCGCGAGGCTGTCGCCGTCGACCCCGACGCTGCCGAGCGCGGCGGAATCCCGCACCTCGGCGGGCGCCACGGAAAGCGTCGCCACCGGTGGCGGGGTGTTGGTGAGCTTGTCGACCTGGCAGGTGGCGAGCACTATAAGGAGGGGGACGCGGATGACAGCGCGCGGGACCCCCCATGCTGGGGTCAGGGCCCTGCGCAATCCGCGGAGATTCCAGGTACGGCCCACGACCTCGCCTTAGTGCCGTGAAGATGACACATGGAGCAAAGCCTGTACCGGCTGCACAGCTAGGTGGTGCCTTACGTCACATGACGGAGTGTGGCTAACCTGCTACAACGCAGTGCGGGTAGGGGGCTGGGGACGTTGCAGGGGGGGGGACGGGGTCGGGAGGCGGAAACGAGTATAGTGGGCGGTACAGGACTCGAACCTGTGACCTCCGGTATGTGAGACCGGCGCTCTAACCAGCTGAGCTAACCACCCGGGCCGTGGGCCCTCCAGGATTTGAACCTGGGACCTACGGATTATGAGTCCGCTGCTCTAACCAGCCTGAGCTAAGGGCCCTCGAAGGGAGCAAAATACAGTGCGGAGTGCGGAATTGGGAGTGCGGAATTGAAAGCGTCCACCCTCCGCGATTGATGCCTATGCATCGCGTCCTTATCATCTCCCACACCTACATCCCGCCCTCCAACCGCGGGAAGCTGCGCGCGCTGGCGGCGCGCGGGCTCGACGTGACGGTCGGCGTGCCGCAGCGCTGGCGCGACCCGGTGCTGGGGGGCACCCGCGAGATCGCGTGGGAGCGCCATAACGGCGTCGAGGTGTTTCCCTTACCCTCGCACCACCACGGCGACGCCGCCACGCTCACGTTCGGCAGCCGGGCGCTGCACGCCCTGTTGCGCGACAAGCGGCCCGACCTGATCCAGGTGGAAGAGGAGCCCACGGCTCCGGCCGCCCGCCAGGTGGTGCGGGCCGCGCGCCAACTCAAGCTCCCCGCGGTGCTGTTCACGCATCAGAATGTCGGGCTCCCCCTGCCCTGGCTCGCCGGCTGGCGCCGCAACCGCACGTTGCGCCGCTTGCGCGGCGCGATCGCCGGCAGCGAGGGGGCGGCGGCGCTCGTGCGAGAGCTCGTCCCCGGCCTCCGGGTTGGCGTGATCCCCCAGCTCGGCGTCCACGTCCCGACCGAGCCCCAGCACGCGTACCATGACGGTCTCGCGATCGGATGCGTGGGCCGTTTGGTCCCTGCGAAGGGAATCGATACTTTGTTGCAGGCGCTGGCCGAGAATCGCGCCCATCGCTGGCACCTGACGGTGGTGGGCGACGGTCCCGACCGGGAGCGTCTGGAGCGGCTGGCTTCCGACCTGCGGCTCGCGGCGCGCGTCCGTTGGATGGGCGCCCTGCCGCCCGAGGAGGTGCCGAAGCTCTGGCCCGAGCTGGACGTCCTGGTGTTGCCGGCGCGCGGGCTGCCGACCTGGGCCGAGCCCGCGGCGCACGTGGTGGCGGAAGCGATGGCCCACGAGGTGACGGTGGTGGGCACGAGCGGTGGCGCGACGCCGGAAGTGATCGGGGACGCGGGAGTCGTGGTGCCGGGAGACGACCCGCTGGCGCTCTCGGCGGCGCTGCGTCGCCTCGCCGCCGCCGACCAGCGGCGCCCACTCGCGCAGGCGGGACGGGCGCGAGCCATGCGGCTGTTTTCAGATGACGCTGTGGCGGAGCGGACGCTCGAATTTTGGCGTGAGATAGTTGACAGAAGCTAGTCCTAGGAGACTGCAAACTCCCAAATGACGCGGGTGCTGCTGGTCCCCGATCTCCCCCTCGAGCGCTGGCCTTCCATGGATCGCTACGCGCACCGGTTGCACGACTGGCTGGAGAGCACCGACCCGGGCTTCGAGGTGCGGCTGGCCGCGTCGATCGGCGACTTGACGCGCGACCGGGGGAACGGGCGCACCTCGGGTGGCTATCCCCGGTGGTGGGCCCAGGACGTGGATCCCACGAAGTTCGTGCTGCCGGGTCCGCTGTACGAGCCGCAGCGCTACGTGGCGCGGTACGTACTGTATCCCTGGTGGCTGCGGCGGGAAGCGAAGCGCGCGCAGCTGGTGCACATCCTCGATCACAGCTACGCGCACATGGTGACGCGCGTGCAGCGCCGCCCCGCGATCGTCACGGTGCACGACCTGATGCCCGTCATCATCCTGCGCTCGCCCACCGACGGGTGGCGCGAAGGCGTGCGCAACCGGTTCCTGCGCGGCACCCTCAAGGCGCTCCGGCTGGCGCGCTCATACGTCGTGGGCACCGAGTGGCTGAAGCGCGAGCTGGCGACCTGGCTGGGCGACGACCGCCGTATCAACGTGGTGCCGTTCGGGGTGGACCGCGCATTTTTCTCCGAAGCCCCGAACGCGCGCGCCCGCGGCCGGGCCGACTGGCGCATCCCCGACGACGCGTTCGTCGTGCTGCACGTGGGGAGCACCGTCGAGCGCAAGAACGTGCCCCTGGTCATCCATACCGTGGCGCGGCTGCGCGCCGAGGCGGATGCATATCTGCTGCAGGTGGGCGGGCGATTCTCGAACGATCAGCAACAGCTGATCGAGCGGCTCGGGCTGCGGCGCTTCGTGCGCACCGCGCCGCTCGCGGACGAGAGCACGTTGCGGCGCGCGTACCGCGCGGCCGACGTCCTGCTGTTTCCTTCTTTGTATGAAGGCTTCGGCTATCCGGTGATCGAGGCCTTCGCCTCCGGCCTGCCGGTGGTCACCTCCGGCGCCGGGGGTCTGAAGGAGGTGGGGGGCGACGCGGTGGTGGTGGTCGAAGGCCGGGACCCGGGCGCCTACGTCGAGGCCCTCGAGAGTTTGTCGGATGATCCCCTGAGACGCGAAGAGCTGGTGGAGCGCGGGCGCGCCCGCGCGCGGACCTTCACCTGGCAGCGGACCGCAGAACAAACCGCCGACGTGTACCGCTCCCTCCTGTAGTGGCGGAAGCCTCCATCACGGCTGGATCCATCGACATCACGCCGCGGGAGCCGCTGCCGCTCGCGGGGTTCACCGATCGCACCGGCCCGAGCCGCGGGGTGGCCGATCCGCTGGAGCTGAACGCGCTGCTGCTTCGGACACCCCACGCCAGCGTCGCGATCCTCTGCGCCGACCTGCTGTTCGTCACCGAAGACCTGAAGCGCCGGATCGCCGCCGCGGTGCACGATCAGCTCGTGCTGCTCGACGCGTCCTTCCTGTGCGCGGCGTCGCATACGCACTTCGCGCCCGCGGTGGACCCGTCGAAACCGCTGCTCGGCCGCGCGGACCCGGCGTACGTGAACTGGGTAGCCGAGCGTGGCGCCGCGTTGCTGCGACGGCTCGCCGCCGAGCCGGCGCCCGGAGGGGGTCTGTTGGAGTACCGCAGCGGCCCCGCCGCGCACGCGATCAATCGGCGGCGCATGGGATGGCGCCTTTCGCCGCGCCACCTGCCACGCCGCGCCGCGCTGCGCGCGCCCGACCCCGCGGGCCCGCGCGACGAGACGGTGCACGTCCTCACGTTCACCGGCGCCGGGGGACGTCCGGTGGCGCTGCTCTGGTCCTACGCCTGCCATCCCGTCACCTTCGCCGAGCCATGGCAGGTGAGCGCCGACTATCCCGGCGTGGTACGCCGCGCGCTGCGCCTGGCGTTCGGTGCCGACCTCCCGGTGTTGTTTCTGCAGGGTTGCGCGGGCGACATCCGGCCCCGCGAGCTGGGCCGCCCGCGCCGGCTCGGGCGGCGTCTCGCGGAGCTCGTCGTGGGGAAGCTGTTCACTCCGTTCACGGCTCCGGAGTATGCGGCGTGGTCCGGCTCGCTCGCGGAGCGAGTGGCGGAAGTCGCGCACGGTCGCAGTGTGTCATATCCGATCAAGCCCGCCGCGGCAGGGACGCGGGTGCGTCTGTCGGACCTGATGGCGGGGGCGTCGCCGGATCGGGACGTCACGTTTCAACGACTGCGGGTGGCGCCCGGCCTCGCAATCGCCGCGCTGTCGGCCGAGCCGGTGGCGGAGTATGGGCACGCGGTGCGCTCCCAAGGCCCGGGCATCGCGATCCCCGTTGGCTACACGGATACGGTATTCGGTTACCTCCCATCGGCGCGGATGCTGGGCCAGCACGGGTACGAAGACGAGGGTTTCATGGAGGCCTTCGGCATCGCAGGGCGGTTCCGGCCGGACATCGAGCGGGTGGTGCGGCAGGCCTGGGCAGCGCTGGCACCGTAGTCGGCCGCACAACACTGCCGATTCCCCGACACACCTGTTGCTTCGACTCGGCAGGTGTGTCAGAGCGATTCAGGTCACCTAAGCTCAGCAACAGCCCCTTCCAAGCCGGCGAGCCGGTGCGCCACTTGCAACGCCCCTCGGCAGCGATGAAGACCCTATCACTTCTGGCGATGGTGGCGCTGGTCGCGAGCTGCCACTTCGACAAGCTGTTTAGCGGCAGCGGGGACACGCCGTTGTCCCATGACCCGCCGGCTGGCCTTGTGTTCGGCGCCGGTCCCAGCAATGCTCGCGCGGGGCAGCCCCTCACTCCGGTCCTAGTCACCGTGGTCGATTCGGCGGGCACGCGGGTCGCGGGCGCCGACAGCCTGATCACGGTCGCGTTCGGCGCCAATCCGGGCGGTGCCACGCTCACCGGTACGGTCAATGCGCACGCCGTGAACGGCGTCGCCCGGTTCGCCGACCTGACCATCGACAAGCCGGGGGCCGGGTACACGCTGACCGCCACGGTCACAGGCTTGACGCCCGACACGAGTGCTGCGTTCGACGTCATGCCCCCGCCCACCACCACGGGCGACTTGACCGTTACCACGACCACCACCGGGCAGAACCTCGATGCCGATGGCTACACCGTCACCGTGAACGGTGTCAACCAGTCGATCGGGATCAACGGGAGCACCACCTTCACCGGTCTGCCGAGCGGCAACCAGACGGTGGCGCTGGGCGGGGTGGCGAACAACTGCACGGTGACCGGCGGCAACTCACACAGCGCGAGCGTGCCCGCGGGCGGGACCGGCTCGACCGCGTTCGCGATCACCTGCGCCGCTCTACCTCCCACGACCGGCGACCTCACCGTCACGACGACGACCGGGGGCACGGGCACGGATCCCGACGGCTACACCGTGACCGTGGACGGCGCCAGCCAGGCGATCGCGATCAACGACACCCGCACGTTCACTGGGCTCACCGCCGGTGATCATTCGGTTGGGCTCCAGGGGGTGGCGGGCAACTGCGTGGTGAGCGGACAGAACCCGCGCACGGTCCCGGTGTCGGCGGGGAATACCGCTCAAACCAACTTCGCCGTTACCTGCACCGCGCCTGCAAACCAACCGCCGGTCGTGACTGCCGGTGGCGACCAGGACGTCTTGATCGGTGCGGGGTTCACGCTGCAAGGGGCGTCGTTCAGCGATCCCGACCATGACGGACCTTGGACGGTGACGATCAACTGGGGCGACGGAACAACGCCGGATACGTTCGGCGCGCCCGAGGGGTCGATACCGGGTTCGCACACGTATGGCACGCTGGTACCGGCGACGTACACACTCACCATCACGGTAGTAGACGGTCACGGCAACGTAGGTACCGGCACCAAGACGGTTCGGGTGCATTTGTGAGGAAACTTTTCGCCGTCCTGACGCTCTGGGCCGGAGTCGTCAGCTGCCACCTCGACAAACTGTTGAACAGCGAGAAGCCACCGCCGTCCCAGGCCCCGCCGGCCCGGGTGGCCTTCGCCTCTTCGCTCAGTAGCGCGCGCGCCGGCGAGCCGATCAGCCCGCCGGTCCAGGTCACCGTTCAGGACTCGACGGGTCGGGTCACCCTGCGCGACACCCTGGTCATCCTGTCGCTCGGGGCCAACCCCGGGAGCGACAAGCTGCGGGGAGATACCGTCGCGCACTCCGTGAACGGCGTCGCGACCTTCGCGAATTTGCGACTGGACAAAGCGGCCAGCGGCTACACGCTCACGGCCGCTGCCCCGGAGCTGCACCCCGACACCAGCGGGGCGTTCAGCGTCATGCCCGCGCCCGCCACCGAGCTCGCGTTCAGCGTACAGCCCAGCGTCGCAACGCAGGACAGCGCGATCAAGCCGCCGGTGCAGGTCACGGCGTACGACTCACTCGGGAACGTCGCCACCAACTTCACCGGCCCCATCCGGGTCGCGCTCGGCACAGATGGGAGCGTCTCCAAAGACGCCACGCTCTCGGCAGTGCCAGACCCGGTGACCGCCGTCGCCGGCGTCGCCACGTTCCCCAATCTGCGGATCAATCGGTCGGGCGTTGGCTACACGCTCACGGCCGCGTTCGGCAGCGCCACGCCGGTCGCCACGAGCGCCGGGTTCGACATCACACCCGGTCCGCCGCCGCCACCACCGCCGCCTACGCACCTGGGATTCACCCAGCAGCCGCAGACGACCCAAGCCGGCGCGACGATCACTCCGCCGGTCCAGGTCGCGGCGCTCGATGCCGCCGAGCACGTCGTGCAGGGCTTTACGGGGGCGATCGCGCTCGCGCTGGGCACCAATCCCGGTGGCGGTACGCTGTCGGGCGGTGCGCCGGTGAACGCGGTGAACGGCGTCGTAACGTTCCCGAACCTGAGCATCAACCAGGCCGGGAACGGCTACACGCTGCGGGCGACGGCGTCGACGCTCACAGCGGCGACGAGCAGTCCGTTCAACGTCACGGCGCTGCCCAATCAGCCACCCGTCGCCGCGTTCACCTCGAGCTGCACCGGGCTCACCTGCAGCTTCACGAGCGCCAGCACCGACCCCGACGGGTCAATCGCGAGCTACGCCTGGACCTTCGGGGACGCCGGGACCGGGACGACGCAGAACCCGTCGCACACGTACACGGCGGGTGGGACGTTCACGGTCACGCTCACCGTGAGCGACAACCAGGGCGCGACGAACAATATCTCGCACACCGTGACGGTGGCGCCGGGGAACCAACCCCCGGTCGCCGCGTTCACGTCGAGCTGCACCCAGCTTGCGTGCAACTTCACGAATACCAGCAGCGATCCGGACGGGACGATCGCGAGCTACGCCTGGACCTTCGGGGACGGCGGCACGGCGACCACCCAGAACCCGTCGCACACGTACACGGCCGGTGGGACGTTCACGGTCACGCTCACGGTGACCGACAACCAGGGCGCGACGAACAATATCTCGCACACCGTGACGGTGGCGCCGGCAAACCAACCCCCGCTCGCCGCGTTCAGCTCGAGCTGCACTCAGCTCACCTGCAGCTTCACGAGCACGAGCAGCGATCCGGACGGCACGATCGCGAGCTACGCCTGGACCTTCGGGGACGCCGGGACCGCGACGACGCAGAACCCGTCGCACACCTACACCGCGGGCGGGACGTTCACCGTCACGCTCACCGTGACCGACAACCAGGGCGCAACGAACAATATCTCGCACACCGTCACGGTGGCGCCGCCCAACCAGCCGCCGACCGCGGCCTTCTCGTCGAGCTGCACCCTGCTGGTGTGCACTTTCACGAGCACGAGCAGTGATCCGGATGGCTCGATCACCGGCTATCGCTGGACCTTCGGCGATGGTGGCACGGGGACCGAGCAGAGCCCCACGCACGTGTACACCGCGCCGGGTACTTACACAGTCACCCTGACGGTCACCGACAATCAGGGGGGGACGGATAATGTCTCGCACACGGTGACCGTGGCGGCGGCGCCGCCGCCGAACCAGCCGCCAGGCGCGACTGCCGGGAGCGACCAGACGGTGCTGGTTGGCGCGCTGTTCACGCTGAGCGGTGCGTCGTTCAGCGACCCGGACCACGATGGGCCATGGACGGTCACGATCGACTGGGGTGATGGCACGTCATCCACGAGCACGTCGCCAGGCGAGGGATCGATCGGCGGCTCGCACTCGTATCCTGTGACGCTCTTGGGACAGGACTACCAGCTCACCGTGACCGTGGTGGACGCGCATGGCGCTCGCGGCTCAGCCACGAAGACGGTCCACGTGGTGTTGTTGTGAGCGCACCACCTACGGAGGCCTGTCTCTCCTAAACTCCGGGCCGACGGCCCGGGGCGGTGGCGGGGAGGCAGCAGGACGCGCGGTTGCGCGACCCGGGAGGCGGGGCGACATTCCCGCCCCTATGCGTGCCGCCGGCGCCCTGTTGCTCGTCGCAACCTCGCTCAGCGCCGCACCTCTCGCCGCGCAGACCGGGTCGCCCTACGTCCCACTAGGCCACTGGGCGATGCCGTACGTCGAATACCTGATCTCGGGCGGCGGCATCGCCGATCCGACTCCGCTCACCCGGCCTCTCAAGCAGGCCGACCTGGTACTCGCCCTCGAGGCGGCCGATACGCTCCGTCTCGGCGACGCCGCTCGGGCCGCGGTCCGCCGACTGCTCCGCGAGTTCCGGCCGCAAGTCCAGGGAGCCCGCTATCGCGTCGAACTGGGCGCGGGGCTCGCGGCCGCCAGTTACCCGATGCGAGATCCGCTCGAGATCGGCCGCGGCGTGCCGGCGCGTCAGGCCGTTCGCCGCGGGTTCGCGAGCGGGTCGGGCCAGGTGCTGCTCGCGTTCGGACCGTTCGTGGGCGTCAGCCATCCGACCGTGGATACGCGGCTGCAGTTCGACCCCGATTGGACCGCCACAGGCGACAACGCGACGCGGTGGGAGGAAGGGTACCTCAGCGGGCAGTGGCGGCATGGCGAGCTGTTCTTCGGTATCCTCGACCGCAACTGGGGGCCCAGCGGAATCCAAGGTGTCCTGCTCTCGGACGATCCCTACAGCATGGACCACCTGTACCTGAGCATCGGCACCGAGCGCGTGCAGCTAGCGGCCATCGCCACGCAGCTCGACTCTCGCACCGACACGAGCGGCGCGATCGTGAACCGCTACATGATCTACCATCGGCTGTGGCTCAGGCCGCGGGGGCGCTGGACCGTCGCCCTGTGGGAAGCCTCCGTGCTCTCGGGCGTGGGCCGCCAGCTCGAGCCGTGGTACCTCAACGTCGCGACGCTCAGTGTCCTACGGCAGGGAACCACCGGCACCAACGCGAACAGTTTTGTGGGGTTCGACTTCGAGCGCCACGCCGGCACGACGCTGTTCGGGCAGTTCATGCTCGACGACATCCAGGTTTCCAGGAACGTACCGTCCGAACTGAAGCCGACGAGCTATGCGTTCACCGTGGGGGCCAAGGGCCGGCTGCGAGGCCCCGCCGCCTGGACCCTGTTCTACACCCAGGTGGCAAACCTCACCTACCGCAACGAAGACAACCTGCAGGTGCCATTGTTTCACGGCCTCAGCACCGGCCGCAACTTCGCCGATTACGACCAGGCCACTGCGAAGCTCAGCATCCTCACGCGGTCGGGCGCGCTGCTCGAGCCGGAGGTAACCCTGCTGCGCCAGGGCGAGGGCGACCCACGGCTGCCGCACCCTCCGGTCTCAGAGTATCCGAGCACTGCGACGATTCTTCAGGGCGTAGTGCAGCGGACGATTCGCCTGGCGCTCGGCGGCAGCTGGCAGCGCGCCGGCTGGGGTGTGGTCGCGAATGGCGGCGTTCACTTCGTCCATAACGACGGCCACGTGGCCGGGGCGAGTGCCACTCATTTTGTCGGGTCGGTCGGCCTCACCTATCGGGTGCATCACGAGCACGCGCTGCGGTAGAGCGATCCTTCGAGCTTGACGCTGCATCGGTCAGTCGCAACTTTGCAGCACCACGACATGGGCACACGCAAGGGCATCATCCTCGCCGGGGGATCGGGCACGCGGCTCTACCCGCTGACCCTCGGCGCCAGTAAGCAGCTCATGCCGGTGTACGACAAGCCCCTGGTGTACTACCCGCTCTCCACGCTCATGCTGGCCGGGCTCCGCGACATCCTCGTCATCTCCACGCCCCAAGACCTGCCGCGTTTTCAAGTGCTGCTGGGCGACGGCGCGCAGCTGGGACTGTGCCTGCGTTACGCCGAGCAGCCGCGGCCGGAGGGATTAGCGCAGGCCTTCGTCATCGGTCGCGACTTCATCGGGCCCGATTCCAGCGCCCTCATCCTGGGCGACAACATCTTCTACGGCGGCGGGCTGCGCTCCCTGCTCCAGACCACCGCGGGCGCCAACCGCGGCGCCACGGTGTTCGCCTACTACGTCGCGGACCCGCAACGCTACGGCGTGGTCGAATTCGACACGCGGGGCCGCGCCCTGAGCATCGAAGAGAAGCCAAAGGCCCCGAAATCGCACTACGCCGTCACGGGACTCTACTTCTATGACAGCCGCGTGGTCGACATCGCCGCGGCGCTGCGTCCGTCGCCACGCGGCGAGCTCGAGATCACCGACGTGAACATGGCGTACCTGCGTGACGGCACGCTCGACGTGCAGATGCTCGGCCGCGGCACCGCGTGGCTCGATACCGGTACGCCGGACGCCCTGCTCCAGGCCGCGACGTTCGTCGCCGCCGTGGAGCAGCGCCAGGGGCTCAAGGTCGGGGCCATCGAGGAGGTGGCCTACCGCATGGGCTACATCGACGCCGCCCAGGTCGAGCGGCTCGCCGCCCCGCTGCGCGGCAACGCCTACGCCGAGTACCTACTGGCCATGATCCGGGACAAGAGCTACTTGGACAGCTTCCCCGACTCACCATGAACGTCGTGACGACCGCCCTCGAAGGCGTCGTAATCATCGAGCCGCGGGTGTTCGGAGACACGCGCGGGTTCCTCTTCGAGAGCTACCATTCGGATCGCTATGCCGCCGCCGGCCTCCCCACCCGGTTCGTGCAAGACAATCACTCCTCCTCTGCCCCCGGCACGCTGCGCGGTCTCCACTACCAGCTACAGCATGCCCAAGGGAAGCTGGTGCGCGTGCTGCGCGGGTCGATCCTCGACGTGGCCGTCGATATCCGCAAAGGCTCTCCCAGCTTCGGGCGCTGGGTCGGCGTCGTCCTCTCGGCGGATAACAAGCGCCAGCTGTACGTGCCGCCGGGCTACGCGCACGGGTTCTGCGTCCCCGCCGAGGTGAGCGAGGTCGAGTACAAGTGCACCGACTTCTACGCCCCCGAGGACGAGCACGGCATCGTGTGGAATGACCCGATGATTGGGATCGCGTGGCCGCTCACGACCCCCGTCCTGTCCGACAAGGATCGCGCGTACCAGCCGCTCTCGCGCGATCGCCCGGACCTGCCGGACTATCGGGGTCCCGCCCGGTGACCACGTTCGCTCCGGGCTGCCTGCTCGTCACCGGTGGTGCCGGGTTCATCGGATCGAACTTCGTCCGCTGGGTGCTGGCCAATCAGCCCGACCTCACGGTCGTGAACCTCGACCTCCTGACCTACGCCGGGAACGTGGAGAGCCTCGCCGATGTGGAGGAGCGTCACGGGCGGAACGGGGACGGGCGTTACCACTTCGTGCGGGGCGATATTCTGGACCTCGGCCTGGTGCAGGGCCTGCTGGCCGGCCGCACCACCCCGCGCCCCGACGCGATCGCGCATCTCGCCGCCGAGTCGCACGTCGACCGCTCGATCATGGGCCCAAGCGTGTTCGTGGAGACGAACGTGAAGGGCACGCTCACGCTGCTCGAGGCGTGCCGGGGCGAGCTGACGGCACGACCGCGTCCGTTCCGGTTTCTGCACGTCAGCACCGACGAGGTGTACGGCAGCCTCGGACCATACGACGCGCCGTTCTGTGAGACCACCCCGATCGCCTGCAACAGCCCGTACTCGGCCAGCAAGGCCGCGTCCGACATGCTGGTGCGCGCTTACGTCGAGACCTTCGGGCTGCCGGCGCTGATCACCCGCTGCTCCAACAACTACGGGCCGTATCAATTTCCCGAAAAACTCATTCCCCTGATGATCACGCGGGCGCTGCGCGACGAGCCGTTACCGGTGTACGGCGACGGGATGAACGTGCGCGACTGGTTGTACGTCGACGATCACGCCGAGGCACTGTGGCGCGTGCTGGTCGCGGGTGCGGTCGGCACCGTGTACAACATCGGCGGCGAGAGCGAGATTCCGAACCTCGAGCTGGTGCGCCGCCTGCTGGGGCTGCTCGGCAAACCGGACTCCCTCATCCGCTTCGTGGCCGACCGTCCGGGCCACGACCGCCGCTACGCCATGGATATCGGGCGCATCCGTTCGAGCCTGGGATGGGCGCCCCGCCGCGACTTCGCGGCCGGGCTCGCGGCCACGGTGGAGTGGTACCTGTCGCACCGCACCTGGTGGGAGCGCGTCTTAAGCGAAGCTTACCGCACCGCGGCGGCGATGTATCTCGCCGAGCGCTAGGCGTGCGAGTCCTCCTCACCGGCGCGGGAGGCATGCTCGGAAGCGCCATCCAGCGCCTCGCTCCTGCGGCCATCCAGCTGTTGCCCCTGCGCCACGCGGACCTCGCCATCGAAGACGCCCAGGCCGTCGAACGCGTGGTGGCGCGCGAGCGCCCCGAGTGGATCGTCAACTGTGCCGCCTACACCCAGGTGGATCGGGCCGAGTCGGAGCCCGAGGCCGCGCAGCGCGTGAACGCCATCGGGCCAGCGAACCTCGCCCGCGCCGCGCGCCAGACGGGCGCCCGCTTGCTGCAGATCAGCACCGACTACGTGTTCGACGGACGAGCGACGCGACCGTACCGCGAGGACGACCCCGTCGGACCGCTCAACGTGTACGGCCGGAGCAAGCTCGCGGGGGAGCAGGCCGTCCGCGATATCCTGCCGCAGGCGCACCTGATCGTTCGCACGCAGTGGCTGTTCGGGGAGGGTGGCCCGAACTTCGTCGCCACCATCCTGCGCCTCGCGCGCGAGCGATCGGAGCTGAAGGTCGTGAACGATCAGCACGGTCGCCCCACCTATGCGCGCGACCTCGCGGGCGGGCTCTGGAAGCTCATCGCGTGCGATGCGCGCGGCACCGTGCATTGCGCGAACGAAGGCGAAGCAACGTGGTTCGACGTGGCCCGGGCAGCGATCGCTGCGGCGGGGCTCAAGACCCCGGTCGAGCCGTGCACCACCGCTGACATGCCCCGCCCTGCAAGGCGGCCGCCGTTCAGCGTGCTGGACTGCACGCTGTACCAAAACGTCGTCGGGTCTCCGCTTCGGTCGTGGCAGCCGGCGCTGTTCGAAACAATTAACGTCTTGACGGCTCGGTAGTTAGGTCGCACTTTGCAGGCTTCCCGTTGAGCCCTTGGGGAAGCTGGAGAAGCATGAAACTGCACTCGATCGCGGCGGTGGGCGCCTTGGCGCTCTCCGCCCTGGCTCCGATTCGCTCATCCGCCCAGGTCCCGACGCAAGGGCAAACCCAGTTGCCGGGTGGGCTCCCTGCCGGAATGACCCCGGACCAGTTGACTCAGCTGCTGCAGCAGAACCCACAGCTTGCGAGTCTGATCCGCCAGCGGCTGCAGCAGTCGGGACTCACGCCAGACCAAGTCCGGGCCCAGCTTGCGGCTGCGGGCTACCCCCCGAACCTGCTCGATGCGTATCTCGGAACGACCCAGGCAGGCCAGCCGACCCCACTGCCCAGCGGCCAGACGCTTGCGGCGATACAGGCCCTCGGCCTGGGAACGGTCGGCCAAGACTCGGCGGCGCTGCAGCTAGACACCGGCTTCGTGCGCGCCCGGGCCGAAGCGCTGCACGCCGAGTCCCTCGCCACCGGGAACTACGTCTTCGGGACCGAGGTGTTCCGGCGTGCGACCACGCAGTTTCTTCCGACCCTCGCCGGCCCCGTCCCGCCCGACTATCGGCTGGGTCCCGGGGACCAGCTGGTCCTCATTCTGACAGGGGATGTGCAGCGCGCCCACACCCTCCAGGTGACGCGCGAGGGGTTCGTCCTGATTCCGCAGGTCGGACAGGTATTCGTTTCGAACCTCACGCTCGAGCAGTTACGCGAGGTGCTGTACAGCCGGCTCCGCTCTGCCTATTCGGGTGTGAAGCGCGGACCGGACGCGACGACCCGGTTCGACCTGTCGGTGGCGAACGTGCGCGTGAACCAGGTGTACGTCATCGGCGAGGTGAAACAGCCGGGGGCCTACCAGCTGAGCGCCCTGGGTACGGCCCTGACCGCGTTGTACGCGGCGGGTGGCGTCACCGCGCGCGGCAACACGCGCGATGTCGAGATCCGTCGGCAGGACGCGTTGGCCGCCACCTTCGATCTCTATGACTATCTGCTGCGCGGCGTGACCCGCGGCAACGTCCGCCTGGAGACCGGCGACGTGGTGTACGTGCCGCTGCACGGCACGCGAGTGCGGGTGACGGGTGCCGTACAGCGCCCCGCGATTTACGAGCTGAAGGAGGGAGAGACGCTACCGGACCTGCTGCGATCCGCCGGCGGCTTCCGCGCCAACGCGGCGGTGGACCGGCTGACGATCCACCGCAT
>Ga0137409_10003681_pt1 | contig 16198 bp, 14 predicted proteins | sample CZODoug1_16funga_FD_122059 | JGI IMG/M metagenome (GOLD analysis project Ga0137409, IMG submission 122059) | Vadose zone soil fungal communities from Angelo Coast Range Reserve, California, USA - CZODoug1_16fungal (Hybrid Assembly) | ecosystem: Environmental > Terrestrial > Soil > Vadose zone... | reverse complement strand
TTGCAGCTTGGAACGACGGTTTCCGATACGCGTCGCATGTTTGGCGCCAGCGAAGATCAGGTCGACCCGGTCAAGCACCTGATCGGAAGCGCCATGCTATGGGGAGGATCTCCCGAGAAGGACGCTCTCTATCTCCCGACCACGCCGGCGCGGAATGACGGCAGCACCATCCACAAACTGAGGATCGGGGATGTGCCTGTAGACGGCTTCTGGTCACTTACCGTCTATAACAGAGAGGGTTATCTTCAGCCGAACCAGGACAACGCCTACTCGGTGAACAGCCTCACCGCAAAAAAAGGTGCGGATGGTACGGTCACCATCCAGTTCGGCGGGTGCGACGGTAAGATCGAGAATTGCCTGCCCATCACGCAAGGGTGGAACTACACGGTACGTCTCTTCCGCCCGCGAGCAGAAATCATCGACGGCACGTGGTTGTTTCCGTTGGCACAACCCGAGAGTTGACGCAGATCGCAGATCGAGGCTAACTCGTTGATGTAGAAAGAACGAATTGGTGCGCCCGGAGAGATTCGAACTCCCGCCCACCCGACCTCCTGGTTCGTAGCTCGCCGCACGCGTGACCCTCGATACTCGACCTACGACGAGCACGAGAGTTTGCCGGACGGCACGCATACACCGACCACGCCGGGAGACGCTCACTCCATTGATGATTTGCTGTTTGATTGCATATATGCAATCATTTGTTTGGTGAACATCGTTGTCGACACGGATGTGTGGGTAGCCGGTGTCCGCGGATCAGGCCACGTAAATCGAGTATTGTATCTTTGCCTCGAAGGACGCTTCCGACCTCTCATGGGGGCGGCTCTTCTGGCCGAATATGAGGATTTATTGGGCCGTGAATCGATTTGGCGCCGAGCACGATTGACAGCCACCGAGCGTGAAACTTTCTTGGACATATTTCTGTCGATCTGCCAGTGGACAAGAATCTACTACGCTTGGCGGCCAAATCTCGGCGACGAGGCGGACAATCACCTCATCGAATTGGCGGTCGCGGGGCAAGCGGATTATCTCGTCACGCGTAATGTGCGCGATCTGCGCCGTGGCGAATTGAAGTTCCCCCGTGTTTCGGTGGTCACTCCAACACAACTGCTGAAGGAGCAATAATGAGCGCTTTGATCATACGGCTGCCAGAGGAGAAAAGGACGCGCCTGAAGCTGGTGGCGAAATCACGCAAGGTGAGCGTAACGAAGCTTATTGAAGAGATGACTACGATTCTATTGGCGGATTTCGATGCCGAAACACGCTTTGAGCTGCGTGCGGCACGCGGTCGTGGACGTGTCGCGGACGGTCTCGCGCTGCTGGACAAAGCAGCGGGGAAACGGACCCGGTCGAAGCGGAGTTGGTAGATTGGTGCGCCCGGACGATTGCTCGCAGCTGCGCCCCTCGTCCACTTCCCCATTAGTCGATCCTGTTCAATTGCTCGAGAGATCAGACCCGCTCGGCAAACATGCGAAGGACGTCGCCCGAAGTGACTGGCCTCACGATGTCAACAGTCACCGGCCGAGCTCCCCCCGACGACTTGGGGGTAGTGTCCACGCCCTTCGCCCGGGCCTTCGCGCGCAATGCTGCGACCGTCAGTTCCTCGCGCGTGTGATATTTGAACGGGTCGAAGCGAAAAAAGCGCATTGCATTCAAGTGCGAGACCTTATCGATCTGCGCCGCGGTCAAATGCTCAACCGACCTCCAGAGATACTCCGGCACTTCGGGCCACAGTGTGTCCGAATGCGGATAGTCGCATTCATAGGCCACCATGTCCTCGCCAATGGCATGGATATTCTGCAGGCCGAAGGCGTCGTCGATAAAGCAGGTCAGAAAATGACGCTTGAAGGTTTCGCTCGGTTTACTATTCTGAAAGATCGAATGCGTCCATGCCTTATGTCGCGAGTTGGAATAGTCAGCGCGCTCGAGAAAGTAAGGAACCCAACCGATGCCGCCTTCCGATAGCGCGATGCGCATCTTTGGATACTCCTGGAGTGCCTTGAGCTGCAGCCAGTCGGAAGCTCCAATGGCAATTGACATCGGCATCGTGGATATCCACGCCTCGATCGGCGTTTCCATCGAGGCATGCGGCGCAGGAAGGCCACCACCGATATGCAGGCAGATCGTGGTGTCGGTATCGGCGATTGCCTTCCAAAATGGCTTCCAGTAGTCGTTGTGGATGCTCGGCAGGCCCTGCACGGTAGGGTTTTCATTGAAATAGACCGTCGCGCAAGCCTTACCGGCGAGGCGCTTGACCTCCGCGACCGTGGCATCAATGTCCCAGGTGGGCAGAATACCGCACGGAATGAACCGGCCAGGGTAAGCGCCACACCATTCGTCGACGTGCCAATCGTTATAGGCACGCATATGGGTGAGCGCTTGCTTCTTGTCGGGCGCCTTGTGAAACGTCGAGCCATTGAAACCGATGGAATTGCCAAAGTTGAGCGAAGCAGCGACGCCGTTGATGTTCATGTCATCGATGCGCGCATGCACGTCATAGCAGCCCGCCCGCAGCTGATCCAGCGCGGTCGGTTCCATACCGTACTCTTCAAACGGCCGCCCGACGACCGCATTGAGGCCTACCGACGGGTATTTCATTCCCTGATACGACCAGAAGTTCTTGCCGTTCTTATCTGCCAAGAACTTAGGCGCCGATGCCAGCTGATCGCCCGTAAGCTGCCTGTCGAACAGCGTCGGCGGCTCGCAGATGTGATCATCAACGCTAATGATCATCATGTCGTTCATCTGCATGGGCCGTCTCCTTGTTTCAATGCACAACGCCCGTCACCCTCATTTTATAAATAGTATCTACTATTTATCAAAACTTCCAGCATCCGAGACCTATGGTACCCACTGCGATAGGTGGGCAGCGGGACCGGCTCCTAAGCACGACCCAACCAAGAGGCCACCAGGCGCGCTCTTGTCACCTGAGAGGAATATCGAAGCGTTCGCAATAGTCACGGAAATGGTGACGAACCCCGGTGGCGGTCAGACCAAACTCTTCAAGCGAATACACGTGCTTGCCGTGCTTGCCCTGCGGGTTGTCCGCCAGCATCTCGTTCATCGCAAATTCTGCTTCGGGCGTAAAGGGCTCGTCAAAGTGCGCGTAGAGCTTGCGTATCTGACCGACCGGATCGCGCAACTGCTCGACGTACTGGATGTCGTAGATGGACATCTCACCGTGCTTGTCGCGGTAAGCATTCTGGCGCTCAATCATCAGGTCAAAGGTCTCAGTCATTTGATCGGCGATCTGGCGTAGATTGACGACATTGCTAAACATCGGCCTTACCAGCCGGATCAGGCTGCAGGCCGAACCTACCACCTCGGCCGGATCGCGGTGCGTCATCACTAGTTGGGCATCCGGATAGACCGTACAAATGTCATTGAGGAACAGCGGATGCCACGGATTCTTCAAGGTCCAGCGCCCGCCGTTCTCCGCTTGCAGGAGTTGCAGCAGCCGCTTGTGGAATCTGAAGGCAGGCAGATAACTAGCTCTGTGCAGGAACCACTCACGATAACTCGGGATGTGGAGGTTGGAGTCGAAAAGCTGAGCGCAGAAGGAAAGAGCCATTGCGAATTGGCATTCACTGGGACTGTCCGCGTCTTCGTAGTGAGCCGCGGCGATTTGCGGGGCAGACTTGACCGACATTGCCAGCCGCTCTTGCTCCGCAATACAGCGCGGGTCGCTATGCAAGCAACCTGCCGCCGCAGGCGGCGCGGATTTGAGCGCCTCCCAGCGAAGCAGGCAGCGGCGGGCCGGGTCCGCGCTGAGCAAGTTGATGGTCAACGTGGTGCCGGTGCGTGGTAGGCCGAAGACGAACATTGGCCGGTCGATCGGGCGCTCAAGGAGTTCCGGGTGCCGTTTGAGGTGGTCTATGACGCGCAGGCGGTTGGACAAAATGCCAACAAGATTGGCCTCCCAACGCGGCGCGCCGGCATCGGAGAGATTGGCTTCTTCGTTCGACGCCCTGACCAACACCTCAATGGCTTCAAGGACCGCCGGGTCTCCAAGGTCTGACAGTCCAGTCTCGGTCCACGCTCTGTCGATGATGCCATTGACGTCCACTCAACGCTCCTGGTATTCAGGTGACGATTGCCCGCGCACACCGGATCGTGGTTGTCCTAAACGCCATTTACCGTCCGCCCAACATCGCCCAACGCTCGGGCGTCATCCAGCAGTATTCGAGGTAGTGACCGAGGCTTTCGCGTGCATCCACGTAGATGAACTGGAGCTGCCCACCTTTACCGCTTCCTTCGATCACTACCGGCCACTTCCGCCGGTCCACTTCCGCGCGAAACGAATCCCAATCACTCACGCGCATGCAGATATGATGGAGTCGCATTGGATACCGATCTGGCAGGTCCGCCTTGAAGATATCGACCATTCCTGACACCGGCTCGATCAACTCATATTGAAGATCTCCGATCCAGCCCAAGGCCATCTTCGTGACGGAGATCCCGCGTCCGGCGGGCGTAGAGATCTCGTTGGCGGTTTCGAACTCCATGAAGTTTTCGAAGTCATAATGGGTACGAAACAGCGCGATCGCTTTCTTGATATCACGGGTGACGTAGGCATTCTGAAAGTGATTCTGTAAAAACATATGTTGTCCCCTCCAACTTGCCCGGCCCACTCCGGCGTCCCACAACAACCCGTCATCGCTGGTCCCAGTGGAGCGGATTGACATAGTCCATGCCATGACCCAGCGGCGGATGTCCGTCTTGTTGCAGGGCTCCCACAGCTGTCCGCCGCCGACCTTCTGGCCCAGCCGGCGTTCGATGTCGCTCAGGTCGAGCGTTACGACCGATTCAGAATTCGACATTGGATTCTCCAACGGTGTAATCGGCGCCTGGGAACCGAAATCAGTTCGAGTCCGGACGCCCAGCGAATGTTATGCGTCAGGACATCATGCTTCGACTTGACGAATTTCGACAAAATGCAGCGAGTCAGCCGGTCAGAGTGAGCCGACGCCCTTTGCGAACTCACAGTCGGCCCAAACCGGACATCAACAGGACTAAAGTAGCTGGCGAACACCGGACACTCGGGAAACAGAAATGAACCTTGCAAAACCCCCTGAGCGACGAGCGGTTGGATCGTTTTGCGTCGAGGTGACGCTTAGTGATGTATCCGACCGGACCCTACGCCCTTGTTTTTCCAAATGGCTGAATCTCCAATGAACACGTCCTCGTCCCTTCGTCCACCGTCAAAATTCAGTCATCGCCCCGATCTGCCGATCGCAGTGGTGATCGGCGCCGGCGGTCTGAGCATGGCCATCGCACAGCGGCTCGGCCAGCACCACCGCATCGTGCTGGTCAGCGTCTCTGCTCCTGAACTGGACGTGGGTCAGGCAAGGCTTCATGAACTAGGCGTCGTAAGCACCACCTTTACCTGCGACATCACCCAGTCAGCGTCGGTCGATCAACTGGGAGCGTTCGTATCGGATCTGGGCGACATTGCTTCGCTCGCCCATGTAGCGGCATTGTCGCCAGCTGCGGGCGACTGGCGGGCCATCCTGTCAGTGAACCTCATTGGCGCCGCTTTAGTGGAACGGCAGATGTATTCCCGCATGAGAAGCCCCCAGGGTGCCGCAGTTTTTATCTCCTCGCTCGCTGCCCACGGACCCGAGCCTAACCGACAGGTGGTTGCCGTCCTGGATGACCCACTGGCACCGGACCTGCTGGCGAAGATCGAGCAGCTTGAGAAAGCCATCACCGCAGGCTGGGCCTACAGTTTGTCAAAGCTTGGTCTTAATCGGCTGGTCCGGCGGCGCGCCGCTACCTGGGGTGAGCGTGGTGCCCGTATCGTGTCGATATCACCGGGATTGATCGATACCCCGATGGGAGCGCTGGAAGATCAGCGCTCTAGTACCGATGCGAAGGCGCGGCTGCGCAGCAGACGACCGCTGAATCGCGACGGAAGCATGGCCGACATTGCCGACGCGGTAGAGTTCCTGACATCGGCACGCGCAAGCTACATCACCGGCACGGATCTGCTCGTCGATGGTGGACTCTCTTCCGCCAGCTAGTGGCCTGTACTAGCTGATTGCGTACTGACGTGGAGTGAAGGATCAGCGTATTTCCATTTCACGGTGCAATGCGATTTGTTGTAGTGACGGATGTAGCGCATGAGCGTTGGTGACAGTGCATCAGTTGACAGTGACGCTTATAGTGCCTATCACATCAAAGCCAAAGGTTAGAATGTCCAACGCGCCTGTCATGACTATCGGTGCTGTCGCATTGCATCGCGTCGAAGAACTGCGCATCCCGAATAGGATTGCTTATTTCACATCGGACGCGGAGTTGTTGGCCGCCAACCGGCATTGGCTGGCACCGCATTTCCTCGACGACAATGACCGTTTCGACCTTGTCTTCCAGAGCTGGATTTTCGAGATCGACGGGCGTGTGGTATTGGTTGATCCATGCACAGGCAACGGCCGCCCGAATCCTGTTCGTTTCTTCGACAACCTCGACGTTCCCTTCATCGACGGCTTGCATGAAACGGGCTTTCGCTCCGAGGACATAGACTTCGTGGTGTGTACCCACCTCCATCACGATCACTGCGGCTGGAATACGCAGCTACGGGACGGCAAATGGGTGCCGACCTTCCCCAACGCGCGTTACGTCATGCGCCAGGCTGAATACGACCGCTGGGGGCCACACCGAGGGCGTTACCCGACCGTCGATTACAATGAGGGCGTGTTCGAACGAAGTGTGCTGCCGGTGGTCGAGGAGGGCCTTGCTGATCTCGTGTCAGGCAGTCACCGTTTGACGCCTGGCTTGGTGGTGGAACCCGCTCCCGGCCACACGCTAGGTCATCAGATGCTGCACTTGGTCTCAAGCGCACAGCATGCCCTGTTCACCGGCGATTGCTTCCACCACCCGATTCAGTTAGTCAAGCCGTCCATTCCGTTCGGCGACAGCGACGACATGGATCAGACCATCGCTACGCGCATCAGGCTCGTGACACTGGCAGCCGATCTCGGTGCTCTGCTTGTAGCAGCACATCTCCCCGCACCTTACGCAGTGCGGGCATGGCGCGAGGGCAATGAAATGCGCCTCGCCGCGGCTGGAGCGATATGACGTCTGCTGGGCTGCGCCTAGCCAAAACCAACGATGCCCGCCATCACTTGACCGAAACGCTCCAAGTCGCACGCGCCAGGCTGTGTCGAAATGTCTTCAAGCCGATCGCAAGTAGCAGGCAAGTGCACTCTTTCTTCCGAGAAGAGTTGTATGAGCTGGTCTGGTCGGAATCAACTCGAACCCTTGCAGCGCGCTTTGGGATCTCGGATGTTGGCCTCGCTAAGGCGTGCAAGCGAACCAATATTCCCACCCTGGACCGGGGGTACTGGGCGCGGGTCGCGGCTGGACAGGAACGCCAGAGGACTCCCTTACCACTGGACCGTGGACTCGTGAAATTTCGCGGGGTGAAACTCCGCGACAGACGACTCAGGCCCAGTCACTAAACGCGCGGTCCATTCGCTGCCAGGTATTGGAACACGCGCGTGAGAGCTGGACTCGAGCCCTCATCGTCGGTTAGGACCAGATCGCCCATGAACATCGCATCGTTCCCCATCGGCATGAAGCCGATCCAGGAGCCGAGCGCCAACGTCGGTTTAATTGCAACACCATCGACGTATTCTCACAACCACCCACGGCAAACGCCATGGACAAAAGATCGCTTATGCTGCGTGCGGGCGCGGATTGACTTCCACGGTGATGTGCGACAGGCCCTTGAAACCGCGAAGAATCGCATGATAGAACGCCGGGGTGCGCTGGGTAACCTCGGTAACAACAGATACCACGGCACCGAAGTGACCGGGCCCAAGACGCCACACATGCAGATCAAGCAACTGATCGCCGACGGTATCGATTGCTTTCCGCACCTTCTTCTCAATCGCATCGGTCGGACAAATGTCGAGCAGAATCGCACCAGTATCTCTCATCAAGCCGTAAGACCAGTTGGCAATCACCAGTGCACCAACGATGCCTGCGAGCGGATCCATCCACAGCCAGCCAAATGTCTTCGCCAGGGTTAAGCCAATGATGGCCAGCACCGAGACCGCGGCATCGGCAATCACATGAATGTAAGCCGCTCGGATATTATGATCACGCGTGTCTAGGCCATGTTCGTGGTCGCCATGATCTTGTTCTTCGAATTCGACGCTATATTCGCCGCTGCCAAGAGTTACCAGTGCCTTAAACGCGTGCGGCTCAGGAATAAGGTCGGTAGACTCAAGGTAACCCTGCCGCTGCAAAAATTGAAACACTTGTCGGGAGCCATCCGGCCGACAGGTAGTCACCGTCACGAGTTCAGCCGCTGGCACCGAACCACCGCGTGCCGATTGAATGCGAAATACCGGCGGCACATCGTCTTCAAATACGGAGAGCGATAACACACCGGAGGGAGTGTCGATCGGTTTTGATCCCTCATCGTGATTGTGCTCCACATGGCCGTCGTGTCCATGATTGTGCCCGTGGTGATGGTCATCGCCACTCAGTAACCATGCGCTAGTAATATTCACCAATAGGCCGACAACGGCAATCGGAATGGCTTCACCAAAATGGATGGGCACTGGTGCCATAAAGCGAGCTATTGCCTCGTAGCCGATCAGCAAGGCGATCATTGCGAGAATGACGGCGCTCGTGAAACCAGCGAGATCACCCAATTTACCAGTACCGAACACAAAACGGCGGTCATTGGCATGCTTTCGTGCGTATGAGTACGCGAGGGCCGCGATGAGCATCGCGCTCGCATGGGTCGACATATGCAAGCCGTCCGCGACGAGGGCGAGCGAACCGAAAAGGCTACCGCCCACGATCTCCACAAGCATCATGATGCTGCAAAGCACGATCACGGCCCATGTCTTGCGCTCATTTTTCTCGTGGCCAGCGCCCAAAAAAACATGGTCGTGGCTGGCGAACACATTCGATTCGATCATGTCTGTCTCATTCCATTTTCTCTTTGGCGATCCCCGCAGCGCGGACAAAACCCAGGCCAGTGCCGGCAAGCGAATAGGATCGGCCGATCATTTGAGGTAAGCCTGCAAGACTTCGATGAGTTGGCTCGACCCTTGCGCGCGGCCCCGATCTTTGTCATGGTTCGGATCCGACACGTGCGACCGGATGTGATCTTCCAACAGCTCGGTCATCAGGCCGTTTGCAGCGCCGCGCACAGAAACTACCAGCTGCATGACGTCGATGCACTCGACCTCTTTTTCCAAGGCCCGCTGTATCGCCTCGACCTGACCAGCCAGCCGCCGAACGCGATTGAGCAGCTTTTCTTTTCCGCGAATTGTATGGCTCATTGTTTTTCAACCTCCAATGAAGTATACCATAGGGGCTATGGTATAGAACGTCTAATTATGAGGATATCGGGATGCTCTCAATGATTCGTCGGTCGTTACTGGTGTCGCTACTGATCCTATGCGTAACTGGGTCGCCCCGATTATGGGCGGCGGACGGGCCGGAGGCCCAGCAAAGTGGCCTTGAAACAATTACGGTCATAGCCTCCAAACTCAGGTCCTTCAACGAATTTACGCCCACCGGGAGTCGATTGGGCTTGAGTGCGCTCGAGACGCCCGGGTCTCTCGATGTGATTGACTCGGACGAAATGATTGGCCGAGGTTACTCGTCGGTGGAACAAGCCGCCGACAGTCTTCCCGGTGTGACATCAGGCGGATCTCCTGGCGACCTCGAGCAGTTTTCGATGCGCGGATTCACGGGGGATCAAATAGTAAGTCTCCTTGAGAATCTCGACCGACGCCAAATTGAATGCGGACTTCGACATCCGACGCAATCCCGGAAGCACGGCCATACGAAACGGCCGTACCGCGGCGAGCGAGGGCCTTCACTGAATCGCTAAATGTAGCCGCACCGACGGCATCGAGCGCGAGTAGTCATGAGCGTTCTCCGGAGGCGATGAGCTCGCCTTCGAACGCGCTGTGTTTGCCTGCCCACTGGGGCTTGCCCGGCGCCAGCTTACGCAAGGTGACGTAGAACACCGGAGTGAGGAACAGGCCGAACAGCGTGACACCGAGCATGCCGGAGAACACGGTGACGCCGGTCGCCGCACGCACTTCGCTGCCCGCGCCATGCCCCAACAGTAGCGGCACGGAGCCGGCGATGAAAGCTGCTGAGGTCATCACGATCGGACGCAGACGCAGGCGACAGGCCTCCAGCGCCGCCTCCACGGTACCCGTGCCCTGCATTTCCAACTCGCGCGCGAACTCGACGATGAGGATCGCGTTCTTGCAGGCCAGGCCCATCAATACCACCAGGCCGACCTGCACGAACACATTGTTGTCGCCGCCGGAGAGCCACACACCGAGCAGCGCCGCGCACATGCACACCGGCACGATCAGGATCACCGCCAAGGGCAGCGTCCAACTTTCGTACAAGGCGGCCAGCACCAGGAACGCCAGCATCACGGCGAGCGGGAACACGATCACCGCCGCATTACTCTGGGTGACTTGCTGATAGCTCAGATCGGTCCATTCCAACACGATGCCGCGGGGCAGCACCTTGTGGGCGATCTCCTGCAGTTTGGCGATCATCTGGCCGGAGGACATGGCTTTCGGATCGGCGTCGCCGATGAGATCCGCGGCCGGATAACTGTTATAGCGCATTACCGGATCGGGACCGTAGCCGGGCACGACGGTGACCATTGAGCCGATCGGCACCATTTCCCCACGGTTGTTGCGCGTGTACAGGCGGCCGATATCCTCCGCGCGTTGCCGATGGTTGGTATCGGCCTGTGCCATCACGCGATAGACACGCCCGAACAGGTTGAAGTCGTTGATGTAGACGGAGCCCAGGTAGGTTTGTAGCGTGTCGAACAGATCGGTCAAGGCCACCCCTTGGGCCTTGGCCTGCACGCGGTCCACCCGCACCTCCAACTGCGGGATGTTCGCCTGGTAGGAGCTGACCGGATAGCTCATGCCCGGTGTTTGCGCGATCGCTGCCTGAAACTTATCCAAGGCATCCTGGAGCGCGCCATAACCCAGCCCTGCACGATCCTCCAGGTACAGAGAATAGCCCGAACCATTGCCGAGCCCTTGGATCGGCGGCGGCAGCAGCGCGTAGGCATAGCCGTCCTTAATACTCGCGAACTTGGCATTGAGTTCGGCATTGATCTGCGCGGCCGTGCGGCGGCGCTGGTCGAACGGCTTGAGAATGACGTACGACGCCTGTAGGTTAGGCGTGTTGACAAACTGCAAGGCGTTAAAGCCGGCATAGGCAGGCATGATGTCCACACCGTCCACCGTATGCGCGATCTGCACCATTTGGTGCGTGACCACATCGGTGCGGGCCAGCGCCGCGCCCGGAGGCAATTTCGCGCCGGCAAACAGATAGAGCTTGTCCTGGGTGGGAACGAAACCGCTCGGCACCGTGTGGAACAGGAATCCGGTCACAGTCAACAACACAACATAGATGGCAAATATCACGCCGCGCCGGCTCAAAGTGCGCGCCACCGTGCCGTGATAGCGATCCGAACTGCGATTGAAGAAACGATTGAACGGCCCGAACAACCAGCCGAATGCACGCTCGATCCCACGCGCCAGGGCATCTTTCGGCTCGTGATGACCCTTCAGCAATTTCGCGGCCAACGCTGGCGACAGCGTCAGCGAGTTGACAGCTGAAATCACGGTGGAGATGGCAATTGTCACCGCGAACTGCTTGTAGAACTGTCCGGTAACGCCGGTGAGGAAGGCCATCGGAACGAACACCGCGCACAGCACCAGCGCTATCGCCACGATCGGCCCGGACACCTCTTTCATGGCCTGGTGAGCAGCCGCGCGCGGAGCCAGCCCTTGTTCGATATTGCGCTCAACGTTCTCCACCACCACGATGGCGTCGTCGACCACGATGCCAATCGCCAGCACCAAGCCGAACAACGTCAGCGTGTTGATGGAGTAGCCCAGCAGGTACAGCCATCCAAAGGTGCCCACGATGGAGACCGGAACCGCAACCAGCGGAATGATCGATGCGCGCCAGCTCTGCAGGAACAGGATCACCACCAACACCACCAGGATCACCGCTTCGAGCAGCGTGTGCTGCACGGCACGGATCGATTCACGCACGAATACGGTTGGATCCCACTGCGCACGCCAGGCCACGCCGGTAGGAAAGCTCAGGGACAGCTCATGCAACTTCGCGTACACCGCATCGGCGACGCCAATCGCGTTGGCACCCGGCGACAGGAATATCCCGGCCGTCGCGGTGTTCTTGGTGTCGATCAGCGTATGCAAGGTGTAGTCACCAGCGCCCAGTTCTACCCTCGCTACGTCGGACAGGCGTGTGATCTGGCCGTTCACGCCGTTTTTCACTACGATGTTGCTGAACTCCTGCTCGCTGCGCAGACGGCCACGCACATTGATGGAGATCAGGAAATCGGTGCTTTTCGGCGACGGTTCGGCACCGAGCTGACCGGCCGAAACCTGCACGTTTTGTTCGCGTATGGCATTGATCGCGTCATCGGCGGTCAGCCCACGCGAAGCCAGCTTGTCCGGATCGAGCCAGATGCGCATGGCGTAATCGCCTGCACCGTATAACTCAACGTCCCCTATTCCCGGGATGCGGGACAACTCATCCTTGACGTGTAGCGTGAGGTAATTGCGCAGATAGAGCGTGTTATAACGACCGTCCGGCGAATACAGCGCGAGGTACATCAGAGGCGTGGGCGATTGCTTCTGCGTCGTCACACCATACAAGCGCACGGCATCCGGCAATCGCGAGAGCGCCTGGCTCACACGGTTCTGCACACGTACGGCAGCCGTGTCAGGATCCACCCCGGGCAGGAAGGTGACGACCAACTGCAAACTGCCGTCAGAGCCGGCGACGGACTTCATGTACATGATGCCTTCGACGCCGTTGATCGCCTCTTCCAACGGCTCGGCCACAGAGTCAGCGATTTCCTTGGGATTGGCACCCGGATAGGTCGCGCGCACGACCACGCTAGCCGGCACCACTTCCGGATATTCGCTGACGGGCAGGATCGGGATGGCGATCAGGCCGACCGCAAAGATGATGATCGACAGCACAATCGCAAAGATCGGTCGCTCGATAAAGAATTTGGAAAAGTCCATGAGTGCGGCTCCGGTCAGTTCATCGCCGTCTGCGCACCGGAAAGCGCGCTATCCATGACGACCTCGCGTGGCTTGACCGGCGCACCGGCGAAGAAGATTTTCTGCGTGCCGTCGACGATGATCTTGTCGCCCTCGGTCAGCCCCGACTCCACCACGCGCAAACCGTCAGCGACGCGACCGAGTTGCACATCCCTGCGCACCGCGGTGTCGTTGGGTCCCAGTACGTAGACGTACTTGCGATCCTGATCGGTGAGCACTGCCCGGTCGTTGATCAGCAGCGCCTTGAACTGACCGCGGTCATCCAACTCCACACGCGCGAACAGGCCGGGCGTGAATTGACGTGCGGGGTTGGGCAGGATGGCCCGTGCGCGCAGGGTGCCGGTGGCCGGGTCGACCTGGTTGTCCAGGAAACCCACCGCCCCTTGATGCGGAAAGCCTGTTTCGTTGGCCAGGCCCACGCGTACCGGACTGCCTTTCGCCGCATGCCGTTGTTGGCGCATCAGGGCGTTGTAGCGTAAATAACTTTGTTCATCGCAATCGAAGTAAACATACACGGGATCTTGCGACACCAACGTAGTCAGCGAGGTCTGGTCGGCCTGGGCGAGATTGCCGGGCGTGAGCACGGCGCGGCCGGCACGGCCGCTGATGGGCGCGCGCACTTCGGTGAAGCTCAAATTGAGCTTGGCCGTCGCCACCGCAGCCTGCGCCGCTTGCACGTCGGCGTTGCCCTGCTCGTACTCGCCGCGGTGCGCCTCAAACTCTTCGTGCGAAATGGCCGAAGACTGCATCAGTGCTTGTGCACGCGTATATTGCAATTGCGCGAGCTGGGCGGTGGCCCGGGCGTGCGCGAGCTGCGCGGTCGCGCTATCCAGTGCATCCCGATAGGGCCGTGGGTCAATCACGAACAGGATGTCGCCCTGCTTGACCTCATCGCCTTCGGAATAGGCCACGCGCTGAACGTATCCGCTGACACGCGGGCGAATCTCCACCGTGCCGATCGCGCTGACCCGGCCGTTGAATTCATCCCACTCGTGCACTTGCGTCGGCTTTACCGTGGCCACGCTGACATCTGGAGCCGGCGGCGCTGCGGCGCTGGCGGACGCTTTGCCGCGCTGGCATCCGCTGAGCGACAGAGCAAGACCGGCCGTTGCACCCAAGACATAGAGAACATTTCCGAGACGCCTGCGCGCCCCCGACATCTGTACGGTGAACATGTAGCACTACCTGCGAAAGTGAAGTTGAGGTACGCTAATCTGAACTTTCGGGTTATCCGGTTGAAGTAGTGACTTTATACCGGTGTAACAACTAACAGGATCTGCACGTCCGCCATGAACGACAACTTGCTCGGAACCTATCTGAAGGACCGTCGCACCAGGCTCGATCCGGCGTCCTTCGGTTTTTCAGCAACACGCAGGCGAACGCCCGGTCTGCGGCGCGAGGAAGTGGCTCAGCGCGCCAACGTCAGTGCCACATGGTACACGTGGCTCGAGCAGGGGCGGGGTGGCGCGCCCTCAGCCGCTGTACTCAATCGCATCGCGCGCGCCCTGATGCTGACAGATGTTGAACGCGAGCATATCTTTCTGATCGGCCTTGGCCGTCCGCCCGAAGTTCGCTACCAAGCAACCGAAGGCGTTACGCCTCGACTGCAGCGCGTGCTTGACGCACTGGAGTTCAGCCCGGCCATTGTGAGGACTTGCACCTGGGACGTTGTCGCGTGGAACCGCGCCGCCTCAGTGGTGCTTGCCGACTATGCCGCGCTTCCCGTCGAGCAGCGGAATGTACTTCGCCTCCTGTTCGGCAATCCCCATATTCGAGAGCGGCAACTTGACTGGAAAAGCGTCGCCCGGTTTGTCGTGGCGGCGTTACGGGCGGATGCGGCGCGCGCCGGGGCTTCCAATGAACTCGAGGCACTCATCGATGAATTGAGCCGTACCAGCCCGGAATTCGTGGAGATGTGGAGTGACCACGACGTTCGCTCCTTCGGCGAGGGCACCAAACATGTAAGGCACTCGGGAATCGGCATGATCGCCATGGAATACTCATCCTTTGCGGTCGACGGGCGACCGGATCTCAGTATGGTGATTCACAACCCGGCGACGCGGGAGGATGCGGACAAGGTGCGTATGCTGATCGAATGCAGGGAATTCATGTCTGTCAATCGTGTTTAGCCGGGACCGAAGCGGCGCCCCGCCAGGCACATTGTCCGGGCATCGGTGATGCCACGCGTTCCGGGAACCTCGGCCGCCAGTATGTCGATGGCAGCACGGGTCTTCGCTGGAAGGAAACGGGTCTGTGGCCAAACAGCATGAATTTCTCGCGAGGCTAACTGTGTCCCGGAACCGACGATGACCTATGGCGGCAGGCCGCTACGGCATATTTCGCTTTTGGAGAAAACTCATCCCGATTGCTCATGTGCCGCTTTTAGACCATCCGACCGTCCACGATTTTCATTAAACCGCATTTCCGTCAACCGAAGTATGAGCATCGTCCAAATGCGGTCACGGATTTGGATCTCACAAATTGTGACCTCCAATTTTCCTACCGTCTCTCACTCGCCGTCGATGATGAACCCGATGCGCCGCTTCGTCACCGGGGGCAGCGCCTTCATGTCTTTGACCTCGCGCGCCAGACGGTCGATATCCTCTACCAACACCGCGATGACCGAGGCGGTGCGATCGTGGCCGCGCTCCAGTTTTTCGACACGCGCGGCAATATCCTTGTTTGCCGCCATCAGCTCGCGCATGCGGACGAAGGTGCGGACAATGGCAATGCTCATCTGCACGGCGCGGTCGCTGCGCAGCACCGCCGAGAGCATCGCGACCCCCTCCTGCGTAAACACCAACGGGGCGTGGCGCAGCCCCATTTTCGCGGACGGATTGGATATCACAATTTGTGATTTCCAATGTTCGAACTCCTCTTTGGAGAGACGGAAGGCAAAATCCCCTGGGAATCGTTCCGTATTGCGCCTTACGGCCTGGTTCAGCGCGCCTGTCGGCACCCCGTACAGGTCTGCCAAGTCGGCATCCACCATAACCTTTTGCCCCCGGATCACGTGGATCAGGGATTCAATCGGCCGTGGCGTTACAGTCTTTTCGCGGGGACTCGATTTCTTTGCCATA
>Ga0137409_10003680_pt1 | contig 16198 bp, 13 predicted proteins | sample CZODoug1_16funga_FD_122059 | JGI IMG/M metagenome (GOLD analysis project Ga0137409, IMG submission 122059) | Vadose zone soil fungal communities from Angelo Coast Range Reserve, California, USA - CZODoug1_16fungal (Hybrid Assembly) | ecosystem: Environmental > Terrestrial > Soil > Vadose zone... | reverse complement strand
ATGGCCAGCAATTGCTTCCGCATCTCGCTTCTCCCTACACCCGGCTCTGAGCCGTGTGTTTCTTCGTACCAGGAATCTAGTGCCAAGAAACCGTTAAAATCTGTATCCGGCCATTAGACCGCCGGAGTCGTAATCTTCTTCACTACTTCGCGTGTGCTCAGGTGGCCGAGCTTGTCTTGCACCGTTTCCTTGAACACAACGGAGTCGCCGCTGATCTTCAACACGTAGCCGTTGAAAACCGGATCGTTCTCGCGCAGAAAATAAGCTTTGTCGAGGCTGTTGACCACGACCGCGATCATGCCGCCGTCGGATTTGACGATTCCGCGCAGAGCGATCTGATCGATGGCGAGGCAGCGTTTCCCTGTGCTGCAACCGGAACCGCCGATGTGCTGCACGATGGGGCTGACGAAGGGATCGCGGCGGTTGCCTGCGGTGATGTAGCCCGATTCCTTCTTCTTTTCCGCAGCGTCCTCCTTGGATTCCGGGGAATCCGCTGGTGGGGCTTCTGCCGGTTTGGCGGCGGCCGTTTTCGTGTCCGTGCTCTTGGGAACGGTGGCGGTGACCTGCGCCGGTTTTGGAGTTGTCTTCGCGGCGACGGTTTTCGTAAATGGATCGTGCTTCGCAGGGGCTGCTGCTTTGGTCACAGGAACAGTCTTCGCGGGAGGCGTTTTCCCGGCAGGCGTGGCGGTGGCTACAGATGGTACGGAGGGCTTGGAAGCCACGGGATTGGCCGGCGATTTTTGAGCCGCCGCAGTGGCGGGCTTGGCCGGTGCCGGGGCAGGTGCAGGTTTAGAAGCGGTGGCAGCTGCGGGCTTACCGGCGGGAGCTTTCGCCGTATTGCCGTTCAAAGCGGCGTCACCGGCGGCCTTTTTCTGCTGCTGTACGGCGTTCATCTGATCCTGAACGTGTTGCACAACGTTGGGAATCTGCGCCAAGGCGCTCCCTGCGGTCAAGGTGACGAACAACAATGCGGTGCTCAGTGTGCCGGTTTTCCCGGTTTTCAGTTTCATAGAGATCCTCATCGTGCGCCTGCCACGGCCGGAGTTCCGGGTTTCGCGGCGGCCGGCGGCGGCGCCAGATCATGACTGAAGAATGTGGTGGCCACGCAGGTAGCAACCACGCTTTCCCCAGCGGCGTACTGATACTGGCCTTTGGCTTTCGCTTCGCCCGACTTTTTCATGTTCGCCATGAGCAAGTCGGAGACGTTCACGATGCGTTCCGTTTTGCCCAAGCGGTCGAAGAAATTCAGCACGGAGTAATAGGGTCCGTCGATCTCCATTTCGAAGGGCATTTCCGAATAGAACTCCCTGTTGGAGACTGGGCGCGCGGTATAGCGGCGAATCTCGATTCCGGCCTTGACGCCTTCGGCGTCCACCAGCTTGATGAACTGCTCGATTTCTTTGTTGTCGGGTACGATCTTGCGCTCGATCTCGAGCTGCTGCTTGAGATTCGCGACCTGCCGCTCCATGTCAGCCAGCTTGGGACGGTATTGCTCGAGCTGTGTGTTCTCCGCCACCTTGGTATCCAGGGCTTTTTGCGCAGTCGCATTGTCGTCCCGCATGCTGCGGAACATGGTGAAGTAGAGGGCTGCGCTGAGCAAAGCTACGATGCCCACCGCCACCAACCACTGCTTTTCGCCGGTCATCTCTCCGAAATTCGCCATAAGCCGCCTTCCAGGACTTCTGAACTCTTAGGACTTCGCCTTTCCGTTGGACTTGTCGCCCGCGCTGGCGCTGCTCGGCGCCGGACCCTTTTCACAGGTCAGCGAGAACAGGAACGCCTGCATTTCCTTGATCGATGAATCCTGCGAGGTTTCCTTGATTTCGACGTTCTTGAAATAGCCCGTCTTCTGCAGGTTGGCAATCAGAGTCGCCACCGCATCTGAGCTGAGCGCGTAACCTTCGATATCGATCGAAGGACCCACATCCTTCATGGTGTTGAGCCACACGGCTTCGGTTTTGTTGACTGTGTCACCGACGGTGTTCATGAGGCTGGCGGGACCGGCCTGATTGGCGCGCAATTGATCGATGACATCGACGCGGCGCTTGTAGTTTTCCGCTTCGCGTTGACGCTCCATGTAGCGGGCCTTGACGTCGGACAACTCGCGGTTCTTGCGTTCTGCCACCTGCATCTGCGTTTCGATATCGCGCTTCTGCTTGTCGAGCACGAACCAGTAGCCGCCGTTGATGATGGCGATGGCGATCATCGCGGCCAGCGCCTTGACCAGGATCGAGCCGCCTTCCCCCATGGAGGGTGCCGCGGCAGCGGTTGGGGATCCGCGCTTGCCCTTTGCTTTTTGAACTCCGAGCAGATTAATTCGGATCATAGGGTTTCAAAGCTCCTGAGGGCCAAGCCCACGGCCACTGCCATCTGGCCCGCATTCTCCTCCACCATTCCTGCGGCCGAGCCATTGGTTGGCGGGGCAATGCGCTGGAACGGATTCAGAACTTCCACCGGCAGAGAAAACTCCTGGCGTAGAGCTTCGAGCAGTCCGGGGATTTTCGCCGAACCACCCGCCAGATAAATCTTTTCAATGTGTTCACCCGAAGTGCTGGCGCGGAAGAAATCGAACGTCTTCTGGATTTCGAGGACGATGATCTCGGTCACTTGTTGCAGAATCGGAAGCTTCGCGTCTTCGCTGACCGTGCCGACTTTGTGGCCCAGCTTGAGCGCTTCCGCATCTTCGAAGCTGAGATCGAGTTCCTTTTGGAGCGAGTCGGTGTACTGGTGTCCGCCGACGCTGACGTCACGCGGGAACAGCGGTGTGGTGCCCTTGACGATGTTGATGTTCATTACGCTGGCGCCCAGGTTCAACAAGGCAACCACCTGATTGGGGGCCGGCTCGTAGTTGTATTCGTAGCAATTCTGGAGAGCGAGGGCATCGATGTCCACGATAGCGGGAGTGCGTCCGGCCATCGAGAGTACGTTGGTGTAGTTGAGAATCTTGTCTTTCTTCACCGCGACCAGGAGGACTTCCATGGTCGGGCTGCCGGTGTCATCGGAGAGAATCTGGTAGTCGAGGTTGACGTCGGCGAGGTCGAAGGGAATGTGCTGCGCGGCTTCCTTCTGGATGGTGTCGGCGAGCTCATCATCGCTCATGGCCGGCAGGGAGATTTTCTTGACGATGACGGAGTGGCCGCTGACGGCGGTGGCGACGGCTTTCGATTTGATCTGGCCTTCGTTGAACAGCTTGGAGATAGCCGCGGAGACGGTGCCGGAATCGACGATCATCGAGTCCACCACCATATCCGGACCCAACGGTTCCAGGCCCACGTGCACCGCTTCGATTCCCGTACGAGTCTTTTTCAGTTCCACAGCCTTGATGCTGGAGGAACCGACATCCAGACCCACGATCGACTTTGCGCCAAATCCAAACATGTGTGTCCGCCTTTAGTTAGTGCGCTGTTGCTGCCCGCGCTTTCGCTTTCCGCTTCGACTGGCCTTCGGCTTCGCTGGACTGCTCTTCCATCCACTCATCGAGCTTGGACTTCTTGAAGCGCCAGCGATTGCCCAGCTTGAACGCGGGAATCTTGTTCTCGCCCACGTACTTGTACAGCGTGTCCGGACTGACGCCCAGGTATTCACTGGCCTGGCGGATGTTCATGACTTCGCGTGCGTCCGTACTGCTCAGCGTTTCTTTCACGTTATGTCCTCTCTGCATCCCGCGCCCGCTTTTGGAACGGTGGAAGCAGATTCGCGCTGGTACTTCAGCAACCACGCAGGGTTAACTTCGGCTCCGAGTCTAGCGCAAGCCGAAAACGGCCTAAGGCATGGCGAATCTTTGGGTTTTATCGGGTTTTGCTGGGTTTTTCAGGAGATAACTTTCGTCACGAATGGGGAAGGAGTCTATTAGTTGGGGTTTGGAGTTTTATTAGTGCTAGGGCTTGTGTAGCTTATGTACATGCCGGGCATCTGCCCCAAGGTGAGTAACTAAGGTACTAGAGACGGTACCAAGGTTCTACGCCAAGCGCGGAGGCCGCTAACTGATTGATTCCGCCAGCTTTGTCGAGGTGCCGCGAGCGAGCCTGGAGAGGGTTTTGCGGTGGCGTTGGCGAAAATCCTGCATCACTGTTGGGGTTCGGGTCATCTTTTAGAAGGCAGCGATTCTGATTTCACCCACGAGTCCCCCGGCTGTCTATGAATGTCCTCCTGAATTACCTCAAACGGTATTGGGTTTTGGTCGTGGTTGCGCTGCTTTTGGCGGCCGTGAACCAGATTTTTTCGTTACTGGACCCCCTGATTGCGAAGCATTTGATCGATGGGTATGCGGTCCATCCGCCGAAGGAATTTTCCGTCTTTCTCCATGGCGTTGGATTTCTTTTGGCGCTGGCCGTGGGCGTGGCCTTTGTATCGCGGGTGGCGAAGAACTTTCAGGATTACTTTGTCAACTTGATCACGCAGCAGGTGGGCGCGCAGATGTACACGGATGGACTGCGGCACTCGCTGGAGCTGCCATACTCCGTGTTTGAAGATCAACGGAGCGGGGAGACGCTGGGGAAATTGCAGCGGGTGCGTTCGGATGTGGAGAAGTTTATTACCGCCTTTGTGAACGTCATGTTTACCTCGCTGATTGGCGTGGCTTTCGTGGTGGTGTACGCCTTCAAGACGAATTGGATGATTGCTCCGGCGTTCTTTATCGCCGTGCCGCTGCTGGGCTGGATTAGTTCGATGCTGAGCCGCCGCATTAAGAAGGTACAGAAGACGATTGTGGCGGAAACGACCGCGCTGGCGGGGGCAACGACCGAGTCGCTGCGGAATATCGAGTTGGTGAAGAGTTTGGGCTTGGCGCAGCAGGAAATCTCGCGTTTGAACAATACGACCGGGAAGATTCTTCAGTTGGAGTTGAGGAAGATTCGCTATCTGCGGAGTTTGAGTTTCATTCAAGGGACCGCGGTGAATGCGCTGCGGACCTCGCTGCTTTTCCTGTTGTTTTATCTGATCTTCCGTCAGCAAATCACGGTGGGGCAGTATTTCTCGCTTCTTTTCTATTCGTTCTTCATATTTGGACCGCTGCAGGAGTTGGGGACGATTATCGGGACGTATCGGGAGACGGAAGTGTCGTTGAAGAACTTCCAGACCATCATGAATACTCCGAAGGATCCGAAGCCGGTGAATCCGGTGCCGCTGGATGACTTGCTTACGTTGCAGTTTGACGAGGTGACGTTTACCCATCCAACGGCGTCCGTGCCGGCGCTTTCGGCGATTTCGTTCAGTGCTGCGCGCGGGGACACGATTGCGTTTGTCGGGCCTTCGGGGGCGGGAAAGTCGACTCTGGTGAAGTTGCTGGTCGGGCTATATCCGCCGCAGGCTGGTCAGATCCTTTATAACGGCGTTTCGGGGAGTCGCGTGGATCTGGATCTGTTTCGGGAGCGGATTGGCTTTGTCACTCAGGATTCCCAGCTGTTTTCCGGTTCCATTCGGGAGAATCTGCTGTTTGTGAAGCCGGGTGCCAGCGATGCGGAATGTTTGGATGTTTTGCACAAGGCTTCGGTGCAGAGCTTGCTGGACCGTGCGGATCGTGGGTTAGACACGGTGATTGGCGAGGGCGGAGTGAAACTCTCTGGGGGCGAGAAGCAGAGGCTTTCGATTGCCCGGGCGCTGCTGCGGCAACCCCAGTTGCTGGTGTTTGACGAGGCGACCTCGTCGCTCGATTCGCTGACGGAAGACGAAGTGAGCCGGACGATTCGCGATGTGGCGCGGGCGCAGGACGGGATCACGATCCTCATCGCGCATCGCTTGTCGACCATCATGCATGCCGACCGGATTTTCGTTTTGGAGAGGGGCCGCATTGCCGAGGCTGGACGGCATGACGAACTGCTCGACAATAAGGGGCTTTACTACGCGATGTGGCGGCAGCAGGTGGGCGAAAATCAGGTGCCCGCGATTTCGCAGAAATAACCTTAGAAGCTCAACCCCTATTTTTCACCACGGAGACACTGAGACACGGAGAAGATCCTCCAACGATGGCTTTTGCCCTGTGTCTCTGTTTCTCCGTGGTTAGTCAACTCTTGGAACTATGAGGAGAGAAATTATGGCAAAGATGAAGGCAGTGCAGATATCCAAACCGGGCGGCGATTTTGAACTTGTGGAGCGGGAGATTCCGGAGCCCGGTCCGGGGCAGGTGCGCATTAAGGTTGAGGCCTGCGGCGTGTGCCATAGCGATTCGCTGGTGAAAGAGGGTTACTGGCCGGGGATCAAGTATCCTCGCGTTCCGGGACACGAGATCGCTGGAGTGGTCGACGCTAGCGGCGTAGGCGTGACGATCTGGAAGCAGGGTCAGCGGGTCGGCGTGGGCTGGCACGGCGGGCATTGTTTCAAGTGCGAAGCCTGCCGCCGGGGAGATTTTGGGTTGTGCAAGAACGAGAAGATTTGCGGGATTGCTTACGATGGCGGCTATCAGGAATACATGATCGCTCCGGAAGAGGCGGTTGTCGCTCTGCCCGATGGCATTTCCTCCGACGAAGCGGCGCCGCTGCTGTGTGCGGGGGTCACTACTTTTAACTCGCTGCGCAATGCCGGGGCGCGGTCTGGGGATGTGGTTGCGGTTCACGGAATGGGCGGGCTGGGTCATCTGGGTGTGCAGTTTGCCAGCAAGATGGGGTTCCACACGGTTGCGATTGCTCGCGGGGGCGATAAAGAGCCTCTGGCCAAGCAACTCGGCGCGGACCAATATATTGATGCCGACGCCGTCGATGCAGCGAAGGAACTACAAAAACTTGGCGGCGCTCGCGTGATTCTGGCCACAGCGCCCGATAGCAAGGCCATCTCTTCGATGACGGAGGGGCTGAGTCCCAACGGCAAACTGCTCGTGGTCGCGGCGCCGGGGCAGGCGCTGGAAGTGAATCCCATCACGCTGATCCTGGGCCGGCGGTCAGTGAATGGCTGGCCTTCCGGCATTGCTCCGGACTCCGAGGATACGGTTCGGTTTTCCGCGCGGACTGGAGTGCGTCCCATGATTGAACGCTTCCCGCTGCAGAAGGCGGCCGAGGGGTACGAGCGGATGATCAGCAGCAAGGTGCGGTTCCGGGTGGTGTTGACGATGGGCAAATGAGGAACTCTGGAGGCTCCAGAATTAGAGTCGTTGACGATTTTGGAATTCGAAAAGTGGGATAATCGAACAATGGCAGCTAGTTCTGGAGCATTCTGGGACCATCTTTGGATTGTCGGCCTGTGTTCGATTTTTTTACTTTTGCTCGTTTTCCCTCCTGGCGTAGCCGCCCGCATCCCCTTACCCAAGGGCACTGAGGATGTCCGCGATCTATTTGCGTCTGCGCCACTGGTGTTTCATGGCCGAGTGTTGAACGTCGAATCCCGCGAACACCGCTCGATTGAGGAGGACGTTAAGCATTTTGATTGGGACGCGCGGAATAACCAGGCACGCATTGCCACGTTTCAAGTTGATCGCTGGTACAAAGGTTCTTCACAGCTGTCAACCGTGAAACTTCAATTCGATTATGGTGCAGACGCAATTAACGGACACGATTGCATCGATTTACGCCAAAACACCACTTGGTTAGTGATGGCGAGGCAACGTGGCGACGGTGTCTTGGAGTTCTCTGATGATTGCGAGGGTGGTCTGCCGGCATCTTCCATTCTCTCGCCGTACAGTTCTGAGGCTGGCGTCCGGCAATTGCAACGTGACCTGATCGCCGGACTGCAAGACAATGACTCTGCCATGCGTCTGGAGAACATCAAAAGGCTCGGCGGGCTTAAGCTGCAATCCTCTAGCGGTGCCTTGCAACCTCTCGTCGATCATGGCAGCGAATCAGAGTCTCAGTGGGCTACATATGCGATGTTCCGATCGGGAGACCTCAGCATTCTGCACGAAGCTGCTGAGATGGTTGAGTCCGGTCAAAGCAAGATAAGTATCATGCCTGCGAGGTGGATGACGGTTGAGCTGAGATTTTTGACCGGACCCCTGGCCGTGCCCTTGCTGATGGATTTGGCTAAATCCACAGGCCATACTCTCGCGGTTCGAAACTCAGCGATTGCCGCCCTCGAAGAGATGAGGGATCCGAGGACCCTGCCGGATCTGGCAAGCCACCTCGATGACAGCGACGATCGTATCCAGTTCAATGTGCTCGCCGCAATGGACGCCATGACTCAGACGCGCCAGTGTAGCGCCCCGCGCGGCCGGAGCGTGGATCCGAGTCAAGTGGCGCTCCAAGCGGCGACGTGCATGAAATGGTGGAAGGCGGAGGGAAGTCTACTGAAGTGGCCGAGAGCAGACGAACTTGTAAACCATTCTACACCATAATGGTGTATATTGATGTCATGCCAATAAAGCGAACTCAGGTCAAGCAGGTCCGGCGAAGCGTCACCCTGAGTTCCGAAGTTGCCAAGGTCGTCGACAGGATTGCAAAAAAGCGCCGCCTCAGTGATAACCGCGTGTTGCTGGAATTGATTGAGCAGGGGATCGAAGCGCGCGAGCAAAAAGAGAAGACATTTTTCGAGCTTGCTGAACGGTTTCGTGCAGCGAGCGATCCGGAACAAGTGAAGAAGTTGGGCGATGAACTCGGGGGATTCGTGTTTGGTGAGTAATGCCCCAGATTGCAACTTGGTCTGAACTTCCGCCGGGCATTCGTGACCACATAGTCGAGCGCATGCGCGACCGCAAGATCAGTCTGGACGACCTCAACCAATTGCGGGTGTGGATTGAATCCAAACCGAAGGTACCCGAAGGTGAGTGGTACAAGGACTTTGGATCATTCAAGCTCTGTGGCGCGGGCAAGCTTCCGAAAACGTTTCTTCTCGCCAGCCACGCCGCTTCCGGCCAGAGACTTTAATCTACGCAAGTGGTGAGTCTGGAGGCGCGGGGCGGAATCGAACCGCCGATGAAGGTTTTGCAGACCTATGCCTTGCCACTTGGCTACCGCGCCGTGTTTGCCGACTTGTTTCAAACGTGCTCTCAACCCTTACCTGGCTTCGTTGGCGGCTGAAGGTCTATGTACTTTGCTGCTGGCAGTATTCGTTGCGCCCTGCTGCTGCGTTTGGCTGGGCGCAGGCGCGAGGGTGCTCCACAGGACGGTCAGCAGACCGGCTAGAACCAAGCCGCGCCATAGGTAAGTGAGGACCTGTTCTTCGAAATCGGAAATTGACATAAATTCCCTTTCGCACGTTTGTGGCGAGAATGCGTTGTAAAAAAGATGGCCCACGCTCTGGATGTCGTGGGCCATGCGAGTATCACTATCCCTAGTGATTAGCTAAACACGCGATGCGCGGCTCCGGCCCACGATGGTTCTGGGGGACTGGGGACAACAACGGGCTTGGCGTAGTTCGCGCATTTCCTGTAATACTTCTTTGTCTATGTGATTAGTATGAATTATGATAGATATCGATGTCAAGCCTGAAATGCAGATCCTTCCCGTTGGTCGGAATGACAAATCGAGTGGCTTGGGCCGAAAAAGAAAAAGGGGGAAGCGGACGAAACCGCTTCCCCACCCCCGTGCGACGACAAAACTTGTTAGATTCCGGGACCGGGAGCTGGCGCCGGGCCGGGAGCTGCGCCGGGACCGCCATGCATGTGGTGCATCATGCGCTCTTCGTGGCGGTTCATGATCTTCGTGGCTTTGGCCCTCTGGTCGGTCGTGAGAATGGCGAACAGCTCCGACTTGACTCGTGCTTTGGCTACGATGAGTTCGGTCATGGTCTGAGCCTGTTTCGTAGCCTGGGCGCGGACCGTTGGTTCATCAAATGTTGGGCTCTCTTCGAGAGTTCGCATTTGCTTATGGCCGTCGGCCATTTGCTGCATGAGCGTCTGAAAGCCGGGCTTTTCCTTGTCGAGAATCGCCTTGGCTTGCGCCTGTTGGGCGTCGGTGAGGTCGAGCGTATCGGTCAGGAAGGCCACAATGTGTTCCGGGCTCGGGCCAAAGCCGCCGCCCATGCGCATGTGTGCGTGACGGACCGCGGCTTGTGAGACGGCAAGCGCTCCGGCAAGTGCAACCATGCCTGCGATACCAAGAATCTTCGTGGAGCGATTCCACTGCATAGTTTGTTTCTCCTTTTGCCTACAGGTGATTAGACGCTTGTATGGGTTCCAAGGCGGTAAAGAGTCGGTCAAACCAGGTAAAAATTTGTCAACGCGCTGGCGAGGTGGAGTTGACACTTCTTTACAGCTTAGTTTGTGTATTTGGAGCAAAATAAGAGGGTTAGGGGCAAATAGGGGCTCATGGAACGGATTCTGGTCATTGATGACGACGTGGAGCTCTGCGCGCTGGTGGCGGAGTATCTGGCGGGCGAAGGCTTTCAGGCGGAGTGCATCCACGCGGGCGACCTGGGGTTGCAGCGGGCGGTGAAGGGCGAGCACATCCTGATCGTACTCGACGTGATGCTGCCGGGGATGAACGGCTTTGAGGTGTTAAAGCGGCTGCGGGCGACCTCGCGGATGCCCGTGCTGTTGCTGACGGCCCGTGGGGAGGATGTGGATCGAATTTTGGGACTGGAACTTGGGGCGGATGATTATCTGCCAAAGCCCTTTAATCCGCGGGAGTTGGTGGCAAGGATTCGTGCGATCCTACGGCGGACGCAGGGGTTGGGCGATGCGAAGCAGCCTGTGCTGCAAGCCGGGGGAATTGAGCTGGACACGGCGACGCGAACGGTGCGGCAGGCGGGTGTGCCGGTGGAGTTGACATCGGTGGAGTTCGGGCTGCTGGAGGTGTTGCTGCGCTCCGCGGGACAGGTCGTGACACGAGAGAAGTTGGCTGCTACTGTGCTGGGGCGCAAGTTTGCGCCGTTTGACCGCAGCATCGACATGCACGTGAGCAAGGTGCGCAAGAAGTTGGGCGATACGGGCGGGTCGGAAGATCTGATTAAGACGGTGCGCGGGTCTGGCTACATTTTTGCAGCGGCGCTTGAGAACGCCTCGCGATGAGAAGCCTATTTCTGCGGATCTTCCTGTCCTTTTGGACGGCGCAGGCGTTGTTTGTGGTTTCGGCCATCGTGCTGACGATCGCGCTGCGGCCGCGCGAGGAGGATGTGCTCCCGGCGGGCAGCGCGGCACAGATGGCGGCAACGTTCGAACTGAACGGGCAGGCCGCGCTGCGCCAAGAGTTGCGGCAGGTGGAGCAACCGCGGCATCTACGGCTATTTCTCTTCGATGGGGGCTGGCGTGAGGTGTCCGGGCGGCCGGTGCCCGATTGGATGGAAGGCATGCTCAGCGGCAGACAGCCCAAGCCGCGAGGGCTGCCGGGCCTGCTGTTGCCGTTCCATTTTGTAAAACAACAATCGGCGGGACTGAGCGGACGTCCATATACGCTGGTGGCGGAACTACCGCCGAATCCCGTATTTTTCCTGGGCCGAAGCAGTTCGCACGGGTGGGGCATGCTGGTGGCGGTGCTGACGTCGGGCCTGGTGTGCTACCTGCTGACCAGCTACCTCACCGGTCCGGTGGTGAAACTGCGTGCCGCCACCCTGCGCCTTGCCGCGGGCGACCTGACGGCCCGGGCGGGAGCTGCGGGGCTGAAGAATCGCCGGCGCGACGAGATCGGCGGGCTGGTGCGAGACTTTGATGCCATGGCGGAGCGGCTGGAGACGCTGGTCAACGAGCAGAACCGGCTACTGAATGATATTTCGCACGAGCTACGCTCGCCACTGGCTCGGCTCAACGTGGCGCTCGGTTTGGCCCGGCAGCGGACGGGGCCAGACGCGATCAGCGTATTGGCGAGGATTGAACTGGAATCGACGCGGCTTGAGGAGATGATTGACCGGCTACTGACGTTGTCGCGGCTGGAAGCCGGGCAGGCCCTGCTGGACCGGTCGTCCTTGCGGCTGGGAGAGTTGATTCAGGAAATTGTGAAGGACGCGGACTTCGAGGCGCAGAGCCGGCATTGCCATGTGCGATATGGCGTCGCTCGCGAGGCCGAAATTACGGGGAGCCCTTCCCTGCTGCGCAGCGCGATTGAGAATGTGGTGCGCAACGCGATGCGGTATACGCGCGAGGGCAGCGACGTGGATGTGAGCCTGGAAGTGGAGACGAATTCACCGGAGACGGCTGTGATTCGGGTTTGCGATCATGGGCCGGGGGTTCCGGAAGCGGCGCTGGACAAGCTTTTTCGGCCGTTCTTCCGGGTGGATGACGCGCGGGGACGGCAGACTGGCGGGTCGGGATTGGGGCTCGCGATTACGGACCGTGCGGTGCGGCTGCATGGCGGGACGGTGAAAGCAGCGAATCAGGCTAGTGGTGGGTTGTGTGTGGAGATTCGGCTGCCGTTGCAGGGTCAGAACGCATAGGTCTGCTACATTTCACCTAAAGCAAAAAGAGCAAGACCGCGCGGGCGGGGGTCCCCGCGACTACACAAACTCTTGCTAGACAGGGCCTGGGCAGGCGAGGGCGCCTGCCCCCACGCGAGCCTTCTTTCGTAAGCCTTGCTGGACGGCCGAGGGCGGCCGTCCCCACGCAAGACAACAATGCTTATCTAACGCTTACGGGTGGAGCTTCATGGCCGGGTCGCCGAACAGGATGTAGGTGCGGCGCACGTCGAAGACGTTGACCTTGGCCTTGGCTGCGCGGATCGCATCGCCCAATGCTGGGTTCTGCACGGAGAACATGCTGCCGACTGCTTGTTTATCCAGCTCCGCCTGAGGCGCTGCGTCGGTTAAGCCTGATGACGACCAAACCGCGACGGCGCCGCCGTTTGGCGCGAGGAACAGACTTTCCGCCATGCTGGTGCTATAGACATCCTGGAAGTAGCCGTTGAGGCAATCCATGATGAGGAACACCGGCAGGCGGTTGCTGTTAGTGAAGGTTGCGGCGTCGGTGTTGGAGAGCAGGCCGCCCGCCCAATCCTCCACGGAACCGTGACCCATGTAGTTGACCAGCAACTGGCCACTGTTGATCTGCGAGAGAACCTGGGTTCGAGCCGCTGGGATGCCGATCACATTGGCATCCGCAATGTTTGCGGTGAACGACAGGGGCAGCAGCTTCTTCACTGTTTGCGTGTCGGCGCCGAAGGTCAGGCCGCCGTCCATGTCAGCTACAAGCAGCGTTTGTTTCGACCACGGGCCAGTTGCTTGCGCATGTCCCGTGATCTTGCGGACGACTGTCTGGGCGTCGGCTACGGTGCGGACAGGCAGGCGTCCGGTGGCGATCTGGCCGATGCCGATGTTGTTGAAGTCGGAGAACCACTCATCGGAAGCGGTCTTCAGATAGAAGGTTTCGACGATGCGCGTGGGCACAAAGTCGTTGGAACCGGTGCCGAGGTAGTTGCGCGGATCGAGCGAGGCATCGCCGACCAGCAGCAGGTACTGCGGATGCTTCGTCCAATTGGCGGTGGCCGAGGCGAGGAAGTTGCGCAGCGCGTACGGGCTGCGTTCGCCGAAGTTGAATTCGTCGTAGAGATCGTCAACGTCGACCACCGTGACGGTTTTGCCTTCGCCCTGGCGCAGCTTGACCAGCGGCTGCAGGGACGAGGCAAACTTCGCGTTGGTGATCATGACGATGTCGCTGCCTGCCTGCGCGGTGTGCCAGGTGGAGGGCAGGTTCTTGACGGCTGCGGCGTGAGCGAGCTGGTTCCAGCCCATGGCCATCAGCGTGTGAGTTCCGGAGGCAGCCCACGGTACGTTCACGTCGAGGGCATACTGACCGGCCGTGCCGGTGATCTTGAGTTGCAGGTTCACCGGATGGGCTGCGTTGGTGATATCCACCAACCGTGACGGCTTGGCCACGAAGCCTTTGATCTGCACGTGGTCGCCCGCCGCCGCGGTGAAGCGCAGGGCATCGGATTCCGCGACGTACGTGTGCAGATAGTGGATGGTGATGTGGTTGACAACGCTAACGTCGTTGTCGCCGTTCTGGGCGGTCAGAGTGACCGTGTTGTCGCCGTCGATGAGCGTTCCGGCCGGAATGTCCAGAGTGGCGCTGCCGACTTGCTGATCTGTGAAGTTGAGGGCGCCGAGCGGCGTGCCGTTCAGGTTCACGTTGACGAGGTGACTGATGCCGGTGGTGCCACCTTGCAGCGCGATCTCCAGCGTCGCTCCCGCGGCGTTTGTATTGGCTACATTGTGTGTGGTCAGAACCTGATCCACGGGTGCGCTGGTGACGACGGCCCCGAAGAAGTTGTCGTTGTCCTCGCCATTGAGCAGTGCGCCGAAGTAGACGGTTCTCTGGCGCAGCTCGACGGCGTAGGGGAAGCTGGAGGCTCCGGCGTTGCCGCCGGAGTTACCGGTCTCGGCTACGCGCAGGCCTGCGGTGGTGCCCGCCACGAGCCAGCCGATGCGCGCGTCGGAGTAGGGCGTGTCAATACCGGTGGCGTAGAACTCAATCGCCGCGTTCGAGCCGAATCCGCCGGGGCCGCTGGTGGCTCCGGTGACGCGGATGGGTTGCTCGATGCCTTCGGTGAAGAGGCGCAGGAATTTGGGATCGACGGAGGCGTTCAGGCCGGCGGCGACCAGTTGGCTTTGAGAAACGCGATACCAGCCTTCGGTGCGCAGGGAGAGCTTGACGGCTGCTCCGGCTGCGAGGCCGAACTGGGTTAGTTTTTGCTGCGCTGTTGCAGCTTGCGCGGTGGCGAATCGTGGGACGGCACGGCTGCTGTCGAAGACTGGGCCGGTTGCGGACGAGGCATCGCCCGCGGAAATTTGCGCGGAGGCCACGCTCATTTCCGCCATTGTTGCCGAGCGTCCTGTTGTTGCTGGCGTCACGGACGAGGTTGAGATGGATACAGCCGAGTCGGCGTAGACCGGTCCATGCGTGGTCCGCGCACCATTGAGTTCTACATCTTCCAGCCAATACGCCGAGCCGGACTTGGCATCCACCCATGCGTAGCTGTTTCCGTGATGCTGATCGAGCGTTTCGCGCATGCGCAGCGCGGAACCGGCGATCAGGGTCGGGTTGACCTTCACGCGAGCGCTGTTCTCCTCGCGATACACATTGAAGCCCAGATTGTGTTTTTCGCCGCCGGTTTGCCAGCTCAGTAGCGTGCCTGCCGCGGTTTTCTGCGCCGTGAACGACTTCAGCGCAACGCTTGTAGGCTGCGTGGTAGTCGTCGTCGCCGTTGCCGACTTGGTATCTACGACCGTGTCCGTGTCCGTAATGGTCGCGGTGTTCACGACCGTGTCCGGAATCGTGGTGGTGACTGTAATGGTGATCGTGGAAGTTGCACCGATGTTGAAGGGCGTATAGGTACAGGTCACCGTGCCCGCCGCTTGGCCACAGACTCCGCCATTCGTCGCCGTGGCGGAAACAAAGGTTACATCCGTAGTCGGCAACGGATCGGTCACCGTCGCCGTCGCCTCGTTGTTCGGACCCGTGTTCGAGACGTTGATGGTGTAGGTCAAAGTTTGACTAGGCCGGATGGGATCGGGCGCTCCCGACTTGGATATGGTGAGCCCCGTTCCAATAATCGTCGTGGGATCCGTGTCCGTGTCGTTGGTTGTGATCAGTTCACCGCCGCCGGAAACGGTGACCGAGTTGGTTACGAGATTGGTGCCCGGGCTAGCCGGAACGGTTACGGTCAAGGTGATGGCCGGATAGCTGCCCAGAGGCGCGAGAGCATCGGCGCGTGTGCAGGTCAGCGTTAGCACTACGCAGGTCCATCCTGTACCGGACATGGCTGTGGCGGTTAGTGGCGCTGGCAATGTATCGACCACCGTGACCAGACCTGTGGTCGCAGCTGAGGGGCTAATGTTACTCACAACGATCGTGTAATTGTTGGTCGCTGTTCCTCGAACGAAATTGCCGACGTGGGACTTGGCGACGACGCAATCGGCCGCCGGGCATTCCACGCCCGAGCGCACGCCTGCCACTTGGGAGAGCTTCGCGCTGTTGATCGGCACGGCTCCCGTGGCTCCTGCGGTCGAGCCCCATTGGAACGAGTTGGTTTCGGTGACCCCGTGCGCCCCGCCAGCCCGGTTGGAGGCCTGGAGGCCGCCGGAGCTTATGATCATTCCGCCACCGCCACCGCCGCCGGGACCGTGAACGCCCATGGTGAACAACCCTAGCGTGACACCGGTATTGGCGTCTCCTCCTTTGCCACCGTTCACGTTGATGATCAACCCGCCCGTGCCGCCCCCTTGGGAGAGAACCATGACGGCACCGCCGGCGCCACCACCGCCGCCGCCGTCATTGGGGGTAACGTCGCCTGGATTTAAACCGTTGGCCGAAATCGTGGCCGTTCCGCTTAGGAGCCCCGCACGGATCATCACGATGCCGCCGCCCGCTCCGCCCGCGCTGTCCGTTGCGGTAGTGCCATTGTTTCGACCA